>ERZ1034984.2147-NODE-2147-length-16476-cov-5.171914_pt1 | contig 16476 bp, 12 predicted proteins | sample MGYA00520589_ERZ1034984 | MGnify/ENA primary metagenome ERZ1034984 (study PRJEB33766, sample SAMN09781790) | gut metagenome | biome: gut microbiome | host: Homo sapiens | place: Madagascar | study: EMG produced TPA metagenomics assembly of the PRJNA485056 data... | reverse complement strand
ATTTTGACAAGGAACGCAAGGAGCGTTTTGCGGTGTCCACCCAGCATTATTCCTTTGCGGTCAATGCCTTTGTGGAGGTGGTGAGCCAGGAGGGGATGGATGCAGCTTATGATTTTGCCATCTTTGAGACACGTACCTATGAGGTTATCATGGATGTCCGGAATTTTAAGAGCGAGTTGGGGATACTATATCTGACCGAGTTCAATGAATCTGTTCTTAAGAAACTGTTCCGGGAGCACAATCTGGAATTTCATCCGCTGTTTTCCTGTGATACTTACGCGTATCTGTGGTCAGGGCATCCTCTGGCGCGGGAGCGGGAGATCAGCATGGATCAGCTCCAGGCGTATCCGTGTCTGGCATTTGACCAGGGACAGGACAACAGTTTTTTTCTGGCGGAGGAGATGAAAAGCACGTACGATTACCGGCGTATTATCCGTGCCAACGACCGTGCGACCATGCTGAATCTGATGTCGGGGCTGAATGGCTATACGCTGTGTTCCGGTGTGGTGGATGACATGCTCAACGGCGGAGATTACAAGGCAATCCCTCTGGTGGAGAGTGAGCGGATCCATATCGGATATATCCGCCGACGCGGCAGCACACTGAGTGAACTCGGACAGCGGTATGTGGAAGCATTGATGAGATATGCAAATCAGGAATGATATATATTAGAACCTACAGATATCAGAGAAAGAGAGGAATAGAACCATGAAGTACAAGATAGCTATATTTGATATGGATGGGACCATTTTGGATACACTGGATGATCTCTGTGACAGTGTGAATTATGCGCTGACGCAGCACGGGCTGCCGGTGCGCACCAGACAGGAGATACGTTCCTACCTTGGTAATGGATTCCGCAATCTTCTGACAAATGCCTGCCCGGCGGAAACGGATCCGGAACTTCTTGAGGAAGTGTTCCAGACATTCAAGCCATATTACCGCAGCCATTGTGCGGTAAAGACCTGTGCCTATGACGGAATTTCCGAGGTGATCGCGACGCTGCGCCGCGCGGGTGTGATCACTGCCGTTCTGTCTAATAAAGGGGACGCGGCGGTGCAGGATCTGGTAAAGGATTATTTTCCGGATATGTTTGACTACGCCGTGGGAGAGCGGGAAGGTGTCCGCAGAAAACCGGCACCTGACGGAGTGTTCGAGGTGCTGCGTCATTTTGGCTGTACGGCAGAGGAGGCGGTATATATCGGAGACTCCGAGGTGGATTTTGCCACGGCGAAGAACGCCGGCACCGATGTGATCATGGTGGGCTGGGGATTCCGCGATGAGGACTATATCCTGGCGCAGGGTGCGAGCCGTGTGATCCATCAGCCGGGAGAGATTCTGGATCTGTTGTGAATAAACCATGAATTGTTGTTCCATACTAAGAGTAACTCCGGAGCGTTCCTGCGACGGAATGATGAACAAAGAAAGTAGGTTTTCAGGTATGGATACAAACAAGGACACGATCAGACTGTTACGGGAATGCCAGGCCGGTGTCAGGATGGGGATTGATTCCTTTGACGATATCATGGGCAAGGTTGAAAGCAAAGAACTGAAAGAAATCCTGCGTCACAGCAGGGAGAGACACTGTCAGATCGGCGATGAGATCGGCGATCTGCTGGAGGATTGTCATGATGAGGGCAAACAGCCCCCGGTCATGGCAGAAATGATGGCCAGACTCAAGGCAGGATTTAATATGATGGGTGATGAACCGGATCGTCAGGCGGCGCGGTTTATCACGGACGGCTGCCATATGGGGGTGAAATCCATCTGTGAGTATTTCAATAAATATCCTGCCGCAGACGTTCATGTCAAACGTCTGGTGGACAAGATCGTCCGGGAGGAAGAGGGGCTGATGAAGAGCATGCGCAAATTTGTCTGATCACCACATATGGTGTCCAAGCGGACAGTGCGAACTCTCACGAAAGGCTCTGGCCTCCACATAGGCACCGCATTTGCGGCAGGTGCCCTGATACAACCATTTACACGCCTTGCAGACTGCAAGGCGTGTTTCATATTGTTCCGGATCTGCCTGTTCCATTTTTGGGACACTGTCCCGGTATGCCTCGATCTGCTGCAAAGCCTGCGTCTGGCCGAGTTCGCGCAGCAGACAGCGCACACATGGTACTTTCATAGCCATGATCAGTTCTCCTCCGGAAGTGTGACCGGACAATGAATGCTGATGACACTGCACGGTGGTATATGGACGGTAGTGCGGGTGAGTCCGCTCCAGTCTTCGGTCTGCTGCCGGATGCAAACCTGCTCCGGGTCCTCAAAGGTATTGTGAGCGTGGACGTCCTGATGCATAAGTTCGATCTGCGCTGTTCCTGCAAAGGCCGAGCCGTCCGCCAGGGAGACATCTACGCCGGCATCTTCTGTCAGACTGCAGTTGGCCAGCGTCAGAGTGACCACGCCGTCCAGGATCGATACGGATTGAGATACCATCGGCAGAGTCTGTCCGTTCTGCGTCAGGGTCAGCGGATCCATGGATGTTTCTAAGAGTCTGGCGCCCTGATGTGCGCGGTACATGGAAAAAACATGGTAGGTCGGTGTCTTGACAAGGTGAGTGCCCTCCGTGAGAAGCATGGACTGCAGGACGTTGACTGTCTGTGCGATGTTTGCCATGGAAATGCGGTCGCAGTGTTTATTGAAGATGTTCAGGTTCAGGGCGGCTACCAGAGCATCGCGCATCGTGTTCTGCTGATAGAGGAATCCCGGATTGGTACCCGGCTCCACATCGAACCAGGTTCCCCATTCGTCGATGATCAGGTCAATGTCATGAGCCGGATCCAGTTCGTCCATGATCGCCAGATGTCCGCGGATGATATTCTCGATCTCCAATGTCTTGGCGATGGTCGTGTAGTATTCCTCAGAGGAAAAGTCCGTGGCGCTTCCTTTGTGCTCCCAGTCTCCCGGGACTGTGTAATAGTGCAGGCTGATTCCCTTGGCATGCCAGTGATTGATGCGGCTCATCAGTTCTCTGGTCCAGTTGTAGTCATCGGCATTCGGGCCGCAGGCAATCTTGTAGAGGGTATTGCCGGAGTATTCGCGGCAGAATTGCTGATAGCGCTTGTATTCGTTGGCGTAAAAATCGGCAGTCATGCTGCCGCCGCAGCCCCAGCTCTCGTTGCCAATGCCCAGATATTTGACATGCCATGGCTCTTTGCGGCCATTGGCGGCGCGCAGATCAGCCAGGGTAGATCCCGGCTCTGCGGTCAGATATTCCACCCACTGTGCGGCTTCCTCGACGGTGCCGCTTCCCATATTGACGGCAATGTAGGGTTCACAGCCGATCTGTTCGCAAAGCTCCATAAATTCATGGGTTCCGAAGCTGTTGTCCTCGACGGTACCGCCCCAGTTGGAATTGATCATACGACGACGCTGATCCTTCGGGCCAATGCCGTCTTTCCAGTGGTATTCATCGGCAAAACAGCCGCCCGGCCAGCGAAGAACCGGGATGTGAAGCTCGCGCAGGGCATCGATCACGTCGCTGCGGATGCCGTGGATATTGGGAATCTCGGAGTCTTCGCCGACATAGAGTCCGTCGTAGATGCATCGTCCGAGGTGTTCGGTAAACTGGCCGTAGATCTCAGGGGCAATGGTGCCAAGGCCGCTGTTCGGCCGGATCTGAAGAGTGGTAGATTTCATGGAAGACCTCCTCGTTTTCTTTTTTCACCAGTTTATCATAAATTTCTTAAAATCGCTTAAAATCACTTGTAATTTTTTACAAACTGTTCTAAGGTGCTAAGTACAGTATTTTACCTGCGCGTGGTCTGCAGGAGATCAAAATACACGAATGAAAGAAGTGTGAAGAGTATGAGAGTTCATGGACGGTTTTTGAAAGATGTGGCAGCACTTATGCTGCTTTTGGCAATCGTTTCCCTGTTGCTGCCGTTCTGCCGGTTCCAGGCGGCGGGGCGAGAGATGTCCCTGTCGGGAGTGGAGGTGCTGACCAGGGGAGCAAGCGCGGGATATACCTATATACAGCAGGGCAGTGTGCCCGATGACTTTGTGGTCAAGGATCCGTTTACCTGGGCGGATCTCAGGGGAGGGATCTCGGAGGTCGATCAGAGCGGACATATGAATCTGCTGGTGGCAGCAGGTGTGGCGGCAGGACTTCCGGTGGTCTTATGTCTGCTTTCCGTATGTATGTTATTTCTGGCGGAGGGCAAAAAGACCATGGTGCTTCCGACGATCTTCACGGCGGTGAATGTCACGGAACTGGGAGTGATTCTGTTTGGGGTGCCGCTACTGACGCCATATCTGAAACAGGGGGTCTATCTGTTTGCACTGTTCCATGTGATCGCACTGGTCATGATCCTGCTTGGCTGGCTTCTTGGAGGATACCGCCAACCGGACCGCGCAGAAGATCGATCCTCAAATAAGGATCGTGGTGGCCGCGACCGTGACCGTGGACGTTCGGGACGGCACAAACGGAGCAGACGCAAAAAATCCCGCAGGAAAAAGGACAAAGGCAAGGAGAATTCTGACGAAAAGCAGTCCTCTGAGCAGGATGATACATCCGGTCAGGCTGCGACAGGTGTGATGGGCCGCATCGGAGAGGGAAGCGGGATCTACAGCACGATCACGCAGACATTCAGCGATACGGCTGTCTCACAGGTCCGACTGGGAACAACCCGGGAGGCGATGCAGAGTCTGATGCGTGGGGAGAATGCAGCCGAGTGTCTGTCAGAGCATAGCTGTCAGATCGTGTATCATCCGCAAAAGAAGAGTTATACGCTGATCAGCCATGCGGTGGAAGAGATCTGCCTGCGCCAGAACGGCAGACTGTTAAAGACACTGAGACAGGGAGAACGTGTCCGTGTTTTGGGACAGATAGAGATGAAGACGACACAGGGAAGCCTGTGGCTGAAATAACTGTTACCGGAGACAACGGAAGGCGAAAGAAACATTACCGGAAACAACGAGGGACATAAAAGAGGGACATAAAAAGAGGAAAAGAGAAAGGCCAGAGCCTCACGGCGATCGTAGAACCGTCGGAGTCTCTGGCCTTTGTGTGTCTTGCGTATATTCTCTATGGCAGCTTCTTACAGATCTGCAAGCTCGGCATAGGAATCTTTCAGATCCGTATATAACTTCTTGTAGAGTTTGTGGTATTTGTCGTACTGTGCGGTGGCATCTGCATCCGGATGACATTCCTTGGCAGGATCGGTGTGGATCATCTGACGGCAGGCGCTTTCCACGCTTTCGTAGAGACCGGCACCTACACCTGCGAGGATCGCTACACCGAGGGCAGGACCTTCGGAAGCAGTTACTGTCTTGACATCACAGCCGAACATATCTGCCATCATCTGACGCTGTACGCTGTTGGTTGCGCCACCGCCGCAGGCCATCATCTCGGAGACATTGATCCCCATTTCACGGATGATGTCGTTGCAGTCGGTCAGAGAGTACTGGATACCCTCCATGACAGCGCGGGCCATATCAGCAGTGGTGTGCATGCTGGACAGACCGAAGAAGACACCACGGCAGTTTGCATCCAGATGTGGGGTACGTTCACCGTTTAAGTATGGGAGATAGATCAGACGGTTTGCACCGATCGGTGTCTTTACGACATCGGCATTGATCAGATCCCATTTGCTGCATCCCTGCTCCTTTGCCTTGCGGGCATATTCGGTTCCGATATTGTCGCAGAACCAGGCGAGGGAATATCCTGCTGCCTGTGTCACACCCATCACATGCCATGCGCCCGGCACGGCACAGCAGAAGGTATGCACACGACCCTTTGGATCGATGGAGATGTTGCTGGAGTGAGCAAATACAACACCGCTGGTTCCGATGGTCGTGAAGGCCTTGCCGTCTTCCACCACGCCGGTTCCTACTGCTGCGGCCGCATTGTCACCGGCACCACCTACGACAACGGTCTTGGTGGAAAGTCCGGTCTTGGCAGCAATCTCAGGAAGAATGGTTCCGGTCACTTCCGGAGACTCATAGACTTTGGCCAGAAGGCTCTTGTCGATATCCAGTTTCTCAAGGACTTCGTCGGACCACTGACGGGCCGGTACATCCAGAAGCTGCATACCGGATGCGTCGGAAACCTCCGTGGCGAATTCGCCGGTCAGAATGTAACGCACATAATCCTTTGGAAGGAGGATGTGTTTACATTTAGCGTAATTCTCCGGCTCATGGTTGCGCACCCAGAGAATCTTGGAAGCAGTGAATCCGGTGAGGGCTGGGTTCGCAGTGATCTCGATCAGTCGCTTTGCTCCGACCTTTTCGGTGATCTCCTCGCATTCTTTCTCGGTACGCTGGTCGCACCAGATGATGGAAGGGCGGATGACCTCTCCGGCCTCATCCAGCATAACCAGACCGTGCATCTGACCGGAGATTCCCAGTCCTTTGATGTCATCTGCATTGACACCGGACTCACTGATCACGGATGCGATCGTCTCAAGTGCAGCGTCTCTCCAGTCCTCCGGTTTCTGCTCTGCCCATCCATTGTGTGGGGTGTACAGGGGATAGTCTTTGCTGGCAGATGCCATGACGGTACCCTCCTGGTCGAACAGGACTGTCTTGGTGGAAGAGGTACCCAAATCAATACCAATTAAGTAATTCATCTCAAATATCCTTTCTACGTGTTTTCTAAAATAAGGCGATGACGTGAGCGTCACCGCCTTATCAGGTGTTACTTATGAAATGTCATTATGAGAATGGATTCTCAGTCTTGTAGAGCATGCCCTTAGGCTGGTTGAATCCGATCTCCTCTACAGGAACGCCGATGTACTTGAATACTTCGTACAGGGCCTTTCCGTGATGGCCGAATGCAACTGCACCGTGATGAGGATAGTTGCCCTCGATCAGTACGTGACGGTAGAAGCGTCCCATCTCAGGAATCGCAAAGATACCGATGGCACCGAAGGAACGGGTAGCAACAGGAAGAACCTCACCCTGTGCAATGTAAGCACGGATCTTGGCATCAGCAGTGCTCTGGAGACGGAAGAATGTGATGTCTCCAGGGATGATGTCACCTTCCAGAGTACCGTTGGTAACCTCTACCGGAAGGGAACGAGCCATGATCATCTGGTTCTTCATCTCATGGAAGGACAGCTTGCAGGAAGCAGTGTTTCCACAATGGAATCCCATGAAAGTATCCTTCTGGGTGTAGTTGAATTTGCCTTCGATCTCCTCTTTGTAGATGTCGGCAGGTACGGTGTTGTTGATATCCAGAAGAGTTACCACGTCATCGCTGACTACAGTTCCGATGAACTCGCTTAAGCATCCGTAGATATCTACCTCGCAGGATACCGGAATGCCTTTGCCGGTCAGACGGCTGTTTACATAGCAAGGAACGAAACCGAACTGGGTCTGGAATGCAGGCCAGCACTTTCCGGCGATGGCTACATACTTGCGGTACCCCTTGTGTGCATCGATCCAGTCTAACAGAGTCAGCTCGTACTGTGCGAGTTTCTCTAAGATCTCAGGTTTCTTGTTTCCTGTGCCAAGCTCTGCCTCCATGTCGGCAACAACCTCAGGGATACGGGAATCACCTGCGTGGTTGTTGAATGCCTCGAACAGATCCAGCTCGGAGTTCTCCTCAATCTCAACGCCGAGGTTGTAAAGCTGCTGGATAGGAGCGTTACAAGCCAGGAAGTTTGTAGGACGTGGACCAAAGCTGATGATCTTTAAGTTGCTCAGCGCATATACCGCCTTGGCTACCGGAATGAACTCATGGATCATGTCCGCACACTCATCAGCAGTTCCTACCGGATACTCAGGAATGTAAGCATGTACATTGCGCAGCTTTAAGTTATAGCTGGCATTTAACATACCACAGTAAGCATCGCCACGGCCCTGAACCAGTCCGCCGTTTGCGGAAGACTCCTCAGCGGCAGCAACAAACATCTTAGGTCCGTCAAAATGCTTTGCAAGCAGGGTCTCAGAGATCTCAGGACCAAAGTTTCCGAGGTATACGCACAGTGCGTTACATCCGGCAGCTTTGATGTCCTCCAGAGCCTGAACCATGTGGATCTCGCTCTCTACGATACAGATCGGACACTCATAGATGTCAGCAGCGTCGTACTTTGCAGCATAGGCCTTAACCAGTGCCTCTCTGCGGGATACGGAAAGAGACTCCGGGAAGCAGTCTCTGCTTACGGCCACAATACCGATTTTCATAGTAGGTGTGTTATTCATTTGTTTTATTCCTTTCTTTATGATTTGTTTTGTAAGTTTTTCGGTACTTGGTTTTACACAAAACCACTACCTAATATTCTATTACAAATCTGCCTTTTTTGCAATGAAAACCCACTTAATCAGTTTCGGCCGTTTAAGTCCTTTTTTTCGAGAAAAATGTCATTTTCTGTGTCGTTTGGGATGGCAAATTCTGACAGAGTGCGGTATGATAGAACTGGAATGAAACAAGGAGAGGATGTGAAGAATTGGAAGAGAACCGCAGAGACGGTGTGGGAGAAGATTATGCAGATCTGAGCAGCTTCAATCCACGGTTTGAAGATCTGTATGAGGACCACCGGGATCAGCAGCATGCCTACAATCTCAATGGCAGGCTGTATGTACACAATCACAACGGTGGGCCGGACATTTACATTGGAAAGGCACCGGACCGGCGCAGTTTAGACGGAGCCGGAACCTATGATGACGGATCGGGAAGGGGCCGGGTTGCACCGATGCAGGAAGTGATGTCCCGGGGCAGTACCCGCCGCCGAAAAGATCCTGGCGATCCGAAGAAATCGGCAGTCCGGTTGGCAGTGGTGTCCTTTGTGATCGTCCTGCTCGTAGCCAATGCAGGCACGATCTTTGGATCCCTGGATGGAACATGGGACAAGCTCGTTTCTTCTATTAAGAATGAGTTTGACTCAGAGGGATGGAATGATGCGGACAGCGACGACGGATATACCGGAGTCTTTCATGGCAGAGACAGTGAGAGCCAGGAGTCCCAGGGCCAGGAGGTTCCGCTTGGCAGCATGTATCTGGCGGGAGAGACGATCACGCTGGGAGAGACGGCCGATACGATCAAGTTCTGGCTGGATCGTGCGGATATCGAAGAGGCGACAGGTGTAGAACCGGGAGAATCCGTTGATGTGGATCTCAGTCAGCCGGATGGACCGGAGCTTCAGGGTGATATCGGAGTCGTGACACTGACCAACTATGGAGACGGGGACAGTAAGAGATTAAAGGATCTGACCATCTCAGCAGTGGAGAGTCATAATGCTTATGTCTATCAGGATGAAGATTATGAACAGTACGACATACAGGAGACAGACGGGGAGATCGCCGGCGGCGTGACGATGGGAATCTCCCAGAAGGATGCGGCCGAACGGCTGGGGACGTATTTTCCTCATGTGGCCCAGGAGGATCCCGATGAGTATGGGATCGGCGGCGGAGTTGATGCCATCTCCGATGACTATTACTGCTTTGTGCTGGTCGAGGACGACAGGGTGAATTCCATCAAGCTGGAACTTCACCTCCCGGAATAGTGTTTTTTAGGCGGACTTCCGCCATAAAAAGAAGGATAAATGTTATTTGAAAGGAAGGTAGTAAACAATGGCAGAAAACAGAATGATTGGCGATTATCCGGTGATCGGAATCCGCCCGACGATCGATGGAAGAAGAGGACCTCTCAAGGTGCGTGAGTCCCTGGAGGATCAGACGATGAACATGGCCAGAAGTGCCGCAAAACTGTTTGAGGAAAATCTTCGATATTCAAATGGTGAGCCGGTAAAGGTCGTGATCGCAGACACCACGATCGGACGTGTTGCAGAGGCAGCAGCCTGTGCAGACAAGTTCAAAAAAGAGGGCGTGGATATCACATTGACGGTGACACCATGCTGGTGCTACGGATCAGAGACGATGGATATGAGCAAGGATACCATCAAGGCTGTCTGGGGCTTCAACGGAACAGAGAGACCGGGTGCCGTGTATCTGGCAGCCGTTCTGGCAGCACATGCACAGAAGGGACTGCCTGCATTCGGAATTTACGGAAGGGATGTGCAGGAGGCAGATGCTACGGAGATTCCTGAGGATGTCAAAGAAAAACTGCTCCGGTTCGGACGCGCGGCTGTAGCGGCAGCTACGATGAGAGGTAAGTCCTGGCTGCAGATCGGTTCCGTGACCATGGGTATTGCCGGTTCTATCATTGATCCAAACTTCATCGAGGAGTATCTGGGCATGCGTGTGGAGTCTGTCGATGAGGTGGAGATCATCCGCCGTATGACAGAGGGCATCTACGATCATGACGAATATGAGAGAGCACTTGCCTGGACCAGGAAATACTGCAGGGAGGGCTGGGATAAGAACCCTGACATGGTACGCCACTCCGATGAGAAGAAAGAGGAGGAATGGGAGTTTGTCGTTAAGATGATGTGTATCATTAAGGATCTGATGAATGGCAACAAAAACCTTCCGGAAGGCTGTGAGGAGGAAGCAGTGGGACACAATGCCATTGCTGCCGGTTTCCAGGGACAGAGACAGTGGACAGACTTCTATCCAAACGGAGACTTCGCCGAGGCCCTGTGCAATTCTTCCTTTGACTGGAACGGCGCCAGAGAGCCATATGTCCTTGCGACAGAGAACGATGTGTTAAATGGCCTTGGCATGCTGTTTATGAAGCTGCTGACCAACCGTGCGCAGATCTTTGCGGATGTCCGCACATACTGGAGCCCGGAGGCTGTCAAAAAAGCTACCGGCTATGACCTGGAAGGTGTGGCCAAAGAGTCCGGCGGATTCCTGCATCTGATCAATTCCGGAGCACAGTGTCTGGATGCCTGCGGTGAGGTCAAGGATGCCGACGGCCATGGTATCATGAAGCAGTGGTGGGAGATGACCAGGGAAGATCAGGAAGCCTGTCTGGAGGCAACGACCTGGTGTGCGGCCGACAACGGCTACTTCCGCGGCGGCGGATATTCCAGCCGCTATCTGACCAGAGCCGAGATGCCTGCGACTATGATCCGTCTGAATCTGGTCAAGGGACTGGGTCCGGTTCTGCAGATCTGCGAGGGTTATACGGTGAATCTTCCGGATGAAGTATCCGACAAGATCTGGAAGAGAACAGATTACACCTGGCCATGTACCTGGTTTGCGCCACGCACGACCGGAAAGGGTGCTTTTAAGACTGCATACGATGTGATGAACAACTGGGGTGCCAACCACGGTGCTATCAGTTACGGACATATCGGTGCCGATCTGATCACACTGGCATCCATCCTGCGCATTCCGGTATGCATGCACAATGTGCCGGAGGAAGACATCTTCCGTCCATCTGCGTGGAACGCATTTGGTATGGACAAAGAGGGTCAGGATTACCGTGCCTGCAAGAACTACGGACCTCTTTATAAACTGTAATATGAGGAAAGTTTACAAAACAGCGGTTTTATGATAAAATAACATGTGGTGTATTTATCGGGATCGGTAGGCACACCACATGTATTGATAAGAAAAAGAATGAGAGAGGAATACGGAGGGAATCAAACCATGTATGAAAATGAGATCAAAGAGATCGTCGGCAGAGGCAATGACCGGGAAATCTATCTGGGACTGCTGAATCTGGTAAAGCAGGCTGCGGACCAGAAGGGACGCCTGCAGGGCAAGAAAAAGGTATATTACATTTCCGCGGAATTTCTGATCGGAAAGTTATTGTCCAACAACCTGATCAATCTGGGACTGTATGACACCGTCAATGCAGAACTGAAAAAACAGGGCAGGACGATGGCACAGATCGAGGAGATCGAGAACGAGCCATCGCTGGGCAACGGAGGTCTGGGACGTCTGGCTGCCTGCTTCCTGGATTCTATCGCGACACTGGGGCTGCCGGGGGACGGCATTGGCATCAATTATCATCTGGGACTGTTTAAGCAGGTCTTTGAAAACAATCTGCAAAAGGAAGTTCCAAACCCATGGATCACAGAGCAGAGCTGGCTTCGCCGCACCAATGTGGGATATCCGGTCATCTTCAATAACATCACGGTACAGTCTGTAATGTATGAGATCGATGTGACGGGATATGACAATCAGACCAATACCCTGAAACTGTTTGATCTGGAGAGCGTGGATGATTCCATCGTGGCCGAGGGAAGCATTGACTTTGACAAGGAGGATATCCGCCGCAACCTGACTCTGTTCTTATATCCGGATGACAGTGATTATCAGGGACAGCTTCTGCGTATCTACCAGCAGTATTTCATGGTGAGCAATGCCGCACAGCTGATCCTGGACGAGGCACAGGCCAAGGGCAGCAATCTGTATGACCTGCCGGATTATGCGGTGATCCAGATCAATGACACCCATCCGACCATGGTGATCCCGGAGCTGGTACGTCTTCTCCGTATCAAGGGTATTCCGATGGATGATGCGATCGAGATCGTGTCAAAGACCTGTGCGTACACCAATCATACAATCCTGGCAGAGGCTCTGGAGAAGTGGCCGATGTGGTATCTGGAGCGCGCTGTGCCGCAGTTGATCCCTGTGATCAAGATGCTGGATGTCAAGGCCAAAGAAAAATATGCCGATGAGCGCGTGGCGATCATTGACAAGAACAATATCGTACATATGGCTCACCTGGATATCCACTACAGCAAGAGCGTTAATGGTGTGGCATATCTTCATACCGAGATCCTCAAGAATTCAGAACTGAAACCGTTTTATGATATTTATCCGGAGAAATTCAATAACAAGACCAATGGTATTACGTTCCGTCGCTGGCTGATGCACTGTAATCATGAACTGGCGGACTATATCACGGAACTGATCGGAGATGGCTGGAAGAAGGATGCCGGCAAGCTTGAGGATCTGCAGAAATATCTGGGGGATGCCGGCGTGCTGGATCATCTCTATGAGATCAAGAAGGCCAAGAAAGAGGAATTTGCGTCATATATCCGGGAAAAAGAGGGTATTGCCGTCAATACCGATTCCATCTTTGATGTGCAGGTAAAGAGACTGCATGAGTACAAGCGTCAGCAGATGAATGCACTCTATGTGATCTACAAATATCTCGACATCAAGGCCGGACACAAACCGAAGACACCGATCACCGTGATCTTTGGAGCAAAGGCAGCTCCTGCCTATATCATTGCCAAGGACATTATCCATCTGATCCTCTGCCTGAGCGAACTGATCGCCAATGATCCGGAGGTCAGCCCGTATCTGAAGGTGGTTATGCTGGAGAACTACAATGTCTCCTATGCGGAGAAGGTCATTCCGGCAGCAGACATTTCCGAGCAGATCTCCCTGGCATCCAAGGAGGCTTCCGGAACCGGCAATATGAAATTTATGCTCAATGGTGCTCTGACCCTGGGAACAGAGGATGGCGCCAATGTGGAGATCCATCAGTTTGTCGGAGATGACAATATCTACATCTTCGGTAAGTCCAGCGAGGAAGTGATCGAGCATTATGCAAAGGCAGATTACAGTGCGGAAGCATTGTATGATGCGGATCCTGAGATCCAGAAGCTGGTCGACTTTATCATCAGCAAGGATCTGTTTGCACTGGGTACCAAAAAGAATCTGATCCGTCTGTACATGGAGATCCTGACCAAGGACTGGTTTATGGCACTGCTGGATGTCAAGGAGTACATCCGTGTCAAGGAGAAGATGCTGGCAGACTATGAGGATCGCGCGGCATGGGAGAAAAAGATGCTGGTCAATATTTCCAAGGCCGGATTCTTCTCATCCGACAGAACGATCGCACAATACAATGAAGACATCTGGAAGTTACAGTAATTCCGGACACACAACGTCAGAAGGCGGCGGGGGTATACCTGCCGCTTTTTTGAACATAGTAATAAGGAGATTGTTATGCCAGACACGGTAAATATTGTGTCGCTGCCGGTTCTTATGATCGTGGCAGCGGTGGTGGCGGCCGGCGCGGTGACGGTCCGGGTGGTGAACCGCCTGGGATGGAAGATCCGGCCGAAAAATGTCCGGGTTTCTTTTGAAGAATTTGAAACAGCCCCAAAGTCTGAGGATGCCGGGCAGAATCAGGAATCCGGGGCGGACAAAGAAGTGGAAACGGAGTTGCAGATGCGGGATAAACTATGATAAGATAAGGTGATCTGTGAACGTGAATTACCAGAAATGGAGGGTTGTGAAAATGAAGAGAATTGGCTTTTTGACCAGCGGAGGAGACTGCCAGAGCCTGAATGCTACGATGCGGGGCGTGGCCAAGACATTGTATCAGGCGTATGATGATATTGAGATCTACGGTATCCTCGAGGGATATAAAGGCTTGATGTACGGCAATTACCGCAAGATGAAGCCGCAGGATTTCTCCGGGATCCTGACACAGGGCGGCACGATCATCGGGACATCCCGTCAGCCGTTTAAGAAGATGGGCGAGCCGGATGCCGATGGCAACGACAAGGTAAAGCTGATGTTGGACAATTACAAAAAATGGAAGCTGGACTGCCTGGTGATCCTGGGCGGCAACGGTACACATAAGACAGCCAATCTGCTCAGCCAGAAGGGCTGCAATGTCGTGACCCTGCCAAAGACGATCGACAATGATATCTGGGGCACCGATATGACGTTCGGTTTCCAGAGTGCAGTCAATATCGCAACCGTAGCTATCGACTGTATCCACACGACGGCGGCATCTCATGGACGCGTCTTCATCGTGGAAGTCATGGGACATAAGGTCGGCTGGCTGACCCTTCATGCGGGCATTGCGGGAGGAGCGGATGTGATCCTTCTTCCGGAGATCCCATATGATATTGACAAGGTGATCAAGGCGCTGGACAAGCGTACGAAGGAAGGCAAGAGATTCTCGATCCTGGCGGTGGCCGAGGGAGCGATCTCCAAGGAAGACGCCGCATTATCTAAGAAGGAACTCAAAGCCAAGCGCAAGAGCAATCCATACCCATCGATCTCTTATCAGATCGGTCAGGAGATCTTCGAGCGAACCGGTCAGGAGATCCGTATCACGGTACCCGGACATACCCAGAGAGGTGGAGAACCATGTCCGTATGACCGCGTGATCTCCAGCAGACTGGGAGCAGCGGCTGCCCGTCTGATCATTGACGGCCAATATGGATATATGGTCGGTCTTCGCAATGGAGAGATCGTACCGGTTCCGTTGGAGGAAGTGGCCGGCAAACTCAAGATGGTCGATCCGGATGCATCGATCATCCAAGAAGCCAAAGGTCTTGGAATCTGCTTTGGCGACTGACAAGAACAGCAGGAGATGAAAACGTATGTCGTACACGGCATTATATAGAAAATTCAGACCTTCTGATTTTGATGAGGTGCGTGGACAGGAACACATTGTCACGACTCTGAAGAATCAGATCCAGATGGACCGGGTAGGGCATGCCTATCTGTTCTGCGGGACCAGAGGTACCGGCAAGACCACGATCGCAAAGATCCTGGCCAAGGCGGTGAACTGCGAACATCCCGTGGATGGAAGTCCGTGTGGAGAATGTGAGATGTGCCGCAAGATCCAGGCGGGCACGTCTCTGAATGTGACGGAGATCGATGCCGCTTCCAACAACGGCGTGGCCAATATCCGCGACATTATCGATGAGGTACAGTATTCCCCGACGGAGGGACGGTACAAAGTATATATCATCGACGAGGTTCATATGTTATCCACAGGAGCGTTCAATGCACTGCTCAAGACGCTGGAGGAACCTCCTTCATATGTCATGTTTATTCTGGCTACGACGGAGGCTCACAAGATCCCGATCACGATCCTTTCGCGCTGTCAGCGCTATGATTTTAAGAGGATCACGATCGACACGATCGCAGCCAGACTGCGTGAACTGGTGGACCGGGAACAGGTGACAGCCGAGGACAAGGCACTTCGTTATATTGCCCGTGCAGCCGATGGTTCCATGCGTGATGCGCTCAGCCTTCTGGATCAGTGCATTGCATTTTATCTGGGACAGGAACTCACCTACGACCGGGCACTGGAGGTACTCGGGGCAGTGGATCAGAGTGTCTACAGCCGCACTTTTGACTATCTGATGGAGCAGGATGCGGTATCCTGTCTGCAGTTGATCGACGAGATGATGACCGCGGGCAGGGACCTGCCACAGTTTGTGCAGGAGTTTGTGTGGTATCTGCGCAACCTTCTGATGATCGGGGCATCCGGAGCGGGAGCAGACATTGTGGATGCGGCGACCGAACAGCTTCAGATCATGCAGGAACAGGCGGCGAGGACGGACTTTGCGACATTGATCCGCTATATCCGGATCCTGTCAGAACTGTCCAATCAGATCCGCTATGCGGTACAGAAACGAGTGATGGTGGAGGTTGCCTTTGTGCAGCTCTGCCGTCCGCAGATGGACAGTCCGCAGGATCTGTCCAGCCTGTCAGCCAGACTGGCGGCACTGGAACAGAAGGTCGAGCAGGGGATTGCCGTAGACCGGTCACAGATGCCGGCGCAGGCGGGCGCGCAGCCTGCCGGAGAACCGCAGGAGCAGGAACAGCCGCCGGTTCCGCAGGTGCTGGAAAAAGCAGTGCCGGAGGATGTCAGGGCGGTGATCGGCCAGTGGCCGCAGATCCTTGAGG
>ERZ1034984.2145-NODE-2145-length-16480-cov-15.360304_pt1 | contig 16480 bp, 21 predicted proteins | sample MGYA00520589_ERZ1034984 | MGnify/ENA primary metagenome ERZ1034984 (study PRJEB33766, sample SAMN09781790) | gut metagenome | biome: gut microbiome | host: Homo sapiens | place: Madagascar | study: EMG produced TPA metagenomics assembly of the PRJNA485056 data... | reverse complement strand
TCAGTAAGGAGGTACAACCATCATGGCAGATAGAACCATCATGAACGCCAAGGATACTGTCTCCGCTTCCTTGGCTGAATGTTTCGTGACCATTGAGGACAGCCGTTATAACTTCATGCAGGCTATCAATTTGGAAGCCAACTTTGAGAAGAACAAAACGGAAGTTCCCATTTTGGGCAAGACCGGCAAGGGCAATAAGGCCACTGGTTGGAAGGGTACGGGTTCCGCAACCTTCCACTATAACACTTCCATCTTCCGTAAGTTGATGAAGCGTTACAAGGACACCGGCGAGGATATCTATTTTGATATTCAGGTGACAAATGAAGATCCCACTTCTTTCGTTGGTCGTCAGACCGTGATCCTGAAGGATTGTAATATGGATGGCGGCTTGCTTACCAAGTTTGATGCTGATGCGGAATACTTGGATGAAGATATGGACTTCACATTTGAAGATTTCGATATGCCCGAAACCTTCAGCCTTTTGACCGGTATGCAGTAAGCAGTAAACAGAGCGCCCCGGTCTTGCTTTGGTAGGGGCCGGGGCCTTTTTTCGTATCAAAATATAGGAGGAAAAAATAATGAGCCTGTCCGCTTTTTTGGCTGAAAACGCCGTTCCCGTTGAAAACATCAAGTTTATTGTTTCCAAACGCTTCTTGGGTGAGGATGGCGACCCCGTTTCTTGGGAGATCAAGACCATCACTGGCACCGAGGATGAAGCCCTTCGGAAATCCTGTGCCAAGCGTGTTCCGGTTCCTGGCAAGAAGAATCAGTATCAGAAGGAAACCGACTATGATCTTTATCTTGGTAAGCTGGCTGTGGCTTGTACCGTGTTCCCCAATCTGAATGATAAGGAACTTCAGGACAGCTACAAGGTCATGGGCGCTGATGCCCTTCTGAAAACCATGCTGACCCCCGGCGAATATGCCGAATACCTGACCAAGATTCAGGAAGTGTGTGGTTTTGATACCACCATGCAGGATGAGGTTGATGAAGCAAAAAACTAATCTGTGAAGGTGATGGTGAAGCAAACATTGCTTACTATTGCCTTCACGAACTTCATTTAACGCCTTCAGCCTTCTATGCTTTACCCCGCCGTGAACGGGCCTTCATCATTGCTGCCATTGATGTTCGGGTGGAAGCCGAAAAGAAGAAGCAGAAGGAGATTGAACGAAAACAGCGCCGGGGTCGACACCACTAAGCCCCCGGCTATTCTCCAAGAAAGGTGGTGATCCCTGTGGGAAGTGTCCGAGCCGCTATTACCCTTTATGATGGTGTTACCAGCCCCCTTCAAGGTATGCACAAAGCTATGGGGGTTGTATTGAACACCTTCGAAGCTATGCAACACGCTTCTGGCAGAGCCATTGACACGGCGGCAATCCGGGAAGCCCGTGAAGAATGGGCGAAAGCGGGAACCGCCTTTGATACCATCGAAGAAAATATCAGGCAAGCTAACAACCAACAGCAACAGCTTAACAAGCACATAGGTCAAGGCACAACCGCGGCCGGCGGCTTACTCGGCAAGATTAAGAGCATCGCCTCGGCTTATCTGGGTATGAAAGCCGTTAAGGGCTTGGTTGGCTTGTCGGACACGATGACACAGACAACCGCGCGATTAAATATGATGAATGACGGCCGACAGACCACCACTGAGCTTAACGATATGATTTATGCCTCCGCACAAAGATCAAGAGGCTCATATCTGGCAACCGCTGACGCCGTTGCAAAGCTGGGGCTTATGGCCGGCGATGCGTTCAGCAGCAACGCTGAAACCATTGCCTTTATGGAGCAGGTAAATAAGCAATTCAAAATTGCCGGTACCTCCGCGCAAGGCATTGACGCCGCTATGTTGCAGCTCACGCAGGCGATGGGCTCTGGCGTGCTCCGTGGCGAGGAATATAATAGCGTATTGGAGCAGGCGCCAAACATTATACAAGCCATTGCAAAGTATATGGATGTACCAAAGGGCAAGCTTAAGGAAATGGCCGCAGATGGGCAGATCACCGCCGATATTATAAAGGCGGCAATGTTCGCCTGTGCAGATGAAACCAACGCCAAATTCGAGCGTATGCCCAAAACTTGGAGCGACATATGGACCTCGATGAAAAACAGGGCTATTAAGGCACTAAATCCATTACTCGCAAAAATAAATGACCTGGCCAACAGTGCAAGAGTACAACGTACCGTAGACGGGCTTATTACTGCGTTTTCCAGCCTAACAACTATGCTGGCGGCAGTCTTTGACGGCGTATGCGCCGTGTATAATTTTGTAGCAGATAATTGGAGCTGGATGGGGCCCATCATAATGGGCGTAGTGGGGGCGCTATTGGTCTACAAGGGGGCACTGCTAGCAACCAAAGCCGCCACTGCCATCGCCGCCGGCGCGAAGGCCGCGTATATTTTCGTGCTATCTATTTTTAGCGGCGCAGCGGCCACAGCGCAGGCGGCGCAGTGGGGGCTCAATGCAGCAATGTATGCCAACCCGGCAGGTATAGTTGCGGCGGTCATCATACTGCTTTTGATTGCGTTTGTCGCGTTGTGGGAAACGTGCGATGGATTTAGAGCTTTTTGGGCCGATATGTGGAAAGCAAATATGGATGCAGCAGGTTGGGCATGGAACAAGGTGCTGTGCCCCGTTTTTAACTGGATGCAAGATGCGCAGATTAGTGTTGCAGAAACAGCATCTAGCGCTGCACGCTGGATGGTAAATGCTTGGTTTGACGTTTTAACGGGGGTAACCACCGCTGTATCAAATATTATTAAAAGCTTGTCGGGGCTTGTAGATGTGTACAACAAAATAAGCGGAGCGCTTGGTGGCAACCCGATCTCGGTATCTATGGTGGACAGTATTACTGATGATCTTGAGAAAAAAAGGGCTATTACCCTCCGTGGCATTGATGCTTACGAGCAAGGGGCTAAGCGGGCCGGGTCTCGGCGTTTGCGCGAGCTTGATCTTGATGCTTGGCACAACTACACAAGCAGCATGTCAGATAAAATCCGCAATTTTACGGTCTCGGGCTGGCTAAAAGGCAAGTACAAGGAGATTACCGACGGGCTCGGTTTTGACAACCCAAATACCGGCGGTTTAAACCCCTACGGTGGAACTCTTGGCGATATTGCGAAAAACACAGCGGCCACCGCTGATGCCTTGGATATTGCTGAAGAAGATTTGGCCTATCTTCGTGACATTGCGGAGCGTGATGCAATCAATCGATTCACTACTGCTGAAATCAAGGTTGAACAGCACAATGAAAATCACATTTCTTCTGAAATGGATATTGATGGGATTATGGACGCATGGACAGAAAACTTTGCTGAACAGTTGGCAGTGTCGGCGGAAGGGGTGCATGAATAATGGCGTATAAACTGTATATGGCGGGAACACTTATGCCCATCACTCCTTCCGAAGTAACGGTGAAGATTAATAACCAGAATAAAACCATGACGCTGATCAATGGGGAAGAAATCAACATCCTGAAGGTCGCTGGACTTTCTGATGTGTCCTTTGAATTGGTTCTTCCCCAAGTTCCCTATCCCTTTAGCAACGGTGGAGCGCAAAGCGCCGCCTATTACCTGTCCTTGTTTGAACGGCTGAAGGTGAGCAAGACCCCGTTCCAATTCATCCTGAATCGGCAAAAGCCCGGCGGCGGGATGTTCCATTACACCAACCTGACCGTTGGCCTTGAAACCTATGAAATCACCGATGATGCGGGTGAAGGCTTTGATGTGAAGGTGAAGATCAACTTGAAGCAGCACAGAGCCTATGGCACCAAGACCGTGACCGTACAACTGGCCAAGACTTCCGGGGGAACCGCCACCGCAACGGTTAAGGCAGCACCCCGACCAACTACAACAGCCCCGAAAGCCGCCACCTATACGGTGAAATCCGGTGATTGCCTTTGGAATATTGCCAAGAAGCAGTTGGGCAACGGGGCCGATTACACGAAAATCTATAATCTGAACAAGGACAAAATCAAGAACCCGAACCTGATCTATCCTGGTCAGGTTCTTACTTTGCCTTCCTGAAAGGGGTGATTCCGTTTGGCAGTTGAATTGTTCATCCAGCATAACAGCACCATTCAATTCCCCGTTGTCAAGGAAGGCGCACGGCTGACCTTGGAACGCAAGGGAACCCCCGGCAAGTTGGAGTTCACCGTTGTCAAGGGACCGGGGCTGAACTTTGCTGAGGGTGATCCGGTGAAGCTGACTGTGAACGGAACCGCCATGTTCTATGGGTTTGTGTTCAATAAAAAGCGTGACAAGGACGGCACCATTGATGTTGTGGCCTATGATCAGTTGCGTTATTTAAAGAACAAGGACACCATCACGGAAGAAGGGCTGAAGGCTTCTGACCTTCTGAAGCGCATTGCAACAGATTTCCGGTTGAACCTTGGCACGGTGGAAGATACCGGTTATACCCTTGAAACCATCGTGGAAGAAAACCAAACCCTGTTTGATATGATCCAAAGCGCCCTTGATGAAACCCTGATGAATACTAAACAGCTTTATGTGCTATATGACGATGCTGGGAAGCTGACCCTGAAGAACATCAATACCATGAAGCTGAACCTCCTGATTGATGAAGAAACCGGGGAAAACTTCAGCTATGAATCCAGTATTGATAAACAGACCTATAACAAGATCAAGCTGGCCTATAACAACGAAAAAACCGGTAAACGGGAACTGTTCATTGTACAGGACGGGGCGAAAATGAATCAATGGGGTGTCCTTCAATATTTTGAAGAAGTTCAAACCAAAACGGGCGCTTCCGCCAAGGCGGATGCCCTGTTGAAGCTGTACAAGCAGAAAACCCGCAAGCTGACCATTCAGAACGTTTTCGGTGATGTGCGGGTTCGTGCTGGAAGCGTCGTAGTGGTGGCCCTGAACCTTGGCGATATTGTCACCAATAATTACATGGTGGTGAACAAAGTCACCCACACTTTCAGGGATGGTGAACACATGATGGCGCTTGAACTGATCGGGGGTGAATTTATTGCCTAATCCTATTAATGTAGTAAAAAAAGCGGCTATGGAAGCATTGGAATCCAGTAAACCGGTGAACATTCTGTTCGGAACAGTCCTTTCCACCTCACCCTTGAAAATTCAGGTGGATCAAAAATCCATCTACACTTCCAAAATGCTGATTCTGACCCGAAATGTAACTGATTTTGAAGTTGATATGACGGTGAACCACAGCACCGAGGATACAGGCGGTGGTTCTGGTGCAGCGGCTTATGAAGCCCATAAACACGCCTATGTTGGCAAGAAAACTTTCAAGGTTCACAACGCTTTGAAGGCCGGCGAAAAGGTGCTTCTGATCCGGGTTCAGCAAGGAAAGAAATTCCTGGTCATTGACCGAGTAAAGGGGGCTTGATGATGATTCCGCAAGTGCAGGATGATATTAAACAGGACTTCACCATTGAAACCCTTCCAAGCTGTACTTTCAGGATGAACCACAACAACCTGACCATCATCGGCACCGTTGATGGAATCCAAGCTGTGGAACAGGCGGTTTTCCTGATCCTGAACACAGAACGCTATGAATGGTTGATCCATTCTTGGGATTATGGGGTTGAACTTCATAATCTGATTGGAAAAGATGTGGAATATTGTATTCCCGAAATTGAACGCCGGGTTCGTGAAGCCTTGCTTCAGGATGATAGGATCACGGCAGTTCAGAACTTTGAATTTACAGTGAACAAAAAGAAAGTGCTGACTACCTTCACGGTGGTTAGCATTTTTGGTGAAATCAACGCAGAATTGGGGGTTGAAATCTGATGTATGAAGCACAGACCTATGAAGCAATCCTTTCCCGGATGCTCCAGAAGGCACTTTCCATCAATGGTAATCTGGATACCCGTGAAGGTTCGCTGGTTTGGTGCGGTGATGCCCCCGCCGCCGTGGAATTGCAGAACCTTTATGTTGCCCTTGATACGGTTCTGAATGAAACCTTTGCGGACACCGCAACCCGCCCCTATCTTATTTTGAGAGCGGCGGAAAGAGGCCTGAAACCGCAACCGGCAAGCCCCGCCGTGTTGCAGTTGAGCATTACACCAACCACCTTGCACCTTCCCATGAACACCCGCTTTTCCATCGGAGAACTGAACTATTATGTTTCGGCTGACCGTGGAAGTGGTAAGTATGAAATTACCTGTGAAACCGCTGGTGAAGCCGGTAATGACTACACCGGAACGGTGATTCCCATTGAGTATGTGGACGGGCTTGAAACCTGCTCCGTTTCCGCCGTGGTGATTCCAGGTGAAGATGAAGAAGATACCGAAATTTTCAGACAGCGCTACATGGATAGCCTGAACGCCCAAGCCTTCGGCGGCAACCGTGCTGATTATCTGGAAAAGGTGAACGCCATTCCCGGCGTGGGTGGTGTCAAGGTATATCGGGTTTGGAACGGCGATTTGAACCCATCCAAATTGATCCCGCCCACGGGAACCGACACTTGGATCAGCGGCCTTTCCGGTGTATCCGAGGAAATCAAGGCGTGGTTGGATGCCGTGTATGCGGCGGGAGCCAATAGCAAGCTGACCGTGGGCGGAACCGTGAAGCTGGTGATCATCAACAGTTCCTTCAAGAAACCTTCGGAAACCCTTGTGGATCAGGTGCAGACCGCAGTTGATCCCCACGCCGGTGAAGGTGTGGGCATTGCCCCTATCGGCCATGTGGTGAGGGTTGAAGGCGTGGGTGAAGATGCCATCAACCTTTCCTTCGATCTGCACTATCAGCGGGAATGGAGTTGGGATGATGTTTCCGCCTATGTCACGGAAGCAATCAACGGTTACTTCTTGGAACTGGCCCAAAGTTGGGCAGACCAGAATGAAGCCCTTGTGGTTCGTATCAGTCAGGTGGAAAGCCGCCTATTGGGGATTACTGGTATTCTGGATATTGCCAACACCAAGATCAACGGTAAAGCGGCGAACTATACCTTGACCCTTGACCACATCCCGGTTTTGGGAACCGTTGAGCCGGAAATCATCGTGATCAACGGATAAGGGGGCCGGGAGCATGGAACGAAAACTGATTGATTATCTTCCCTATGTCATTCGTGATTATGCGGAGTTTCAGGGGATCATGGGGAGCGAACAGCCGGAAATTGAAAAGGCGTGGGATAACACGGATGATCTTCTTGATAATCAGTTCATTTCCACCGCTGGAAACATGGGCCTTTCCCGATGGGAAAAGATTTTGGAGATCACGCCCAAAGGAACAGACAGCCTTGAAGATCGTCGGTTCCGTATTCTGACCCGGATCAACGAAGAACTTCCATACACCTTGCCACAGCTTCGGAACATTCTTGAAACGCTGTGCGGGAAGGGTAACTATTCCGCTGATGTGGAAGAAGGCACCTATCAGCTTCTTGTGAAAATCGGGTTGGCCGCAAAGAACAACTTCAATGATGTTGAATCTTTGCTGAACCGGGTTGTCCCCCAAAACATGGTTGTGACCTTGCTTCAGCTTTATAATACTCATACCCAGCTTGCCAATTATACGCATGCCCAGCTTGCCAATTATACCCACAATCAACTTAGGAACGAGGTGCTACCAGATGGCGAACAAAACAACTAACTACGAATTGACCAAACCCCTCGAAACCGAGTTTTATGACATCAAAATTCAAAACGCCAACATGGACAAGATCGACGCGGCGCTTACAAAAAAAGTCAACGCAGAAACCGGGAAATCCTTGTCCACCAATGACTACACGACCGCCGAAAAGCAGAAGCTTTCCGGCATTGCGGAAGGTGCAACGAAAACGACCGTAGACGCGGCGCTCTCCGCCACAAGTGAAAACCCGGTGCAGAACAAGGTTGTTAAAACCGTGCTCGATGCGAAGGCAAACGCCACGAATCCGGAATTTACGGGTAGCGTCAAGGTCAAAAGCGCAACCGCTGGTGTATTGCCGATGACTCTGATAACCAGCTCTGACGGGGGGCAAATCCTATACGGAACGATTGATTTCTACCACGGTCTTTTTATAACCCCTAATGGGCTGTATGTGCATCAAAACGGTGATAATTACAAAGTTTACGCTGAAAATAACAAGCCCCCGGTAGACGCGGCGCTCTCCGCCACAAGTGAAAACCCGGTGCAGAACAAGGTTGTTAAAACCGTGCTCGATGCGAAGGCAAACGTGGAAAACCCTATGTTTTCTGGTGACGCAGTGTTTACAGGCGGTGTAAATACTACATTCAATCCAAGGTGCAAAGTGTTACTGGATGATAATACAGCAACGTTGCAGTTTAGTTCTGATATTAGTCCGGTTCCCGATGGGCTTGTTTTCGGAAATGGGTATTTATCGTTTTCGTCCAACAGTGAAACTTACAAAGTTTATACGGAAAATAATAAGCCGCCCGTTGATGCTGCACTATCAAGCACAAGTGAAAATCCCGTGCAAAATAAAGTTATAAATGCCGCTATTGACGGACTGGGCGTAAACTTCGGAACATACACCGGCAATGGCGGTGAATCACAAACTATCACTTTAAGCCGCAAACCGAACTGGGTATTAGTGTTGCAAGGGGGTTGTTTGACGGGATATTACTATTCAACAGGTGGTAGTTTCTATCACGGAGGACTAGCATTAGCTAATTCTCCGGTAATGGCTGGTTCTGAAAAAGTGGTTGAGATCACGAGCACAGGATTTACAGTATATAACGCTGCCAGCGCAAGTGTGCAAGTGAAAGCCAACGAGAATAACATTACATACCACTATATCTGGGGGTGATTAAATGGAAACGGTACAATCCACAATTATTGTGGACATGCAACACTTGAACAAGGAAACCGTAACCGCTGTGCAGGGCGATCAAAAGTCGCGATTTATCAAGATATTTTTGAAGACTGGGACTGCCGCCTACACAATCGCGCCAGACGTGAGCGCAAAACTGTATGGGCGTATCGGGGGACACACGATATTCATTGATTGTGAGATACTGGATGCGCACTCGATCTTGTGTGAGATCACCCCGGCAATGGCGGCGCAGGTCGGCAAGACCTCGTATGAAATCCAGATGTACGGCACAAACGAAGAGCGGCTATCTACGATCGGGCTGATTATCGATGTACAGCCCTCACTCGACGTATCAGGTGTAACTGCCAGTGATGATTTCGCAGCACTTACTAAGATGATCTCGCAATTTGGTGGGGTGCATGAGCTTGCCGAGCAAGCCGAGAGCGCAAAAGATATCGCGGAGAGCGCGGCTGCGAACGCGCAAAAGTCAGCCGAGCAGGCAGCATCAAGCGCGGAAGAGAGATACAATGGCGCTAGTCCGATCGACCCGGCTACCGTTCGGGATATTTTTCGCTGCGCAATGACGTACACAAACAACAAAGACAGTTTCGCGTTTACCAGCTCCGGCAACGGCACACTCTTTGACGCGGACTTTTCATCGGCATCGCCGAAAATCGACTGTAGTTCGCTCATGATGGCGTGGATTATGGGAATCCCCTATGAATACTCGAAATACGCGGGAAAAGACAATATCAAGCATTATGGATACGGCATAGATTTACCGGCTAATCCATATGCCCCAGATCGACCCAATCGATACTATACGCACGAATTGGCGCACTATTTCCACGATCGAGGATGGTGCTTTAAGCCGAATTCCAATTATTCCAATATCGCGCCCGGAGATATTATTTTTATCTCGTTTGCAAACGGGGATGGGCAATCGGAATTTCATGACACGGCCTATCTGAAAATAGATCATTGTCTGCTGGTGTTAGGCTACAAAGACGCAACGCATCTTACATGCTTGCACACGAGCGCATTGTACACGCTAAACTTTTTCGATGTGCCAATTTTGCCGTCAGACTATGACAGTACATCAACGAGCAATTATAATAATGCGATCAAGCTCGTAGCTCGGTTGCCGTTTAGACGTTCGTGCGGGCTTGCCCAAACCCCGGTTGCTACAGATGTCACGGAAAAGACCACAACCTCAACGACCAACGGGCTGCTTGCAACGCTAACATTAAGTGCGCCGCTGAAGAAAAATACCCCATACACTTTAATTGCGCATGTTGAGAACGCCGCCGTGCAAACAGCTCCATCATCGAGCAATTATTTCGGAATTCGCGCGTCTTACTCAAGCGGGGCAAGCGATGCAACAATTTACTCGTGGCAGCGCAACGTGAATCCAAAGGATAATTTGTACCGATGTTATTTCGTTGTTGAAGATGACCCGATCACACAGCTCAAGCTGTATGTGTTAAGCACCAGTGTTGCAGGGCATCACTACAAGTTCTGTGGGCTGTTTGAGGGCTTGGTTGCTCCTACCCCAAACAGCGATGGAACATTTAACTAAATTTAGGAGGAATCAATGATGGAATTTTTAGAACAATTAAAAAGCTTTATCCGCCCGGAGCTGTTGATTCTTGTTCCGGTTTTGTACTTCATCGGGTGCGGACTGAAAAAAACTGAAGCCGTGCAGGACAGGCGTATTCCGATGCTGCTCGGGCTTACGGGCGTTTCGCTCGCGGCGGTGTGGGTTGCGGCGACGACCGCGTTTTCGGGCTATCAGGACGCGTTGATGGCGGTGTTTGCTGCGGTCACGCAGGGCATTTTGTGCGCGGGCGCGAGCGTGTATGTCAACCAGCTCATTAAGCAGGGAGGCAAGACGGATGAGTAGGCAGGTCGCGGCGATCCCGTTTGATAAGATTTCTAAAATCAAAATTCATGTCAATTCCGGGCGCAAAAGCATGGCGAAAATCAAGCGCGATCTCGGCTGCGATTATCTGATCAATGCCGGGCTGTTCAATATGAAAACCTTTCTTCCGGTCAACCGGCTGGTTGCAAATGGGAAAACGCTTGCATCAGCGCCCGGCATGTTTGGTATGAGCTTTTGCGATGAACGCGCGGTTTTAAGCTATGAAAATCAGGTGAAATATCCTGATCATGTGAGTGGATACCCGTGTTTATTAAAATCCGGCAAAAAGGCGTGGACGGCTGTTCCGGCGGGATTGGAGGGACGGCGTGGGCGCTCTGCCATCGGCTACGGCACGCACGCGGTTGTTCTGCTGTGCTGCTCGGATGGCGCGAATGCGTTAACGCTGCATGACCTGACCGCCGAAATGCGCCGCCTCGGCTGCGTGGACGCGATCAATTTAGACGGCGGCGGCAGCTCTCAATGCGATTTCGCGGGGAAGCAGATCAAATCGAGCCGCATCGTACATAATTATATTGCGATCTGGTGTAAGCGCGACACAAAAACCAAAACCGTCTCCGTTCGCACGGCGCTCAACATCCGGCAGGGCGCGCCGAATGCGCTTGGAATCAACACATCTAAGGTAGTAGGCACGTATACAGATGGTGCGCGCGTGACCGTGTATGAATCCCGCGCCGGATGGTATCGCACCGATCGCGGCTGGGTATGCGGCTTGTATCTGCGTTAGGGGGTGCGGTATGAACGATGAAAAATGCCCATGCGACGCGGTGCGTGAATTGCAAAAAATCGTCACATCGCACGAGCATCGCCTTGCAGACGGCAACACGAATTTCGCCGTGATCTCCACCACGCTCGACGCGATCAAAGCGGATATGATCGAAATCAAATCAGATTTAAAGCAGCTCAAAGAGAAGCCCCAGCGCCGCGCAGACGCGATCGTAAATACGATCATTAACGCTGGCATTGCGATTATATTAGCGTTTTTGGCGGCGAAAATCGGGCTGGGATAAGAGGGGAAAAGCATGAAAATATTACTGATCGCCGGGCACGGCGGGATGGATAATGGAGCGTGTGCGTTCGGGCGGCGGGAGGCCGATCTTGCACGCGAGCTTGTGCCGAAAATTAAAAATGCGCTTGGAGAATATGCGTGCGAGGTGGATATTTATGACCCCTCCCGCAGCGCGTATCATGACCTGATCGCGCTTGGATATACCTATCCTTTTAAAAAATATCAGTACGTGCTTGAGGTGCATTTTAATGCATATCGCGAGGACCCGGGCAACGGAAAAACGACCGGGACGGAAATTTACGTCACGCCGACCGAGCGCATCACCACGGCGGAGCAAGCGATCGTGCGCCGTATCGCGGCGCTGGGGCTTGCTAATCGCGGGGTGAAGCGCGAGAAGCTGGCAGTGATCCTACGCGCGAAGGCGCAGGGCGTGTCTGCCGCGCTGCTTGAGGTGTGCTTCATGGACGATGCGGACGATATGGCGGTGTATACGGCGAAGAAGCAGCAGATCGCACAGGCGGTCGCAGACGGCATTGCGGAGGGATATCAGCTCAAAAAGAAGGAGGAATCCACCATGGCAGGATTTAAAGACACAACCGGGCATTGGGCGCAGGCGCAGATCGAACAGCTCGCAAAGCTCGGCATTCTCGGCGGCTATCCGGACGGCACGTTCAAGCCGGATGCGCCCATCACCCGCGCAGAGGTCGCGGCGATCATCGCGCGGATGATGGAACGGCTGGGTGGCTGATATGGGTGCGTTAAAAATTATATGCCCTGCCCTGATGGTGGTCGGCGCGCTAGGGAGCTTAATGGTCAATCTACTATCACGTGGGCATTGTGCAGTGAGTGTGCAGTGGATTGGCGCAGCGCTGCTGTATACAGCGCTGATGCTGCGCAATATCTAAATCAGGAGGTTTTAACATGAAAATCGATGTGCTGGGTGCGCCATATGAGACAATCATACGAAAATATGACGAAGATGAAACCTTTTCGCGACTAAATATTGACGGCTATTGTAATGGGTATACAAAACAAATTGTTATCTGTGACTTACATACCTATAAAGGATGGGAGAACGAGCCGGAAGAAACACTTATTAAAGCGCAAAAACATACTCTCCGCCACGAGATCGTGCACGCCTTTTTAACCGAAAGCGGATTATCGGATTGTGCCGTTCAATATGGTGGTGGTTGGGCTAAAAATGAAGAAATGGTAGATTGGATAGCTATGCAAGGGCAAAAGATATACCGAGCGTGGATGGCAGCTGATGCCATGTAATAAAACAGCGGCAGGGTGATTTCGTTTCACTCTGCCGCTGTTTTTTTGTTTTATGTGGTTAGGCGTGGGTGGGTTTGTATACTACCGTGTATATTACTGCGCTTAAAATAGCTAAAAACCATGACAAAAACAAACTAATGTACTAATAAAGAAAAATCCTCAAACTATTGCAATTACAACAGTTTGAGGATTATTTCTGGTACGCCCGGCGGGATTCGAACCCACGACCCCTTGATTCGTAGTCAAGTGCAAGTCATTGCACCGCAACGGTTTTAGCAATATTTGTATATTACTGTGTGTACTACGCAGAACAAAATCTCGAACAACAGTATAAAAAACTATATGCTCAATACCGCTTTTTTTAGTTCTTCGGTGCTCTTATGAACGTAGGTATCTACCGTGAATTCGTACTTGGTGTGACCTAGTAATTTTTGCATATCTGACGCTTTAACATTAGCTCGATCTAACATACTGGCAAACGTGTGCCTAGTGCTGTGTGGGTTTCTATGAGGGATTCCAGCAGCTTTTAGCGCCGGGGCGTAAACGTAATCCCTAAAATGGCGAGTGGTATATTTTGTGCCATTTGGCTTGCATATTAGAGTGTCTCCACAGCGTTCATAATATGCCATAATATATTTTTCAATTTTAGGGTGGATTGGTACAGTTCTTCCTTTTCCGGCTTCTGTTTTCAGTCCACCTGTGAGAGTTTTATTTTTTAAATCAACCGAAAATCTGGTTAGCTCCAAAAATTCTGTAATGCGAAACCCGGTATAAATCATCATCAGTATACACTCTAAACCATCTATGGTATCTGCTAATTCTTCAATTTTCTTAATCTCTAAGTCCGTGAAAATCTCTTTTTCTTTTTTTTCTGTTTGACGAACCTTTACAAATTCAGCATAGTTTTTATGCGTAATGTCGTTTTGCATGGCATACTTGCATAATAAATTTGACAAAGCTTTTATTTTTTGTTTGGTTGATGTGCCTTTGCCGCATGTATCTATAACGTTTTGAAATTGAGCGGTTTTCATCTCACTTACCTTTACATTTTTATATACGCTAAGATAATTCCACGCAGCGTTGTAGTTGTCTCGGGTATGCTTGCTGATATCTTTGTAGTAATACTCAGCCCATTCAGAAAATAGCTGCTCCAATGACATTTTTGTTTTAGGTGATGTTGGGTTTGTAACCTCTGCCGATAACGCCTTCGATGCCTCCGTTCGGGTTTTGAAATATCCAATATATTCGAAGATTTGCTTTCCGTCTTTACTAAATCCTCTTGTAACTCGTGCACCATATGGGTTTTTTCTGTTTTTACCCAGGCATACAATACAGCCAAATCCGTTTTCGCGTTTACTCATAAAAAATACGCTCCTTTTGCTTGCAAAATTGGAGCGCATACGATATACTAATAGTGGTTTTTGGGTGTGTATCGTACACGCTCTATACTAAGTCCGTTCTGTTCGCGCAGGGCGGGCTTTTTTCTTTTTATTTATATCTATGCCTTAATGCTCTGTTGATAAACGGCAAAAATTGTTCAAACACTTTTCGCTCTTTTGGGCTTTGCAAAAAACACGTTTTGTTATAGCGCATTTTATATATATCGTTGCGCAAGTATAACTCTCTCATGCGTTCTGCGCGGATTTCAGACGCTTTTTTTGATAATCCGCACAGTGATGCTATGTGTTCTGGATCCCAAACATTTAACCCCCATAGTACACATGCTGGCGCGAGCAATCGTGATGCAAATACATTTGCTATATGCTCCTCATTCCCAACCTGCTGTATGGTTGCAGAATTATTATGTATTGTCACACCACCCCTGCACGCAACATTATTATACAGCAGGTGCCCCATAACTATATGCCCTATCTCATGAGCTACGGTAAATCTTATTCGCCCCTCTGATGGAAGTCGATGTTCGTAAAAAATCATATACTTATCGCCGTGCCGGGCTGAAAACCCTCCATTGGCGGTGCCGTATGTGTGCGCTTTAATCGATCGGCGTAAATCAAAGCTCCCCGCATATGTATACACCTCTATGCCGAGATGTTTGCAAACGTCAAACACATCAATTGGTAGTTTTTTAATTCCACATTGTAATAATATGTCCCAAGATTTGTCGCGTGTCAATTTGTACCCCTCGTAAAATTCGGAGCGTTTCATCGATAATCACCTCAACATAATTATCGACGATACGCACGTATTTGTAATTGTAAAATATTTTCCTCTGTTTACAGAAATTAGTCTATATTGGATTTTCCTAGAAGCTCAGGATATTTTTCGCGAATGAGTTTTTCCGCTTTGTCGTGTTCTTCCTGTGTTTGCTCTACGTAAGACACACCGCCACCGCGCGCTGCAACTGGAATCCGATAAACCTTTGGTTTTTCCTCTTTTAGCTGATCATTTTCTTGCTGTTGCACAGCAACAGCACGGGTATATTCCTTTTCTAATACTGTGTCAACCATATCTATACCGTGCTCATCAAGAGTGCGGTATTTTTTTATTATTTCTTCAAAATTATTATCATTGTTATTCATGTTTGTTTCATTGTATAAATCATCTAATGTATATCCCATGCAATGCACAACTGCGTATACCGTGCTTAGTTGAGGGTCCTTTGTTTGCCCGGCAAATAATTTATTAAGCGTGCCTTTTGGAATATTTGACATAGATGATATTTCATCAACAGTTAATTTTTTTGTTTTTTTCATACGATTTAATGCTTCTAACCACATTTTTATCACCTCACTTTGTTTTTATTCTACATTATACAGTATCAAATGTCAAGAAAAAATTACCGAATAGTATAAAATATTTGCATTAAATATGTTGACAATTACCGTAAATGGTAGTAATATATACACATGGTTACCAAATACGGTAGTTTTAGGAGGTGATTAAATGCGAAATCTGCAAGCGGAAATGAAAAGGAAAGATATATCAATCGCAGAAATTCAAAAGATTTTAAAATGTTCAGAAAAAACAGTGCGAAACAAAATAAATGAAAAAACCGAATTTTCTATTTTTGAAGCATTTGCGATAAAAGAAAAACTTTTCCCAGAATGCAAAATTGAATATCTTTTTTCTAAAGATAATCTTTAATTTATTCCAAAGAAAAAACGAAAACCACAATACATAAGAAAGCGAGGTGTACACGTGAATCAAATAATGATTAGCGCCGAAGAAGTTGCAAAACAAATGGGCACAACACACAGGCGAGTTTCCGCAATGATAGAAAATGGATTATTACCAATCGGGTGCGTAGATATTACTGGCGAACGAAGAAGAACATTCATCTTTCGTGATAGGTGGGAAGCGTACAAGCGCGGAGTTGATATTATTAATCAACACAAGGCAATATCGCGGTAAAACGGTATGGGCGGAAGGAGGACAAGCCATTCAATGATTAACCTGTTCCAGCACCAGCAACAGGCCCTTGATGAAACCGAGGGGAAGAACCGGGTGGCCTATTACCTTGATATGGGCCTTGGGAAAACCTTTGTTGGTTCCG
>ERZ1034984.2143-NODE-2143-length-16492-cov-7.008213_pt1 | contig 16492 bp, 21 predicted proteins | sample MGYA00520589_ERZ1034984 | MGnify/ENA primary metagenome ERZ1034984 (study PRJEB33766, sample SAMN09781790) | gut metagenome | biome: gut microbiome | host: Homo sapiens | place: Madagascar | study: EMG produced TPA metagenomics assembly of the PRJNA485056 data... | reverse complement strand
ACCACAATAAAAGAATTACCTGATAAAAATTTTGGTATTGGTGGTAAAACGATTGATAAAGTTAAAGCTGAATATATGCAGACACACAAATAACCCCCAATTTTTAGAACTAGAGAAATTCCAGTTTTTGGAATTAGATAAAGCGAAACTTGGAGGAAAAAATGGATAGACCTATTACAACGTTATTTATGTTAATGTCTGTTGATGGAAAAATAAGCACGGGTGCGTCTGATAATTTAGATGTAGATAAAGACTTTCCTAAAATTGCAGGAGTGAAAGAAGGATTGCATCAATATTATGAAATAGAGCAGACAACAGATTTATGGTCACTTAATTCTGGCAGGGTGCAGGCAAAAATCGGTGTTAATACGAAGGATATGCCAAATAAAACGCCTGTTTCCTTTGCTGTAATTGATAATAAACATCTGAATGAAAATGGCATACGTTATTTTTGTGCCTTATCAAAACAATTTGTGTTAGTTACATCTAATGAAAACCATCCGGCATTTAAGATAGAAGAGGACAATCTCCATATTATATATCAAAATAAATTATCGCTGAGGGATGTTTTTACAAAACTCAAATCAGAATATGGTTGTGAGAGAATAACGATACAGACCGGCGGTACATTAAATGGACTATTTCTTCGTGAAAAGCTGATAGATTATATTGATATTGTTGTTGCACCTGTTTTAATTGGTGGAAAAGATACATCTACCTTAATTGATGGAAAATCCCTATTGTCAGAAAGTGAATTATCACAATTAGGTGTGTTGAAATTGCAAGAATGTGTGACTTTGAAAAACTCATATCTCAGATTGCGATATGAAGTTAAATATATTGAAAGTTAAAATATTTTTTTACTATAATAAGATGAAAGGAAGGGCAGCTGTGAAGGCTGCCTTTTAGCTTCTCTTGTTGTTTATACAACTGAAAGGGAAAAGTTATACCATCAGTATGAAATTACATTGCGTGGCATTGAAAACAGACGAATTGCAGCGAAAGAAAAAAAGATGAAAGCATCGCAAAGAGCAGTAGAACATCGAACGGCATATAATATGAGGCATGAAAATAAAAAATAATATAGGAAAATCCGAGATATATGCAGAAGTTATAGTAAAAATCACTATACATACTATATAAAATATTGTAAAAAATACCTTTTGCATTTAATATTTGTAATTTGGTAAAATAAACTTTGCGCAAGAGGAAACGATATTTGAGAAGATATGACACAGAAGTGCATATCTTCTTTTTTTGCGCATTTTTACTAAAAATAAGGAGGAATTGGCAATGGCAAAAAGAATCATTACAATCAGCAGAGAGTTTGGAAGTGGTGGTCGCTTTATTGGAGAGGAAGTGGCAAAGAAGCTTGGAATTGCCTATTATGACAAAGATATTATAGGTCAGATTGCGGAAAAGTCGGGGTTATCACCGGAGTATATTCAGGCAAATGCAGAATTATCACCCAAGAAAGGTTTGTTTGCATATGCTTTTTCAGGACGTGATATTACAGGAAAATCGGTGGAAGATATGGTGTATGAAGCACAGAGAAAAGTGATTTTGGAAATTGCAGAAAAAGAAGATTGTGTGATTATAGGAAGAAATGCAGACTTTATCTTAAAGGACAGAGATGATGTGCTGAATGTTTTTATACATGGGGATATGACACAAAAAATGCAGCGCATATGTAAGCTATATAATGTTACGGAAGCTGATGCTGTGAAAATGATAAATGATACAGATAAAAGACGCAGAACAAATTATAATAGATTGTACAAAACTATAAGAGTAAAGGGCAGAATAATCTTAGAATGGTTATTCTGCCCTCAGGTTATATTCTGCAAATATCGTTCTCATCGTATCTTATCTCTTTATCATTCAATCAATCATCAGTTACAAAAATCGGAAACATTTCAATCAGTTCACCATATCAATTTTATTTTGTGTTATACTGTTTTATGAGGCTTCTTAATTGAAATTTGAAAGGATAGATGATAAAGATGCTAAAATATGGAATTTATGCAAAAGCAGTAGAATTATTATGTTTTAAACCAGCATTAGCTAAACTTTCGACTTTATATCCGGAAATGGATATGAAAAGTTACAAGAAAGAGGTAAAACACCAATACAAAGCTATGCTTTTAAGAACACCGGATATAGGAGGTAGTTCTTTAGAGATGAATCTGTATATTGCAGCATTTGTTTTTTCTTTACATAAAGCAGAACCAGACAAGATTAATCCTGATATTGTGAATGAGATGGTAACAGCGGTTTTTGATTCACCATTTATGATAAAGGCACACAAAAATAAAAAATGTACTTTATTTACTGATAAAGTACAGGATAAAAAAGTGAAGGAAAGCATAGCAAGTCAGACATCGGAGTTTGAACTTGACTGGAAATTTCATTATGAAAAAGGAATAGATGAATTCTATAATACATATACGGAATGTGGTATTTGTAAACTTGGAAAAAGGGAAAATTGCTTTGAATTTGTCCCATGTTTATGTAATATGGATGAGAGAAATTATAGAAATGATGGTGGGCAATTACATCGTACAAAAACTTTGGCACAGGGAGATGATTGTTGCAATTTTCATGTTACAAAGATTAAAATGGAGAGATAACTGTCGGTTTTCAAAGTTAAGATGAAGATGTTGAATTATTTTTAGGGTTAAATTTTTAATAATAAAGGAGAGAATTACTATGAAAGAAACAAATTGTAAAATAAGGTTGGTGATTGGAGCTGTTGCTTTACTATTAGCAGGTGTATTAGTTTCATACTTTTTGTTAAGATATCAAAAAGATTGGATAATGCTGGTGGGAATTATTGTTTTTGGAATTATATTTTTAAAGTGTTTCAGATATAGCATTAACACTTTTGCCTGATTCAGCGGTAACAATGATGAATGAAAAATATCAAGGAATAGTGTATTTCCTTTCATTTCTTTGTTGGTTTATAGGGTTGTATTTTCTGAGTATAAAGAGTGAGTATAAGAATAGAATATAAGGGGGGATTAGTTGGGGATGTGTCAATCTATGGAACTTAATCCAAAAGAATGTGGACAGAAGATTGATAAGAAGAAACAGTACAAGAGATAATCTGCATTAAGGTTAAAAATAAATCATTAGGTATTTATAGTATGCCGAGGTATAATTAGTAGCATAAATCGGAGTTCGTGGAGGTAAGAAATTTGAAAGTTGTTACAATCTGTGGAAGCATGAAATTTGAAAATGAGATGAAAAAAGTTGCTTTTATTTTAGAGACGAAATATGAGATGAGTGTGTTGCAATGTGTCTATAACGAAGATAAATTAGAATTGGGAGAAGATGAAATAACTGCTTTAAATTTGGCACATTTAAAAAAGATAGAACTTGCAGATGCTATTTATGTAGTTAATCTTCAAGGTTATATTGGTGAACAAGTAAAGAAAGAGATAGTGTATGCTCAAAATCTTGGTAAGGAAGTAATTTTTCATACCGAATTCTTTGCCAACTGTTAAGTGACAACTTCCGTTTTTTTGTATCAGAAGATAAAAATGCTTTTATTATTGATAATGTAGTTAGTGTATGCTAACATAAAAATGATAGGAATGATGAGCGTGAAAACAAACAGAGCAAAAGTTAATAACATCTAACTATTTTTTCGTTGAAATGGGCGTATGAGTGGCACAGCTCAGTGAAATGGTTGGAATAATTTTTGGAAAGAGATACTGGAGGAAAGGTTATGAAAAAGTTGTTTTTTGAAACCGAAAAAGATGGTTTCTACGGAACTTATTATGAAAATCCCGAAGGCTCAGATTGTGCATTCATTGGATTGTTTTGGGATGATCCGAATGATTTTATGGCAAAGTGTGGTGCAAAATGGTTACATAAAAATGGTGTGAATGTTCTTTGTATGTCTCCCGGAAAGAAAAATTATAGTCATGTAAATTATCCACTGGAAAGAATTGAGACTGCTATCAGATGGCTGAAGAACAATGGAAACCGCAAAATTGGAATTATGGGAATGAGCACGACTGGTACGGATGCTCTTGTTGCGGCTTCTTTTTTTCGGATATTACGCTGACCTTTGGACTTACAGCCAGTGACTTTGTATGGCAGGGATTTGAACAAGGGAAAAAAGATGGATGTAAGGAATGGCCGGTTCCAGGCACCTCCACCCTTTCCTGGAAGGGAAAGCCTCTTGCTTATATGCCGTTTGTGTATGAACATCCGGTTTACTGGCAGAAAGTTGAGGAAGAGACAAAAGGCTCCGGCGATATCGAACGTAGTACCTGCCTTTTTATTGATTCTGAAAAAGCAAGAGAACATACGGAAGAGGAAATGATCAAGGTTGAGAATATAAAAGGGAGGCTGTTTCTTGTAGGTGCAGATGACGATTCCTTTTGGGAAGCAGGAAAATATATCCGCCGCATGGATCAGCAATTAAAAAAGCACCCACATACCTGCAAATATGTACCGCTTGTGTATGAACATGGAACTCATTTTGTGCTACCGGAATCTATGCTTCGTATGGCATTACCTGTAGGACTTAAATTTGTGCTACGATTTATTTTCAAAGCTGCAAAAGAATATCCGGATGAGTGCGAAACAACCAGAAAAGATATTGACAGAAAGCTTTCAGCTGCATTAAAAGAATGGCGGGAAGAGTAGGATTCTTTGAGGAACTTCCGGTAACATGGGAATGTGAATTGGTACGAGTGACGGAAGAAGGCAATGTACTGGGACGACTGGTGAACATCAGTGTAAATGAGAAGGTGTTAAACGAGGAAGGGAACATTTCCATGGAGAAGTTCAAACCTTTGGTGTTTGACCACGCAACATATAATTACTTAAAAGTAGACGGCGTGGTAGGCAAGTCCTTTGAGGTGGGTAAGAAATAAAAATAAGAAGTTACTTATTTATTGTATCTGTTCGATAACTTCAAGCTTGCAAGAATGTCACAAAATTGGAATTTGTAGAACTGAGAAAGAAAAAATATGAATAAGGAGGGGATTAAATGCAAAGAGAAGATATTGTTAAAAGTTATTTTCAATCGTGGCTTGATAAAAATATTGAGCCATTAGAAAATATTTTTTCTGATGATATTATTTATAGTGAGTGCTACGGACCAGAATATCACGGCTTACCTCAAATATTAAAATGGTTTGCTGATTGGAATATAAATGGTACAGTTTTGAAGTGGGAAATAAAAAAATTTATTCACCAAGGTGTGTTCACAGTTGTAGAATGGTATTTTGAATGTGATTATAACAATGAGATTGGAGGATTTGACGGAGTATCTATTATTGAATTTAATAAAAAAATGAAAATCGTCAACTTAAAAGAATTTCAATCGAAATCGGAGCATAATTATCCTTATGAGTAACCAACAGTTTTCTATTAGGAGGGGAGTTTTGTGCTCCCATACTAAAAAGGTTATTTATCAACTATGTGTTTCTGCATAGCCTTAGTATATTATTGGTAAGAGGGATTTGATGGAAATATTGTCATTGAATGTTAATGGAGAAAAATTAAATAGAGTTAATAGTATAGATGAATTGATGAAAGCATGTAATGCAGAGCTGTATTGCTTTCAAGAGTGCAAATATGGACTAGATAAATGCGGCAGAATCAATACGGTAAATTATTATAATAGCGATTATCAAAAGAATTCTAAGGTGTATAAAAGTATATGGGATCGTAGTTTTTTTTGGTTGGAGTATCCGGAAAATTATATAGCGGAAAATGAGATATCTTTAAATTTCTCTACATTTATACTTATTAATGTTCATTTGGCAGGTTTTTATTCAGGCAAAAGATATCCGTTGATGTCGACATTGATGGAACGGTTAGAGAAAGATGACCTAAAAAACAAGAATGTCATATTAGTGGGTGATTTTAATGCCCAAAATGCAGATAATACTGAAAGCAAATGTTTAGTAGAAGGTTCTAAATACCTAAATAAGATTAGAGATAATGGGTTTAACGAACTTTTTATGGAAGATGAGAAATCTCCAATTGCTACATATTTTGACAATAGTAATAACGCATTTAGATATGATCATGTATTTGTAAGACTAAAAGAGGATTCAGAGATTAAAGTATCTATAAAAGAATATTTTCCTGAATCAAAGGTTAATAAAGAAGAATGGTATTCAGATCATAGAGGAATAATCATAGAAATAATCGAAAGAGATTACTCCGACAAATGGGAAAGGAATGATAAGTATGATTTATGCAAAGTGTATACATAAAGAACAAATTGTTACAACAAAAGAGGAATTTGAACGAAGAAATGGTGTCGAGGAAAATGCTATTTATTGTGTTGGACAGATATCTGTAAGTCAGTCTGCTAATCTTTGTAGTGTGCCATTAAATTATATTTTTTGCTGTCTAAAATATGGCGATAAAATAGCGATTGTTGATTCTTCTAATACAGAATATTATTTGCAAGAGCAATATCCATCTAAATCGTCATATTCAGATTACGCGGTTGAGGTAGAAAAACAGAAAATAATTCAAATATTAGACATTACACCAACCACAGTAGAATTCATTTTTAACCAAGTTAAAAACCCTGATTTATTCCCCGATAATGGGTATATAACAAACTTAGAATATGTTCCATTTGAAGTATGCAAAAAGTATTTTGAATTAAAGGGCGAACCTATGCCACAATGGGTAAAAAATAACCAAATGGTTTAGGATAAAATATGATATTGTATGTGATTAATTAGTAACAAAACATTTATTCCGACAAATGGTAATTTTAAGAACTGAATACAGTTGATATATTGTGCAAAAATGCACTTTATATAAATGCAGGATAAAAACGCACTGTACATTTTTTATGTGCTAGAGCTGGTAGGTAGCCCAGCCGTCTGAGTTGCAAGAATCAGGTAAGTAACCTTCCCCTCCGGGTTGTCCATTCCTGTAAATATTAAATTATCAGGAGGGTTTCGTTATGGACATTAATTTAGGAAAACTGACGGTTTATTTTGAAAATCCATTTTGGGTTGGTGTATTTGAGCGTATAGAGGGCGGAAAGTTATCTGTATGCAAAGTTACATTTGGAGCAGAACCAAAGGATTATGAAATTTGGGAGTTTGCACTAAAAAATTATAGTCGGCTTAGGTTCAGTCCGTCTGTTGATGTAGTTGTAAAAAAGGAGGCAACGAATCCGAAACGGATACAGCGGGAATTGAGAAAACAATCTACTGTTTCCGGGATAGGTACGAAGTCACAGCAGGCTTTGCAACTACAACGGGAAGAAAACAAATTGATACGAAAAGCGGTTAGCCGTGAAAAACGGGATGCCGAAAAACAGCGACAATTTGAACTAAAACAACAGAAACGAAAAGAGAAGCATCGGGGCAGATAATGCCCCTTTGCTATATAATTATAGGCTGCTGATGAATTATAGATGCGTGTTATAAAAAAATATCTATGTGTTTCTATATTAGAATATAGGTATTGACTCTATGATTATTTGTATTGCAATATATAATACAAAAGGCGTGATACAATGATTATGAAATTGGATTTTGCAAGTAGCGTTCCGATTTACCAACAAGTGCGTGATTAAGTTGTACAGGCAATCGCAGATGAAATATTTAAGGATGGTGATAGACTTCCAACTGTGCGTGCGCTTGCACAAGAGGCAGGAATCAATACGATGACGGTAAATAAAGCATACCAGCTACTAAAGCAAGAGGGATATATCATTACAGATAGGAGAAATGGTGCAATGGTATGTTCTCAAAAGAAAATGGAAAATGGAATATCAGAAGAATTAAAGGAATCTTTTCGATTAATAATTGCAGAAGCTAAAATTGCAGGAGTAAAAGAGGAAGAATTATTAACTTTATGTCAAAAGTTATACAGGAGGGAAAAGTTATGATAACCACAATTATATTAGGTATCAGTGGATTGCCGGTATTGCTGATTATGTATTTTGTACTAAAAGGAATGGGAAAGGAACGGAATCATTCCTTATTTGGAATTACTTTATGGCAGGATGCAATGAAGGAAGAAGGAGTACAAGAGGTAATCAGAACCTATAAAAAACAATTAAAATACTGGACCGTGTTTTTCTTGGTAACGCAGATAGTAATGTATCCCATTAAGTATATTTCTATTGTGATAATGCTCTGGCTTATCTGGCTGTTTGCCATGATTATCTGTATGTATATTCCATATGTTAAAGCGAATAAAAAGATGCGGTTGTATAAGACACAATATCAAGTTAAAAATAATGAGACACCACAAAATTTATTGGCAGAAGATGATGAAAATTGGATATGGGGAATATTTTACTATAATAAAAATGATAATCGTTTCTGGGTAAACAATAAGTTAGGAACCGGAACGACCGTAAATATGGCAAAACCGGGAGCCGTAGTATTTAATGTAATTGTAATTGGACTTACAGTTGTTATTTCTATAGGGGCGGTAGTGCTTTGTGCATTAGATGAATTTGTTCCTATAAAGCTGGAATATAAAAACGGAGAACTGAATGCTTCCCAGTGGAAACAGGAATATCAGATTGAAGAAGAGGACATTTCTTCTGTTACCTTATTGGAGACATTACCGTCCATGTCAAGAAGCAGTGGTACTTCTCTGGATAATTTGTACAAGGGAAAGTGGTTTAGCAGAGAACTGGATAGAAGATTTAAAGTGTGCCTGAATCCGGAAGAAAATCCATTTTTAATGATAGAAACAAAAGATGGCACCTGGTATTTGCTGGGAGATGAATCGGGCGAGCAGACCAAAGAAATTTACGAAAAGTTAAATAAGTAATTAATATAGGACATCCAGCCTTTCATATATTAGAGTTAGTAATGGTAATCTATGAAGGGTTGGATATTATTATATGGAAAATAAAGGCAGAAAGAAAAAAGTATGGGAAAAGTGGTTGTGTCTGGATATCATTTGTATAATGCTGATTTTGGTAGGATTTTCCTATAAAAAAATAGAAAAGACAACCATGGAAACGGAAAATTTTCGTAAAATATATCAGGAAGAAAATAAGGACGAAGCAGAAGAAACGAAAGAGGAGGAAGAAGGAGAAGATATGGAAAAAGAAAAGAAAAAGGTAGCACTGACCTTTGATGATGGACCCCATCCGGTGTATACGCCACAGATGTTAGATGTATTAAAAGAAAAAGGAGTAAAAGCGACCTTTTTTCTATTAGGAGAACAGGTGGAAAAATATCCGGAAATTGTAAAGCGTATGAGCGAAGAAGGACATTTGATAGGGAATCACTCATATAAGCATGAGCAACTTAGTAAGTTGTCCAGTGTACAGGCGTGTACGCAGGTAAATCGAACCAATGAGTTGATTTATAGTATAACCGGAGAATATCCGGAATATTTGCGTCCGCCTTTTGGAGATTGGAAAGAACATCTGGATTGTGAAGTGAATATGATAGAGGTTTTATGGGACGTAGATACCTTGGATTGGTCCAGTAAAAATAAGGATAAAATCATTAAGAAAGTAGTGACGAATGTAGAAGAAGGTGATATTATTTTAATGCATGACAGCTATGAAAGTACCGTAGATGCTGTAACAGAAGTCATTGACCTGTTACAAAAAGAAGGGTATGAATTTGTTACAGTCGATAAATTGATTTTAGAATAATGAAAGAGAAAAGTATTTTAGGAAGTGAGAAAATATGGATTTATTTGATTATATGAGAGAACAGAATAAAGAAAAAGAGTCTCCACTTGCCAGTCGCTTGCGTCCGGTAAAATTAGAGGAAGTAGTAGGACAGCAGCATATTATAGGGAAGGATAAGCTCTTGTATCGTGCCATTAAGGCAGATAAGCTGAGTTCTGTTATTTTTTATGGACCACCCGGAACCGGGAAAACAACATTAGCAAAAGTAATTGCCAATACCACCAGTGCAGAGTTTACTCAGATTAACGCCACTTCTGCCGGAAAAAAGGATATGGAAGAGGTAGTAGAACAGGCGAAAAATAATCAGGGAATGTATGGGAAAAAGACCATTTTGTTTATTGATGAAATTCATCGCTTTAACAAAGGACAACAGGACTATCTCCTTCCTTTTGTAGAAGACGGAACCATTATTTTAATTGGAGCAACCACGGAAAACCCTTATTTTGAAGTAAACGGAGCGTTGTTGTCAAGGTCTGTTGTTTTTGAATTGAAACCTTTGACAAAAGAAGATATCAAAACCATTCTGGTGCGTGCGGTAACAGATCGGGAAAAAGGAATGGGTTCTTATGATGCCGTATTAGAAGAGGATGCACTGGAATTTTTGGCAGATGTGTCAAACGGAGATGCCAGAGCGGCACTTACTGCTATTGAACTAGGAGTGCTTACCACTCCAAGGGGAGAGGACGGAAAAATTCACATTACCTTAGAGGTAGCAGAAGAATGTATTCAGAAGCGTGTACTTCGCTATGACAAAACAGGGGACAACCATTACGATACTATTTCTGCATTTATTAAAAGTATGCGTGGCTCAGACCCGGATGCAGCAGTATACTATCTGGCGCGTATGTTATATGCAGGAGAAGATATTAAGTTCATTGCCAGAAGAATTATGATATGTGCATCCGAAGACGTGGGAAATGCAGATCCAAATGCATTGACGGTAGCAGTCAGTGCAGCGCAGGCGGTAGAGCGGGTAGGTATGCCGGAAGCACAGATTATTTTGGCACAGGCAGTTACTTATGTGGCATCGGCACCAAAGAGCAATGCCTCCTGCATGGCAGTATTTGAAGCAATGGATACCGTAAGAAATACCAAGACTGCGCCTATTCCGGTACATTTACAGGATGCTCATTACAAGGGAGCACAAAAGTTAGGTCACGGAGACGGTTATTTGTATGCCCATGATTATCCAAATCACTATGTAAAACAGCAGTATTTACCGGATGGATTAACAGACTGCCAATTTTATAAACCTACCGAAAATGGTTATGAAAAAACAATCAAAAATCATCTGACGTTTTTAAAAGAAAATGCATAAAAAAGCGTTTTCAATCGTTTTTTGGTAAATTTGCATAGTCCGCACTACACGAACAAATGTAAATTTGTGAAAGAAATTGCTTTACAAATTATACATAAATAGTGCATAATATAAAAAGTTGCAGAAAAAGAAAGACATGAAATATAAGGAAGTTTTAGGAGGATTTGAAAATGCAGTCATATCAGGAGATGAGCAAGGAAGAATTATTACAGGAAAAGGCAAGCCTAGAAGCAGCATATAAAAATTATGCTCAGAGCGGATTGAAATTGGACATGTCAAGAGGAAAGCCATCCGCAGAACAGTTAGACTTATCTATGGGAATGATGGACGTTTTAAATAGCAGCACGGATTTAAGCTGCGAAGATGGAACAGATTGCCGTAATTATGGTGTGTTAGACGGTATTCAGGAAGCAAAAGTTTTATTAGGCGACATGATTGAATGCCATCCGGACAATATTATTATTTATGGAAATTCCAGTCTGAACATTATGTATGACTGTATTGCACGTTCTATGACACATGGTGTTATGGGAAGTACTCCATGGAGCAAATTAGATAAAGTAAAATTTTTATGCCCGGTTCCGGGATATGACAGACATTTTGCGATTACAGAATATTTTGGAATTGAAATGATTAACGTACCAATGCTTCCAACCGGACCGGATATGGATATGGTAGAAGAATTGGTAAGCAAAGACGATGCAATCAAGGGTATCTGGTGTGTACCAAAGTACTCTAATCCACAGGGAATTACATACTCTGATGAAACAGTACGTCGTTTTGCAAGATTAAAACCGGCAGCAAATGATTTCCGTATTTATTGGGATAATGCATATGGTGTACATCACTTATATGATATAGATCAGGATAGCTTAATTGAAATCTTAGCAGAGTGTAAACGTGCAGGTAATCCAGATATGGTTTACAAGTTCTGTTCTACCTCTAAAATCAGTTTCCCGGGTTCTGGTGTAGCTGCAATTGCAACCTCCGCAAACAATTTAGTAGATATTAAAAAGCAGATGAAAGTAGCAACTATCGGACACGATAAGGTAAATCAGTTGCGTCATGTAAGATTCTTTAAAGATATTCACGGAATCGAAGAACATATGAAAAAACATGCAGCAATCTTAAGACCAAAGTTTGAAATGATTATCAATACCTTTAATGAAGAATTAGCAGGTCGTGAAATCGGAAGCTGGATTACACCAAAGGGTGGATATTTTATTGCCTTTGAAGCATTAGAAGGTTGTGCAAAAGAAATCGTTGCTAAGGCAAAGAAAGCAGGAGTTACCATGACACCCGCAGGAGCACCTTATCCATACGGAAAAGATCCAAAAGACAGCACAATCCGTATTGCACCATCTTACCCAACAACAGAGGACTTAAAGATGGCAACAGATATCTTCGTTACTTGTGTAAAATTAGTAAGTATTGATAAGATTTTGGAAAGTAAATAAGTATAAAGTTTTTGAGCCGTTGTACAATTGTGCAGCGGCTCTTTTTATGCGATAGAAAATACCGTGTTGTATGAAAGTGTAAAAGTTATGATTTTCCTATGATGTAAAAAACGCTCTGCTAAGAGTGTACACCTCTTGACAAAAGCAAAATAGTGTATTATTGTATTAAATAAATAATACACTATATAGAAGGTGGAGGAAAAAGTATGGAAGCAATTATTGTTGTAATCGGAATGATTTTAGCTTATTTCGGATATAGTACTTACTATAAAATGCAATATAAGAAACAAAAGCGGCAGGAAATCAGAAAAAGTTTCGGAAAGAAACCGGAGCCGAAGGAGAAAGATACGAAAAAAATTCGTTTTTTCTTAGAAAATCGTGGAAAAGAAGCTCAGGTGGATGATATTACCTGGAAAGATTTGTCCATGGATGAGGTGTTTTGGCGTATCAATAATTGTGCTAGTGCTACCGGAGAGCAGATTTTATACGATACCATGCACAATACAGATTCTACAGAAGAAGAATTAGAAGAATTAGAGGAGTCTGTGCAGTATTTTTCAGAACATGAAAAAGAGCGAAATGACACGTTAGAATGTCTGCAACGAATCGGGAAAAAGGAGGCTTCCTATTATATTTCTCCCTATATGGAAAATCTCGAAGTAAGTAAAATTGGAAATATAACTGTGTATAGAATACTGCAAATTTTGCCGATTTGTTTCTTAATTGGGCTATTAGTGTCTAGAAATATTTTTTTTGCAGGATTTCTTGCAGCAAATCTGATTTTGAATATTGTAATATATGCAATGATGAAAATGCGCTATGAGAACAACCTTGCAATGTTAGGAACAATAAGTGCCATTTTAACCACAGGAAAGCACTTGGAAAAAATGAATTTAGAAGAAGTATTTGCAAAAAAGCTATCAGAACCGCTACAGGCATTAAAGAAGGCAGAAGGAAATATTGAAAAAATGCAGTCCGCCCAGGAAACGATGCTGTCGGCAGATATGGGAGCTTTGGGAGACTATTTGTTAGGTGCAACCCTTTGGCATTTAATTGCATATGAAAAAAGTATTCAGATGTTAGTGCAATATCGAAAAGAATATATGGAGATTTTTGAAACTATCGGAAAGATAGACATGGCGATCAGTATTGCTTCTTTTCGAAAAAGTATTTCCTTTTATACAACGCCGGAATTTTGGGAAAAGCGGGAAGTATTACTGGAAGAAGCGTATCACCCACTCATTGAAAATCCGGTATGCAATTCTATCAATTGGAATCAAAATTGCATTATTACAGGGTCAAATGCATCGGGAAAATCAACATTTATTAAGTTATTAGGGGTAAATGTGATTTTAGCACAGACCATACACACCTGTATGGCACAAAAAATGCAGTTGCCGCATACAGATATAGTAACCTCCATGGCAGTACAGGATGATATTATGTCGGGAGATAGTTATTTTATCAAAGAAATAAAATATTTGAAACGAATGTTGGAACACTTAAATGAGAATAGATGTACCATTTGTATTGTAGATGAAATATTGAGAGGAACCAATACAAAGGAGCGAATTGCAGCATCACAGGCAATCATGGAGTATTTGTGTGAAAAGAATTGCCTGGTAATGGTTGCTTCCCACGATCAGGAACTTACCGTATTACTTCAAAACAAGTATCAGAACTATCATTTTAGTGAGAAAATCGGACAGCATGATATTGAATTTGACTATAAATTGTATCCGGGACCATCTACTTCCCAGAATGCAATTCGCCTGTTAGAGTATTTAGGATTTCCGAAAAAAATTATTACAAAGGCAAAAGAAAAAGCAGAAATTTAGTGTCAAAATAAAATGAAAAGTTTATTAATTATAGGAAAAAAGACACATAAAAGGGGAAAACTGTGATATAATATGAGCAGTGAAAATTATAAGAAATATCATTGAAAGAAGGAAACAAAATGGATACCCCTGTTACATTTAATGAAGATGTAGATAGCTGGAAAACAGTTATGTTTTTATATAATTCTGCGCTAAAAGAGGTAGGGACTAAGCTGGAAATTCTGCGAGATGAATTTCAATATATACACAAATACAATCCAATCGAGTATATAAAGTCTCGTATTAAGGAACCGGAAAGTATTGTAAAGAAGTTAAAGAGAAACGGTTACGAAAGTACCATTGATAATATGGTGACTTATGTAAAAGATATTGCGGGAATTCGTATTGTCTGTTCTTTTACTTCCGACATTTATCGTTTGGCAGAAATGATTGGGAAACAAAATGACCTTACGGTAGTTTCGGTAAAAGATTATATCAAAAATCCCAAAGACAGCGGTTACAAGAGTTATCATATGTTAGTAACAGTACCTATTTTCTTATCAGACCGCGTAGTAGATACCAAGGTGGAGATTCAGATTCGAACAATTGCCATGGATTTCTGGGCAAGTTTGGAACATAAGATTTACTATAAATTTGAAGGAAATGCGCCGGAATATATTAGCCGTGATTTACGAGAATGTGCCGGAATCGTGTCTATGCTGGATGCGAAGATGCTTTCCCTAAATGAAGCAATTCTTCAGGCGAAAGAGGAACAGGAAGAAGAACAGGAATTAAACAAAGATACATAACCGGAGAGGTTCCGCAAGGAGCCTCTTCTTATGCAAGAGGAAATTAGTCATAGATGACACCCCGCGGGCGCGAAAGAGTCCGGCGAGCAGACTCTTTGTTCTATCATAGGAAAGGGATTACTTTTATGGAAAACAAACAGGAGAGTAGAAGAATCTTGGATTTGGCGGTATCCACAGGCGAAGTACTTTTGAAAAACGGTGGAGAAATTTATCGTGTACAAGAAACTGTCACTCGTATTTTAGAAGCATATGGGATAGAAGATTACAATGTATATGTGGTGACAAATGGAATATTTGCTACTGTGCGTGAACGAGAAGAAGATGCCAGCAGTATGGTACGTTATGTGACCATTGGTGATGTAAATTTACAAATGATAGAAGACATTAATCAGCTTTCCAGAGAAATATGGGAAGGAACTTGCAGCATAGATGAGGCATATGAGCGTTTGGAAATGTATAAGAAAAAGAAACTTCCGGATAAATGGATGCGGGTACTGGCATGCGGTATGGGCAGTGCAGCATTTTGTTACCTGTTTGGCGGAAGATTATACGACAGTGCCATTTCATTTTTCCTGGGGATGTTACTGGAAGTATTTCTGTTTACAGCATCCAGACATCATACTTCAAAGTTTATTTTAAATATTATCGGAAGTGCCATTGTGACAGTAGGAGCACTGGTGCTATATATGGCAGGAATCGGAATCTGGTTTGACAAAGTAATTATAGGTGGAATTATTCCACTGGTACCGGGTGTGGCATTAACCACAGCAATTCGTGACTTATTTGGAGGAGATTATTTATCAGGCAGCATACGGTTGATGGATGCACTAATGACGGCAATTTGTATTGCAATTGGAGTGGGTGCGGCAATTAAATTGTTTCAGTTTGTAACAGGAGGTGCGGTGTTGATATGATCGATCAGATAATTATGTCCATGGTGGCAACCATAGCATTTGCGATTTTATTTAACGCACCGAAAAAAGAATATGTATTTTGTGCATTGAATGGATGTATTGGCTGGATGTCCTATCAGTTATTTTTAAGCTACGGGGCAAGTGTAGTAATGGCTTCTTTGTGGGCAACCTTGATTCTTACTTTGGTAGCAAGGATTTTATCAGCAATACGAAGGTCACCGGTTACCATATTTTTGGTGACGGGAATCTTTACCTTAGTGCCCGGAGCCGGAATTTACTATACTTCCTATTATTTGATTATGAATGACTTAGCACAATTTACCGCAAAAGGGATTGAAACATTCAAAATTGCAGGAGTTATGGTACTAGGAATTGTATTTGGACTGGCATTGCCACAGAGCTGGTTTAATCAATTAAGAAAAATAACACATAAAAACAGGTAGTTTCCACTACCTGTTTCAGACTGTAGACAAAGTCCTCGGCTTTTCGCCGAGGATTTTTCTGTATTAA
>ERZ1034984.2142-NODE-2142-length-16498-cov-31.154534_pt1 | contig 16498 bp, 12 predicted proteins | sample MGYA00520589_ERZ1034984 | MGnify/ENA primary metagenome ERZ1034984 (study PRJEB33766, sample SAMN09781790) | gut metagenome | biome: gut microbiome | host: Homo sapiens | place: Madagascar | study: EMG produced TPA metagenomics assembly of the PRJNA485056 data... | reverse complement strand
CATAATATTTATGATTGATCTCAAGCTGCTTTTTCCCTTTGATGTCATAGCGGGAGGCTTTATAAAATAATTGCGATTCAATCAATCCGGTCAGATAGTTGATCACGGATTGAACATTCGTCTGAATTTTCTGGTTCTTCAAATAGGCGCTGATGCTGCTTGCTGTCAGAGGATTGGAAATATTGTCATAGGTGAAACGGCAGATGTCGTCCAGCAATGCAGTGTTCCGGATGTTCTTCCGTTTGACAATGTCTTTCAACACAATCGTATCATGAATGCTGCGCAGAAACGGCAATGCGGTTTCATCTTTGAGCTCGTCCAGCATCCGCAATCCCGGCATTCCGCCGTATCGCAGATAGTTTTCGAAAAGCACCTGCCGCTCATCGAATTCCGGATAGAACTCCTTGAATTCCTTTAACGACAATGGAAATACGGGAAACTCAATGAAACGTCCGGTCAGCTTTGAAGCAAGTTCCCCGGAAAACATTGTGGAGTTGGACCCGGTGATTATTACATCGTAACGTTCCGGTTGGCCGGACCAGGATGCGACCGCACGTTCCCATTCGACGATATCCTGAATTTCATCCACAAAAATATGAATCTTTCCGGACACCTTGTCCGTCATTTTCATGACATATTCATGCAAATCTTTGTATGTTCGTATAAAATCAAAATCCAAAGACTCCATATCTGCATAAAGAATATTACCAGGAGCAATTCCCTGATTCCGCAGATGCTCGATAAGCTGCCGGACAAAAACGCTTTTTCCGACACGTCGAAGTCCCGTTATCGCCTTCACCACGGGCTTCCCGAGATAAGGCTGGATCTTTTCAAGATAATATTTTCTGCTTATCATACTTTCTCCCGAAAATTTTTAAATCATATTTTATAATATATTGCGTGATTGAATTATTTCAAACAAGATTGAATATATTTTGAGATATAAGGTTATTTCAATCTTGTTTGCATCTTGTCATGAATTCGATATTACGGGAAGATAAGATACGCTTTGTTCGACCTTCGCTCTTTCCGCCGTCCATTCTGACGGCGGTCGCTCTGTTTGGGTGTTCGAACAAAGTGTTTGATCTCAAAAAATAACAGAAGGAACTTGAGAAAATGAAATGCACCGTTGGAAAAGAAGCATTGCTGACACATCTGCAGAAGGTCTGCAATATCGTCAGCCGCCGACCGGTTCTGCCGATCCTCAACAACGTCCGGCTTGAGGCTGAGGACAATATTTTGAATTTGAAAGCGACCGATTTGGAAATTACAATCCGCACGGAACTCCGTGCCGATGTCGAATATTCCGGAGTGACCACGCTTCCGGCAAAAAGTCTGCTGGCTTTGGTCTCCAAGCTCAAGGGCGACAAGGTTGAAATCGACTGCGGCGACAATCATCATGCCGCGATCAAATGCGGCAGCGCGGAATTTCTGCTGAAAGGTCTTGATCCGGTCGACTTCCCGGATGATCCGCTGTTTGAATCCAAACGGAAGATTCGTCTGACCCAGCTGGAATTGGGCCGTATGATCGACTATGTCTCCTACGCGGTCAGTCAGGACAGTTCCCGCAAAACGCTTCAGGGCATTCTGTTTTCTGTCAAGGGCAACATTCTGACGACTGTCGCCACAGATGGGAAGCGTCTTGCCTTTGTCGAAAAAGAAGTGGAGGAAAGCAGCGGCGACGGCGATATCATCCTGCCGTCAAGAACCGCTTTGGAACTCCGGCGGCTTCTCGGTGAGGAAGGGACGAGCGAATTGGAAATTTCCGAACGCCACATCCGCGTCCGCTTCAGCGATATTCTCCTTTACTCCAAACTCGTTGAGGGAAGCTATCCGAACTTCCGGCAGATCGTTCCGGGAAGTTTTCAAAAGATGCTGGATATTCCCCGTGATGCCGTCATGCAGACGCTGGACCTGCTGGCGGTTCCGCTGACCGCCGACATCAGCAATCTGAAACTCACGTTCAAACGGGGAGAACTGGAGTTTTTCTCCCGCAACGATACCGTCGGAGAGGGAAAGGATCGCCTTGAAGTCGCCTATGACTACGACGATCCGTTGGAAATCACGTTCAATTACCAGCTTCTGCAAGCGCCGTTCCGGCATGTCAGAGAAGACCAGTTCCGTCTCCAGATGAACGGAGCGAGCTGCCCGATCATGATTGAGGACGGCAAGGGATTTCACTATATTCTGATGCCGTTGCGAGTCAAATAACTTGAAAAATGAAACACCTCCTGTAAATTAATTGCGGGGTGTGTGGAAAGGTTTTAATGTCCACCACAAAAGAATTCCTGCAACAGCTCGTTCGGATCGGGCAGCTTCGCTGTGTCCCCGTTTCCGAATGGGATGCGTTGACCGAAACTCAGCGCAAACTGCTTATTCGACAAGCTCGAAATACGCCGCCGCTTACTTGTTCGCCGGTTTCTCTGGAATGTAAAAATCTGCTGCATTCCTATCATGCGCAGGGATTGCTTCCCGGCTTTCATCCGGAAGATCTCAAAGACTTGACCGCGCTTGAAGCGGATTTTCTCATCCGGTGCGCCGAGGAGAACCGCTGGCTGACGGAGAAAAGCCTGTTCGATTATTACCGGCAGACAGACATCGACACCGCTCCTGCCGATCCGGAACAGCTTTCCCGGATCATCAAGCTCGGCAAGGACGGGCATCTGCGCCGGATTTCTTCAAAAGTTCTGCTGAAACTCTGTCATCTGTCTGCCGAACGCCTGATCTGGCGCGGAGAAATGAACCGGAGGAGGACTGCCGATGTATCTGACTGAATTGGAACATGAGGCATTCCTGCGCGGCCGCGCCGCCGGACTGATTCCGGCGGATGTTCCGCTTCCGGCCTGTGACAAGGAAATCGACGAACTGATTCTCCACGTCGGGTTCCTGTTCAGTCGGGAAATCGCCTACCGCAACCGGCAGAGAAAGCTCCGGCTGATGACGCTTACGGCGTTCACGGAAGAACATCTGAACGATCTGATCGTTCGTCTGCCGGAACTCCGACCGGAGGAAGTATTCGCCGTTACCCGACTCCAGCGGGACATCTACCTGAATCCATTGGAAGGCCTGTATCACTACTTCGCGTTCGGCAGAAAAATCGTCTCTGCGGACGACTTCGCCGGACGGCTCGCGGTCGATGTCACTCCGATTCCATCCTCTCAAATCCTGCGAGGATTCGAGATGGAATATGTTCCGGTCATGCGGACCGGACTCGCCACGTCCCGGCAGAAAGCGGCGCTGGCTGAAATGATCTGCAACGGCAGGCTTCCCACGATCACCCGTCGGCAATGGGAGAACATGACAAAGGAAGAAGCCTCTCAGCTCATTTCGTCGGCGTCGAAGCTCAAAGCGGAACTTCCGGTTTCCGTTGCGCTCGTACTGAATGTCATCGACCGCCTGAACCCGGAGGAAAGAACGCTGCTGGACGCACTGATGAACCAACACAACACCCAGGAAAGGAAAATCGCATGAGGATCGTCAACAACAAAAAATTCGTCACTCTGAATGAACTTGCCGCCCATCTGAACTTGAAAAAATCGGAGGAACGATTTTTTTACGGAGTTCCGGAACTTGCCTGCGCATGGGCTGACACCCGCGCCAAACACTATCAGGCGACCGGGAAACAGGTCAAGGAAGACGTACATTACGTCACCGGCGACACGCCGGCGGAACATCTGCTGTCGCTGGAAGGCTGTGAACTGATCGAAAAATACGCCACTGTCGACGCCCACAACGTCCCCGTCATAACCGACGGAGCCGCTGAATTGTTCAACTAAACAAAGGAGCCGGGCGGGACGCGTAAAAGCGTTTCCCGCCCGGATTGAAAATTATGTATATTATTCTGACAACGCCGGTTGCGCTGATTCTTCTGGTCTACGGTATTTACAAATGGATCATGCGTCAATCCGACCGTGAAAAAGAGTTCTGGATCGACCAGAAAGTATATGGTCATCCCGCCTCGCTCAAACTTTACGCGCTGATGAAAGTACTTCTGCTCCTGATCGCCATTGGCGGAATCATGCTGATTCTGGTTTCGCTGGCGTATGGTCAAGTACCGACTTTGCGGGATTTTTCCAGCAGGAAATTTCTCTGGGCGGTCTGCGGTGCCGGCTTTTTCATCATCGTGCAATTCGGTTCTCTGGGACTGATCTGGCTGATCCGGCATGTCGGAAAATTCAACACAGGAAAAGTGATCCTGTTCTTTCTGCTGATCGGAATCATCACCGCCATACTGCTCGCTGGAATAGCCGCTGCCATCTTGTAAAAATCCGATATTTCACTCGACAATGGGCTTTATTTTGTTGCCGTAGATTGAGACAACTGCTTTCGCAAATCCTCAATATCAGGCAAAGCCTTTTTCAAGCGTTCCGGCATTTCATCCGCAGTTCGATAGGAGGCAACTCCCATTGGCTTGTTATAGTCTCGAACAGCATACTCAACATACGCCTTGTCGGCACTCTTGCAAAGAACAAGTCCAATGGAAGGATTTTCATGCGGTTTACGCACAAAATCATCAAGAGCCTGCAAATAAACGTTGAGTTGTCCCAGATATATAGGTTTAAATGGACCTGTTTTCAATTCCACTGCTACCAGTGAGGCAAGTTCACGATTGAAAAACAGCAAATCAATGATATGAACATGTCCCAGAACGTCGATTCGATACTGATTTCCGATAAAGGAAAAATCGTGTCCGAATGCCATAATAAAATTTTTCACGTTTTGGATAATCGTGTTTTCCAGAACCCGTTCATCCACATCCTCAATATCTCTGGCTCCGAGTTCTTCTACATTGATAAAATCCAGAAGATACTCATCCTTAAAAGCAAAAATGGCTCTTTTGGCGAGTTCGCCAGAAGATAACGTTTGAGAAAAATTGTTAGGCAGAGCTCCCTGATGGCGATATACATCGTCTTCCATATCGCGTTTCAGTCTTTCAACTCTCAGATAATTGGTTGCTGCCAAGCGGATATAAAATAAGCGTTCTTCCAAAGACTTTACCTTGGTGAGAATAAGGCAATGATGCGTAAAACCAATCTGAAAGAAAGCCTCTACAGGGAAATCTTTCCAATTCGGCAGTTGCAACTGCCGAATTGGAATATCCTGTCGTTCATCAGAAGATAATTCGGCAGTCAGAACTGCCGAATTGCCTTCCAAAAAGCTCCATTCTTCATAAAAAGTCCGCATATTCTTGAGATTTCGAGCGGAAAAGCCTCTCAGTCCCGGAAGTTCATTCTGCAATTTCTGACTGATGATATCTATTGCTCCGGTTCCCCAGAAACCATCTCGTGAATGCAGAGATATATAGCGCCCAATGGCAAAATACAAGATCGATAACGTCCCCAAAAGTAAAAAACGGTGAGGAAAGATATGCTTTCCACTCCGTTTCAACAATTTTAATTGGTTATGCTAAAAGTTATATTTCGACACGAAGTTCAGGGCTTTCAGTCTCAATTTCGACTTGATTGCAAAGCCGGATAGGCTCATATATTTCAATGTCTTGATCAATCGCTTCAAAACTCACAGTCAAAACATATTTTGCCTTAAAAACACTTCCCCAGCCTTTATGTCCTTTTACTGCAATACAAAATGTATCACTCAAGTGACTAGATTTTATCAAACACCAATCCTTTTGTAGTGTTTGTTTGGATCGTGAAAAATCCCTAATATATCCATATTGTGGACGTTCATGAATTTGCCAAGGAAATTGGCCTTCATCTTGTCCATCTCGGCTGGCTTCAAAAATTCTATTTTCAAAGTCATGCTGTGATTCATTTTTCTTGCTACAAGTCCAATCAAGCCATGTTGATAGATAGCCTCGTAGACTCCGCCTTGTCCTTTTGGGTTTAGAGGCGTATGAAAGAGTAACCTCAATTCGTATATTATAATCTTCTCCAAGATCGCGTAATTCCTGGGGTATATTTATTGAAAAAATATGAGCTTCTTTTTCTCCTATTTCTAGCAAATTCATTGTTGCGAGCGTTACTCTATAATTTGTATTTTGCGTAGCTCTTTCAAAATTCGGAAGTCCATACCCTTCTGTGCGTAGCAGAAATTTACAATCATCCTGAGATAAATTATTGTCATCCTTTAACCAGCGTGCGGATTGAGCAATTAATGCACGATAAAGTAAAGCTGGAGAATTTGGTAGAATTTTTTGAATACCAGCTGCGATAGAAGCCACTTTAGGAGTGGAAAATGACGTACCAATGGTATCTTTAGCGAATGCATAACCTTCCGGAGATGTTCTGATTAGATTTGGACAAACATCGGGGGGAGTAGTTAAAACAATATTGGGGTCATTTCTATTGATTACATGAGTACCACCAAATTCCACCACCTCTGGTTTTATAGAATCCCAAATGCCAGGACCAACCCTTGTAAACGAAGAAGGCTCTCCTTCTGCACCCATTGCTTGTATGTCATCCGTTATACAACATGTATGCGAGATAGAACCAACGGTTATCGCTTGTAAACTTTGAGCTGGATTAGCAATTTGAGATAATTGATGTCCTAAATAATCTGGATAATTGTAACCCGCCCGTATATGAGCTCTAATAATATCAGGCATCATATTTCCAGCGGCTTGAATAAATAGAACGTCATATTCATAGGAAAGATCATCAATTTTTGCTGCCCATGATGACATATGCTTTAGTTCATAAAATGGTTTATTTTCTCCTATAGAGTGATTGAATATTTTGGTTTTTATGTCGGATTCTACCGCAAATCTTTTAACAATAAACTCAAGAGCCCCCTCTCTACTGATAGTATCAAGCAGACCATTATGGGCATCTAATATTTTTACATTTCTTATAAAATACGGTAACTTATATGTGTTTTCTGCGGTCTGGATTTCTTGTGGGAATAATACTGCTCCTGCAACTCTAGTTCCATGTCCACCGTTAGGGACTTCGTCATTTACATTTGTTTGATTTGGGATTAAACAAAGAGAATCATTTTTCAAGATAGCTTTTGCGATGTATTTGTGGCTTTCTTGAATACCACTATCTATAATACAAACAATTGGACTTCCAGCTTCAGGAGCTTCAAGCTGAATGTCATGATGAGGTCCTTGAATATTTGTATTAGCATTTTCGGTTAAAATCTCTGATTTGAAAGATACCTCAAAAATATATGCATAATTTAAAACAAGATCACGTAATCCTTTACCGCAAATTTGGAGAGTTACAGAAAAACTATCTCCCTCCGATATAAAAGAAGTTAAAAAAATGCCATTATATGCAGAGACAATATTTTCGATCTGTGCTTCTCTTTCTATGGCAATGTGCTCTATCTCATTCTCATACTGCGTTTTTTTGTTGGCAATCTTGGCATTGTATGCTTCATCTGTTGCCTCATTAGTTTTTTTCGGCAAATTAGGTGGAGTCATAATTCCAGCACAACTAACAGAAATTTCTACAGTATAAATATTGTCATCATTGAGGGTGTTCCACTGATTATATAAATCATCAGATAAGATGCGTTTCAATCTATCATTATCGCCATGTAAAGCATAGACTTTTGCAATATTTCCTGTTCCTCGGTTATTTGAGATAAAACCATCGACTTTTTGCAAAAAATCATTTAAATCCGTCTGCAAAGACGAAACTATTATAAATCCTTCGTCAAGGTCACAAACTATCTCAAAACCTAAACCACGCAAAAATTCTACATCTGCAGTAGGTTCTATTTCTAATAAAAATGGAACTCCACCTGGAATCGTAATAAGATTATGTTCTTGACGTTCATTCTGGCGCTCATGCCAAAAACGAGATAATCGTTGAGCTTGAGTAAAAAGTGAATCCCGATGTTGCTGTCGGTTTTGCTTGTTACTAGCTGTTGTTTGAGCCCCCTGAATAGAAATCGGACGTGATCTAAAAACGCCGTTTTTTTGAGCCGCTAAAGGCAAATGTTCAAAATTAGTCTGTGTTGCCATACGAATTCCCCTATTTTAAAATTTTGAACCTTCGCTTAATGCTTGTTCAAAATATGCCTTCCCCACAGATTTATTACCAGATAGAACACTATATTTTGCTGCACGCTGTGCCGTCAAAACAATGTTTGCATAAGAATATCCGTCCATCTTTTTAGCGATTTCGTGAATATTCAAATCGCCATTGACAGGAATAGCAGAAAGAGTCATGTATAAAACCTTTTCGCGTTCTTCAATCTGTGGCATTGGCAGTTCAATAACATCATCAAAACGACGAAATAAAGCCTCGTCTAACGATATTTTTAGATTTGTTGTTGCAAATACTAATCCGGGAGCAGTATACTCATCTAAAAGTGTCAGAAGCATATTGACAATACGAGGAACTTCCCCAACATCTTGTTGTGTTGAACTTCTAGATTTTGCAATAAAATCACATTCATCTAATAACAAAACAACAGGCTCACGCTTGCAATAGTCGAAAACTGTCCGTAAATTGGATGCTGATTCACCAAAATATGACGAAAGTAAAGCATCAAATCTGACTTTTAACAGTGGTAACCCAAGGTTCCAGGCAATTCGTTCGGCACTCATAGTTTTACCACATCCCGGAGCCCCATGCAAAAGAATTTTCTTTTTAGGTAAGAGATTATATTTTCCAAGCCTTTCCTTTGCCGCGTACTCTTTTTCAATGGACTGAAGACGTTGTTCAACATCCACAGGTAAGATCATATGATGCTTCAGCAGCTCTCGAGGAATAAATGAGACAAGTTGTGAGTTATCTCTTTTGCTTGTTGGTAGTCCTGTGACACCTGTTCCTGCGATATTTCTATCTCCGTAAACACTAAAACGAGGCTTCTCCGTTGCGCTAATATGTTCTAACGCATTGGCGAGTTTTTCATGTCCAAGTTCGCGTTCTTCCGCTATAATTTGGTGCGCTATCTTCTTTAAAGAAATAACATCTTCAGAAAATATTCCTTTGAATAATCGTTTTATTAAATCTGCCTTCATGAGATGTTTTCCCTTATATTATGATAAACATTTAGTTGTTTCATTCTGTATGTTTTCCGCAAAGCGTTACTGGAAATTTGCGAAAGCGGATCAATATAGATACATTTAACCTGTCCGGAAAACTTCGCTTCGATAGCTTTTAATGCCAGCAAATTGTCGCCGTGAATCAGCATATTATCATAAATCCCGGTTTCAATTAAATCGGCTTCCGCACGACAGGAAAGATCGGGATGCTCAAGCAGGATACATGGTTCCATCTCAACCGGTTTATTTTTACCGATAGTTAGTTCCAGTTTATTTACCATCAGATTACTCCGTAATGTTCTTCCGCAAGAGCATGAGTTTCAGCGCCTTGTAAAAGTGGTATCAGTGGCACCACTTTTTTAAACGCCATCGGATTGCTGACACATAAAAAAATTCAAAGCCGTATATGTCTCCACAAACTTGACCATACAATGAATATTGCTGGCATGAAATCCTGTTAAACCTAATTCTTCCACTGCAAGCCACTCCGCCAAATTCCGGATAACGCCATCATACCATGTCACGGATTTTAGTCTATTCCAAACAAAGATTCTGGTATTCCAGTAGAGTTCTATCATCACCGCATTGATTGACACTATAGCTTTGTGTCTGGCTTCCTGAATCAGCGTTTGCGGCCGCAAAATCGTGAACAGACAACATCGCAGAACTCATTTTGGGGTTCTTATTTTGGGCGTTGATTTCTTGCGGGAGGCTCCGCCGTCGGCAAGCCATTGTTCGACCTGAGAAATCTTGAACTTTCAGAGTTTTCCGGCTCTTAATGCCGGCATATCTTTTTCGGCAAGCCATATTGTAAATGGTGTCTTTGCAGAAGCCAAGATAATCTGCCAATTCATTGACCGAAACCCATTTTTCTTTGTCGATAGCCATAGTTTTATCCTGAACAAGATAGTTTTCACACTGTAATATCATTATATGTGGTAATATGTCATCGCTTCTTACAAGTTCAAGCAGATTATGTTGGTTTTTTCCTGATTTCAACAATAAAACTTTACGACCTGCAGCCTTGTCCACCGGAGATGAGAATTAATGCTTGAAAACCATTTTGGCGAATTTATCCCGATTTTAACAGGGACTCTATTGGGCTAGGTTTTCCTTATCGCTTGCGATAGGAATGTTGCCTCTTCATTTTACTTTTTTTTGCTATGATGAGAACATGGAAAGCCGGACATCTTCATGCTGTCCATACGGAGTTCACCCCCTCTGAATAGTTGTGCAGTAGCGTCCGTTCTGCCGGATATAAGCAATAGGTATCAGTATATTTCAGCTTCACTTCTGCAAGATAGGAAGTTGATATTTCTTTCGGGAAAATGCGGTAAAATCATTCCAGCAGGATTGAATTACCCTAATATGCCGCTATTGAGAAACTCTCAGATGGAGCTTTTCAAGAAAACGCTGAAAGGCATCGTCAAGCAGAATCGTCTCCCCCGCAGCAAGTTTTTTGGTGCCTTGCCTTTTCTTCCCAATATTCTTCTCGGCTTTTGATCTCATTGAACTTAAGAAGCGTTCCTGATAGATTTTTGCGGCTTTTCTACTTCCCGCAACTTCTGTAATCTTGTCACAGGCAGGAATGCGTAGCGTGATACTTTTCCGCGTCAAAACGTAAACGCCATTCTGCTTATAAATCTGCACGGCTCCATTCAGCCGTCTTTTCTGCTCTTTGATTTTCGGCCTTCATTCTTCATCATATTGATATTTTCTGTTTTTCGGGAACATCCTGCGGTTGTCCCGAAAAACAAACGAAAAAGCAGTCATAAGCAGATAAACTATACAGATCTACCAAGAAACATTTTTTGTCCTGATTTTTCATTTGCCATTATTTGCCATTCGTGTTTTATCCACATGAAAAACTGAGCTTAACCATATGATCCCCAAGTATGCTCCTATTTTGCAATAATTCTGCCATAAATTCAATAAAACGTATTAATTACAAATGATTTATATATTTTTAAAAGAATCATTTGCTATTTTGCATATATTGTTAGTTATCATAGAGTGCGGCATACATAATCCTTGTGGCATTCAGTCTGTAAGATAAACTCGTGTGATGGAATTACAGTATCATGTCAAAGCGGTTAGTTCAAGTAAAACCATATTATAAATTATAGAAAATTCACTTATTCAAGGAGATGTAAAGATTCTTTCGTTTGATTTCCCGGCTGCCGGAGCGGATGACGCTGCATCCTGTTTCGGTCCGTCAGCCTTCGGGCAAAAAATCAACCGAAAGGATAAGGATGATGGAAGCAATACAGTTGGATTTGTTCGATTTTGCCGTGATGCAGGCGGCAGTTCAATCGAAGGTGCGGGAGGTTCCGGAAACGGTCGTTCCGCGGAACTTTCAGAATGACGGCAGGCATGGGATGCCGACGACTCCGGCGGCGAGGATTGAGGCGAATCTCAAGGCGATCCGTCTGCTGAAGGAACTCGAAGCTGAAAGACGGGAGCCGTCTCACGAGGAGCAGGTCACGCTTTCGCAGTTCAGCGGATGGGGCGGACTGACCGAAGTTTTCATGGAAGGCAATCGCCATCATCAGACACTCAAGGAACTGCTTTCCGACGAGGAATATCAGACGGCGCAGAACTCCATTCTCGACAGTTATTACACGCCTGAATATATCATTGATTTCATGTGGGACCTTGTCCGGCAGGAGCTTGGGATCAAGTCCGGCAAAGTTGCGGAACTCGGCGCCGGAACCGGAAATTTCATCGGGTTTGCGCCGTTTCAGAATGCCTATGAGTTTACAGCCGTCGAGATTGATAAAATTTCGGGGAACATCGCGAAGACGCTTTATCCGGAGTCAGACATCCGGATTGCATCGCTGGAGACGGTCAAGCTGCCGGAGCAGTATGACCTCGTGATCGGCAATGTTCCGTTCGGCAGATTTGCTCCGTATGACCGGAATTACCGTTCTTACAATGCCTGGAATCTGCATAATTATTTCATCGCCCGTGCTCTGGATTGTCTGAAGGGAAATGGCCATGCCGTCCTTCTGACTTCCAGTTCCACGATGGACAAACCCGGTTCCATGCCGCTAGTTACGAACGGGCGTGCGGGACTTGTGAAGGCTTACCGTCTGCCGAACAATACTTTCGCCGGAACGGAGATCGTCGCCGATATTCTCATCCTGAAAAAAGGGTATCGGGAGAATCTTTCCGGCAATCTGCAATGGGTTGACACCGCCGATAATACGGGCAGAATTGAGGTCAACTGTTACTTCGCGCAGCATCCGGAACATGTGTTCGGCAAGCTCTCGAACACCGGCAAAATGTATGGCAAATTGAACACGCCGACCGTTCTGCCGGATGATAAGAGTCTGAAAGAACATTTCGATATTGCGCGGAAAGAGTTCATGCCCTCTCTGCCGGAAGTTCCCGAAAATACCGATCTGTTCGGCAATGCACTTCCGGAAGCGACAACGCCCAAAGTTGAAGTCATTTCCTATGCGAAGCGGACGAATATTCCGGAGGAGAAGGAACCGCCAGCAAATAGTCGGGAATACAGCATTTTCAGCACACTGGATGCGGTTTATCAGGTCATTGACGGCATGGGACACCGCATGAAGGACCGCAAAGGGGAAAATCTCACGCTAAAAGAGACGCAGAAAGTCCATTCCTTCGTCAAGATCAAGAATGCGCTGAATGAACTCATTGACGCTCAATTGGATTTCAATGCCCCGGATGAGGAAATTGAGGATTTGCGCATCCGGCTTCGGTGCATTTACAACGATCATGTCGCAAAATACGGCGTGCTTTCCAATAAGACCGTTCATAAATATTGCGTGGAAGATCCAGAATACCTCAAAGTCGCGGCGATCGAAAACTGCCGCAAAGCGACCGAAACCAACAAAGCCGGGATCAAGACGACGAAAAAAGTCTATGAACCGGGCGACATCCTTTTCAAGCGGACGCAATGGCCGTGGCGGGAGCCGGATCATGCGGAAAACGTCGTCGAAGCCGGACTGATCTCCCATGCTTATCGTAACTGCATCGACCTTAAATACATCGCCCGGATCACCGGCAAGGACTATGAATCAGTGAAAACGGAACTTCTGGCGAGCGGCGAGTATTTCTACAACCCCGCCGTACAGAGAATTGAACTCAAAAGCCGCTATCTTTCAGGACACATCAAAATGAAGATCGAGGAAGCGCAGGCGCATGGTCTGACCGCCAATGTGGAGGCGTTGAAGACGGTTCTGCCAAAACCTTTGACCATTGAAGATATCGACTTCGCGCTCGGCTCGTTCTGGCTGCCTGCGGAACTCGTTCAGAAATGGATCGCCAAAGACTTGAACGGCAAAGTTGAGATTCATTATGACGAAGATTCCGACAGCTGGAAGGTCGATGCCGATTACCAGAGCAGCCAGCTCCTGAATCAGTACAATCTCGACACCCTCGACACGGTAGAACTGATTGAGCTCATCCTGAATCTGAAAGATCCGGTCATCCAGAAATCGGTCTGGAATGCGGATCGCAAAGCGTATGTCGAGGTCATAGATAAAGAAGCGACTCTGATGGCGCGTCAGTATAAGAATGAAATCCAGAACCGTTTCCACGACTTCGTGATGGATGACCGTGAGCTCGCGCTGGAGGTCGAACAGGTCTATAACGAATGCTTCAACAACTATGTGTTGCAGCAATACGACCTGCCGACGTTCGACGTTTATCCGGGCGCGAGTTCGGTAATCGACGGCAAGCCGTTCATTCTGCGCGAACATCAGAAGCGGGCGGTCACGCGGTGCATTCAGGGGAACAGCTTGCTGGCGCACGCGGTCGGCGCCGGCAAAACAGCCGTGATGATTACCGCCGCGATGGAACTGATCCGCCTCAAACTTGCGACGAAGACGATGATCGTCGTTCAGAACGCCACGCTTCAGCAGTTTGCGGAATTCGCCCCGAAACTGTATCCGACGGCGAATATCCTTGTCGCTACGAAAAATGATCTGGTCAAGGAAAAGCGCAAACGGTTTCTCGGGCGCATTGCCACGGGCAAATGGGATATCGTCATCATCGCTCAGAGTTCATTCAATATGATTGAGGACAATCCCGACCTCGTGCGGGCGAAATATCAGGAGGAACTTAATGCGCTTGCCCAAACGGAGAACTCTGCGGGCATGCGACTTTCGAGACGCCAAGTGAAAGCGGCGCAACAACGCAAACGCAGCCTCAAAAACCGTCTGGATAAACTGGAGGACCGCCATGCCTCCGAGGATATCGTCTACTTCGACCAACTGGGCGTGGACTGCATCTTCATGGACGAGGTTCACAGCTACAAACGGAACTTCTTCGTCACGAAAATGACGCGGGTAAAAGGGCTGGATAATGCCGCTTCGCAAAAGGCGTTCAGCCTCACCTTGAAGCTGAATCAGATCCGCGAAAAAACGGGCGGCAGGAATATCTATACCGCAACGGGAACGCCTGTCACGAACCAGCTTCCGGAACTGTTCAACATGGTTCGCTACGTATCACCGGAGAGTCTGTCGGCGTTTCATGTGGACACCTTCGACCGCTTCGCCTCGACTTTCACCCAGAGCGAAACGGCGATGGAATTGAATGCCGCCGGACGCCTCAAAATGGTCTCGCGGTTCTGCAAATTCACGAACATCGTGGAGCTCTCCAAGATGTTCCGGAGCTGTGCGGACGTGATTCTGCCGGAGGATCTGACCGGCATTCCGAAACCGCCGATCAAAGGCGGGCATCCGGAGCAGATCCGTCTGCCGCGAACCGAACAGGTCTCCCGCTTCATGGATTATCTGAGCGATGTCTACACCTGGTTCGAGCAGCTCGACAACTCGAAAAAGCGGGAATTTACGCACATTCCGCTGCTGATTTACGGGCTCTCCCGCAAGGCGACCATCGACTTGCGCCTGATTGCCGCCGATGCGAAGGACGATCCCGGTTCCAAACTCAATGCCTGCGTCAATCAGATTCTGGGAAAGTATCATGAATATGATTCCATCAAAGCAGCGCAGGTCGTATTCAGCGACCTTTTCCAGCTCAAAGACGGCAAGACGGTCTGCTTCGACGTATTCCGTGAAATCAAGCGGAAACTGGTTGCAGGCGGGATTCCCGCCGATGAAATCGCGATCATCAATGACTATAAGACCGACAAGCAGCGGCAGGAGGTGTTCGACATGGTGAACAGCGGCGATGTCCGCGTCATCATGGGATCGACGCAGAAACTCGGAACCGGCGTCAATATGCAGGAACGTCTTGCGGTGGAACATGATCTGGATGCCCCGTTCCGCCCGGCTGACGCCGAGCAAAGAACCGGCAGTCTGGTCCGTCAGGGCAATATTCTGCCGGAGGTCGAAGTGATCCGTTACGGCATGGCGGAAACGCTTGACGCGGGGATGTATCAGATTCTGACCCGAAAGCAGAAGTTCATCAACGACGCCTTGAAAGGCAAACGCCGCAGCATGGATGAGATCAACGACACTTCGATTGATTTCGCCTCGTTTTCGGCGCAGATTTCCGGCAATCCCAAGCTGATCCGCAAGGTCGAAGTGGAGACCCGGCTGCGGGAACTGCAGTCGCTGGAATATCAGTTCCGCCGTTCGGTTCGCCGTGATGAAGATTTGAAATCCGAGCTTGAACGGGCGATTCCGCGCATTGAACAGGACATTGAGCGCATGAAGGAACTTGCGGCATATCCGTTCCCGACCGACTTCCCGCAAATCGAGATCAATGGCATTGCCTTGGAAGGCACGCCCGAATACCGGGTCAAACAGCTGGCGAATCACCTGACCAGCAAAGGAATTTATCAGGCGATTCTGCACGCCAGGCGGGAACGGGAAGATGCGTCAATCGACCTCGGTTATGCGAAGATCAACGGCATCGAAATCGAACTCAAAGCGATCTGCCCGTTCGAGATCTACCGTGCCCGCGAGGATCAGGCGGTGATCCGTTACCGCCTTGCCGGAGAATCGTTCTACAACGGCAAAATCCGTGTCGGAAGCGATGTCACGACCGGAAGCGGACTCATCACCAGCCTGAAATCCGTGCTGGACGCCAAAGCCAAAGAAGCCGTCGGCGAAGCGGAATCGCTGGAACTGAACCGGCAGCGGCTGAAACAGCTTGCCGAAACCGAAGGCAAGCGTGTGTTCAAATACGCCGACGAGCGCATCGAACTCCAGAAGGAACTCGACAAGCTCCTTTTCGAGCTGAACGAACTGGACTTGCTCCATGAAGACCGCCGTATCGAAGTCATGCCGCGCCTCTCGGATTACCTCGACCTCGGTGTCGAAGTGATTGCCGAAAAGATCGAAATCACCGATGAGTCCGATGAAGAAGATGCCGAGGAGGAAGCTCTTGAGAAGAGCGCCTGACCAGTCCCTCTGTTCTTTGCGCCGCTTTTCCGGCTGACGGATTCCCGTCCGCCGCGCGGCTCCTTTGCGAAAGAACAGAGTTTTTTAATACAAAATGCAACTTACGATGCGATTTTCAGAAGAAATGTTATATCACATTGAAGACATTGTGAAAGGGGGTGTTGCCGCATCTGCCATGTGCAGATGGCTT
>ERZ1034984.2140-NODE-2140-length-16500-cov-330.340103_pt1 | contig 16500 bp, 12 predicted proteins | sample MGYA00520589_ERZ1034984 | MGnify/ENA primary metagenome ERZ1034984 (study PRJEB33766, sample SAMN09781790) | gut metagenome | biome: gut microbiome | host: Homo sapiens | place: Madagascar | study: EMG produced TPA metagenomics assembly of the PRJNA485056 data... | reverse complement strand
GCGGCCTGCCGGGGTGTGCTCCCGCCTGCGGCAGCGTCTACCGACAAGCTGCGGCGGCCTGCGATGGGCAGGGGCAAAAGCCACGGGGTGGGATGATCTCCGGTCAGCTGCGCCGTCTGCCGACGCGCTGCGCCGTCCTGCGACGGGCAGGCGAAAAAGCGACGGGGTGGGATGATCTCCGGCCTGTGGCGGCATCTACCGACCGGCTGCGCCTCTCTGCAATGGGCAGGGGTAAAAGCCACCTGCCGGGGTGTGCTCCGGTCTGCCGTGCCGTCTGCCGACCGGTTGCGCCGTCCTACGATGGGCAGGGGCAAAAGCCACGGGGTGGGATGATCTCCGGCCTGCTGTGCCGTCTGCCGACCGGCTGCGGCGGCCTGCGAGGGGCAGGCGCAAAAGCCACCTGCTGGGGTGATCTGGCCAGACGCGCCGTCTGCCGACCGGCTGCGGCGGCCTGCGAGGGGCAACGGCAAAAGCGGCCTGCCGGGGTGTGCTCCGGTCTGCCGTGCCGTCTACCGACCGGCTGCGGCGGCCTACGACGGGCAGGCGCAAAAGCCACCTGCCGGGGTGATCTCCCCCTTTTCTGTAAAATTCGCAGAGTTGGAGAAGTCTACCCCCGCCATTAAGCGCGCGCGTTCGCGTGCGCGCGTTTGGGGGCGGGGGTCTATAAATTGTCCCGCACGTGCATAAAGCAAAAAATTTTTATTTTTTTCATGTTTTTGCTTGCCGCTCTTCGTTGAAGTCAAGTAGCCCGTATTTTTTGGCAACGAGCTTGATAAAATCATTGTGCCAATTCTTGGCCGTCCCGTATGATACATTGAGCGCATAGGCCGCGCCGTCGAGTGTGTGCGACTTGGCAAAGAAAACCATGTCAACGAGCTTGACCCGCTCCGCCCCGGTCTGTTTTCTCCTGCGGGTTTCTCTCAATGCGGCATCTACCGCGTTGTATTCGCGCATAGCTTCGGGCGGCAGGTCGTGAAGCGCTGCGGCCTCGGCACTACGGTACACATTGCGCCCGCTCACGCCCGATATATCATATCTCGCGACCATCGTTTGACTATGGCACATATCAAGCTCTTTGCAATGCTCGGGGTATGCTCTTATGACCGCTTTCACAAAGCCCCACCATTTGCACTTTGTTTTGCTCATTTCGGTACCCTCAAAACTTTTCTATCACGTCTGTTGTCAAGTTCTCCCACCAGTTGCCCGCCGCTGTGGCCTCTGTGGGTGTCCGCTGTGTTTTGCCTGTGCAAAAATCGGCGATCCGTACTAACTCATTCCATTTCCGCATACCGTCCTTTTTCACTCTCTGTTCAAGTTCTGCGGTAATTCTATCACGCTCCCGCTCAAATTTTGTCCAAACTTTCGCGGCTGCCTCGACCTCTCCGGCTGCTTGGCGGGCTTGGTATTCGGCTCTCGCTGTCTTAAATGCTCGGTCTAATCTTCGGGCATATATGTTATATCGGCTCATTGGCTTTCTTTCCGCCCCGTTTTGGGGGCTTTGGTAGTATGATCTGGCGGCCTCTTATTACCGGTCTTTCGGGGAGTACACAACGGATATAGGCGCTTACCGGTGTTCCCGCCTCACCGTCCAGACGCTCGAACGCGGTCTGTGTGGCGGTTGGTATGGGCTTAATGTCTGCTATGCTGTCCACGATCTCGACCGGCTCCGTGTATATCGGCTTTGCAAGGTTGTCACGTGATGTTGACCACACTTTGCCGTTGCTGGGCAAGCCGTGAACGTTGTCGATCAGATACACAGCAAGCGCCGTGTGATCTTCTCGCCCGTCTATCGGCTCAATGCTGATACCATGCTCGACCGGCCACAAGCTCCGCAACATATCCCATGAACACGATTCAATGACAATGTGATGATGAAACTTTGCGGGGCGATCTTCCACCGCGTTCCAATTCGCATTGACCATGATAAAACGCGGCGACCTGCCGTGCTCTTTCCTAAAGGCTTCCCGTACTTTGCGCATGAACTTTTGACCGGCTACCCGTAGGGCTGCATAGTCGGCGGGGCGTGTGACATCATCGTACTTGCACGTAACCAACATCCAGCCCTTTTCCAAGTTGGCGTTAAGGGTACGGGCAAGGCGCTTTTTCTGCTCCCGCTCATTGTCTCTTATTTTCCGTTCATCGCTGTTGCCCGCGATCCTATGCCCGCGCGGTTTCTTTACATCGGCGGCGCGGGGCATATACGTTCGTTTGATCTCAACCACCTTACCCGAGATTATTTTATACTCCACCTTTTTCCACCTCGATTTCATGTTTTTGTTCTCTCCGTCCTTGTCTTAGTGATATAAAAGTCTCGCAAGAAACGCGCGCACGCGCGTTCCTTGCTTTGCTCCGGCGCGGGTATCAGACGCGGGCAGAGCTTGCTATAAACTCTTCTACTTGGTCAAGGTCTATGAGCTGATAAGCGCGCGTACCGGGTATTACTTTTACAAAGCCCTGCTTTATCCACCGGCGCATTATGGCGACGGTAATAAAAGTGTTGGGGTCGTTCTGCTGTATCTCGGCTACGGCCTTGGGTACTGTGCGAATTCTTGGCATTTTTTGTACACTCCTTATCTGAAAATTTGACAAAATAAAAATGCCTACCCGCTAACACACTGTTACCGCGTGTTAGGAGTAGGCACAAGGGCACATGTCCAAAAGTGCATTTCGGCACTTAAGGCAATTTCGTTCTATTGTCGCCTATAATGTTAATGGGTGGGTTTCAATTTGTCAAGCCTTTTTTTGCTGCAATATCACGTCGGACACTGCCGCCGCCGTTTTCTGTCTGGATTCTTCCAGCGCATGAGAGTATGTATTTAACGTTGTTGATATGCTCGAATGTCCCAACATTTGACTTACTGACAGCACATCCACACCATTTGAAATGAGTAACGACGCCGCTGAGTGTCGGAACAAATGAGGGTTAATGTGCGGCAGGCCGTGGCGTTTACAAAATTTCTCTAATATCCAGTTGACGGACGCCGGGTTGAGTATTTTCCCATTCCAGCAGGTGAACACAAGGTTTGTCGGTTCCCACGCATCATATAGTGCCGTGCGCTCTTTCATCTGCCATTGGCGATATTCGCGCATCTGCTCCATAAGTTCGGGCGGAAGCGCCACGATCCGCGCTTTGTCCGTTTTTGTTGTCCCTATGACGGTGCCGGTCGCTGGGGTATAGCTCACACTGCTGTTTATCAGCGCTTCCCGCTTGTTCCAGTCTATTTTATCCCATGTCAGCGCCACGGCCTCGCCACGGCGGCACCCTGTACACATGAGGAACATTATAAGGGTCTTGACGTCGGGCGGCTCGGTGTTCAATGCCTCAAGTATCGCTTGCACTTCTTCGGGCTGCATTGTCGTACTCTCCCTTACTTTCTGCATCTTTGGCAGCGTCACCCGCTCCGCTGCGTTATAAGTCACGATCATTTCTTTGTATGCCTGTGTTAAGACACTACGCACAACACTATGTATGCTCCGTATTGTTCCGGGTGACAAAAGTTTTTCTTGGTTTAGGTACGTGAACAGGTCTTTTCTGCCTAAAAATGTTTCTATTTTTTCGGCGTTTTGCCTGCTAATCGTTTTCCCGTTGCATACCTTGTATACTGTGCTCTCGGTCACACCAGCGCAGCGGGCAAATTCCGCATGAGTCCATTTTTTTACAATATCGGCAGTCCCCGGCGCAGGCTGTGCATACGTGCGCCAATGCCCCGGCTCTGACAGTTTCTTGTACATATCGTTTAAGTGCCGTGGGCGTATATCCACAACGCGGATATGTCCGATATATTCGTTAACTATGGTCGTCTGCCGTGCCGCCCGCTCTATGGTGTACGGCTTGTCCCCTCGCTGCTTGCGCAGCTCCAAGCAATAAGCCGCATACTCCGCGAACGTGCGGCGGTCGTCTGGTGTATAGCCAAAATCAATATTTTTTTCAAATTCATATGCAACACGTTTGAGTTCCTTTTCAAACGCCCGCCCGGTCAGTCCGGGCGGCGGCGTCCAGTTCTTGTAATGCCTTATCTGCTTGCCGTGGATATCTCGGCCAGAACACACCGTTATTTTGTAGTGTACTCCGTTGCGCGTCTCATACTTCTTGATACTTGCCATTTTTGCGCCCCCTTTAATTCTGTCATGCTCTCAACGTTAATTTCTCCGCTCCATCCGCATTTTTTGCAGCTTGTCCCCACGCCGTGACACTCGGCATCTGCCTTTATTGGGTGTAGCTTCTGCCCGCATCGAGGGCAGACAAGCCATATAGTATTTTTTATAAGCTTCGCTTGCATGATTCTTTCCTTTCGATAAATCGAGGCGCACAAGGCGCACAAAATTCTAAAACAGGCGCGAACACACAAGCACGTTTGTAAACGTCTAAAGCCTATAAATGATTGATTTATGCAGGTTTGGTAACGTTTGGTTATGACCGTGCTTGTTATACTACATTCTTTCGCGGAATATTACAATTCGCAATTATGCATAAACTTTGTGAGCCTTTCCCGCTCGTTCTGCCTGTTTGGGGCTTGTTTTCGTGCCTTTTCGTTACTGCCGCCGAACACTGGCGCACACTTCGGGCGCACAAGGGTTTATTTCGGCTCTTTTTGGTGCTTTTTTCGTGCGCCAGCTCGCGCCCTATTCACATGTGCCGCGCTGCGGTATGCAGTCTTTTGATCTGGTCAAGGGTCATTGTCTGTATTGCGCTGTTTACCTCTCGAATTTCCTTTTCTCGCTCGGTCAGCTCTGGGGGCAGTTCGTCGGATATGAACGCAAATACGCAACGCAGCGTTGTCAAGCGGCATCTAAACAGGCCTGCGGCAAGGTATGCCGCAAGCTGCACCCGCTCCCGCTCCTCTTTCGTCTGGGTCAGTGCTGCCGGGGTGTTGCCGTTGTCGTTTATCTTCTTCGTGTTATTCATGTTCATTTCCCTTTCTGCCGCGCCTTGCGGCCTTGGTGGTGTCCTTACCCTGCCCGCTCCCGCTCTCAAGCGCTGGGCGCGCTCCTGTGGGCTGTGCGGGGCTTACAAGCGCCTTTATCCCGCTCAATCTTGTTTGCAGGTCTGTGTATATCTCCTTGTATGGCTTCTTTGCCGCGATACCGGCGCGTATCTCTTCCGTAATTACCCGCTCGATCAGGACAAGCGCCGTCAGCTGCTCCACGTGCGCCGCGTCCCTGTTCGTTATGCCGGCTGTTTTGTTCGCAAGCCGTGATATCGTCGAGTAATACCACTGCGCCGCCGTCGCGCCCTGGCCGTTCGCGTACTCTACAAGCTCCGCTATTGCGTCCGCTTCTATCCGCCGTACCTCTCGCGTCAGGCTCCGCGTGTCCTGCCATATCGGACTATTGCGCTCCATCAGCAGGGCGCGCATAGCGTAGAATTGACGTACCAACTCTTTCTTGAACGCCCGTACCGTCTCCGTGTTGCGGGCATAAGTCATCAATAGCGTGGCTTGCTGCTCATTCAGACGATAAACTGTGATGTTCTGCCCCGTCCTGCTGCCGGTTAAAGGTCGGATTTCAAATCCGACCTTTCCGAACTCTTCAAGGTCTGCTTTGTGCCTTGTGATAAGTCGGTATACCGTGTCGTGCTTCATCCCCGCAACGTCGGCGATGATCTCCGACGTTGTAAATGGCTCTCGCGCCGTGCCTTGCGGTGGCAGAAATACAAGCTGTTGTAATTTGGGCATAAAAAACCGCCTTTCTGCAAATCTCCACTTGCAAAAAGGCGTAAAAAGGGTATAATAGTTTTACCCTTTCAAGCCCTTTGCTTGTGGGGTGGTTGATCTCTCATGCTGTCGGTTCCGGCAAGTTCTTTCAGCATGAGAGATTTTTTTACTTTTCTATTTGGCTCTTCACCAATTTTATTCCCTTTTCGATCACGTTCACACGCGATATATTGAGGGCTTCCGCACATTCTTGTAATTCCTTTGCTGTTTCCTCTGATATGCGGATGTTCATCTTTACGCTTTTCGGGTTTTCAATCGGTGGGCGGCCTGTTCGTGGCGACATTCTTTCACGCTCCTTTCTTTTCGCCTCTGCAATAAGTATTATATTACTGCCTCTGCAATAAGTCAAGTATAACTTGCACGGCGGGGAGAAAAATTTTTACTGGGCGAGAAGCTGCGCCCAATGCCGCCCGCTCATGGCCTAAAAGGTTGCATTTCAAATGCAAGCTTAACCGATGCAAAATTGCATTGGTCGCGCCCGCTCCCCTGCTGTCCCGCTCATGGGGAGTAAATGCGAATACGCTTTCGGGTTTCGCACGGCTCCCGCTCTGGGTGTTATCAAATGCCGGGTTTCTGTTATTGCTCCCGCTCTGGGTGTTATCAGATGGGCAGGACAGCGCAGGACGCGCCACAAGGCCGTATAACGCACGTGAGGGCGCGGGGGTGTAACTACACCGCCCATCCCCTGCCGCGCTGCGTGGCGCAGGACGGCGTAAGCGTGGCGGGGCTATTCTGCTCCCGCTCCCGGTGAGGATAGATACAGGCCGCGCCCGCTCCGTGCCTGGGTGCTCTCCGGGGACAGCTGCGCGATCTGACGCGCGCCGCTGAAAGACTGCTGCACGGTGCCGCCCGCTCCCGGCGCTTCAATGCGCTTACATCTTCACGGACATTTACGAATGTTAATTTTCCCTATTTACATTTGCGCAGATGTAGCATATAATAAGGGCGAAAAGGCAAGCGCCTTTTCAAGTGTGCCGACACTAAAACCTGATATTCAAGCCGGACATAAGAGCCGGACAGTTGGAGCGCAACAGAAAAACGCTACAGGCAAACCAGACGTAAGAGCTGGGCAGTTGGCAGGCAACAGAAAAATCGGCAACAAAAGAGCAGGGCGGTGTTGCCCTGCTCTTTTTTATGGGAGACAGAGAGAATGACAAGCAAAAGAGACGCCATCGGCATTATTACCGCCGCTGCAAAAGGGTATCATAAATCTTTGTGCGGCAAGCAATTTTTAATAGCTTGTGACGGTATGGAGTTCCGAGAAGTCGCATTTATGCCGCGTAACTTCTCGCACTTCACCGGCCTTGTGCGTCGGTGCTCGGCCACTCGCTTTTATGATCTCGCCCGCTCCGGGCATTTATCCGAACGGGATTTTGATTTTGACGATCTCGGAAACGCTCAACGCAAACTTGCCGTTATCGGCCATCTGCCCGACCTCTTCAATGCCCCGGCGCTTTACGGCCTGTTCCTTAATTCCGGGCTATACATCAGCGCTGATTATTTCGTCGGCAAGTCCCGGCTGTCTGTCGGCTTCCGTGAGGGACGCGCCTTTGACGTGCCTGTATCTCTGTACAATGAGGATATACGCAAGCTTACATATCAGCCCCGGCGCATTATCGCGGTATGGGGAAAGCCTATCGGCGCGGAAGAATACACCGAGCTTACATATAGCCGCATAGACGACCCCGGCGCGCTGCTGGCTGCGTATTATGAGCAAGAGCGGGACTAATCCCGCCCCGGGCTTGACAGACGCGCGGCAGGGCATTATAAAGCGTATAACGTACAAAAAACAAGCCGTCCCCAATCTTTGGGGGCGGTTTTCTGCTTGTGATGCTTTGCGCGTTCCCGGGGTATGCTGCACGGTCTTTTATAGCCTTACAAGTGCAAAAGCGACGCGCCGGGGTGATCTCCGGCCAGACGTGCCGTCTACCGACAAGCTGCGCCGCCCTACGATGGGCAGGAGTAAAAGCCACCTGCCGGGGTGATCTCCGGCCAGCCGCGCCGTCTGCCGACCGGTTGCGCCTCTCTGCGATGGGCAGGGGCAAAAGCGACGCGCCGGGGTGTGCTCCGGCCTGCGGCGGCATCTGGCGACGCGCTGCGGCGTCCTACAATGGGCAGGAGCAAAAGCAGCCTGCCGGGGGTGATCTCCGGCCAGACGTGCCGTCTACCGACAAGCTGCGCCGCCCTACGATGGGCAGGAGCAAAAGCGGCCTGCCGGGGTGTGCTCCCGCCTGCGGCAGCGTCTACCGACAAGCTGCGGCACCGTCTACCGACCGGCTGCGGCGGCCTACGATGGGCAGGAGTAAAAGCCACCTGCCGGGGTGTGCTCCGGCCAGACGTGCCGTCTATCGACACGCTGCGCCTCTCTGCGATGGGCAGGGGCAAAAGCGGCCTGCCGGGGTGTGCTCCCGCCTGCGGCAGCGTCTACCGACAAGCTGCGGCACCGTCTACCGACCGGCTGCGGCGGCCTACGATGGGGGCAAAAGCGACGCGCCGGGGTGCGCTCGGGCCAGACGTGCCGTCTGCCGACGCGCTGCGCCGCCCTACGATGGGCAGGAGTAAAAGCCACCTGCCGGGGTGTGCTCCCGCCTGCGGCACCGTCTACCGACGCGTTGCGGCGGCCTACGACGGGCAGGGGCAAAAGCCACCTGCCGGGGCGTGCTCCGGCCTGCGGCAGCGTCTACCGACCGGCTGCGGCGTTCTACGATGGGCAGGAGTAAAAGCCACCTGCCGGGGTGTGCTCCGGCCTGCGGCGGCATCTGGCGACGCGCTGCAGCGGCCTACGATGGGCAGGGGCAAAAGCCACCTGCCGGGGTGTTCTTCCTGCCTGCGGCACAGTCTACCGACGCGCTGCGGCGTCCTACGATGGGCAGGAGTAAAAGCCACCTGCCGGGGTGATCTCCGGCCAGCGGCAGCGTCTACCGACAAGCTGCGCCGCCCTACGATGGGCAGGGGCAAAAGCGGCCTGCCGGGGTGATCTCCGGTCAGCTGCGCCGGCTGCCGACCGGCTGCGCCATCCCGCGACGGGCAGGGGCAAAAGCGGCCTGCCGGGGCTGTTTCCGGCCAGCTGCACCGTCTACCGACCGGCTGCGGCGTCCTACGATGGGCAGGAGCAAAAGCGGCCTGCCGGGGTGTGCTCCCGCCTGCGGCAGCGTCTACCGACAAGCTGCGGCGGCCTGCGATGGGCAGGGGCAAAAGCCACGGGGTGGGATGATCTCCGGTCAGCTGCGCCGTCTGCCGACGCGCTGCGCCGTCCTGCGACGGGCAGGCGAAAAAGCGACGGGGTGGGATGATCTCCGGCCTGTGGCGGCATCTACCGACCGGCTGCGCCTCTCTGCAATGGGCAGGGGTAAAAGCCACCTGCCGGGGTGTGCTCCGGTCTGCCGTGCCGTCTGCCGACCGGTTGCGCCGTCCTACGATGGGCAGGGGCAAAAGCCACGGGGTGGGATGATCTCCGGCCTGCTGTGCCGTCTGCCGACCGGCTGCGGCGGCCTGCGAGGGGCAGGCGCAAAAGCCACCTGCTGGGGTGATCTGGCCAGACGCGCCGTCTGCCGACCGGCTGCGGCGGCCTGCGAGGGGCAACGGCAAAAGCGGCCTGCCGGGGTGTGCTCCGGTCTGCCGTGCCGTCTACCGACCGGCTGCGGCGGCCTACGACGGGCAGGCGCAAAAGCCACCTGCCGGGGTGATCTCCCCCTTTTCTGTAAAATTCGCAGAGTTGGAGAAGTCTACCCCCGCCATTAAGCGCGCGCGTTCGCGTGCGCGCGTTTGGGGGCGGGGGTCTATAAATTGTCCCGCACGTGCATAAAGCAAAAAATTTTTATTTTTTTCATGTTTTTGCTTGCCGCTCTTCGTTGAAGTCAAGTAGCCCGTATTTTTTGGCAACGAGCTTGATAAAATCATTGTGCCAATTCTTGGCCGTCCCGTATGATACATTGAGCGCATAGGCCGCGCCGTCGAGTGTGTGCGACTTGGCAAAGAAAACCATGTCAACGAGCTTGACCCGCTCCGCCCCGGTCTGTTTTCTCCTGCGGGTTTCTCTCAATGCGGCATCTACCGCGTTGTATTCGCGCATAGCTTCGGGCGGCAGGTCGTGAAGCGCTGCGGCCTCGGCACTACGGTACACATTGCGCCCGCTCACGCCCGATATATCATATCTCGCGACCATCGTTTGACTATGGCACATATCAAGCTCTTTGCAATGCTCGGGGTATGCTCTTATGACCGCTTTCACAAAGCCCCACCATTTGCACTTTGTTTTGCTCATTTCGGTACCCTCAAAACTTTTCTATCACGTCTGTTGTCAAGTTCTCCCACCAGTTGCCCGCCGCTGTGGCCTCTGTGGGTGTCCGCTGTGTTTTGCCTGTGCAAAAATCGGCGATCCGTACTAACTCATTCCATTTCCGCATACCGTCCTTTTTCACTCTCTGTTCAAGTTCTGCGGTAATTCTATCACGCTCCCGCTCAAATTTTGTCCAAACTTTCGCGGCTGCCTCGACCTCTCCGGCTGCTTGGCGGGCTTGGTATTCGGCTCTCGCTGTCTTAAATGCTCGGTCTAATCTTCGGGCATATATGTTATATCGGCTCATTGGCTTTCTTTCCGCCCCGTTTTGGGGGCTTTGGTAGTATGATCTGGCGGCCTCTTATTACCGGTCTTTCGGGGAGTACACAACGGATATAGGCGCTTACCGGTGTTCCCGCCTCACCGTCCAGACGCTCGAACGCGGTCTGTGTGGCGGTTGGTATGGGCTTAATGTCTGCTATGCTGTCCACGATCTCGACCGGCTCCGTGTATATCGGCTTTGCAAGGTTGTCACGTGATGTTGACCACACTTTGCCGTTGCTGGGCAAGCCGTGAACGTTGTCGATCAGATACACAGCAAGCGCCGTGTGATCTTCTCGCCCGTCTATCGGCTCAATGCTGATACCATGCTCGACCGGCCACAAGCTCCGCAACATATCCCATGAACACGATTCAATGACAATGTGATGATGAAACTTTGCGGGGCGATCTTCCACCGCGTTCCAATTCGCATTGACCATGATAAAACGCGGCGACCTGCCGTGCTCTTTCCTAAAGGCTTCCCGTACTTTGCGCATGAACTTTTGACCGGCTACCCGTAGGGCTGCATAGTCGGCGGGGCGTGTGACATCATCGTACTTGCACGTAACCAACATCCAGCCCTTTTCCAAGTTGGCGTTAAGGGTACGGGCAAGGCGCTTTTTCTGCTCCCGCTCATTGTCTCTTATTTTCCGTTCATCGCTGTTGCCCGCGATCCTATGCCCGCGCGGTTTCTTTACATCGGCGGCGCGGGGCATATACGTTCGTTTGATCTCAACCACCTTACCCGAGATTATTTTATACTCCACCTTTTTCCACCTCGATTTCATGTTTTTGTTCTCTCCGTCCTTGTCTTAGTGATATAAAAGTCTCGCAAGAAACGCGCGCACGCGCGTTCCTTGCTTTGCTCCGGCGCGGGTATCAGACGCGGGCAGAGCTTGCTATAAACTCTTCTACTTGGTCAAGGTCTATGAGCTGATAAGCGCGCGTACCGGGTATTACTTTTACAAAGCCCTGCTTTATCCACCGGCGCATTATGGCGACGGTAATAAAAGTGTTGGGGTCGTTCTGCTGTATCTCGGCTACGGCCTTGGGTACTGTGCGAATTCTTGGCATTTTTTGTACACTCCTTATCTGAAAATTTGACAAAATAAAAATGCCTACCCGCTAACACACTGTTACCGCGTGTTAGGAGTAGGCACAAGGGCACATGTCCAAAAGTGCATTTCGGCACTTAAGGCAATTTCGTTCTATTGTCGCCTATAATGTTAATGGGTGGGTTTCAATTTGTCAAGCCTTTTTTTGCTGCAATATCACGTCGGACACTGCCGCCGCCGTTTTCTGTCTGGATTCTTCCAGCGCATGAGAGTATGTATTTAACGTTGTTGATATGCTCGAATGTCCCAACATTTGACTTACTGACAGCACATCCACACCATTTGAAATGAGTAACGACGCCGCTGAGTGTCGGAACAAATGAGGGTTAATGTGCGGCAGGCCGTGGCGTTTACAAAATTTCTCTAATATCCAGTTGACGGACGCCGGGTTGAGTATTTTCCCATTCCAGCAGGTGAACACAAGGTTTGTCGGTTCCCACGCATCATATAGTGCCGTGCGCTCTTTCATCTGCCATTGGCGATATTCGCGCATCTGCTCCATAAGTTCGGGCGGAAGCGCCACGATCCGCGCTTTGTCCGTTTTTGTTGTCCCTATGACGGTGCCGGTCGCTGGGGTATAGCTCACACTGCTGTTTATCAGCGCTTCCCGCTTGTTCCAGTCTATTTTATCCCATGTCAGCGCCACGGCCTCGCCACGGCGGCACCCTGTACACATGAGGAACATTATAAGGGTCTTGACGTCGGGCGGCTCGGTGTTCAATGCCTCAAGTATCGCTTGCACTTCTTCGGGCTGCATTGTCGTACTCTCCCTTACTTTCTGCATCTTTGGCAGCGTCACCCGCTCCGCTGCGTTATAAGTCACGATCATTTCTTTGTATGCCTGTGTTAAGACACTACGCACAACACTATGTATGCTCCGTATTGTTCCGGGTGACAAAAGTTTTTCTTGGTTTAGGTACGTGAACAGGTCTTTTCTGCCTAAAAATGTTTCTATTTTTTCGGCGTTTTGCCTGCTAATCGTTTTCCCGTTGCATACCTTGTATACTGTGCTCTCGGTCACACCAGCGCAGCGGGCAAATTCCGCATGAGTCCATTTTTTTACAATATCGGCAGTCCCCGGCGCAGGCTGTGCATACGTGCGCCAATGCCCCGGCTCTGACAGTTTCTTGTACATATCGTTTAAGTGCCGTGGGCGTATATCCACAACGCGGATATGTCCGATATATTCGTTAACTATGGTCGTCTGCCGTGCCGCCCGCTCTATGGTGTACGGCTTGTCCCCTCGCTGCTTGCGCAGCTCCAAGCAATAAGCCGCATACTCCGCGAACGTGCGGCGGTCGTCTGGTGTATAGCCAAAATCAATATTTTTTTCAAATTCATATGCAACACGTTTGAGTTCCTTTTCAAACGCCCGCCCGGTCAGTCCGGGCGGCGGCGTCCAGTTCTTGTAATGCCTTATCTGCTTGCCGTGGATATCTCGGCCAGAACACACCGTTATTTTGTAGTGTACTCCGTTGCGCGTCTCATACTTCTTGATACTTGCCATTTTTGCGCCCCCTTTAATTCTGTCATGCTCTCAACGTTAATTTCTCCGCTCCATCCGCATTTTTTGCAGCTTGTCCCCACGCCGTGACACTCGGCATCTGCCTTTATTGGGTGTAGCTTCTGCCCGCATCGAGGGCAGACAAGCCATATAGTATTTTTTATAAGCTTCGCTTGCATGATTCTTTCCTTTCGATAAATCGAGGCGCACAAGGCGCACAAAATTCTAAAACAGGCGCGAACACACAAGCACGTTTGTAAACGTCTAAAGCCTATAAATGATTGATTTATGCAGGTTTGGTAACGTTTGGTTATGACCGTGCTTGTTATACTACATTCTTTCGCGGAATATTACAATTCGCAATTATGCATAAACTTTGTGAGCCTTTCCCGCTCGTTCTGCCTGTTTGGGGCTTGTTTTCGTGCCTTTTCGTTACTGCCGCCGAACACTGGCGCACACTTCGGGCGCACAAGGGTTTATTTCGGCTCTTTTTGGTGCTTTTTTCGTGCGCCAGCTCGCGCCCTATTCACATGTGCCGCGCTGCGGTATGCAGTCTTTTGATCTGGTCAAGGGTCATTGTCTGTATTGCGCTGTTTACCTCTCGAATTTCCTTTTCTCGCTCGGTCAGCTCTGGGGGCAGTTCGTCGGATATGAACGCAAATACGCAACGCAGCGTTGTCAAGCGGCATCTAAACAGGCCTGCGGCAAGGTATGCCGCAAGCTGCACCCGCTCCCGCTCCTCTTTCGTCTGGGTCAGTGCTGCCGGGGTGTTGCCGTTGTCGTTTATCTTCTTCGTGTTATTCATGTTCATTTCCCTTTCTGCCGCGCCTTGCGGCCTTGGTGGTGTCCTTACCCTGCCCGCTCCCGCTCTCAAGCGCTGGGCGCGCTCCTGTGGGCTGTGCGGGGCTTACAAGCGCCTTTATCCCGCTCAATCTTGTTTGCAGGTCTGTGTATATCTCCTTGTATGGCTTCTTTGCCGCGATACCGGCGCGTATCTCTTCCGTAATTACCCGCTCGATCAGGACAAGCGCCGTCAGCTGCTCCACGTGCGCCGCGTCCCTGTTCGTTATGCCGGCTGTTTTGTTCGCAAGCCGTGATATCGTCGAGTAATACCACTGCGCCGCCGTCGCGCCCTGGCCGTTCGCGTACTCTACAAGCTCCGCTATTGCGTCCGCTTCTATCCGCCGTACCTCTCGCGTCAGGCTCCGCGTGTCCTGCCATATCGGACTATTGCGCTCCATCAGCAGGGCGCGCATAGCGTAGAATTGACGTACCAACTCTTTCTTGAACGCCCGTACCGTCTCCGTGTTGCGGGCATAAGTCATCAATAGCGTGGCTTGCTGCTCATTCAGACGATAAACTGTGATGTTCTGCCCCGTCCTGCTGCCGGTTAAAGGTCGGATTTCAAATCCGACCTTTCCGAACTCTTCAAGGTCTGCTTTGTGCCTTGTGATAAGTCGGTATACCGTGTCGTGCTTCATCCCCGCAACGTCGGCGATGATCTCCGACGTTGTAAATGGCTCTCGCGCCGTGCCTTGCGGTGGCAGAAATACAAGCTGTTGTAATTTGGGCATAAAAAACCGCCTTTCTGCAAATCTCCACTTGCAAAAAGGCGTAAAAAGGGTATAATAGTTTTACCCTTTCAAGCCCTTTGCTTGTGGGGTGGTTGATCTCTCATGCTGTCGGTTCCGGCAAGTTCTTTCAGCATGAGAGATTTTTTTACTTTTCTATTTGGCTCTTCACCAATTTTATTCCCTTTTCGATCACGTTCACACGCGATATATTGAGGGCTTCCGCACATTCTTGTAATTCCTTTGCTGTTTCCTCTGATATGCGGATGTTCATCTTTACGCTTTTCGGGTTTTCAATCGGTGGGCGGCCTGTTCGTGGCGACATTCTTTCACGCTCCTTTCTTTTCGCCTCTGCAATAAGTATTATATTACTGCCTCTGCAATAAGTCAAGTATAACTTGCACGGCGGGGAGAAAAATTTTTACTGGGCGAGAAGCTGCGCCCAATGCCGCCCGCTCATGGCCTAAAAGGTTGCATTTCAAATGCAAGCTTAACCGATGCAAAATTGCATTGGTCGCGCCCGCTCCCCTGCTGTCCCGCTCATGGGGAGTAAATGCGAATACGCTTTCGGGTTTCGCACGGCTCCCGCTCTGGGTGTTATCAAATGCCGGGTTTCTGTTATTGCTCCCGCTCTGGGTGTTATCAGATGGGCAGGACAGCGCAGGACGCGCCACAAGGCCGTATAACGCACGTGAGGGCGCGGGGGTGTAACTACACCGCCCATCCCCTGCCGCGCTGCGTGGCGCAGGACGGCGTAAGCGTGGCGGGGCTATTCTGCTCCCGCTCCCGGTGAGGATAGATACAGGCCGCGCCCGCTCCGTGCCTGGGTGCTCTCCGGGGACAGCTGCGCGATCTGACGCGCGCCGCTGAAAGACTGCTGCACGGTGCCGCCCGCTCCCGGCGCTTCAATGCGCTTACATCTTCACGGACATTTACGAATGTTAATTTTCCCTATTTACATTTGCGCAGATGTAGCATATAATAAGGGCGAAAAGGCAAGCGCCTTTTCAAGTGTGCCGACACTAAAACCTGATATTCAAGCCGGACATAAGAGCCGGACAGTTGGAGCGCAACAGAAAAACGCTACAGGCAAACCAGACGTAAGAGCTGGGCAGTTGGCAGGCAACAGAAAAATCGGCAACAAAAGAGCAGGGCGGTGTTGCCCTGCTCTTTTTTATGGGAGACAGAGAGAATGACAAGCAAAAGAGACGCCATCGGCATTATTACCGCCGCTGCAAAAGGGTATCATAAATCTTTGTGCGGCAAGCAATTTTTAATAGCTTGTGACGGTATGGAGTTCCGAGAAGTCGCATTTATGCCGCGTAACTTCTCGCACTTCACCGGCCTTGTGCGTCGGTGCTCGGCCACTCGCTTTTATGATCTCGCCCGCTCCGGGCATTTATCCGAACGGGATTTTGATTTTGACGATCTCGGAAACGCTCAACGCAAACTTGCCGTTATCGGCCATCTGCCCGACCTCTTCAATGCCCCGGCGCTTTACGGCCTGTTCCTTAATTCCGGGCTATACATCAGCGCTGATTATTTCGTCGGCAAGTCCCGGCTGTCTGTCGGCTTCCGTGAGGGACGCGCCTTTGACGTGCCTGTATCTCTGTACAATGAGGATATACGCAAGCTTACATATCAGCCCCGGCGCATTATCGCGGTATGGGGAAAGCCTATCGGCGCGGAAGAATACACCGAGCTTACATATAGCCGCATAGACGACCCCGGCGCGCTGCTGGCTGCGTATTATGAGCAAGAGCGGGACTAATCCCGCCCCGGGCTTGACAGACGCGCGGCAGGGCATTATAAAGCGTATAACGTACAAAAAACAAGCCGTCCCCAATCTTTGGGGGCGGTTTTCTGCTTGTGATGCTTTGCGCGTTCCCGGGGTATGCTGCACGGTCTTTTATAGCCTTACAAGTGCAAAAGCGACGCGCCGGGGTGATCTCCGGCCAGACGTGCCGTCTACCGACAAGCTGCGCCGCCCTACGAT
>ERZ1034984.2125-NODE-2125-length-16611-cov-8.793247_pt1 | contig 16611 bp, 16 predicted proteins | sample MGYA00520589_ERZ1034984 | MGnify/ENA primary metagenome ERZ1034984 (study PRJEB33766, sample SAMN09781790) | gut metagenome | biome: gut microbiome | host: Homo sapiens | place: Madagascar | study: EMG produced TPA metagenomics assembly of the PRJNA485056 data... | reverse complement strand
ATATTCCACTCAACAGGTTCATCACTTCCGGCAAGTTCTATTTTTCCAATGCCAGAAATCTTTTCCTCGTTTTTATTAATACCAAGATATTCAAAGTTCCATCTTCTCTTAAATGCAGTATCCATTGGAAATACACCCTGATCGGCACTGTTCATTGTAGCCCAGATAAACATATTATCTGGTATTTTGATTTTTTGATAATCCTCTGGTCTTCCATCTAATGCTCCGGCTAAATAATTTTTTACGTCCTCAGATGCATGTATATCATATTCACTAACGCCATCATCATCCCTATCCAATAATTGGAATATATCTCCAAACACTGCTGCTACCTTTGCCCTATTTATTTCCTCAATAATAAGAAGAAAAGGTTGTGGTGTTTCAGTCCAACCACTTTTAATAGCCTGTACATACAGGCGCATAAAAGGTCCCGGAACAAAAGTATATTTGATTGTCCCATTTGAGTCAGTAACAGGTTTATATGTTCCTACAAATTTTGAATAGGAATAATCCGGGTGAAATGTTACACGCTCGTAATCACCAACTGTCCCATTTAGTTCTTTTTCGCAATCTATTTTTAGCTGATAGCTTTTTCCAGTTCCCGGCGCACCAAAAACAATACGGTTTCTTTCATGCATTGAATATAACCCCGTATGATAATTCGGTTTTCTTCCTCGTACCTTTTTTTCTGATTCACTTACTATATTTTCTGTAAGATGATTACCCAGATCATCACTATAATAATATTTATCATATAAATACAAAATATTATCTTCTTTTGTTAACGGATAACAAGAGGTCATTTTTCCCTCTGATTTCTCCGGCATTTTCTCATTTTCTTCAAAAGGAAATCTCCATTTTGCCGTTTTTAAGTGAGCCATCGGAGATGTTTCATCGTAGAAATAAGAACCAACATCATCCGCTAACGCAATCAATTGTTCTCCATCCATCAAAACAAATACTGTATTTATATCAGATTTATAGAAATTAGATACCTCACCTGCTTTTCTGGAAGCCGTTCTTTCATCATTTGGATAATAAATCTCGCTTAATTTTTCTTGAATTTCTTTCCTGTCAATACTTTCCCCTTTAATATATTCCGATAACTTTCCAAGCTCTCTCCAGCCAATTCCTACAACTCCACGTTTTGCCCATTCTGCAGCATAATTCTTGCTTGAATCAGATGTCCCTAACCTAACAAATTGACGTGGATTACCAAATTTCGCATATGTAACATCAAAAAATTCTCTATAAAGCCACTTTGCATGATTCTGAACCATTGCAATTTGGCCACTTCTACCATAATATTTTTCACTCGGTACTATTCGCATTGCTCTTAAAATATGCATCTGCCAATCAGTAGAATGAAATCCAGACAATTTTTCAGGACAAATCATAGAAAAATATTTGTGAAACCACGACCAATTATAATATTGTATTCCTATGGCAGCCTGAAGATCAGCATCCATTTTTTCACAATCCTCTAATGTATTAATAGATGCATTTCTTATTATTGTTGCCCCTCTGACGAGAGCATCTCGCATATCTATACCAATTTTTCTGGCCTCTTCCTCCGATAATTCCTGTGGTTTTTGAGGACTTCCTGTCATCCATATTCCTGTTTCTTTTTTTTGAAAAAGTCCAAATTTATATGCTGATCCACCTGAAATGCTTCCAAAATAATTACGACAATCTTTATTCATTTCGAGCCAACAACATAATGAATTAGTATTATCTCCAGTAGTATAAAAAATATACTGCAATATGTCATCTTCTGAAAGCTCTTGTAATTTTTCTGGAGAAAAGTGATTCTGAAATTCCTGCAATGCTTTGTAAATTTCGTCCTTTGTTACAGTTAAAGCAACGCCATTTTCATCCGCATACTCGCAGAGTTCTCCTGCTGCACGTACATATTCATTATCTGAATCATCTTTAAAATTTTCATCCGTAGATAAAATTGGATTGCGTGGATTAGTTGACATCATTAATCCTTGGTACTCTACTTCTTTATCTTCATCCATATGTTTTAATTCACCGTATGGATGCGTATCATCTCCTACATATGCTATACATTTTTTACTCTTTACATAAAGCCATTCCACATACCCTAAATTTGCATATATGGTTTCCACTTGATTTCTGCTAGAACCCGATCCACCGAATACTACCTCAACATTTGCCGCTGGTCGATAATACATTTCCTTCCAGACCTTTTCCAGCCTTTCAAATGTCCAAGTTTTTCTTTTTCCTTGCACATCAAGTACTACATTATTATTCTGATAGTCCACTTCTACAATAGTAAATGCAGAAGCAGTTCCAGATATCCCATGTAAAGTTTTTCCTATCAGATTTTTCTCGATGTCGGCAAGTACATCATTAAATGTTTTTTTCATTCAACAAGTCCCTCCAAAAAATCATAAACAGTTTTTGCTATACCGCTTGAAAGAAGATAAGGAACACCATTTCCTATCGTTTTAAATTTATCTGTAAGAGTCATGTCCGACGGTAATTCAAATGCTTCCGGCAAAGTCTGCAAAGACATCGCTTCTGCTGCTGATAATCGTCTAGCTTTATATGGATGCAAATGAACTTCATTATTACCATAAGCCACTGTCGGAGAATACCTCCACCGATGTAAACGCTTATATGATTTTTTACTAACGTCTCCTTCTTCTATCGCCTGCATTCTAGCCAATCCCCCTCGTGGTGTAAAATAATCCTTTCCATTTGGATGCTTAATTACATGATTTTTTTCAAACCAATATTCCACTGTAAGTTCTTTTGGAATTCCACTTGGGCACTCAGTATTACTATTTTCCTTAAATATATCAGTACTTGGCCACGGCATTGTTTTAATTTCTTCCAATGAATACTTTTGATATTTTTCCCACGGAAATTTTGATATTTGATTATCTGCCAATATTTGCTTTTGAATACCAAAAAGTAATATTCTATCTCTGTCCTGTGGTGCTCCATATTCTAATGCATTCGTAAGTCTATCCGTTAACACATAACCTGCGTGTTGCATTTTTTCCTTTAATTCCTCATAAAAGGCTCTATGACGAGCAGTTCTCCAAAGTCCCTTTACATTCTCAAAAAGGAAAAAATCTGGTTTCATTTCTATAATCAAATTTGTATATGACAGTGATAATTTTCCGTTATCTCCATCTTTACCTTTATTTTTTCCTGCAATAGAAAAATCTGGACAAGGTGGCCCTCCTATGAAGCCAATTAAACTTCCATCTTTTTGTGCATCTCTCATCCACGAATGCATATCATCTTTTTTATTTTCCAAAAACTCGTTTACATCTCCATTAAAATATCCATACGTCGGACTCTTTAAGCCCATTTTTTCCCTCGAATATTTATATGCCTTCATAAAGGCTGGATGAAATTCATTAACAAATTCTATATCAAAACCATTAGTTTCAAACCCTAAATCAAGGAATCCACTTCCTGAAAAAAAAGAAAAGATTTTCAATTTACGCTTCTGTGCCATTTTTATTGTCTCCCTTGATATATTTTCCTGTTTTTATTCTAGCATCCAATGGTTTTTCCGTTTCCACTGGAATTGCCCACTGCCGTCCAAACTTAACAGCACCGTTTATCCTATTCTCTGAGCATAATACTTGAATTCGTCTGCTTGAAATTCTCCATTTCCTTGCAGCTTCTTGAATAGTCATATATTCCATATGCATACCTCTCACTTATAATTTCATCTTATTTTATACTTTTAAGCGAATAAAATCAAGTTCTTTATTTCAATCATGACCATTTTATTCGTCTAAAAGAATATCCAATATACTTTTTCATTCTTTCGTGATAAAATATTATTATTCATCTTCACACAGGGAGGAAAACATTATGGCACATATTCCTAAAATAAATTTTACTGGATCAGCTCTGTCAACGACAATTCAAACTATAATCAATACTAGAGATCAAAAAAATAATAATGTCACGTCTGGCATTCCAACAACAGAGACTTTAGCTGATGTATATGGAACAGGACTCCCATCTTCTACGATGGAAATAAGTGACTTTGTACATTCATTGCATCAACAGGCTCTGCAAAATTTTAACGATGCCAATGTTTACTTAGCATCCATCGGTTCTAGCGATATCTCATTGCCTTCAGGAGCGGCGTTTAATAACTGTAATGGTAAATGGACTGAATATGCCTATGCTGCATTCGCATGGAACAGTTTAGCCAAAATAAATACGACCAATAAAACAACCGCTCAAAATGGTACTCATAGTGTTTATGTTTATATAAAATTACCAAACCGTAATTCTGAAAATAATGACTGGACTCAGCTTCTTCTTCCAAACATAACACAAGCACTTTCAAATTACCCCCAAACACAAAGTGCTAAAATTGTATCGCCAGCCAATTCAAATTATGGTAGACGTTTTGAGCTTATCTCTAGCAATCCAGATGCTGTAATCCTAAAATATGATAGTTCAACTATCCGAACACTATGGCAAAACACTGGCATTACAAACTTTGATCCATACTCCGACATTCCTAATTTGAGTACAGATATAACTTGCCATCTGGATTCATTATTTAATTATTTTAGAAACACGGTCCTTCCATCCAGCAACCTTCAGTGTTTTTTATCTATAAAAAATTCAATTCGTCCTGACCGAAGGTATCAATGGGTACATGAAGGAGATCACGTTAAAACTATTTTGCAGTGGATTCAAGTTTATTCAGCTATGGGAATGGCCCCTCTTGATACCGCATTGACTTACAATGATCTCAATGGAAAGTTTTTTGCAATATCATTATCCAATGTTTCAAATGCTGATACAGAAGCGTTAAACACTGGTTTAGTAGGTTCTATTGTATCACCAATGCTCGGACCTGTATGGGCTGTTGATAAATTAATTTCTTGTACAAATTTCTCTCAAATCGACTCTCAAATGCAGTTAATGCTTAATTTTTAATATGAAAACGGGCAGTGCTTTTTGCATTGCCCGTTCTTTGCATTCTATTGATTTTTTAAAGACATATACCATTTTTTAAATAACTCACGGTGATTATATTTATCATACCATTCTTTTGTCAACAAAACCTTATATTTTCCGAATGTAAGTACAACTTTTTTTGGGGTGTAATATCTCTGCATACCGCTAAGATAATGTGGCTTTTCTTCATCTGGATCATATAATTTGAAGAAAGCCACATTCGAATTCTGTAAATTAAAAAGTTCTTTTTTATTACATTCTGTCGGATTCAATAAAATCTGCATTTGCTCATCAGAAAAAACATATCCTGAGGCTTCCAAATTTCTCATCGATTGCAATATAAAATCACCTACCCCAATAACACCTTCTGGCAAATCTGGAACTGACCTATCGGAAACCAAATGCTCCTGTTCAGCTTCCGGCTCAGATACAGATGCCACCACGGGTTCAAAAACCTTATACCCCAATGCGCCTAAAACCAGTTCAGCCTGATCTATGTACTCTTCTAATTCACTTTCTTTTTCTTCCGTTACTGTTCCTATGGTTGGTTCATTTCCGTTTTGTACATGGAATCGTCCTGCATCCAATGCCTTATTATAAAAGCGGTTTTCCAAATAAGAAATGTCTGTACGACCGAGTGAGTTATCTTTTCTTGTAAAAATTACAACTTCATCCCAGCAATCTTTATATTTATCATTTTCGTGATCAAGTATTCTCTGGTGTATCCCTTTCCCATTTTTTCTAACTTCTGCCTGACCTACATATACCATATTATTACCAAAAAGGAAGTAAACTCCGCTCTGTTTAAATGCCTCCAACTCCTTGCATTCATCCAAGAGCCTTCTTGGAATTTTGTAAGCAATGCCATTCCAATTGGATATTGTTGCTTTAATTTTTCCATTAGCCACACCATCTATAAGATAAACGCTAATCACTTTTCCTCTTGCCACTTCATCACTTCCTTAGTATACATAATAATGTTAATTTTAGCAGCTTTAACTAAGTCGGTCAAGACACTACATCAGGCTTCAGCACTCCATATTTCATTTGCTTTTGTTATAATCAATCGACCGTCTTCGCACTTCACCTCAATTTGCTCTCCGATGTCAAATCCCAACTCTGAGAGCCATTTTCCTTTCAGGATAATACTTGGTGTTCGCTTGTACTGGTATCCGCTCGCTTCATAAACCTTCATTTCCCTATATTTTTTATATGCCATATTCATCTTCTCCTTTTGCTATTTTTTAGACTTCTGCCATAAGATTAAACTTACGCTGAATTATTGCTTCTTTTGCCAATTTATATAATTTGTGAGATACCCCCTTGAACAAGGGAAACGACAACGGGGAATAATTTCCTCGTCTAAGCACAGTTTTAGAATGTAAATTATAGCGATATGTAGTGGCACAAATGCCCAGTTTATGCGGGTTTCAGGCACTAGGGGGATACCCAACTTTAGAGTCTTAACACCTGAAACTGCCAACACATGTGAAATTCCTGCTTTTTGATACAGTGCTTTTATTTCCTTATCTGCGAGATTTTTGCTTCCTAATGTCATATTTGCCATAATTCCCGCTACCTGTTGAGGCATAGCCTTAAAAAAGACCTGCTCCATCTCCTGTCTTTTTTCCAGCAACCATATCTTATACTTATGCACACTGGCATCTATTAGTCTTTCTTCATATGCTGTCATGCGCAATCCGATTTTTTTACTATAATAATATTGTTGTTCGTTGAAATTTCCCTCGTTTCGAGGAAGTTGAAATGCTTCATATTCGCCAACCACTTGAACGTAGTTTCCGATATTATATGAATCTTTTGAAGTGTATACCTGAATTTTATTGGAAGATTCATATCCTTCTTCTTTCAAAATCCAAGCATCCTCTAGATAATAAATGAATTGTTCCTGTTTTTGTTCTTTCTGGTAAATTCTTCCCTGAACTTGAATGATTTTCTGATTTTTGGCATACTGCTGTACATTTTGAAACTTCGTCTGACAATCCATGTAATGAAATATACCACCCACAAAAAGTACCATACACAGTATCATATGTAATATGGTAATGGGAATTGTTTCCCTTCCCCGTTGCTGTTTCAAATAAAAAATCCGAAACAGGCAAAAAACAAACAAGCACAGGAAAATACCGACCTTTTCTTCCTTTCCATACAAAAGCCCGGCAGCAAAGGAAGCTACCAGGCATAAAACCGTTCTATTAGTCACCTGTAACCCCCGCATTTTCTTCTTTTTGCCCCGCCTCTGTTTCTGCTCCTGCATCCAGATAATCCAGGTTTCGATCATACATAACGCTTAAGTCATATTTATCACGATACACTTTGTCACTATCACCATTTACCGCAATCTGAACTTTATTAATATTTGGCAGCTCCACTAAGGAATCCACAATGGAATAGATAACGATTGGCTCTGATATTTCGTAGTTCTGGTTCAAAAATCCCTCATCTAAATTCACAAAACATATGCCATCTAATACCGAAACACTCACCAGCTTTGTTCCCTGTGGAATGGCGGAACGAAGTTCCTTATTTTCCGGTCCTTTTAACAAGTGTTCCATAATCAGTTTTTCCATAGAAATATTACTACTATAATGAACTTCCTGTACCTCCGGCACCAATTTTGTTCCGTCTTTATTTGCAAAATAGAGTGTAATCTCTGAACTTAAAATTGCATTAATCTGCTCTCCCGGATTCTCCACAAAACTCTCTGCTGTCATCAAACCTACCGGAGCTCCATTTGCATCAATTAATGGAGAATCTCCTACATAAAAGGAAATACAGTCCACACCCTTTATCTGAGTCAATGTTCGTACTACTGCTGCTCTACATAATACTTCCGCAACATTATCCATTTCTCCATAGGCATTGTTAAAATACAAACATAACTGTGCATTTTCTAATTTCCAATCATTCACCTTTACTTCTTCCGGCATTGCCGTCTGATAATCCGGACTATCGGTATTCTTAGAAAGAGCCTTTAACATTTCCTTTATCATTCCCTTAGTATCCGATGCCTCCGGCTCAAATCCTTCTGCCACAATCTTTGTTTTATCTTTATCTAAATAGTAAATATAATAATCTGATGTTTTCTGTTTCTTTTCTCCACAGGCTACTACTGTACTAAGCAGCAACAGAAAAATCAACAGCATACATCCAGTTACTCTTTTTTTCATGCTATCCTCCTATGCAATATATGTCAGAGGAATACGAACGGTAAATATTGTTCCTTCCCCTTCCTTGCTATGTGCCTTGATTGCTCCTCGATGCATCAGCACTGCATTTCTGGTAATCGCAAGTCCAAGCCCTGTTCCACCAATCTCCCTGGAATGAGACTTATCTACACGATAAAATCGTTCATAAATATGCTCTAACGATTCTTCCGGGATTCCTATTCCTGAATCCTCCACACGAACAAAGAAATACTTATGATCTGCGTTCAAGGACACATGTACCCATCCTTCTGGCTTATTATATTTAATGGCGTTCTCTACCAAGTTCGTTAATGCTAACGAAATCTTTACCTCATCAATTTCTGCACTAACCGGTCGGAAACTCTCTAATACCAACTCAACATTCTGCTTTTCTGCAATTGGACGCAATCGTTTCATAATTGTTTCCAAAAGCTCATTTACATTTACCACAGAAATATTCAAGCTTCCTGCCGACTTGTCCATTTTTACCAGTGACAACAGGTCATTAATAATCTTATTCTCTCGCTCAATTTCTTCCGCAATATCACCCATAAATTCCTTATAAAGCTCTGCTGGCACATCTTCCTGACCTAACAGGGAATCTGCCAATACTTTCATAGAAGTTAACGGTGTTTTTAATTCATGGGACACATTTGATACAAATTCCTGTCTGGATTCATCGATGACACGCATTCTTCCCAACATCTGGTTAAATGCATCAGAGATTGCTTCTGTTTCTGAATAATCGGAAATCATCAATTGTTCTTCCCCGTATCCTGTCTGAATCTCTTCTAGTGAATGAGTCATTCTGCCAAATGGCTTTAATAGATGATTTGCCCAGAACAATGCTACAGCCAAAATAATAATGGCATTGGCAATTTCAATTACAAGTGCATTATTATTCAAATAATCATAATTAGAAAGTATACTATCTGTGGAAACACTTACCAACATAATTCCCTGTACTTCCTTGGTACTTGTATCTTTCAACGGAATTGTCATTTCAATATAACGATATTTTGAATCATACTTTGAAATTTCCTGTCCCTTAGAACTTTTTACCACTTCCTCGGAAATAATTGTCTTACCAGTATCTAATCCGTAAGTATCTTTTACAACCTGAAATCCATTATTGATAATAAGAACCCTTCCATCATAAATATTAGAAAGCAATTCTAATTGTGTATTAATCACCTCAGAAGAGGTATCCTGGATATAATTATATGTAACAATCTGATTTCCAAGCATTTTAGCCTGACTTAGGATGTCAATACTACGATTGGATACCGCACGATTCTCATATGTTTTTAAAATTCCTATTCTTAATATAATATTTGGTAATATTCCTACAATCACCAAAATTACAAACAGCCTGAACTTCAGGCTGTGTAAAAATTTCATTTTTTTCATTTCTTTACCCCTTATCTGCTATCCTTGATAATAGTAACCCACACCCCATTTGGTATGGACATATCTTGGTTCACTTGGGTTCTTTTCAATCTTTTCACGCAAACGTCTTACATGTACATCTACGGTACGAACATCTCCCGGATATTCATATCCCCAGACCATGTTAAGCAGATTCTCTCTACTATACACTTTATTTGGGTTTAACACCAAGAGTTCTAACAAATCAAATTCCTTTGCTGTCAGATTAATCTCTCTTCCTAAAATAAATAAGCGACGGCTCTCGCAATCCAGCTTTAAGTCTCCGTTTTCAATCACTTTTTGTTTTTCTTCCTTCGGATGGCTCTGTGCAGTTCTTCGCATAATAGCCTTAATTCTTGCCTTTACTTCCAGAATATTAAATGGTTTTGTTATGTAATCATCTGCGCCATACTCTAATCCCAGAATCTTATCCATGTCATCCCCTTTTGCAGTCAACATAACAATGGGAACCTGAGAAAATTCACGAATCTGCTGACACACCTGAAAACCATCCAGTTTTGGAAGCATAATATCCAACAAAATCATATCGTATTGATTTTCTGTTGCCATCTTCAATGCCTCTTCGCCATCATAGGCACAATCTACTTCCATTCCATCCTGTTCCAAGCTGAAACGAATTCCTTTTACTATTAACTTTTCATCGTCTACTACAAGAACCTTTTTCGCCATTTTTTCACCTCAATTAACCCTAATGTTGTTCTCTATTTTAGAATAAATCCCCTCTTTGATTCCCTCTATCTTCATGAGATCCTCAATTTGGGTAAAACCTCCGTTTGCTTCCCGCCATGCAACAATGCTTTTTGCCTTTGCCTGACCAATTCCCGGTAATGTCATCAACTGTTCTTCCGTGGCAGTATTGAGATTGATTCTATCATCTGTCTGCTGCTCTATCACAGTACCTTCCGGCTCTTCTTCTCCCTGATGCCTAATATAAATCATCTCACCATCAGAAAGCTTCTGCGCCTGATTCATCTGACTTGCATCTGCTTCTTCTGTGACACCACCTGCCAGTGCAACTGCTTCAAAAATACGACTGCCCTCCGGTAATTCATAAACCCCCGGAGAAGCCACCGCTCCTGATACCTGTACATAAATTTTAGTTTCAGATACTTCTGCTTTTTCAGTTTCAGTTTGTTTTGTTTCTTCTAAACTTTCTGTCTGCTGTATTTCCATTTTCGGTTTTTGGCCACATCCTCCAATTACAAGCATACAGAAAAACAACATTATAATTTCTATTCTATTTCTTTTCATGCCTTTCCCACCTTTCAATTATGGGAAAAGTCTTATTCACGAATCTTCTCTATTGTAACGAAATTTTTCATTTATTACAAGAGTATTTCAAAAATATTTTATTCCCACTTGAATAAGATAATTCCTCCTATACAGACTGCCATTCCTAAAAGTCTTCTCCATTCAAAGGGTTGCTTGTCCACTCCGAAAATTCCAAATACTTCAATAAGATACGCCACAATTAACTGTGAGACTACGATTAACATTACTGCCTGTGCCGGTCCAAGTGCTGCCATACTCTTTATTACCGTATAAGTAATAAGTGCTCCTATTACTCCGCCAAACAACATGTATTTCGGTTCCACCTGTAATATTCCTGCAAAACTTTTTCGATCTGTAAAAAACCATGTTACTAAACAAATGATTAATGCTGAAAACTGTACCCAGCTATTGCTTACCCACATACTGGTACTTTTTGTTACCTCTGTATTAAACACTCCTTGCACACTCATTAACGCCCCGGATAAAAGAGCAATAAAAATTCCAATCATTTCAAGTACCCCGCTTTCCTTTTTTAGTAGGATATACCATGATTGGAATTTTTATACGTTATTTACAATCGTAAAATGCTTTTTTTAATTTTTCTACCATTTCATCTACATGTTCTTTTTCAATAACAAGAGGTGGCACAAAACGAAGTACATTACTTCCTGCTGTAATAATGATTAATCCATGCTCTAAGGCACTGGCACCTACATCGCCTACCGGAATCGTAAGCTCTAATCCCTGCATTAATCCCATTCCTCTTCTGGCTGTTACAAAAGGATATTCTTCCACCAGCTCATCTAATTTTTCTTCCAGATAAGCAGAAATTTCTTTCACATGTTCTACCAGATTCTTTTCTTCAAAAATATCAAATACCTTGCTGACTGCTGCTCCTACAAATGGATTTCCGCCATAAGTAGTACCATGATCTCCCGGTTTCAAAGAATGATCTGCAACTTTTTGTGTCATGGCAAATGCTCCCACCGGTACACCACAGCCTAATGCCTTTGCACAAGTCATAATATCCGGCTTAATTCCATAACTTTGCCATGCAAACATGTTTCCGGTTCTTCCCATTCCACACTGAATCTCATCTAAAATCAGTAAAATATCATTTTCTTCGCAGATTTTCTTAACTCCTGCTAAAAATCCTTTTTCCGCCGGATAAATACCGCCTTCACCTTGTACCGTTTCCATGATAATGGCACAGGTTTTTCCATTTACCAATGCTTTTACACTATCTAAATTATTAAATTCTGCAAACTTTACAATTCCCGGCAATGGCTCAAATGGCTCTCTGTAATGTGCATTTCCGGTAACAGATAATGCTCCTAATGTTCTTCCGTGGAAGGAATGTTCCATTGCAATAATTTCATGGTCTGTACAACCATCTTTTTCATATGCATATTTCTTAGCTGTTTTCAATGCACCTTCAATGGCTTCCGCTCCGCTGTTGGTAAAAAATACACGATCCATTTCTGATGCTGCACATAACTTACGAGCTGCCTGTATAATCGGAAAGTTGTAATATAAATTAGAGGTATGTAATAATTTATCTACCTGATGTTTTAATGCATCATTGTATTCTTTATTTCCATATCCCAATGCCTGCACTGCAATTCCCGCTGCAAAATCTAAGTATTTGCAATCATCCGTATCATACAGATAAACTCCCTCTCCACGGTCAAGGACAATATGATTTCGATTATAAGTATGTAATATGTGACGTTCCGCACTATCTATAAATAATTCCCGTTCCATTATGCTTCCTCCTTGTAGAACTTTTCATCGCTATCTCCTAAAATAGCTGTTCCAATTCCCTTATTTGTAAAGATTTCCAACAATAAGCAATGTGGAATACGTCCATCTAAAATATGCACTCTGGAAACTCCATTATCAATCGCATCAATACAGTTATTAAGTTTTGGCAACATTCCTCCGCCAATGTTTCCTCCCTCGATTAAATCTTTTGCTCCGGAAACTGTTAATTCTGAAATCAAAGTAGATTTATCTGCCGGGTCTTTATATACACCTTCGATATCTGTTAAAAATGCTAATTTTTCTGCATTAACCGCTCTTGCAATGGCACATGCAGCATCATCTGCATTGATGTTATAGGTATCATAATTATCATCCAGGCCTACCGGACAAATAATCGGTAAGAAATCTTTTTCTAATAAATCAAATAAAATCTTAGGATTTACTTCTTTTACCTCTCCAACGTAACCGATATCCTGTCCATTGGAATATTTCTTATCTACCTTCAACAGTCCACCGTCTTTTCCACTGATTCCGATGGCATTTACCCCTAACTCTTCTACCATCTGAACCAAAGACTTATTTACTTTTCCAAGTACCATTTCAGCGATTTCCATGGTAGCTGCATCGGTTTTACGAAGACCGTTGATAAATTCCGGTTCCATTCCTACTTTGCCAACCCATTTACTGATTTCTTTTCCGCCACCATGTACAATGATTGGTTTGAAACCTACTAATTTTAACAAAGTTACGTCTTGAATTACGCTCTTTTTCAGTTCTTCATCCACCATGGCACTTCCACCGTATTTTACTACGATAATTTTTCGGTTAAAACGTTGTATGTACGGAAGTGCCTCAATCAACACTTCTGCTTTTTGCAAAATTTCCTGCATATTTTTTTCTTCCATCTTCTTATCCTCTTTCCCTTATCTATTCTTAAGACCGATAATCTGCATTGATTTTTACATAATCATAAGTCAAATCGCACCCCCACGCAGTTGCACCGGCATTTCCCATTTTCATATCTACCAGTACGGTAACTTCTTCGTCTGATAATATCTTGGTAGCCTCTTCTTCGCTGTAATCTGTTGCTACACCATCTTTATAAATCTGTATCTTTCCCGACTTGCTCTGAAAGAACAGCTCTATTGCCTCCGGGTCAAACTGTACACCGGAATATCCCAACGCACACAAAATTCTTCCCCAGTTTGCATCATGACCATAAATAGCAGCTTTTGTCAAAGAAGAACAAATAACGGACTTTGCAAGAATCTTCGCATTCTCTTTGGTATCTGCATTAATTACCTGTGTTTCAAATAATGCAGTAGCACCTTCGCCATCTCCTGCCATTTTCTTTGCCAATGTAGTATTCACATAATTTAATGCTTCAACAAACTTCTGATATGCCTCATTTTTTTCTGTTATTTTTGTATTTTCTGCCATTCCGTTGGCAAGTAATAACACTGTATCATTGGTAGATGTATCACCATCTACTGATATCATGTTATAAGTATCTTTGATATCCTCACGCAATGCTTCCTGCAACAGTTCCTTGGAAATCGCACAATCGGTTGTAACAAAACTTAACATGGTACACATATTGGGATGAATCATACCGGAACCTTTACACATACCACCTACGGTTACCGTCTTGCCTTCTACTTCAAAAGTTACTGCAACTTCTTTTGGTTTTGTATCTGTTGTCATAATTGCACAAGCCGCTTCATGTCCACTTTCTTTGCTATCTGAAAGCTTTGGAGCCAATGCCTTCACACCGTTTTGAATTCTATCAATCGGAAGCTGCATTCCAATGACCCCGGTAGATGCCACCAAAACCTGCTCTGCCGGAATGTCTAACACTTTCTGCACCATATCAGCTGTCTTTTTGCAATAGCTCATGCCTTCTTCTCCGGTACAAGCATTGGCAATTCCTGCATTTACTACAACTGCCTGTGCATATTCCTGACTTTCTACCGCCTGTCTATCCCATTTTACCGGAGCTGCCTTTACTACATTGGTAGTAAACGTTCCTGCCGATACTGCCGGTACGGCACTTACAATCATTGCCATATCAGTACGATCCTTATACTTAATGCCTGCTGCTGTTGCAGCTGCTTTGAATCCCTTTGCTGCGGTAACTCCGCCTGTGATAACCTCCATAATCTTTTCCTTCCTACGCTTTTTCCAGCATTTATCTTATTTTTCTTTATTGAAAAGTTGTAATGTTCTCATCGTTTAAGGTGAAATCATAATAGTTCAAATCTTCTCTGAATGTCCAACCCACACTTTTCCAGAAAGCATTTCCCACTTCATTACTTTTAAATGCTATGAGACAAACTTTATTAATATGCTCTTTTTGTAATGCTCGCATAGCTGCCACTGCCATTTGCTTTCCTATGCCATGTTTACGATATGCCTCTGCTACACAAACATGATAAAAGCATCCTCTTCTTCCATCATGTCCACATAAAATCGCTCCTACAATCTTTCCTTCTGCCTCGGCAACAATACTTGTGGTTGGATTTCTTCGGATAAAACGTTCTACGCCTTCTCTGGAATCATCCATACTCCTAATGCCAAATCCTTTTATTGTTTTCCAAAGGGCATATACCTCATCGTAATCTTCCAGTTTCATTTCTCGTATCACTATATCCATGTTAACTTTCCATCCTTTTCTATAATAAAGCTTTTATTTATGGGAACATCGGAACAAGTTCCAAGCCTTCTTTTTCAGGTAATCCAAATAATAAGTTCATGTTCTGTACTGCCTGTCCGGCAGCTCCTTTTACCAAATTATCAATAGCCCCCATCATAATAATTCTTCCGGTACGTTCATCAATCTTAAATCCAATATCTACAAAATTACTTCCTTCTACCCATTTTGTCTCCGGGCACTGATCTTTTTCTAACACACGGACAAAATATTCATCTTTATAATATTTGTCGTAAGCAGCCTTTACCTGCTCATAGGTTGGATATGTAACGCTTCCATCCGGCTGCTGTATCTTCTTCATGGTTGCATACTCTGTTGCCAAGATTCCGCGATTCATAGGTACTAAATGAGGTGTAAAGTTAATTACAACTTTTTCTCCCGCTGCATATCCTAACTGTTCTTCAATCTCTGGGGTATGACGATGTGTCGCTACTCCGTATGCTTTCATGTTTTCATTTACTTCACAGAAAAGATTTGGTACTTTGGCTCCTCTTCCTGCACCGGAAGTTCCTGACTTTGCATCTACAATTAAGGTATTCGGATCAATCAACCCTTCTTTTACCAATGGATATGCAGTAAGAATGGAACATGTGGTATAACATCCCGGGTTTGCTACCAATCTTGCCTTCTTTACCTTTTCGCGATTCACTTCGCATAAGCCATATACAGCTTCTTCAATAAACTGCGGACTTTTATGTTCTATTTTATACCATTCTTCATAAGTTTTTACATCTTTTAAACGATAATCAGCACTTAAATCTATTACTTTGGTATGTTGCAATATTTCTTCAGTTAAAACTCCTGCCAAAAATCCCTGTGGGGTAGCTGTAAAAATAACATCTACCTGTTTTGCCAACTCTGCTATATTATCATCCAAACAGGTGTCTTCTACTAATTGAAACATATTACGATATACATTGGCATATTTCTCATCTATATAACTTCTAGAGCCATACCACTTAATCTCTACTTCCTTATGTCCAAGTAAAATACGCACTAACTCTCCGCCTGCATATCCTGTTGCTCCAATGATTCCTGCTTTTATCATATCAACACACCTTCCTGTTTATTCTTTAACGTTAGTCCTTTACCATAGTAATATACTTTTCCTTATTCGTAAAGCGTTTTTTTAATCTACATTGCATAATTATACATTCATTTTCTATTTTATGCAATAGTATTATGCATATTTTTTCGTTTCTTTTTTTAATATATTTTGATTTATTTCCTTATACT
>ERZ1034984.2121-NODE-2121-length-16647-cov-35.249699_pt1 | contig 16647 bp, 5 predicted proteins | sample MGYA00520589_ERZ1034984 | MGnify/ENA primary metagenome ERZ1034984 (study PRJEB33766, sample SAMN09781790) | gut metagenome | biome: gut microbiome | host: Homo sapiens | place: Madagascar | study: EMG produced TPA metagenomics assembly of the PRJNA485056 data... | reverse complement strand
AACGGCTTTACCGCCCCGCCGCCTCCAGGCGGCAACGGCTGGAACGGGTATTTGTAGCAGCCGCGTCCCCTTGATCCTTTAAAATACGCCGGATAAACTCCTGATTTCCGGGAGTGGGGATCAGGGGGACATTTTTCTGAGCATTTTCGCGCAATATTCTCTTGAATCGGAGAGAATCCGCTCCGGTCAGAATCGGTGTCGGTGCCATTTCCATGCTTATATCATCATTTTTTCTTAAAAAGAACAGTATTTACTGCATCTACATGTTCATTTAAATCTGGATTAATAGGCGCCCACATCGGATCAAGAATAAAGTCAACACCTTCACGACGCGCCAACTTACTTGCCGGAACAAAATCCCCATCACCTGCAACTAATACAATACTTTCCACCTGATGCTTCAAGACCATACTGGTGATATCTACACCAATTTTCATATCCACCTGCTTTTGCCTCAGATTCAGCATAATATCCTTCTCAGGATTCAAGTTATCAACAGTAATTTTTTTGGCGAGAAGTTCTTTCACTTTCTCAGGTCTAATTTGCCAACTGCTCTCTTTGTTAAGATGAAGGCGGCCGATCCTGAGAGCCATTTTACGCATAACACGTAACTTTATAAAGAGTTCTGTCTTAAATCTAAACTCATCTGTTTCGTTGAATTTTATAAACTTTCCAGTGAGAGGATTGTGAATACCTGTTTCAAATGGCGGGCAGTCATAAAAGAATATACGATAGATCTGTTGCTGAAGGCGTTGGGCATGGCTATTACATAGAGTTCGAATCAGTTTAACAATATATTCTGCATCCACGGTTCTTGCAGGGTCACATAAATTTCTGATCCTTTTTATAAAAAAACCACCATCAATCAGAATTGCAACTTTTCCGGAGGTAAGATAACAATTTGTTTTTCCGTTTGCATTCATATGTATGTTCCCAAAGAAAAAAATGACTTCGGAATCCGCTTGCGCACTATCAATAAACGCAAACTCCATCCGAAGTTCAAATAAATATCTCAAAAAAATTGAGCCCCATTGAGAAGCTACCAAGATTCACTGTGCTTACAATAGTCGTTTTTTATGTTTTTTCAACATCTTTTTTCTATAAATTCCATCTTTTTTCAGATTTTCTTCTTCAAATGATTTGACTTCAACAACCAATGGCGCTATGCTTCAACGTGGCTTATTGCCTCATACACCAGTAGAACGATTGTCAACAAAAAGCCGCTTCCCCATTTCGGCGGAAGCGGCCTTCGCCGGATCAGTACCCCGCCCCGTTATAGCTGCGCGCCCGTTCCTTTTCCCGCCGGGACGGGATGAAAGAGCGGGAAATCGCGGCTTTCAGCGACTTGCCGGTAATTTGGGGCAAATCGCGGCGTCCGCTGGCTTTTACGGCCTGATTGTAGGCGATGATTTCCTCGATGAGTTTATCTGCTTCATCCTGCGGGCGTCCATTGAGAATCCAGAGCCGGTATCTGGCGTAGATATCGCTGCGCCGGTCGGCGAAACGGGCCGCGCCTTTTTTGTCCTGCCAGATGATTTCCCGTTTTTCGGAGATATCGGCGGGATTGAAGCCGAAGCCGCGAATCACCGCTCCGGTGGGCGACAGCTTCAACTGTTCCCGACCGAAGAATACTGGGGCATTCCGGGTATTGGTGATTCCCTCCGTCGCTTCCCGGTATGCCTTGACCGGCGAAGCGAGCGCGGCGGGCAGGATTTTTTCCATTCCCTTGAGCAGATTGCCTTTGGCGAGTTCCGCACTTCCCTGACCAACGTCCTTGATTGCCGACCAGGGGGCGCCAAGCAATTCCTGCCAATCTTTTGGCAGCTCAATGTCAATCCCGGTGGAACCGGAAATATTGATCCCGCCCAGTCCCGCCAGCCCGTATCTTCCGAAACGCGATGCTTCATGTCCGAAGGCGCGTTCCAGCCAGCGGTAGAATGCTTCCAGCGGATCTTCTCCGCCGCCTCCGGTCAGGCCGAGCATCCCGGCGGCTTTCAGGATCAGCCACGCCGGGCTGGAACTCATGCCGCCGACGATTGCCGGGGAGAGCATCAGCCAGGCGAAAGCCTTGTAGTTCCGGCTTCCGATCAGGTGCATTGCCAACTGGATATAGTTGTGGGTAAAGGTCTTGAACATATAGAACGACCGGGCGGCCTGAGCGAGCGAACCGCTGCCGCGCGCCCAGGCGGGCAGATTCTCCCTGCCGTAAACGCCGTGGGCCTTGTCACTGATATCCTTGGCCTGACGCAGCAGTTCGCGTTTTTTCGGCGCGGTCAGTTCGGCAGCCTGATATTGCGCGGCAAGGCCGCGATACGTGGCGGCGATGGTCACCGCCCGGTTGAAGCGTTCGGTTGCGCTGAATGCGACCATGCTCCACTTGGAAAGCGCCCGCATCCCGTTTCCGGCAAAAGTATTGCCGACCCGCAGCGCCTCTTCGTTGACCTGCGATTCGTCCCAGCCGTTTTTCTGGATTTCATTGAAAAGCCACTGGTCGTTCGCGGTAAGCTGACCGGTTTTGCCGGTGACGAATCTCAGATATTTCGTGCTTGTGGTTGCCAGCAGACTTGCCGTCTGATGCAGCGGGATATGGCCGAGGCCGTTCATCGCCGCCGGAACATTGGTTGCCATCGCCGTCAGGTTGATCGCCGCCGAGGACGGGCGCGACAGATACTTGATCGCGGTGATTCCCCGGATTCTGCCGATGATGCGCTCCGAAGCCTCGGAATTGCGCAACGTTTCGTTCATGAAACTGAGCGCTTCCTTGTAGGCGCGCGGCTGTTTGGAAGAATCGATCCGGCGCTCATTCACCTCCGCGTCATAATCGCGGCGGATGCGGGCCAACTCCTTGAAATACTCCGGCGTTCCGGGGACGATATCCTTCGGCATATTTTTGCGCTTGTAATCGCGCCACTCCAGATCGGTTCCGGTGAATGCCTTCATCATAGACTTGGCGGCCTGCGACTTGGCGGTCCCGGCGGCGACAGCCCTGCCGGACAGCACGGTCCGCTTCAAGGCATCCTCTTCGTAACCGAGATAGACCTCTTCGCCTCTGGCGTCGCTCCGCCCGATTTTCGGGGAGCGCGAGCCGCGCTCATGGATGATGATTGCGATCTGCTTGGCCAGTTCCTGCGCCAGAAACTGCCCTTTATAAAGTTCGATCCCGGATTGAGTGGCCACGGCGGCGGCCAGCGTCTTTTCAAATCCGGCGGGAGGATTGGTGAAATGCCAGCCGTCCCCGTTGCGTTCGCCGCCCAGTTCCTTCATCATCCGGGCGGACTGATCGGCTTTTTCTCCGGCGACGACCAGAATCGCATCCCCGTCTTTGCTGCGCCTTTCCGCCTTCAATCCGAGATCGGCAAGGGTGAGTTCCTTGTCTTTCCCGCTTCCCATACGCTGGAGCGCATTGTTGATCACGTCATTCAACGCCATCGGCGAAATGCCGGAGAACGCTTCTTCGCTCGGAGTTTCGGAGCGTTTGAATTCCGTGGTGTATCCCTGCTTTTCCAGCTCGGCGGCACGTTTCGACCGTCCAAGTCTGGTGTCGAAAATTTCGCAGCGCGGATTTTCCCCGTCCTTATAGGCGAACAGGATATATTCCCCGTGCCGGATGCGCGGCATATAGTAGCCGCGCCGGTCGCCCATTTCCCGCAGCAGCTCGAAGATATCGACGCCGTTGAAGTCATTTACTTTCAATCCGAGTTCCCCAGCTTCGCGCGCCATCTGCTCGACGCCGTCGCGCATCACCTTATAGACGCGGTCGTTGATGCGCCGGACGGCGAGCAATGCTTCGACGGTATCGGGACTCCATCCCCGCCGGAGCAGGCCGTCCGCTTCGAGCTTATGCGCCTCATCCCACGCCACATCCTCATTGTCGAATTTAAGGCCGGTGCTTTTCCCGGCGGGATCGAGAATCTCAAATCCATTTTTCCGCCTGACGGCGCGGTATCCTTCGGCGTTGATATCCTGTTGATGCAGGTAATCGCTCAGCTTCCGATATTCCGGCTTGTTCTTTTTTGCCAGGGTTTCCACAGTCACAAGATCGCTCCTGCCGTCTCCGTTGTCCTGCCGGAAAATATAGTTGGTGTAACGGACTTTATTGTCGGCGTACAACCGTCCCGCTTCAAAAATCCGGTTCAGGGCCGGAACCTGCTCCGCATAATACAACATCGTGCGCAGCGCCGTATCGTAAAACCGCAGGTCCGGTTTGCCGTTGACATCCGGCCTTTTCATGTTTTTGATCGAATTGACGGCAAGTTCCGCCGTATCCTTGATGTATTGCAGGGCGGTACGCTGGCCCTGTTCGCCGCTGGGCGTTACGGAAAGTTTGATTTCCTCATCCGCCCTGCCGCGTTGCGCTTTGGGATTGTCCCGGTATTTTTCTCCGATAATCTCGTCATGCGGCTTGAATTTTTCAAAAAAGTCTTTAAATTGTAAGGTGAGGGCTATCCCCTTTACGGGGAGATGCTCACCCCCCTTGCCGTTTTCGGCAAGGGCATGGGATTGCGGCCCCGCCGAATAATTCGGCCGCCCTTTCTCGCCCTCTCCGTTCTCACGGAGAGGCTTTTTTTCTGCCGTTTCCGGGAATACCTCAATATCATGCGCTTCTACAGAGTAGAGTGTGTTCTTCCCGTTTTTATAGGCTTTGGCAGTAATTTTCACGCCATATTGCTGATCTTCATACCGCATCCCGACATAGAACCGGTAAAGACCATCAAGCGTATCGGCATCATTTTCATAACGCCCCTGCTGTATTACGCCCAGCGCGGCGTTACGGAACAGCGGTTTCAAATTCGCCATCGCCGCCGCATGGACATACGGAGGCACGGAAGAAGCCTGCACCGCTTTCCCACTGCGGGATTTGCGGGCTGTTTCCGTCGTGATAATTCCGACCATTCCAGTATCTATATTGGAGGTAATCCGCCGTATCGGATCTTGAGCAATTCCTTTCAGCATTGCTTCCGCCTCGCTGGTTTTCAGATGCCGGTCCGTGGAAACCGTCACGTTCCGGACCGGCTTGTCGTCCGGCGCAAGATAGTTTTTCTTCTCGGCGACGAGCTTTTCCACTTCCGTCTTGGTCAGCTTCTCCTTGCGGACCGTGCCCGGCGGCACCGGGAGCGAAAGCCGGATATCCTCCGTTTCCGCTTCGTCGGCAAATTCCACCCCCCGTTCCAGCTCCGAAGAAAAGCCGGAGAGATAATTCGACAATATCGGCCGCTCCAAAATGAGTTTTTCCGCCTGCTGACCCGGCCCCAGTTCCCGCATGATTTCATCATTTTCCGCAGTGAACTCATCCAGTTTCTCCTGCTGGGCAAAATTGCTGCGGCTGATGGTCCGGTATTCCTCGATCATCTTGCGGTTGCGCTCGATGGAGGATTCCACCCGCTCCTTTTCCGCCTCCTTGTTGGCAAGTACGCTGCGGAGGCTGGAAATCAACCCGCTTCCCTTCCGGCAGGTGCCGCCGTGGGAAACTCTGGATTTTTCCAGTCCTTCGATCGAATAGGCGACACGCGGCCCCTCTTCGTTGAAAATGGATTCATCGAACCAGAAATGCAGCGGAATCCCGTTCAGCCTGGCGGAAACGTCCGCCCCCTTGTTTGCTGCAATCCGTTCCAGCAGGGAATCCAGCTCCGGCAGAACCTCCTTGCGCTCTCCGGTAATTTTCCTGTCGCCGTATTCGAGCGTCAAGTTGGTAAAATCGGTATTCCCATACTCTTTGACGACCTGATCGATGACGGCGATATCCTTCTGGCTGTACTCCACGGCGCGTTCCAGCGCGGGAATCTGCTGTTTGGCATTGAATACGTCGCGGTGATGCTGTTCCTGCATGGATTTGAGCTTCCGCAATTCCGCATCCAGTTCAACCTTGCGGATCGCTTTGGGGTTGCCGCTGATCGTGGCCGCGAATGTGGCGTAATCGCTGCTTTCGGCGTCCTCGTCGGTCAATACGCCGGTTTCGGCCGCGCCGGTCATCGCCTGCTTGATGAACTTGTCTTTGCGGGCGAGCGTCTGATAGGCGGCGGCATCCAGCGTCCGGTCGATGGCGTAGTTGAAAATCTCCGGTTCCGGGATTTCGTTCCCCTGCCGGATAATGCGTCCATTGCGTTGCTCCATGTCGGAGGGGCGAATCGGGGCGTCGAGGTGATGGGCGCAGGCCAGGCGGCGCTGCATGTTCACGCCGACTCCGAGTTTCGCGGTGGAACCGATCACGACGCGCACGTCCCCGGCGTTCACGGAGTCGAAAAGCTCCGACCGCTGCCGGTCGGTGGTGTAATCCGTGATCACCGCGATCTCATGTTCGGGAATGCCGAGCGCTGTCAGTTTCTTTTTGATCTCCTGATAGACGTTGAATTTCCCGTCCGATGACTGGTACATGTCGCAGAAAATGACCTGCGCTCCCTTTTGCGCCTCATATTCGCGGTACTTTTCCGCAACCATTTTCACCGCGCGGTTGAGCTTGGAGTGCGGATCGTCCGGCATGGAGGAGTCGATCAGGCGCAAATCGATGCTGGCCTTCTTGGCCTGAGTGTAAATCACCAGCGGAATATGGCTGTTTTCCCGCTTTTCATTGCCGCTCAGCCCTTCGTACCATGAATAGGTGTCGACCAGATAATTCATCAGTTTGCCGAGCATTTCGCTGCGTGGCACCACGACGTTCTGCGGCTTTCCTCCCTTGATCGGCGGACGTTTCACCCCTTTGAGCTGCTCCGGCAGCACCACATCGGCAACAGCGCCGAAGAATTTGCCGAGTTCTTCGATATTGTTGTATTTGCTGAACCGCTCCACCTGCCGCAACCGGCCCGCCGAATCGATTTCCACGGCCTGAACCGTTTCGGTGAACAGTGCGGCGAATGCGTCGAAGGATTCCACATTGAAATCCCGCAGCGTTTGTGGCGACACATACCGCACCATCGTCCAGAGTTCGGTCAGGGTGTTCGTCACGGGCGTCCCGGTTGCGAGGAAAATATTCCGTCCGCCGGTTTTCTGCCGGACCGCCTCAATCTTCATCGACAATGAAAACGCCTTTTCGCTGCTGCCTTTGTCCAGCCCTTTCACGTTCGGCATTTTCGTGACGAAGAAGTTCTTCTTGTACTCGTGCGCTTCGTCGATGAACAGTGCATCAATGCCCAGTTCATCGAAGTAAAGGACGTTGTCTTTGCGGCGGTCGTTCAGCTTTTCCATCCGCGTTTCCAGCCGTTTCTTGGCCTGCTCGAGCTGCTTGACCGTCACTTTGTCGCCGCTGCCGGTTTCGCGAATCGCCTCTTCGAGCGCGTCAATCTCCTCCTTGAAGCGGCTTCTTACCAGTTCCGGCTTGTCCGGAATCATATCGAAAGAGGAATGGGCCATCACAACGATATCCCAATCCCCGGTTGCCACCCGGCTCATGAAGTTTTTGCGCTTGCTTCCTTCGAGGTCCCGCTTGTCGGCGATCAGCACTTTGGCGTTGGGATAAAGCGCCATCACGCTCTCGCCGAACTGCTGGAGCGTGGCGTTCTGAACGACAATCAGGCTCTTATGCGCCAGCTTCAGGCGTTTCAATTCCTGCGCCAGAGTAATCATCGCGTAGGTTTTCCCGGCTCCGACACAGTGAGCGATCAAAGCGTTGCCGTCCTCCAGGCCGCGCGCCACTACCTTGCGCTGATGGTCCATGAGCTTGAACTCTTTGCCGTTCACGATCCGGGCGGCCCCCGGATAATGCGGCAGGTCCGGCAGATCGTAATGACGGGGGACAAAGACGTTCACCTTCTCGTGAAACGCATCCTCGGCCAGCTTGGCGACCTCCGGAGTGGTCATAACGAAGTTGTGGTACAGCTCTTCGAGCTTGGCCCGGTATTGCCGCGCAACGACGCTGGCGTCGTGATCCACGACCGGTTTATTTTCGGCGTTTTTCTTATAGATCGTGACGTTGGAAAGGTTCAAGGCGTCTTCCAGAATGTCGATGGCATCGGCATTGCCGACCTGAAACGCGGTGATGCTGTGCCGCTGCGGAGCCTCCACGCTCCACTTGTCCGCGAGCTTGTTGTATCGTATCTTAACCGGAATTTTAAATTCAGCCGAAGCCCATCGTTCGATCACCTCCGGCGGCATCCACGTGCTTTGCAGCGTGAATCCGATCCGGTCGATGTTCTTCCGCCGGGGACGGACTTTTTCCAAAGCGGTCACGTTGCGCCGCAAATCCGGGTTAAGTTCCGCTTCCCGTTCCGCGACTTTCAGCTTTTCCACCACATTGCCGGAGAGGTAGCGGCCCGCCGTTTCGACATTGCCGTTTTCCGGATTCTCATAGAAGCGTTCGGAGGAAAGCAGCTCCTTTTTCGTCTGTTCCGCATCCTTGCCGATCAATTTGGCGATAAACGGCAGATCAATTTTCCCGCGATAATTCAGGCTCACCGTCGCGGCATCCGAAGCGGAAGCCGCGCTCTGCGGTTCTTCCGCCTTGAACATGGTACGCTTGGAGAAGATATCGCTCTTGTGGTAAACGACTTTGTTTCTGACGCCGTTTTCTCCGACTTCGGTGGTCCGATATTCCAGACCGGAAATGCGCAGATAGTTCGGGTCCTGCCGCAGGATCGTGTTGGAGCGCGGATTGCTGATATGTCCGTACTTCCTGACATGCTCATCGTAGGCGCGCTCCAATTCGTGCTGCCGTTCGCGAATCTCGGCATCGGGGCGGTCCTCCGTCATGGCCTGGACGGTCCGGTTAAAGGCTCCGGTCAGATTGATGAAACTGCGGATTTTCCCCTTGTCACGTTCGGAAATCATCTTGTCGCCGTTCATCTTCCTGACCGGCTTTCCATCCTGCATCACATAGACGATGTTGTTCCGGATGAAATGTTCGCCTTCGCGAAGTTCTTCCGCAGCATTTTCGACGGCCTCCGACTCAAGGTTCGATTCAATGGCACCGGCGATATTTTCCGGCAGCCGGGCGACCGCCTGTTCCAATTCGTCGGCCGTGTCCTGCCCCGTTCGGGCCGTCAGGGTCGGCATATTTTCCCGGTACATGCTGCCGGTATTGGACAAGGTGCCGAGCAGCATTTCCGGGTTCCGGGCGTAATATTCATTGATTTCGATATCGCCGGAGTTATCGCCGGTCGGAACGCTGACCGTATCCCGGAACGATTCTCCGGCAAAGTCGCCGTTCCCCTTTTTGCGGAGGATCACGATATCGGTCACCACCTGCGTTCCGGCATTTTTCAGAAACGCATTGTCCGGCAGCCGGATTGCTCCGACCAGATCGGCCCGTTCGGCCATCCACTCCCGCGCCTTTCGGGAAGCGGCATTGTCCAGTGTGCTGTTGCTCGTCACCGCAACGATCAGGCCGCCGGGTTTTACCGCGTCGATGGCGCGGACGAAGAAATAGTTGTGCAAGCTCAGACGCGGATAGCGGGAATCATACGGGCCGTTCTGGCCGAACGGAAAGTTTCCGATCACCATATCCAGCGAATTGTTGGCGATTCTGGTCTTTTCCAGACCGCCGACCGTCACATTCGCGGCGGGATAGAGTTTTTGCAGAATGCGGCCGGATACGGAATCCAGTTCCACCGCGCGGAATTTCGTCTGATCCGCCAGCGAATCCGGGATCAGTCCGAGGAAATGCCCCACGCCGGCGCCGAACTCCCCGACTTTCCCGCCGTGGAATCCGAGGCGCTCCGCTAATTTCCACATCGAGGAAATGACCGAACGCTCCGTATAGTGCGCATTGATGGTGCTTGCTCTGGCCGCCGCCAGCTCTTCCGGCGTGAGCAACTCCGAAATCTGCTGATGGAAACGGTCTCCCGGCTTGAATACGTTGGGCAGGCCGCCCCAGCCGACATACTGCGCAAGAATCTTCTTCTCTTCCGGGGCGGCCGCGCGGTCGTCACGCTCCAGCTCTTTCAGGAGTTTGATCGCGGCGATATTCGCTTTGGTCTTGCTGACGTCGCCGCCCGGAATCAGTACGTCATCCAGGGCGATGCGATGGTTGGTCAGTTGAGGAAGTCGTCCAGTTCGTACTCTGGAAAGTTCTCCCTCCACAGCTCCCGAAGGTGTTTCATTTCCGGCAGCGTGTACGTCGCTTCCTCCCCGTCCCCGGTCGGTGCGATCAGGGTTTCCTGAATGATTTCCTCGGCTCCGCCCGGCGGCAGGTTCTCGTATTCCGCTTTCAGATCCCACGCCCGGTTCTCCGTGTCGATCATGTGATCCGCCAGCTTCTTCGTTTCCAGCAGTTGGATCAGATACTCCTTGTGGTAATCCTTCAGAAACTGGGCGCGGGCGATTCCGTACTGCCCTTCCAGCGCCATTTCGATTTTTTCCGTCTGCGTCATTTTCCTGCTCCTGTCGGTTGTTTCCGTCCGTGTTTACTTTAGCGTTTTCCGGCGGATTTTCAACAGGCGCTTCCACTTTTTCCGCAGGAATCTCCGTGTTTGCCTCGGCAATCGTCTGCTGCGGCAACTCATTTTCTGCCAAATCGCGCCACATGCGTTCTGCAATATCCAAAAGCGGTGTCTGCTCCTGATTGCCGCCGCGCGCCAGTTCTTCGCTCAGGCCGTCCTCAACGGCCTGCCGCAATTCCCGGTACTGTTTTTTCCTTGTGGCATTCTTTTCCTGCGTGACAAGAGTGAACGTCTGCGGAATGCCATTGATTCTTACCCGGATTTTGCCGTTTTTCAGATAGTTGTTTTCAAGCACTTCATACCGGCGTTCAGGCGTGGAAAAACGATCTCCGGCGCGCAATCCGAGCTTCATAACCGTATCGGGATTCTGAATATCCGGTTCGATACCGCTCGCCAGATCAGTGCCGGGATCAAAAGTAAATCCCCGGTTTTTCTCTGCGGCTCTTCCTGCCAGTTCATTGATCCTTTCGATCCGCAGTTGATGCTGTTCTGCTTTCTGGAAAAGATTGCGCGGCCTTGCTTTTTCACCGGAACCGGTTATATTGGGTGCAGAGGTATTGTCATGGGGGCCAGGCTCTTCGGAGCGTAACCGTTGGATTGGCGATGCCTCATCAGTTTTCCGTCTTTCGGGTTCCCGCTCTTGCAAGGCCTTCTGTGCAAGTTCTGCGGCATTGTCCGCGCCCATCCTGATGCGATTCATCTGTTCGCGCTCTTCGCGCAGATGAAGTTCTTCCGCCGGATAATGCACCTTGTATGTATCAAGCGGCATTGTGATGATCTGTTCGCCGTACATGCGGCTTTGCGTTTTCAGCTTGACGTTTTTGCGTCCGACTGAAACGACTTCACCGGTATAAAGCGCGGGATATTCCGCGCTTTGCCCGAATGCGGCGCGATCTCCGACTTTCAGCTTGGAAACATCGGTCAGCGCGGGCGTGGTTCCCACGCTCTTCCGCGTTTCCGCGCCCGTTCGTGTTTGTCCGTGTCCTGCTGCCGCAGGCTCCGGCTCCGCTGCCGTTTTCCGCGCTTCCCGTTCCTTCAAAGCCTCCTGCGCAAGTTTCACGCCATTGGCCGCATCTTTCCTGACGCGCTCCAACGGCATCCGCATATAGATATTCCCGGCGTCTGGCGTTTGCTTTTCCGGTCGGGGACCGTTTTCAGCGGCAACCGTTTCCAGCGTTGGATACGGCACGGCGGCATCCGGTTTCTTTTGCTGATCCGCAACCCACTTCTTACGCGTTCTTACCAGTTCATTATACTGCGGACTCTCCAATTCCCGCCGGTTCTGTTCGCGGGCTTCCAGTTGTTGAAGCGCCTCGGCACGATATTGCGGCTTCACTTTGGAGACGTTGATTCCGGCCTGGTCAAACCGTTCCAATTCCGCCTGCGTAAAAAGCGCCCGCCCGGTTTTTCCCTCACCGGCGATAGCTTGCGTCTTTTGCTGACTTTGGGCGACGAACTCCCGCGCCGCATCAATGGCCCGTTCGAGATTGCTTCCGAAAATCCGGTCGGCTTCGCTGCGGTTCTCCCCTCTGAAACTGCCGATGAAACGCCGGTAAATATCCTCCAGCATGGCGAGCATTTTCTTTGCCAGCGGCAAATCCCGGTCGGAGAGTTTCTTCCAGAAAGTCGGCTTCGCCATCTCTTCGCCGATGAAATCCGCGTCAAATTCTTCCCGCATGGCGGCGCTGGTGAGATTCGCTTTGGCCTTGCGCTGCGGATTTTCCCGGTTGAATTCCAGACGTTCCCGGCGGTAACGCTCCAGGCGTTCCTGGTATGCGTCCCGGTCCTCGACCAGTTCCTCCAGTTGACCGCGCAGTCTGCGATAGGCCTCCGGGAATTGCGTTTTCAGCTCGTGAACGATTTCATGGTTGCAGGTCAGCAAAGCCTGTTCCGGCAACGAACGGGAGTTCACATCGATAAACACCCGATTTTTGTAAACCGCGCCGTCGAATCCGGTCGGAGAATTGCCGGTCACCAATACCGGTCTGGTCTTGAAAAGCCGTCCGAGGCGTTCGATCAACGCCATTCCGGCCCGTTTTTCCGGGTCTGGCGTGACCTGTTTCCGGGGATCGACAACCGCGAGCCGTACTCCGCCGATGGCCCTGCCGAGAGCATCGGCGGCTTTCTGATCCTGCCGGAACCGCAGATTGGCATTGATCGCTTCGATGGTGAGCGGCCGACCGGGTTCTTCATCCCCCGTCTGCACAGACGTTTCACGGACATTCACGGTCGGCACGGAGGTGTTGCGGCCTTCCCCTTGGTCTCCGCCGCCCGACTGGCCCTTCCGTGTTTCGTCCTCTCTGAGGCCGTGAGCCTCCGCTGCGCTCCGGCTCTCGTCCGTGCCTGTCCGTGCTTGGCCGTTTTCCCCAGCAGGCGGCCCGGGTTCTTCCGCCGGGGCGACAGCCTGCGGAATGCGTTCATAAATGCTTTCCGCTTCCGGTTGGCGGCGCTCGTATGAAATCATGCCGGAGTCCATCATGGACCGGGCGGCTTCCCGCTGGATGATTTCATTGCGCAACGTACTTTCCGGCATGTTTTCCCAGCCGGGAATCGCGAGTTCGTCGGCTTTGGCTTCCAGCTCCGCCGCCGTGGCCTGATTCCATGCGTTCCCGACCTGTTCCGGGATATTGCTTGCTTCCGGGCCGAGGTCAACATTGACCGAACCATCCGGCATTACGGCGGTTTCCGGGTGAATGGTGCGCGTATAGGTATTTTCATTCTCCGGTGCTTGACCGGAAGCCGGTTCACCCGCCATTTCCGGCATGATCGTCCCGGCCTCCCGGCTGGCGGCGATATCCTGCAACGCCGCCGAACCCGGAATGTTTTCAGAAACGGAGATATTCTCGCCCGTCGCGGGGGCTTCGGCATCGCCGCCGAATCCCGCCATGTTTCTGCGCAGCGCGCGGCGGGCGGCCCCGCTTCCCATACCGGCCGCCGAAATCAGCAGCATCGGCCCGAAAGATTCCGTAAAGGCGCCTGCAATGCGTTTGGCATCTTCGGCAATGTCGATTTGCCCGGCAAGGTCGGTTCCCTTGAGCGCATCGTTGAGCGCATACGCGATATTCCGGGTTGCGACCAGGGTTAATTCCTGATTCAACTCCTGCAAAGATTCAAACGTGGCTCCGCCAACCGTTTTCGCGCCGCCAAACGCCAACCGGCCCCCCAGCTTCCCCGCTTTCCCGGCTCCCCAGCGGTAAGCCTGCTTTGCCAAAGTGTCCACGGCATCCCCGGAAGCGTATTTCATGGCTGAGTTGGCGAAACGGTTCAGCAATCCGGATTTGGCGGTTTCTCCGATAATCCGTTTCGTAACCGAGGATTTCAATTTTTGAAGCGCCGGGCCGATTCCGGGGAGTTTGGCAATCTGCGAATTTTCAATCAACCCATAAATCCGGCCGCCCAGGACACTGGCGGGGACGGAGATCCAACGCGATGCCCCGGCCTGTTCCAGTTCGTCATATATTTCACCCGCGCCCTGAGTCGACCAATAGGCAAGGCCACCTCCGGGAGCGAGCATATTCGCCAGGATGCCGGTCGTCATTTCCGGCAACATGCCGACAGCGCCATGAATGCTGTTGCTGAACCAATTGTCCCCCTTTACCGGATCTTCGGCCTCCCGTTCATCCAGATAACGGTGATAAATCCGGGAGTAATCGCTCAACGGCACACCGCCCACTTCGGCGTCGATACCGAGAATGCGCGGCACTTCCAGCAGCGGCACACCGGCTCTTTCGACGCCGCGCCGGAATGATTCGTCGATATTTTCAAAAAATCCCCTCGGCTCCCCGGAACTTTTTTCATACAGGTTCTGCTCGATGGGTGCATTGAGCTTTTTCGACAATTCTCCATTCGGATCAAACGCCTTGAGCATATCGGCTTTCCTGACCCACACGCCATCTTCTCCGGTATAATTCCCGCTGGAATCATACTCCGGATTTTCCGCAAGCTGCTGCTTCATATAATCGGTGGCAAGGCCGACCTGCGCCATCTGCTGGTGTTTCAAGTCAAGGTCCTGCGGGACTTCATACCGTTCGGCGCGATTCCGGTTCAGCCAGTTTTCAAGATAGATTCCATCGGGTTTGTAAGTGTGATCTGCCATTGTCCGTTACCTGAATATGTTACCGGTTCGTTGGATTCTGACCCATTCGCTTTGCGGCTGGGCCTCCCGCTGCAATTCCAGAAATTCCGGTTTAAATTTCAGCCCCATGCCCTGCATGATCTCGAATGCCGCATCTTCCAGCGGGATATTGTTTCTGGAAGCCCGCTCATACGCAGCCCGCGCCACCATGTCAAAAAAATCGGCATTACCGGGATCGTCAGCATTATTTGGTAAATCAAAAGCCTGACTGACCTTGTAGGCGGCGGCTCTGGCGCTTCCCTGATTACCGGCGTATGTGCGGTCATTCTTCCATATATCGATTCTGGCGTCATCTATTTTCCCCTGCCGGTTCATCGCATACTTCCGCTCCTCCTTATCCTGTTCCTGCCGCTGCTTCGCGGCGGCCTGTTCCTCGCCCGTCCGGCGCAGCCGCACCGCCTCGCGCTGATACGGATTGATCGCATTCTCAGGGTAATAAGGCTGTGCGGTCCCATCCGTCACCGCGAGCGCCCGCTGATATTCGCCCCGGTTCAGGCCGAGCGCCCATCGGTCGGCATCCTCGCGTGCATCCAGTTTGACCCCTCGTTCATAATTGAAATCCATGTTTCGTTTATTCAGGGCATACGAGCGGTCGGCGTCCTGCCTGGCCCAGTTGAATTTGTCCCGGTTGAACCGGTATTGCCGGTCGTTGTCCATGCGGCTGTAGTTCCACCGTTCTTCGCCCATTTGCCGGGCATACGCATCCTGTTCGCGCCGGTACGCGTCATTTGCAAGCTGCCGCTCCATATTGCGTTCATACTGATACTGCTGCAATGCACGATCCCGGTCACGGGCCTCCAATTGCGCCGCTGCACCGCCGATTAAAAAATGCGCCATGTTTCACCTCCGGTTTTCAATATCAAAACTGCCCGTAGTTCCTCTGCCACCCTCGCGCCGGGCCGTAAAAGCTGGTTCCGGTAAAGACTTTCGCGGTTCCGCCGTTCTGCTGCCACTGGCTGCCGCTGGGCTTCCAGCCGCTGTTGTTCGTCAGAAAGCTGTTGCGATTTTCAACGGCGCTGTATCCGCTGTTGTCCGTACCGGTCCGGGTATATCCGTATCCTCCGCTGTTGCCGCCATTCCTCCGATAGTCGGCCAGTTCCATCGAATCCGCCAGCGAAGCCCGGCTGCCGACATAAGCGTCATACGCGCTTGCGGCTGCGGAAGCGGCGCCGAGCGCCATTTGCCCGTATTGCGCGCCCAGCCCGCCGATCTGCAAACCGCGCATGTAATTCTGCTCGCGGGCGCTGAGCCGCGCCTGATTGCGCGCTCCGGCTTCGGCGGCGGCGCGGGCAAGGTCATACTGCTGGTTCATCCCCTGAAACCGCCCGGAGTTCGGGTTGATTCCCATGCGCTCCATATTGCGCAGATTCGTATCGTAGGCTTTCTGATACGAAAGGGTGGTGTCGGTTACGGCCTGATCGACCAGGTCGCGTTCGCTTACGGTGCCGTATTTTTCGAGATTGTCGAATGCAATACCGTTCAGCCGGTTCATATTGCCGGAGAACGTGCCGGAAAGCCCGCTGAGCCGTCCGGCATACCCCGCCTGGCCGTTGACGGCGGAATTTACTCTGGAATAGTCTGCGAAATATGCCATGTTCCTGCCTCCTTTTTGGGAATAAGATATGTCCGAATCAACGCTTTGTGTCGTTGCCTGTCCAATTTATTTTCAGGGAAATTCATCCGACTCAGTTGCTTTTTATAACCGATGTGTTATATTGAATTTTGAAAACGGGAGATACGGCGCGGCATGGAATGGGAAATTCGTTACTACAGCAAGCAGATTCAGCGTGAGATTCGGAAGTTTCCGCCGGATGTGCAGGCGCAGACGGATCGAATTGTAAAGCTGTTGGAAAAGTTCGGGCCGGTGGAGATTCCCGGCAAAACCAAACAATGGGAAGGGGAGGTCTGGGAAATCACCGCCAATTCCCGTTCCGGTTGGGGGCGTGTCATGTACATTGCAATGGATGGTGATGTTATTTGGCTTTTGTATGCGTTTTTAAAAAAGACCAATACAACCCCGGAACATATTGCCCGTGAAGTTCGTAAACGGGCGAAGGAGGTAAAAAATGCGTAAATATCGGAAACAGGGCGAAAATCCGCCGCTGCTGACTGATTCGTTCGCCCCGGTGAAGTGCGATATCGATG
>ERZ1034984.2119-NODE-2119-length-16672-cov-5.785822_pt1 | contig 16672 bp, 17 predicted proteins | sample MGYA00520589_ERZ1034984 | MGnify/ENA primary metagenome ERZ1034984 (study PRJEB33766, sample SAMN09781790) | gut metagenome | biome: gut microbiome | host: Homo sapiens | place: Madagascar | study: EMG produced TPA metagenomics assembly of the PRJNA485056 data... | reverse complement strand
CCGTCTCGGATTTATCCTTGCCTGCATCGGTTCTGCCGTCGGCATGGGCAATATCTGGATGTTCCCGACACGTGTATCCTTATATGGAGGCGGTTCCTATCTTATCCCGTATTTTATCTTTGTTGTATTGATTGCATCGACCGGTGTCATCGGGGAGATGAGTTTCGGTCGTGGCACGCGATCCGGTCCGATCGACGCCTTTGGTGCCGCCTGTGAATCCCGTGGCAAACGTAAGGTCGGCGAAGCACTCGGTTTTATCCCAGTGCTTGGTTCTCTTGCTATGGCGATCGGTTATACTGTCGTCATGGGATGGATTCTGAAATATATGATCGGAACATTTACCGGAAGCACACTTGCCCCGGACAGCATCGATTCCTTTGCTGCGTCCTTTGGCAGTATGGCTTCTGCCTTCGGCAACAATCTGTGGCAGATCATCGCACTTGTAGTTGCTGTTATAATCCTGATGTTTGGTGTCGGAAATGGTATCGAGAAAGCGAATAAAATCATGATGCCGGTGTTCTTCCTGCTGTTTTTGATCCTTGCAATCTACACCGCCTGCCAGCCGGGCGCGATTGACGGCTATAAGTATATCTTCCGCGTCGAGCCTTCTGCTCTGGCAAAGCCGGAGACATGGATCTTCGCTTTGGGGCAGGCATTTTTCTCCCTGTCTGTTGCCGGAAACGGAACCCTGATTTACGGTTCATATCTGCCGGACAACGAGGATATCCCCGCTTCCGCAGCACGTGTTGCTTTATTCGACACAATCGCAGCGATACTTGCCGCACTCGTGATCATCCCTGCCATGGCTACAACCGGTGCACAGCTTGACCAGGGAGGACCGGGACTGATGTTTATCTTCCTTCCCGGCTTGTTCAAGTCTATGCCGGGCGGACACATCGTAGCGATCATCTTCTTCGTGGCAGTCTTCTTCGCAGGACTTTCGTCTCTGCTTAACTTATACGAAGCACCAATCGCAACCGTACAGGAAAAGCTTCATTTAAACCGCAAGCTCTCCTGCCTTGTCATTGGTGTGATCGGCGTAATTGTATCAATCTGTATTCAGGGAATCGTATCCGACTGGATGGATGTTCTGTCCATCTATATCTGCCCGCTTGGTGCAGGTCTCGCCGGTATCATGTTCTTCTGGGTATATGGAAAGAACTATGTCGAGGAGCAGGTCAACCTTGGCCGCGACAAAAAATTTACAGACAAGTATGTACCTGTCTGTAAATATCTGTACTGCCCGATCTGTATCCTTGTGCTGATCCTTGGTATCGCACTGGGTGGAATCGGTTAATCTGCTTCCATCGCAAGCTCGGTCTGTCGTGTGAGTTCCGCATCGCTGATAATTGTAATTCGTCCCTCGTCGTACTGCTCCTGTACCCAGTCGTACACACGGCGCACGAGGGGCGATTTTTTATCAACCGGTTCAAGGCCCTTCTTCTTGCGGTACTGGTTGATCCAGTAGCCGACACCGGCGATGCCGGATGTGCTGTTGACTGAAACCTTTGGCGGGCGGTCAAGCAGTGTGTCAGTGTCGAAGATATTGTAAATCTCATGATTTTTGAGCATGCCATCGGCATGGATGCCGGCTCTTGTCAGGTTGAAGTTTTCGCCGACAAACGGTGTCATCGGCGGAATCTCATAGCCGGTTTCTTTGCTGATATATTCCGCAATCTCTGTGATCACTTTCGTATTCATCCCATTTAAGTGTCCGCGCAGGGACGCATATTCAAATACCATCGCTTCGAGCGGTACATTTCCGGTACGTTCCCCGATGCCAAGCAGCGAACAGTTGACGGCACTTGCACCATACATCCAGGCAGTTGTCGCATTTACAACACCCTTGTAAAAATCGTTATGACCATGCCACTCCAGCATCTCGGATGGCACACCGGAATAATGCTGCAAGCCATAGATGATACCGGATACGCTTCGCGGCAGCGATGCACCCGGATACGGCACGCCGAAGCCCATCGTGTCACAGGCGCGGATCTTGATCGGTACGCCGCTTTGCTCGGACATTTCCATCAGACGGTTTGCAAATGGAACGACAAATCCATAGAAATCCGCGCGCGTGATATCCTCGAAATGACACCTTGGGCGAAGTCCTGCTTCGATACAGTCTGACACGATCCCAAGGTATTTGTCTAATGCCTGCTTTCTTGTCAGTCCCATCTTGTGGAAGATATGATAATCCGAACAGCTCACAAGCACTCCCGTCTCCTTGACTCCGATGGATTTTACCATCTCGAAATCTTTCTTGTTCGCACGAATCCATGTTGTAATCTCCGGGAACTCATAGCCTAACTCCATACATTTCTCAAGTGCCTTGCGGTCCTTTTCCGAATACACAAAGAACTCGGTCTGGCGGATCATGCCGTTCGGTCCGCCAAGCTCATGCAAGAGCTTATAGATATGCACCATCTGCTCCATTGTGTACGGAGCACGCGACTGCTGTCCATCGCGAAATGTCGTATCCGTGATGAAGATATCCTCCGGCATATTTTCAGGCACCCGGCGATAGTTAAATGCAATCTTCGGCGTCTCCGTATACGGGAACATCTCGCGGAAAAGCTCCGGTGATTCCACGTCCTGTAACTGATAGCTGTATGGGTCTAATTCCAATTTGTTTGTCTTGTTGCTTAGTCTGATTTCCTGCATATGCCGTCCTCCATCCTTCGGATGTTTCATCCAATTTTGTTGCACTCATTATAAACGCATGCTATATTATATGTAAAATAGATAATTTTGATAGTAATAATCGAGTTTACGAATAATAGGAGATTTTTATGGATATCGAAGCATTGAATACGTTCCTGACACTTGCCAATACGAAAAACTACACGCGCACTGCCGCACAGCTTTTTGTCGCCCAATCCACCGTGACAAACCGTATCCACGAACTGGAAAAAGAGCTGAATATCGCACTCTTCACGCGCAACAACCGCAGCGTCGAGCTGACAGTGGAAGGGGAACAGTTCAAGGACTATGCCGAAAAGGTCATCACACTGACGAATGCGTCACTCTCCGAAATCAGTTCCTTACACAAATACGCAAACCACCTGCGCATCGGTTGCTCTGATTCGATCTACGAAGGACATCTGGCGCCGATCATCTTAGAGCATCAAAGACAGTTTCCAAACGACGCCCTGAAGATCACGATTGGTCTTTCCAACCTGCTGATGGAACAACTGCAAAGCGATATCTTCGATGTGATCTTCACCTATCTTCCTATGAAAAAATCATCCTATCACTGCGAGGTTTACAAGCAGGATAAGATGATTTTAGTGACTGACTATTATAATACGATGTATGCACGCGGCATCACGAAGCAGGCGTTGATTGCCGAGAATTATCTGATGTGCAATTTCGCCCTGCAGGATGTCGGACAGTTCATCCGAAACTTATTTCCGCGCTATCATCAGTTTTCTCTGGAAATCGATGATTGTTCCAAGATTATTCCCTTTTTGCTCGGCTCGGAAAGCTATACGTTCCTGCCCGCGGATACAGCTCGTCCATTCTTAGAAGCGGGCAAGCTCCGCGTCATTCCATTACTGGACTTGGAAACACCGGTCATCAACAGTTACATGATCTGCAAGAACAGTAAGCGGGAATTGTGCCAGTCGATTTTTATGTGATTTTATGTCACCTCGCGGTAGCGTGCTTCATTTTATTTTGTCACCACGCAATAGCGTGATGACCTGCGCACGCATCAGTGTGCTTCATTTTATTATAACCGAATTGTCACTTCAAACACGCCATCCTCCATCCGAATCTCCCCGGTATAGCCGCAGGCATCTAAGAATCGCCGCACAATGCCAAGCCCCATGCCGCCGCCATTTCTGCCAGTTCTCACATCGTCTCCTTTCTTGGTCGGATTCCACAGTTCCTCCGGCGTACAGTCCGGGATATGTGCCGCCTGATTCCGCACAACTACGGAATCTTTGTCAATCCGAATCAGCACCTCCGTCTCCGGCTTTGCGTATTTGACTGCGTTCGTCACCAGATTATCCGCAATATAACCGAACGTCTTCGCATCTGTCTGCAGCTTCACATCTCCGCAAATTGCGATCGTCAGCTTATTTTTGTCGATCAGATCCTGATATTGCACAGCTTTCTTCTCGAATATCTCCCGGATGGAAACTACGGATTTCTCGCTTTTATCTGCCTCCTGGTCTTTCAGATAACAGATCATGTTCGTAATCATAGAGTTCATATATGAGACATTTGACAGGATTTCGTCCCGGTAATGCCTGCCCTCTTCTGCCTCGATCAGCTGTCCCATATTCTCTGCATATCCACCAATCGCCATCAGAGGGCCACGGATGTCGTGTGCGATAGCGAGCATCAGTTCCTCATTTTGCGCTTTACTAAGCAGCTTTGCTTTCCTGTGCCGACAACTGATCAGCAACAATAACACTGATCCTAACAGTAAAATCAGACAACTATAAGCTCCAACAACTAAAATACGAAACATCTGCGGATACCAGGTATAGGGATTTGCATACATTGCCGACAGAACAACATATCCTTTTCCTATCCCATTGTATACGCGCTGACCAAACATTAGATAGTCCCCACGCAATTTCCCATACAGAGACTCGTTATGTATTCCTTCTGATATTGCGCCAATGGAACCGCTCTCTGTTGCCGGCTCGCCTGCAGCATTATATAACTGGGCTTGAAAATATGGTTTATTTGCACCGGAAATCATCTCCATTCGCTCATCCACAAATTTCTGAAGTATTTTATCCGCCTTCTTATTTTTGTTTTCATAGATTAATTCTCCCGTACCAAGTTCATACACCCGTGTCAGAAAGGAAAATCCATCCGGATTCTCTTGTCTGTCCCTGATTTCAATTTTGTTTTCTATTAATTTCTCTCTTGCTTCAAGCAATCCCGGATCCGATAACACACTGATTATATAGTCCTGCACAGAAGTCCGCGCATCCGTAAAGTAATTTCCAATTTCTACATTTGCTTTTCCGCGCACCCACAAACTTGCCGCCATAAATGTCACCAATGCCACTGCATTGACCAACACTACTTTCCAGATCATATTCCAGCGGTACTTGCGCATTTCCCGCTTCCATCTGCCAGTCAGTTTCTTCTTTTTTCCTTCCATATGTTACGCCCCTTTCTTCGGTAACGTCTCCTCGATCTTGTAACCTTTTCCAACTACCGTCCTGATACATCTTCCTGCGCTGCCAAGATGTTTTCGCAGCTTTCTTACATGGTTATCCACGCACCGGTCTGTGCCCTCATAATCATATCCCCAGATTCCAATTAACAACCTCTCCCGGAGCAACACCGTGCCTTTATTTTCAAGCAGCATCCGAAGCAGAGCAAATTCCTTCGGTGACAGTTCTACTTCTTTCCCGTCCACAGTCACACGATATTTCAGCACATTCATACGGATGATATCACACACCAGCTCGTCCTCGCGTATTGTGCCCTTCGCGCGCTTCATAATCGCCAGACATTTCGCATATAACACAGACAAGGAAAAGGGCTTCACCATATAATCATCGCACCCGGTCGCATATCCCTGCATCATGTCCTGCTCGGAATCCTTCGCCGTCAGGAAGATGATCGGCACAACACTTCGTCTGCGCATATAACGACATAACTCCAATCCATTCATCCCCGGAAGCATAATGTCGAGCAGCACAAGATCAAATTCGTTTTCATAGAATTTTTCCAATCCCAGCTCTCCATCCTGTGCGGTTTCCACCTGAATCGTTTCCTTGCTCTCGCGTGCAAAGAAATCCTGCACGACCTCGCAGATCTGTATATCATCCTCTATCATCAAAAATCTGTACATGCATTTCCTCCTTTCAATTGGAGCTTATCATCACCAAATGACTTTTATATGTTCATTTCTGTTTTTTCCATTGTATCACATGCCACCACGCATCAGCGTGCTTCATTTTATCATATTGCCTGATGGATCCATACATTTTTCGTGGGTCCCCTTTTATTTCCATTATTGGGGAGTTTTGCATCATTTCGCATTTTCTCTCCAACCCACATTGATTGATTGCAAGCTTTTATGGTAAAATAGATAAACTACAAACTAAATTAGACAGGTATGGTACATTTATGAAAAAAGAACAAACTCGAACATCGTTCAAAAGCCGCTGGGGATTTATTCTTGCATCGGTCGGTTCCGCAGTCGGCATGGCAAATGTCTGGGGATTTCCAAATAAAATGGGAAGCAATGGCGGTGGTGCCTTTCTTCTCATCTATTTACTATTTATATTTTTGTTTAGCTACGTTGGACTTCCGGCGGAGTTTGCGATCGGACGCTGGTCGCACACTGGAACGCTCGGTTCCTATGAAAATGCATGGCGTTCACGAAATGAAAAAATCGCGCCTATCGGGCGTGCACTTGGCTGGCTGCCACTCGCAGGTTCCCTTTGCATCGCGATTGGCTACTCCATCATCGTCGCCTATGTATTAAAAGCATTTGTTGACTCTGCTTCCGGACTTTTGATGCAGGTCAATACTTCGGAATGGTTCGAATCGTTCTCCATGACAGATTTCTCGGTTGTACCATTCCATATTATTGTTATCATTGGTACTTTGCTTACATTGTTGCTTGGTGCCAGCAGCATCGAGAAGAGCAACAAAGTAATGATGCCGCTTTTCTTCCTGATCTTCGTCGTAATTGCTGTGCGCGTGGCTCTGCTGCCCGGTTCTGCAAGCGGATATGAATTTATGTTTATTCCAAGATGGGAAGCCTTGAAAGATCCGACTGTCTGGATCACTGCGATGGGACAGGCGTTCTTCTCCCTGTCTGTAACTGGAAGTGGTATGATCGCATATGGATCCTACTTAGACCGAAAAGAAGACGTCATCGCAGTGTCGAGACATACCGCGATTTTCGATACGATCGCTGCCTTGGTTGCCGCGCTTGTGATCATCCCAGCATGCTTCTCCTACAATGTCAGTGTGGACGCAGGGCCAAGCCTGCTCTTTATCACATTGCCATCGATCCTGCAGGATATTCCGCTTGGACAGGTCTTTGCGATCATCCTGTATGCAGCAATGATCTTTGCCGGTGTGAGTTCCCTGCAGAACATGTTCGAAGCCGTTGCTGAATCCCTTCTGCACCGCTTTCCAAAGCTGCGTCGTACCGTCGCACTCGGCATTATCTGCGTGATCTGCCTTGGTGCCGGAATCGGCATGGAAGCCATCACACGCTGGGGTACATGGATGGATCTCGTCTCCATCTACATCATCCCAATCGGTGCAACGCTTGGTGCAATCTCCTGGTTCTGGATTATGAAGAAAAAAGATTTATTTGCAGCGATCAATGAAGGCGGCAGGAAGCCACGCGGAAAGCTGTGGTATTTCCTTGGGAGGTACCTGTATGTGCCAATCGCAATTATTCTATGTGTAATTGCACTTGCAATGAAAGTCGCGTTTTAGGTGAATCTGGTAGGCACAATTTCTGCATAAACCCTTATTGCATAAAAAACGGATGATTGAACAATGTCAACCATCCGTTTTCTGTTTCCACCAGCTTACGCCATGCCATTTGCAGTTTTATATTTGTAGATCATCTCTGCATGATTCTGCTCTTCAATCTGGATATCGGCCAACAGTTTCCGAAGTGCGGTATTCGCAAATGCAAACACATCGGTATTATATTCACCGGACACCAGCTTCTCTGTTCCGATACAATCTGTCGCAAGAAATGCATCATGCTGCTTGTCCTCAGAATTATCCAATGTACCATACGTTACCTTCGGCTCATAGTCTTTTCCCTGCGTATCGTTACAATCGCATGCCGGAACAGAACCATCTAACACTTGCTGTAATGTATCGTAATGCTTCTGCTCTTCCTTCTGAATTGTCTCAAACAGGCTTTTCAACTCCGGATCTTTCGCCTGCGCTGCGTATTTTCCATACTTTTCCACACAACTCTGCTCCTGCGTCTGCAAATCCTGAATCAGGGTACGTTCTTTCTCTTTTAATTCCATTGCTTTGACTCCTTTGATTTTGTCATATTTTTATCGCAATGGTATTATTGACAGATATGTTCTGTTTTATGCTTTTCTCTACATCATACTATAAAACAAGCTGAAATCCATAACAATTTTTAGCAAATCCATAATGTTCATAAAAGCCATGTGCCTCCACACGTGGCAGCCCGGAATCCAATATCAATGCTTTACAATCTTTCTCTTTTGATTTTTCTTTTACATAATCCAACAAAAACTTTCCATACCCTTTTCCACGATCTTCTTTGTTCGTGATCAGACTTGCCACATAACAGGTACACCCCGTCATCCAAAAAGTTTCAAAATAGCTTCCATGACACAATCCATGATAATTTCCTGCGTCATCTAATGCAAAAAACACAAAACTATTTGCATCTGCAAGCACTTTCTCATAGACCTTTTTCGTTTCTTCATAGTCATATGTGTTAAATGTCCAAAGCTTCTCAAAATAAGAAAATGCAATATCATAATCTTCCATTGTTGCAGCTTTTATCCGCATAAGCAATCACACTCCTCTTTCACTGATATTTTCCCTAACTTACATCATCTTCCAAGGATATGCAACAGACATTCTACAGAATCTTTCAAATAAAAATATAAAGGCACTTTCGTTTTTATATTTAACCAAAAGCGCCTTTATTCGTTCTATTGTAATTAGAAATTGCCGCCGTTCCAGCCCCAGTTTGCAACCGCCTGATACTTCACATACACATGATCCGGTGCAATTCCGAGCACATCTTCAAATATCCGGCATATCTCGCCAGTCAGCTTAGAAAATGCGGACGGATTCTCGCTTCCGTATACACTTACCTCCACCATCGCCATCGGCTGATCATTGGAACCCCGGAAATACAACTTATACTCCGGCTCAAAGCCAACCATAAGCCAGCTCTCCGACTTCCCCGGAATCGCTGTAATCGCCTGTCCCAGTCTTGACTTGATTTCCTGCTCCTGATCCTCACTCAGTGCTACACTGATTTTTGAATTGATAAATGGCATTTGTTTGTCCTCCTCTTATTCGTCCTCATCCGGTATTCCCGTATGAAGAAATTCATTCCACTTCGTATTGATCTCTTCCAGTTCCTTCTTCTCCATGATTCGGTTCCGGTCATCCAGAATCGCCAGCATCTCATCCGCCACGTCCTCCAGTCTTGGATTCGAATACCGATACAGATATCCCATCATCCGTGTCGCCGTAAAATCCGTATTCAGATTCTTCGTCACAATGTCTGCAAATTCCTCTGGGTATCCAAGACGAAGCATGATGTTATAAAGTTGTATGCTTTGTGGAGATTTTGGTTTCATTGTATGTTATAGTCCTTTCCGTACTTTGTCAATTAGTTTGTTGCTATATTAACTTTTCCTTCCACTCCGCTTCCTTAAATCCAACCAGCACCTTATCTTCATCCACAACCAATGGTCGTTTCACCAACATACCATTCGTCGCAAGCAGCTTAATCTGTTCATCCTCGCTCATCGTTGGAAGCTTGTCTTTCAACTTCATTTCCTTGTAAAGCATACCGCTCGTATTGAAAAACTTCTTAAGAGGTAATCCACTTCTCTCATACCACGTTCTTAACTCATTCTCCGAAGGATTTGCCTCGACGATATGACGTTCGGTATACTCAATCTTGTTTTCATCTAACCACTTCTTTGCCTTCTGGCAGGTGGAACATTTTGGGTAACATATAAATTCCATTGTAGATCTCCTTTTCTGCGTGCGTATTTATAACTTCACGCCTTTTTATCATATCTTATTTTATTTCTTACATTCTGAATTTACCGCACAAACCGCAGCTTGCCCCTGCTCTCCCAGATAATCTCGCTCACCTGGTATGGCGTCTCACCATCCATATGTATCCACTGCGGTGTCTCCGTCACCAGACGCATCTTCTTACACCTGTGATTCGTAATGTTCTTAAACAACAAATGTTTTTTGAAATAAACAAGCACAACTGCAAGAAGAAGCTTCAGCCTTGACATGCCTTTTACAAGGCAGACATCCAATCTTCCATCTGTCGGATCTGCGTTTGGGCAAAACGGGATTCCACCGCCTTCATACATATGGTTCATCCCGACGACGAAGAACAACTTCGGAAGCTTCATCACCGGCGCATCGTCCAGGTATAGTTTTGCCCGCACCGTTTTCTTTGCAAATATCTGCTTTACACCAATCATCACATACACCAATTTGCCAAGGTGAATCTTATTTAACACCGTTTTCAGCCGGCTCCGGCTGACCTCTTCGCAGATATTTGCATCATAGCCAACACCGGAACTAATTAAAAACCGCATTGCACCGCTCCCCTGATGATTCGTTGTCACTTCTCCATAATCAAGGGCAATTTCCTCCGGATTTTCAAGCAGATGCGTAATTGCACATTCCACATCCTTTTCCAGATGCATATTTCTGGCGAAATCATTTCCGGATCCTGTCTGAATACATGATAACGTCGTATGATCAAAGTCCTGAATCCCATTTAGTACTTCATTTAATGTTCCGTCGCCGCCAATCACCAAAATATTGATGTCTTCCTCATTTTCCCGAACTACTTCCTTGCTTTGATCCATAACAGCCGTTTCGTTTAAAGCCATTTTCATTCCTGCTGTAAGTTTCCCTGCAACCATCGTTGCTTCTCCCGGCTTCCGCAGTACATACACCTTATACGCCACGTTTTTTCGGTCTAATATGTCTTTTATCTCCCTCCATGCATCCATTCCTTTTCCAGAAGATGAGGTCGGATTTACGATTATATGGTACATTCTTGTTATCCTTTCCACACGCTGCTATCTCTCGATAGCAGGCGTATCTTCATACAGCTGATACTGCAGCTTCGTGCGTGCTCCACGGTAGTCGTTTTGCACAACCAATGTGTAACGGGCTCCCTGGAAGGCAACATAGTTCCTGCCGTCCCTCGCAAAGAACGATACCAGCACCCGCTCCTGCCAGATCTCCTCTGGCAGTTGCTTCTGCAAAACCCGCTCCACAAAACGGATTGCAATATCCTCAAAGCTGTACTGGCGCTCCCGCTTATTCTCCACATAGTAGAGATACAGCTTCTGGACATAACACTCGGACACAGCTTCCATCTGCTTGAAGTAGCTGCCGAGCATCATATAAACTGCATAATTAAATGCATTCTGGTTATTTGTTGCCTTATCGATTGTAGTTGTTGTATTCATCATACATACCTCCTTGAATAAAAACAATAGATTTTTTGATAAAAATAGGCAGACTTGTAGAACTGTCTATCTTCGTCCACAATCTGCCTTCTTCGTTCTATTTAGTTTCATTCAAGAAAATACTCTGATTTTCCGAAGCTGCTGTTAGTATAACGCATTCCGTTTAGATATACAAGACTTATTTCACCATTCCAGTTAAACTCATAGTTCAATTACCTATACCTAATAGGTTTTATTTGCGCCAACCAACGTCATGATACCATTTATTACCAACAGCACACCCGTTGCAATAAATGCCCACGCAATCGTTCCACTCTGATTGAAGAGCAGACATGCTCCGGCAACAACCATCAGTCCCGGTTTAAAATACTCCTGAAACCGTTCTCCCACAGTCAGATTTACAGGCATCGTTTTCTTGATTGACGATATCTGTAACAGTCCCATCAGAATGATTCCTGCTGCCAGAATATAGAATGCAAGACTTGCAAATACCCAGCCAAATACCAAAATACAGATTCCGGCAACCGACTTCACAATTCCATAATTTACGAGCCCTGCCACAAAATCCATAATGGCTCCAACAATTACAAATACTGCCAGAAGCGTAATGGCTGCGGTAATAATTTTTCCTTTCATAACAATCAGCAAAATTCCAAGCAATATGGATCCCAAAGCTGACGCTACGTTTTCTTTCTGGTTCATATGTTGTTCCTCCTTATCAATTATCTCCTATAATAACTCATCCAACAGATTACTTCATATCTGCCTCAAATGCAACGGACAATTATGAATCTCTGTATGATATAAGCCATTCAACCAGATCTTCATACCCGATTGCCCGGCTGTAATAAGCGCCCTGGAATACATCACACCCCAATGCTTTCAGCTTCTCTAACTGTTCTTTTGACTCCACCCATTCTGCAATCGTTGTAAAATGAATCGACTCCCCAAGCTTGGTGATCGAACCGATAATTTCCGCATTGGTTTCGTTTTCAAGCACATTCCGCGTCAAAGATCCATCCAGTTTCACGACTGCAAAAAATCCTGTCTGCAAGTAAAGCAGGGAGGTATGCCCCATCCCAAAATCATCAATCAAAAACCGGTGTCCGTGCGCTTTCAATTCTTCTATTTTATGTACCACATCCTCTGTCGAAGATATCGCGTCCTGCTCAGTGATTTCAAGACACAACTGGCTACAGGAAATTCCATGTGTCTTCACACTGTTTTCCACCGCTTCCACCAATCCATCCCACTGCAGAGACGCATTGGTCAGATTGACAGAGATATCAAAGCTTTCGTCTACATAATCAGTCAGTCTGGCTCTCGCCGCTGCCGCTTCATCTAAGATTGCTGCATCAAGCGCATGCATAATTCCAAGTTCTTTTGCAAGCTGAATGATAAGTGGTGGGTAAATATTTCCAAACACGGGATGATTCCACCGAATCAAAGCCTCCGCACCAGAACAATGCCCATTCTTGTCCACCTGTGGCTGATACATCAGAAACAGACTGTGATTTTCAATTGCCTCCTTCAATTCGCCGGCCAGCAGCCGTGCCGTATTTCCACATACATCTTCCCGTTTTGTAAATGCGAACAGAACTCCACTTTCTTCCTGCTTTTTGTATTCTTCTACCAATTGGTTCACATTCTGTATCATCTGCTGCCGGCGCTGCATTTCAAACATCCGGATAAACGGACGATATACAAACACGCCGGTCACAATGCATATAAGCTGAAGCACTACTCCTTTCCACGAACCAGTTGCCTGATATCCACTCAGAAGAACCGGTGTTGTCCACTCCACCGATGCTACCACATGTGGAACAATGTCAAAATACATTGCCGCATATGTAATCAGGAAATTCAGTATCGGAACTACCAAAAATGGTACAATAAAGATCGGATTCAAAATGACCGGAACTCCAAACAACGCAATCTCACTGATATTAAACAAAACTGCCGGTGCCGCCATACCCGCAACATTCCGCAGACTCTTCGTCTTCGCAAACAGCAAAACCGCGATTACAAGGCAGATCATCACGCCGGTTCCCCCCATGATTACGAACACATCCTGAAAAGACTTGCTGAATATACCAACAGATACATCTGAGAAATTCTGTTTGATCACAACATCCAATACATTGTTTCCATGCACCCCAAAAAACCAAAGTACATGTGTCTCCACAATGATTAAGATTCCAGACCAGAAATTATTATCAATCGAACCAAACAGACGATTTACTCCAAGCTCAAACAATTCCTGTACTCCATTTACCCCGCTCGTCACATATAGTACCTGATGAAACAGGTTAAACACGAATAATATCCCCAAAGTACAGCCAATTCCATTGATTGCATGCATATAACCACTGTCAGTATCTATTTCCTTGTTTCTCACTGACATAAAATTTATATCCTTTAATTTGAAATACAAAAATCCTGCACCAAGGGATACAAACAGTGCAGTGAATGTATTCATATTGCTAAATGCCTTTATCGAAAAACTCCCATATTGGATTCCTGCACATCCGGCAAAACTGGCAAGCGTAACAACCGCCAGTACAATCGTATCCCCCGTCTCCACAAATCCACTTTTCTTTCTGGATTTGATCAGCGCATAGCTGACACTCGTCGTCACTGCAAGCAAAACCGCAAAAATATCATTTACACCATGATATATAAATTGCAGCATATCCATAACATGACCTGACCAGATATGTGCAATAAAATCCTGATAGCCTGCTATCGGCAGACTCATGATCATCAATGCGCCATAGCCAACAACAAGCAGGGGAATAAGCATAATCATCCCCTGGCGGATCGCACCAAAGGCACAGCTTTTTTCTATCTTATTCGTTGCTTTTAATACTCTGTTTTCCATTTTTTTCATTCGTATATTTCCTCAAGTCATAATATTTTATTATAACATGGATACAGCACAAGCTCAACCACATCTGAACTTTCCTATTTACCAATTCTTTCACATTCACCCCAGAAGGAAATACATTTTCTGTAATTACATTTATAACAATACTATGCTATAATAAAGTTTACGACAGATGTATTTACAGACACCTTATAAAAACGAATGAAACTGATGAGCAACAGATTGCCACGGATATATGTTCCACGAAGGAGAAAAATTATGAATTACGACGAATCTGTTTTTAAGGAAAAGGCGAACCGGAGAGCCAGACGGATCTGGATCATCTTCGCCGCATTGCTTTCTGCAAACTATGGTGCCGATGTGGCGAACCATCTACGTGGCACTACCTATTATATTTTCTTTTTAGCGCTCTGCTGGCTGCCAGTCATCACCGGGGAGATTCTGCTTCGTGTGAAGGGCTTCGATACTGACCAATACAAATTCAACCTCGTGATCGGCTATGGCATTTTCTATACATTTGTATTATGCACAACAGAATCACCGATTGCATTCACGTATATCCTGCCCGTGACCAGTCTTCTGGTTCTCTATAAAAGTATCCGATTCATGGTGAGCTGCGGAATCGCAAACTCCCTGATTATCGTCGGAGGTGCTGCCTATCGTATCTCACAGGGATTCAACTCCGCCTCCGATATGAAGAATTATCAGCTCGAGCTCGCCTGTATCATACTCTGCTATATCTGCTATGTCATGTCCATCAAGCACCTGATTGAGTCTGACGGTGCCATGACAGACAGCATCAAGGCAGACCTTCATCGTGTTGTCACGACTGTGGAACAGGTAAAGCAGGCATGTAACACGATCACAAACGGCATTACCGTTGTCCGTGAGCTTGCATCCGAGAATACACATGGTGCCACGATTGTTGTAGACAGCCTGAACCGGCTCAGCGATCATAACTCTGACTTGCAGAGCAGTACAACCTCGTCGAACGAAATGACATCCGACATACACGCACAGGTCAACCATGTGGCAGAGATGATTGAGCAAATGGTCTCACTTACGAGCACTTCGGTGCAGCACGCGAAGGTAAGCTCCGAGGATCTGGCAGATCTTGTAACTACGACGAACACGATGGCTTCCCTCTCCGGGGAGATTGAACAGACGTTACAAAACTTTAAGTCCGAGTTCGCTATGGTAAAGAACGAAACCGGTGTCATCGAGAATATCACATCCCAGACGAATCTTCTTGCATTAAATGCATCGATTGAAGCTGCCCGCGTCGGCGAATCCGGAAAGGGATTTGCAGTCGTAGCCGAGCAGATCCGTACATTAAGCGAGGAGACCAAGTCCTCTTCCAACCAGATCCGGCAGGCACTCGAGCATCTCGAAGAGACTTCTGAGCGGATGACCGCTTCGATGGAAGAAACCCTGAAGCTGATCCAGCTCACATTGACCAAGGTCACGCAGACCGGTAAGAGTATGACGGAAATCGCTTCCGATACGAATAAGATCGGTGAGAATATTCAGGTCATCGACCACGCCATGAAGGAAGTCGAGGCTTCCAACATCCATCTTGTGGACAATCTGAATCAGGTAACAGATATCGTCGGCGACATGACAACCTGCATCAGCGACTCCAACGAGATCAACAACCGCATGCTCAGCAAATACGATGAATCAGCCAACAGCATCAACTCCATTGAGACCGTCATCGAATCCCTCATGTGCGAGCTTGGAATCGGTGGTTTCATGGGAACCGAAGATGTACAGCCTGGCATGAAACTGAGTGTGGCACTGAAGGACGGAAAGAACTATTACGGCGAGGTACTGACACGTGAGAACAATACGTTATCAATCACCCTTGCAAATGCACCGAAGCTTACGGAGGTGACAGAATGTAAGCTGCAAGTAACTGTCGGCAACGTGCTTTACTGCTGGGATCCGGCTAAGATTGTCCATACCTCGCAAGAAGCGGATTCCCACTTCACGATTCAGATTGAATCCCGTCCGAAGATCAACAACCGCCGGAAATACCCTCGTCTGGATATCTCCAATGCCTGCACGATCACTCTGGCAGATGGCGCAACAACCATGGAAGGCAAGCTCGATAACTTAAGTGCAAACGGCTTTGCATTTCTGACACATGACCGGTATTTCGCAACACACAAAGACGTAGATATCCGCGTGAAGATTCATAACTTCGATCTGCCACAGCACGACGAACTCGAAGGGCACGTCATCCGTTGTTCGAATAACGAAGGGCTCTACATCGTAGGATGTCAGATGCCGGGCGATGATTTCTTTATCCGGGATTATGTGAAGAGTCGGTTGTAATTGGACAGCCTGCATGCATTGCATGAATACGATGAATATTGTTGTATTGTTGCAAAGCAGGGTGCTAAACAAGCTGTAGAAATGGTTATAAAAAACGCATGTCAAGTTGATTGACATGCGTTTTTCGTTCGTATTCTGTTTAGTTAAGTCTGCAAAAATCAAGCTACCAAAGGACATCAACAATGCTAATATCCCAATGAAAATCGAAATGATCTCATAAGCCGTCATCGGCGCCACGTCTACACTCCGTTTC
>ERZ1034984.2113-NODE-2113-length-16702-cov-7.827717_pt1 | contig 16702 bp, 18 predicted proteins | sample MGYA00520589_ERZ1034984 | MGnify/ENA primary metagenome ERZ1034984 (study PRJEB33766, sample SAMN09781790) | gut metagenome | biome: gut microbiome | host: Homo sapiens | place: Madagascar | study: EMG produced TPA metagenomics assembly of the PRJNA485056 data... | reverse complement strand
GAGCACTGCCTTCACACGGCAGGGGTCACATGTTCGATCCATGTATCACGCACCAGTCAAGCAAAACCTCCTGAATCCCTGGTTCAGGAGGTTTTTTGCTTTGGGACTTCTTCTTGCGCAGAACGCACGCATGCCGGTCTGTGCGCGTGCGAAGGGGTGTTCACGCAGCCTTGCGCTGGCTGCTGCGTCGCACGGCGCGCGCGCTGATCTTGGTGGCCTCAGGAAAGCGCGCCATGGCGTACGATACCGCCGAGCAGGTGCTGGAAAACAAACCGACATAGCGGACGCCTTGAACTTTGACAATGCAGTACTTCATCGAATTGCAGGAGTTGTTTGTGCTTGAATTGTTACTTATCGACAATTCTGTTTCAAAATGAAACAAAAAGTTGTAACAGACACTGATGCCCCGCATTTCGACAGTGGGTGTGGGTTGGCCTCAGTTCAGAAGGGTGGACATGTGGATGGCGCAAACTATTAAAAAAATAGCTGCTTGCGCTTGCATTCCAAGGTTTTCATGATGTTTTATGCATGAAGTGCTTGAAAAACAAGCGTAAGCAGCTATAAAAAATAAGAGCAGTGTAGTTTGCCATGATTAGTTACAGACTGTTGGCATGCCGGAGACACGCATTGGATAAGAAGCAGCTCAGCGAAGCAGACATTCGCGCCAAATTCATTGACCCAGCCATCCTCAAGGCAGGCTGGAGCGAAACCACCCAGATCTACCGCGAATACACCATTGCCCCCGGCCGCATCGTGGTGCGCGCCCTGTGCCAGCAATTGCGTGAACAACTGATCCAGGCGCGCCAGACCGAAAACCTGCTGGCGCAAGCATGGGTGGAACAGGCGGCGGCATAAGCACCTCGGTACACATGACAGGCTACGCAAAACCTTGGACCAGTTATGCGGACCAGCTGCGTATCCTGCAGCAGCGCGGCATGCAGGTGTCTGATGCCGCCAAGGCACTGGAGTATCTGGGGCGTATTGGCTACTACCGCCTCTCCGGCTACTGGCACGACATGCGCCAGTGGCAGTGCGATGCAAACGGCCAGCGCGTAGTGCTGGACCAGTTCAAGCCCGGCACGCAGTTTCAGGACGTGGTGGCGCTGTTTGACAAGCGCCTGCGCCTGTTGGTGCTGGACGCGCTGGAGCGCATTGAAATTGCGCTGCGCGTGGACCTGTCTTACCGGCTGGGGCAAAAGGGGCCGTTTGCGTATCTGGATCCGGCTAACTTCAATGCTGTTTTCACGCAGAAGAAGAAACGATCAGGCTTGACGGCCTATGCAGAGTGGCTGCAGAAGCACGACAGCTTGATACAGCGCAGCAGCGAAAAATTCATTCAGCACAACCGCAATAAATATGGTTTGCCGCTGGCTATTTGGGTGGCCTGTGAAGTGTGGGATTTTGGCTGTATGTCTGTGCTTTTTTCAGGCTTACCAGAACCGGAACAGAACGACATTGCGAAGTCTTACGGGCTGCCAGCAGATAGCGGCAGTGTGATGGTCAGTTGGCTGTGCAGCTTGAACTATGTGCGCAATGTCTGTGCCCACCATAGCCGCTTATGGAACCGAAACGTGGTGGATCAGCCCAAGTTGCCTAAAAAAGGTGCTGTGCAGGCGTTGGATGTGTTCCACGGCAAAGCTTGGCTGGTGGCACGCCCGTTTGCGCTGTTGTGTATTTGCCAACATTTGATGCAGCAAATTAACCCGCATTCCTCGTGGAGTCAGCGTGTGCGGGTGCTGTTGGAGAGCTTTCCGCCCTTGCATCATGTGGGCTTGACGCTGCAAGGCATGGGAATGGAGGCTCAGTGGCTACAAGCACTAGATGACGGGCGCCCTGCTTACTGGACCAGTCTTTTGCGCTGAGAGGGATAAAGAAAAACCCCCAGCAGCTAGTGCAAGCACATCACTGAAGGGGGGCCGTGTTGACGGTGATTCTAGACCTTTTTGGGTTTTTGCACATCATCCAGAGCGTGCAGTCTGTGGCATGGCAGTGTTCTTGCTCGGGGTGAAAATTAAAAAAGCCTTGTAACTCATTGAATTACAAGGCTTTTGTATTTTGGCGGAAGGGGCGGGATTCGAACCCGCGGTAGGCTATTAACCTACACACGCTTTCCAGGCGTGCGACTTAAACCGCTCATCCACCCTTCCGTTGCTGGGGCTGCAGTGCAGCATCAGCGAAAACTTTGCCAGCTGCAGAGGATTGGCTCTGCGATTTGGCGAAACCAAGATTCTAGCGCAGTTTTTCATGCCCTCAATGAAATTCAGGGTGTCTGTGCGTGGGCTGAGGGCCTTGCATGCAAGTTGGTGCCTGTGCAGGCGGTGTGCGACACAACGTGACGCAGTGCTGTGAAGAATCTGGGGCTGCAATCTCAGGAGGACACAGCATGGCAAGAAGGCGTAAATTAGGTTCAGGGGTGAGTGGGGATCTGGACCCATTGGTCAGATTGTGGATGCTGCGCTTGCTGGTGCTGCTGGGCGGCCAGCGTGAGTTCATGGGCACACATGGTTTTCGCAATGATGCAGTGGCTGTTGCTCTGGGTCTGGGGCACTGGGTGGATGAGGCGGAGTTTGATTTGCCCGACTATCTGAAGAGGGGCGAAGGCAGCAGCAGTGAGTTTGAGGTCAAGCGGGTCAAACGCGCGCTGCGGCAGATGCACCAGCAGGCTGAAGACAGTAAGCCGCAGACCGTGGCTTCGGAATTCATGCGCCGCAATATGCACAGGCTGGCCGAGCTGGTGGGACTGGATGAGACGGACTGCAAGATCCTGACGTTTGTTGTGGTCATTCACAACGAACGCCTGCTTGACGATACGGGGGATTTGCTGGGCCAGCTTTCGTCGTCCAGGGTGTTTCAGGTGCTGTCAGTGCTGCTGGAGCTGCCGGAAACTGCGGTGCGTACCGCATTGGGTGCACAAGGGATTCTGGCGCGCTCCGGGCTGGTGTCGGTGGAGCGCAGAGGGGCTAGCACGCTGTGCAACAAGCTGAACCTGCTGTCGGATGTGTTTGCAGACCTGATGGTCTCGGCCGACACGGACCCGCTGGGTTTGCTCAAAGGGACGGTTGCCCCTTCACCGCAGGGCACGCTCAGTCTGGCTGATTACGCGCACATTCAGCCTTCGCTGGACATTTTGCAGCCGTATCTGCAGCACACGGCGCAGACATGCCGGCGTGGCGTGAACATCTTTTTGCATGGGGCGCCTGGTACAGGCAAGAGCGAACTGGCGCGTGCACTGGCGCAGGAGCTGGGCTGTGAGTTGTTTGAGGTGTCCAGCGAAGATGAAGACGGCGATCCCATCAACGGAGAGCACCGCCTGCGTGCCTTTCGGGCCGCGCAGAGTTTTTTTGCGCAGCGCACGGCGCTGGTGGTGTTTGATGAGGCTGAGGATGTCTTCAACGATGGCGACCTGATGTTTGGCCGCAAGAGCACGGCGCAGGTGCGCAAGGCCTGGGTCAACCGCATGCTGGAGGACAACCCGGTGCCGACGGTATGGCTCTCCAACGCAGTGCGCGGTATGGACCCGGCTTTTGTGCGCCGTTTTGACATGGTCATTGAACTGCCGGTGCCTCCCAGAAAGCAGCGTGAGCAGATGCTGCGCATGCGCTGCGGTGACTTGCTGGATGCGCCGCGTATCGCGGCAATTGCAGAAGTTGACAGTCTGGCTCCGGCAGTGATTGCCAAGGCGGGTGGGGTGGTACGTGCCATCAGTCAGCAGCTGGGGGCGGAGAAGACCGCTGCTGCGTTTGAGCATCTGGTCAGCAGCACTTTGCGCGCGCAGGGGCACCGCACGCCGCTCAGGCAAGGGGGTGCAGATGTGGTCATGGGCTATGACCCTGCATTCATCCAGGCTGACGCTGATCTGGAGGAGGTGGCTCGGGGGCTGGTGGGTACACAGTCCGGCCGCCTGTGTCTGTACGGGCCGCCGGGCACGGGCAAGACCGCCTATGGCCGCTGGCTGGCAGAGCAGCTGGGCATGCCGCTGACGGTTAAGCGGGTGTCGGATCTGATTTCGCCCTATGTGGGCGAGAGTGAGCAGAACATTGCGCGGGCATTTAGGGATGCGCAGTCGGAGCAGGCGGTGCTGATGATGGATGAGGTGGACAGCTTCTTGCAGGACCGCCGTGGCGCACAGCGTGGCTGGGAGGTGAGCCTGGTCAATGAAATGCTCACGCAGATGGAAGCTTTTCCGGGGGTGTTCATTGCTTCGACCAATCTCATGGACGGGCTGGATCAGGCTGCACTGCGGCGTTTTGACCTGAAAGTGAAGTTTGACTTTCTGCCGCCACAGCAAGCCTGGGCACTGCTGTGCGCGCAGTGCGAACGCATGCAGCTGCCTGCGCCTTCAGACGCAGAGCGCGCACAGCTGGCGCGACTGCACAGCCTGACGCCAGGTGACTTTGCCGTGGTAGTGCGCCAGAGCCGGTTTCGCCCAGTGCGCAGCGCGGCCAGCCTGATTGCAGCGCTGGAAGCGGAATGCGCGGTCAAGCAAGGTGCTGGCCGGTCGATGGGGTTTGTGTAAACAAGTGCTGAGGTTTATATAGTTTTAATAGCTGTTAGCGCCTGATACATAAGCCTTAGAGCGTGTTTTTGCTATGGAAATTTGGCTGCTACGGCTTCGGATGCAGCAGTTCAATGCCCGGCAATGCCTTGTATGTGCATTCCCGGGTAATGCGCACAAAATCCTGCATCCACGGGCGCTGTGCCACTTCAGGGCTGCTGGCCATATACAGGTGTGCATGCAGACCGTTGGGCGTAATGGGCTTGGCGGCTACATAGCCTTTTTCCAGATAGCTTTGCACCGTCCACATCGGCAAGGTAGCAATGCCGCGGCCACTGGCCACCAGTTGCAGCATGGCCACCGTGAGCTCACTGGTGCGCCTGCCTGCGGGGGTGACTCCGGCTGGGATGAGCACTTGCCGCATGATGTCCAGCATATCGTCAGGGATGGGGTAGCTGATGAGCACTTCGCTGGCGAAGTCCTGCGCTTGCAGGTAGCTGCGCTCAGACAGGTGGTGCTGCTTGGCAATCAGCGCCAGCATTTCGTAGCGAAACAGCGGGTGGTAGACGACGGGGTCATCCTCATCGGGGTCGCCCACGATGGCGACTTCTGCCCGGTTTTGCAGGATGAGCGCCACGGGGTCGGGGTGAAAGCCGGAGACGATGTCCAGCTCTACATCCGGCCAGCGCTGGCGGAAGACATCCATGGCGGGCATGAGCCAGTCAAAGCAGGTGTGGCACTCCACCACGATGCGCAGCGTGCCACCGCCACCTTGCGACAGGCGCAGCACATCGCGTTCCGCCTGTTCAACCTCGGGCAGGATATGGGCCCCCAGTTCCAGCAGGCGTTCGCCAATGGCACTGAACTTCAGCGGGCTGGATTTGCGCTCAAACAGCGGGCTGCCGTAGCGCTCTTCCAGAAATTTGATCTGGTGAGATAGCGCAGACTGGGTAACGTTGAGCATCTGCGCAGCGCGAGCCAGGCTGCCGGTTTCTTGCAGGGCGCAGAGCGTACGCAGATGGCGCAGCTCCAGAAAAGGGGAGAGGATCACAGCAGGTCGTTGGTGCGAAAACTTAAGGCTATTAGTTTTCCTCAAGTTTATCTGAAAAATTCTCGTTTTACTGCAAGATATAACTTTTATAGCATTCATGCATTCCTTGTTGCAGCTTGCACTGCACTGGGCTCTCATGTTTCTCTCAAGGTTTGTATGTCGCTGTTCTGTTCTTGCCCTCTGTTTCACATGCCGATGCTCTTGGCTGCTGCTGAGCGTAGTGCTGGCATTTCGATGATTGACAGCCCAGCATGATTTGAAGCCGGATTTGCCTGAATGCGAAGAATTGAAAATAAAAAACATTGCATGCATATCGCAGGTTTGCTGCATTCAATGTTTTAAATAGATTTAGAAAATTTCACGAAATTTCAGAATTTATTTTGAAGGGAAAAGACGACCATGTATCCAGACTTCACTTTTAGCATTGAAAAGTTCATTTTTGATGAGAACTATCAGCCATCGAATAAAACCAGGCTGACCACCAATTTTGCCAACTTGGCGCGCGGTGAAAATCGCAAGGAAAATTTGCGCCGTACGATACAGATGATGAATAATCGTTTTAACAGTCTGGCGCACTGGGATAACCCCAATGGTGATCGCTATGCGATTGAGCTGGAAATTGTTTCTGCGGATATGAAAATCAATGGGGAAGCATTAAAGCATGAGCTTCCACTGATTGAAATACTAAAAACCAATATTATTGACAGGCAAACGGGGCTGCACATCGAGGGCAGTGGCGGCAACAGCTTCTCGTCTTATGTGCGTGACTATGACTTCAGCGTCTTGCTGAAAAATCACAACGAAAACAAGCCGGAGTTTAGTGAGCCAGAGGAATTTGGTGTGTTGCACGGAAAGCTGTTCAAGCACTTTCTGAACTCCAAGGCTTACCAGGAAAATTTCAGGAACTATCCGCTGATTTGTCTGAGCATTGCTGCTGGTAAAACTTATTACCGCACGGGTACGCATCATCCTGTGCTTGGCATGGAGTACACCCAGGATGCTCCATCCATCACAGACAGGTATTTTGAGAAAATGGGTATGAAGGTACGTTACTTCATGCCTGCAAACAGTGCTGCACCTCTGGCTTTTTATTTTATTGGCGATCTGCTTGCAGATTATGCCAATCTGGAGATGATTGCGGCCATCAGCGTCATGGAAACTTTCCAGAAGATCTATCGCCCTGAGATTTATAACGCCAATGCCCCAGCTGCTACACGCTTTCAACCTAGCTTGAAGCATACCGACTATTCATTGACGCAGATTTTCTACGACCGTGAAGAGCGCAACCAATTGGCCGTCAATCAGGGCAAGTTGACCGAAGCATGGTTTATCAAGCCCTACGAAAAAATCCTTGCGCAATGGGCTTCGCATGTACAGGTTTAAACGCCGTGCATGGATAGCGCTGAGATACATATTTATGAAAGAGCCATCATGCGCCCATTGCGTGTAGTTGCGATCTCTGGTGGGGTGCAGCAAAGCTCCAAATCCACAGTTCTGGCAGAACATTTGCTGCACTTGATGGCCCAGAAGCTGCCTGTTGAACCACGGTTGACCGTCCTCGGCACGCTGGTGCCGCAGTTAGCGGGCACGACATGGCGCGCTCAAGTGCCAGGTGTGGTGGAGCAAGCGCTGGAGGAAGTGGAGCAAGCAGATGTTCTGGTAGTGGTTACCCCGGTCTTTCGGGGCTCTTACACCGGCATGTTCAAGCACTTTTTTGACTTGATCCATCAGGATGCCTTGATCGATAAACCGATCCTGCTGGCTGCCACAGGCGGCAGTCAGCGTCACGCCTTGATGATTGATCACCAGCTGCGGCCCTTGTTCAGCTTTTTTCAGGCGCGCACTTTGCCGCTGGGCGTTTATGCGACAGACAGCGATTTTGAGAGCCATCGCCTGCACAGTGCAGCCTTGCTGGAGCGTGCCCAGTTGTCCGTGGATCGGGCATTGCCTGTGATTGAACTCATATGCCGCGCACCAGCGGTGACTCCCTGAGTGCTCACTTCGCGCTCTCCATACAGGGGAGCGCCCCCACTTTTTGTTTATTGTTTGAGAGGAACCCTGATGTTTGAGACTTCTATTGCAGGCAGTTTGCCAAAACCAGCCTGGCTGGCAGAAACCAACAAGCTCTGGCCGCAGTGGAAAGCGGAAGGCGATGCACTGCTGCAAGCCAAGGCGGATGCCACCCTGCTGTGGATCAAAGCCCAGGAAGATGCGGACCTGGACATCATTTGCGATGGCGAACAGTCCAGGCAGCACTTTGTGCATGGCTTTCTGGAGCAAGTCGAGGGCATTGACTTTGAGAACAAGGTCAAGATGGGTATTCGTAACAACCGCTATGACGCCATGGTGCCGCAGGTGGTGTCGGCGCTGCGCCTGAAGGGCCGCGTTCATGCCTTTGAAGCGCAGCTGGCGCGCGCTCATACGAAAAAGAAGCTCAAGTTCACCTTGCCTGGACCCATGACCATCATCGACACCGTGGCAGACAATTACTACGGTGACAAGATCAAGCTGGCTTTTGCTTTTGCCGAATTGCTGAATCAGGAAGCCCTGGCGCTGCAGGCGGATGGCGTTGACATCATCCAGTTTGATGAGCCTGCATTCAATGTCTATATGAAGGACGCCGCAGACTGGGGTGTACAGGCACTTGAGCGTGCCGCACAAGGCTTGACCTGCACCACAGCGGTACATATCTGCTATGGCTACGGCATCAAGGCCAATACCGACTGGAAGAGCACCCTGGGTGAAGAGTGGCGGCAGTACGAAGAGGTGTTCCCCGCACTGGCGCGCAGCAGCATTGACCAGGTGAGTCTGGAGTGCATCCACTCCCATGTGCCTCCTGAACTGATGAAACTGCTGGTGGGCAAGGACGTGCTGGTGGGCGTGATCGATGTGGCCAGCGATGTGGTGGAGACACCTGAGGAGGTCGCAGACACCATCTCCAAGGCGCTGGAGTTTGTGCCTAAGGAACACTTGTTCCCTTGCACCAACTGTGGCCTGGCACCGATGGGGCGCGATGTGGCATGGCGCAAGCTGAAAGCCCTGGCTGCTGGTACCCAGCTTGCCAAGGAGCGGCTTGCGGTGAAGTCATTGTGATGGGCTGAAGCTGCTTTGTTCAGGCAGCTCAATCAGCCGGGCGCGCAACGAACTACCGGTGATGCACAAGTGATCGGAGGTTTGGCTAAACTGCCGCCTCGTTTTACTTGGGATTCCTGTCCCTGCAACGCCCTGATTTATGACTGCTGCAACCTATCCATCCGCTGAAACTGACTTTGACGCCATCATCCTGGGAGCGGGGGCAGCCGGTTTGTTCTGTGCGGCACAAGCCGGACAACTGGGCCTGAAGGTGCTGCTGATTGATCATGCGGAGAAGGTGGCAGAGAAGATCCGTATCTCAGGTGGTGGGCGCTGCAACTTTACGAACCGGGACTTGGATGTGCGCGCCCCACACAAACACTATGTGGGTCAAAACCCCCAGTTTTGCCGCTCTGCGCTGTCTCGCTATACACCTAACGACTTCATTGCCTTGCTGGACAAGCACGGCATTGCCTATGAAGAAAAGCACAAGGGGCAGTTGTTTGCCTGCCGTAGTGCCGAGGACATCATTCAGATGCTCTTGGCGGAATGCCAGGCGGGTCACGTACAGCGCTGGCAGCCGTGCAGCGTAAAGAAAGTGGCGTTTGATCCAGCCCAGGCACACAGCCGTAAATATGCAGTGCACACGGATCGCGGTGTCGTTCATGCACGGTGCCTCGTGCTGGCCACGGGTGGCCTGTCGATCCCCAAAATTGGTGCCACAGACTTTGGCTACCGTCTGGCACAGCAGTTTGGCCTGCCTTTGGTAGAGCGCCGCCCAGGCCTGGTGCCTCTGACCTTTGATGGCGAGCACTGGCAGCCTTATGCACAGCTGGCTGGCCTGGCGCTGAACGTGGAGATCAGTACGGGCAGCCAAAAAGAGAGAGTGACTTTCCAAGAGGATTTGCTGTTCACGCACCGTGGTTTGTCTGGCCCAGCGGTGCTGCAAATTTCCAGCTACTGGAAAGAAGGCTCTCCGCTCAAAATCAATCTGCTACCTGGTAGCGATGTGGGCGAATTACTGCAGCAAGCCAAAAGCTGCTCTCGCAAGCTCGTCGCGAACGAGTTGTCTGCCTATATGCCTAGTCGATTGGCGGATGCCTGGACCGCACAGCGGCCTGAGCTGCAACGTCCGATCAATGAGGTCAGCGATAAAGCGCTGGCTGCGTTGGCAGAGAAATTGTCCCGCTGGGAAATCACGCCCAGTGGTTCAGAAGGCTATAAAAAAGCGGAAGTGACTTTGGGTGGCATTGACACCAAAGCCTTGTCGCAAAAAACCATGGAGGCTAAATCTCAGCCTGGCCTGTATTGCATTGGTGAAGTCGTTGACATCACAGGCTGGCTGGGTGGCTATAACTTCCAGTGGGCTTGGGCCAGTGCTTTTGCGTGTGCGCAGGCCATGGCACAGCAGCCTGCGAACGATCAATAAAAATGCTTCGGCACGTTCGCTCAAGCACTGGTTAATGCCGTTCAGTCCGCAGATGAGGCTGGCTTTCCATAGCTCTTGCTCGTGAATGGGACTGCTTCGACACCACGGCGTTGATTGACGACCAGTGTCATCAAGAAAAACAGATTGCACAGCGTATTGCACATGCGTGGCAGGATGTCTGGCACAGTCTTTTGCCCTTCCTCCTCCACACGCACCATGCAGCGAATCGCCTTTTTGGCAGCAGATCGTGCCTGGTGCAGTTGTGGCACGGGGGCAGTGCCGCGAGGCAGCACAAAAATATGTTCACGCTCACCAACCTCGGTGCGGTAGTGCTGCAGTCTGCCCAGCAGCCATTGCTGGTCGTCTTCGGTCACAGCAAGACGTCCACGGATGGAGCCATTGATGTGAAAAGCCAGGGGCTGCAGCGTTTCAAGGTCCTGGCGCATGTCTTGCATGTCATCGGGCATGGCTGCAATGGCGCTGCCAATCAACGCACACAGTTCATCGGTGGTGACTTCAAAGTCGCACAGGTAAGAGGTCTGGTGAATAAAGGGGTAGCAGACTTCATCCCAGTTTTTGCTGAGTTTCATGGGGTTCTTTCGCGGTAGGGCATGCGCAGGCAGCGCAGAAAAATCTCTGCCGCCTCCGCCAGGCGTGGGCCAGGTCGCGTCGCAATGCGGCGCTCTTCGGCGGTCAGGGGACATATGCGCCCGTGCTCGAGCGCAGGAATACGGTGCCAGCCGGGGCGTGTGTGCACTGCGTGTGCCCCTTGGGAGTAGGTCTGGATGATCAGCTCCGGCGCATGCTGGACCACATATTCAGGAGAGAGCTTGGGGTAAGCCGTGGTCGATGCTGCTGCAATGTTCTGCGCCCCCAGAAGTGCTAACAACTCACCAATAAAGGAGCTGGGCGCGGCGCTGTAAAGCGCAGCATCAAGCTCGATATAGACACGCTGTGCTGGAATTTTTGCAGCTTGCTCGCGCAATGCATCGAGCTTTTGGTCCATGGCGGCAATCACCGCTGGTGCAGCCTGCGTGTCCAGTAGACCATCTAAGCGCTGCAAGACGCTGCGGACTTCCTCTATTGATAAGGCATCGACTTCCTGCACATTCAGGCCCAGTGCCTGCAGCTTTTGAATTACTTGCGGAGCGCGCCCCACCAGTACCAGATCGGGCTGTAGCTGAACAATTTCTTCGAGACGAGGTTGCCAGGTTTTTCCCAGCCGTGGGAGCTTGGCAACTTCTGGCGGGTCCAGCGAGAAATCATCCACACCTACGAGGCGATCGCAGGCCCCTAAAACACAAACTGCCTCCGTAGCAGAAGGCAGTAAAGAGATCACGCGCTGTGCCTGGGCCCATGCCTGCCCATAAAGGGCGGACAGGGTCACAAGGCACGCTGCGCTGTAGATGCGCAGCTTGGGCATTATTTCGGGGTCCATTTCAGGCTGAAGTACACCGTGCGGCCTGCGCTGGCATACCCTGCGATGGGTTCGTAGTGCTTGTCTGCGATGTTGTCCAGCCGAGCAGTCAGACTCAGTTCGCTGGTGAGGGCGCGCTCGGCATAGAGATTGATCAGGCCGTAGCCGGGTAGCTGCCGTGTGTTGGTGGCGTTGGTCTGGCGCTGGCTGTACAGCTGTGCTTCGCCGCCCAGTACCCAGTGTGCTAGCTGTGTGTTCGCGTGTAGTTTCAGCGCTCGCTTGGAGCGGTAGGGCAGCAGGGTGTTGCGCTCTTCATCTTTGGGGTTGAGCAAGTCCAGTGCGGCGCTGAAGTTCCAGTGCGCCCAGCGTGTCTCACCGGTCAACGTCAACCCAGTGAGTTTGACTTTTTCCCAGTTGCGGTAACAGTTACACGGCTGTGCACTGGTCCAGTCATAAGTGATCTGATCACGGATTCTGTTTTGGAATACGACGGCAGACAGCTTGAGGGTGTCTTGCTCAAAGTACAGCCCGGTTTCCATATTGCGGCTGCTTTCGGGGCGCAGGTCGGCAGCACTTTGGCCTGTATAGCGCTCATACAGGGTGGGGGTACGAAAAGCGGTGCCTGCAGAAGCGACCCAGCGCCACTGCTCGTTCAATTGCAGGCCATAGCCTACACTGCCTGTGGTTTTGCTTTGCTGCTGGCGAATGGCATCGTGGCGAATATGTGTGTTGAGCGTGTGCACACCCGAGGTGTAGTTCCAGCCGAGAGCGATGGCATTTTGGGTGCGTTTGGCATCGACGTTTTGGGTCCATGCATAGTCCGTATCCAGCCGGTCTTCCATGCGTTCCAGATTCAGGTTCAGCTGGTGGCCCTGGATATTCCAGATGTTCTGCCACAGCAGTGAAGTGCTGTTGGCCTTGAGGGATTCGGCGGTGGCCGTGTGGCGCTCTGTGTGCAGGCGGGTCTGAGCAAGCTGCACTTCGCTGTGGTAGAGCTTGCTCCACTGCGCGGCCCACTTCACATTGGCCAGCGTGGTCTTGTTGGTGTCGTAATCATCAAAAGGCGGTGTGCTCTGGTCGTAGTGGCCTCGCTGCCGGGTGTGGTGCAGACCCACACTGAAGTCGTGAATGCCTTGGCGGTAGCCAGCATTGAAGCCTGCAGAGCTGTTGCTGTACCCATCTTTATCAGTATTTGCGCCCCAGGTGTTGCCGGGGTATACGTCAAAGCCATCACTGCGCTGGTCCACCATGTTCAAGGCATAGTGCCAGTTACCTGTGCCTTTGGAGATGCCTGCGGCCAGCTTGCGAGTGCTGTGTGTGCCTGCTCCTGCTTCCAGGTATTGGGAGGCTTTGCCGTTTTGGGCTTTGCGCGTAAAGATCTGTATGACGCCGCCAATGGCATCGGAACCATAGACTGCGGCTGCTGGACCACGCAGGACTTCAATGCGCTCAATTTGCCCCAGCGGCAAATGTGCCCACGGAGCACCACCCTGCATTTCCTGCGTGCCATAGCGCACACCGTCGATCAGGACGATGGCGTGCTGGTTACTGGTTCCTCGAATATAGACCCCCGTGCTCTGACCAAGGCCGCCATTGCGTGAGAGCTGTACACCTGGCACGCGCGCCAGTACATCAGCAACGCCCACGGGGCCTGCGCGTTCAATCTCGGCCTGGTCAATGATGGTGATGTCTGCGGTGACCTGCGCCAGAGACTGTTGTAGGCGCGAGGCTGTGACAACCATGGGCGACAGTGCATGGTCTTGCGCCTGTAATAAGGGGGAAATGGTTGAAGCAGCAATTGCTGTTGTTGCAATAGCAAAACGCGCAGACGTGCCCACGGCACCCTGCTTCAAGGAGGTTTGGAGAGACATAAAAATTTTGAGCTGCACGCACAGCGTCCCCGCATGTGCGTCACAAAACCACCGGGGCAGCTGCGCAGGGCGGCTGCCTCGAACCAATTTCTGGCCGGTATCCAGACTGATGCACCGACTGTCGAAGCCTTCCCAAAGCACGAGGCTTCAGTGGCTGTGGAACGACAGGCTGGTCTTGCGACCTGTGCACACACTGTTGCGGGGGCAGTACATGCAAGGTAAGGCGCTGTAGAGCGCAGAACCTCCATGTTTCTCGTTTATCAGCATGGCCTGAACGGCCACGCGAGCACCAGAAATCAGCGTGGATTCTAGAGCGCAAAACAGTGTTGTGCAGCCTGACTTGGCGATGGCTGTTGCCATATGGCACAGCATCACCCGGTTTTTGCGTGTTTCAGCGGTGTTGTTGCAGTTCGTCAATGCAGTGAGGTGCTTGGCATAACCTCAGCGGTGGCTATGCCTCGATAGCTACTGCAGGGCAGCGGCATTGCTCAGTCTTGTGTGCTGACCGCCTGAATGGCAGGCTGTGGGCTGCTTCAGCCCCACGGAGTTTTTTTGCTGCTGCGACAGTGTTGGCTATCAACGGTTTTTGGCTGTGACATGCTGCAGCACCATTCCTGCCAGCATGGCCGCTACAAACAGCCAGACCTCCATCTGCAGGGTGGCCAGATTCATCACGGCAGGGCCGGGGCAAAACCCTGCCAGGCCCCAGCCAGCGCCAAACATGGCGGCGCCCGTCAGCAGCTTGCGATCTACTACCGTGGCCGTTGGTAGCTGCATGGGCTCACCCAGTGCCGAGGTTTTGCGGCGCTTAGCCCAGGTAAAGGCAATCAGGCCTACAGCAATAGCACCGCCCATCACCAAGCCCAGCGAGGGGTCCCAGGTGCCAAAAATATCCAGAAAGTTTTGCACTTTGGCGGGGTTGCCCATGCCGGAGAGGATCAGCCCCAAACCGAACACTAAACCCGCAATCAATGCAGCGATTGCAATCATGGTGTGACTCCTTTTTCTTTGCTGTTCAAGCCACTACATGGCGCATGATGAACACTGTCGCCACGCCTGTGGCCATGAACATCAACGTGGCGGCCAATGAGCGAATGGACAAACGCGACAAACCACATACACCATGGCCACTGGTACAGCCCGAACCTAGTCGCGTGCCGAAACCTACCAGCAAGCCTGCGCTGATGATCAGCATGGGGTTGGAGGGCATTTGCATGGCTGGCAGTGGAGCAAACATCTGCCACAGCAGCGGTGCAAGCAGCATGCCCGCTACAAAGGCTGCACGCCAACCCCACTGGCGCACTGAGCCCCATGTGGCCTTCTGCAGCAAGCCTCCCAAAATACCGCTAATGCCAGCAATGCGGCCCAGCAACACCACCATCAAAGCGGCGGCTAATCCAATCAACACCCCGCCCGCCAAGGACGACCACGGCGTAAAAGCTTCCCAATAAATACTCATGACTGAGCTCCATGCGCGGCAGGGCCGCAAAACAATTGATGCACCACTTGCATAAGCTGCAGAGCACGAGCATCGGCCAATTGATACCAGATGAACTTGCCTTCGCGGCGCGTCGACACCAGGCCTTCTCTGCGCAGCACACCCAGCTGCTGCGACAAGGTAGGCTGGGTAATGCCTGTCAGCTGCTCCAACTCCGTCACTGTGCGCTCTTGTAATGAGATCTGGCAAAGCAGCATCAAGCGATCTTCATTGCCAAGTAGCTTGAGCATGCTCACCGCTTCACTGGCATGGGCACGCATGCTGGCCAAATCCAGACTGTTGGTGATGTCTGTCATTGGCTCGTTGAAATTTTCGTTTGTCATCTTTTCCAGCATTGGGCGCTTGTGGTGCCCAATGTTTTGCTAGTTCCAAAATGCTTTGAGAGCAGTCTGTGGCGGATTTACTTGGTTCTTCACGGATTTCCGGGGAATGCGGCCTTGATCTTCAAGAAGAAGTATTCAGTGTTGCGATATCCGTAGGCCATGCGCTTGATGAGTTTGATGCGGTTGTTGTACCCTCCAGCAAACCTGTGTGCATGGGCCAGCGCACACGGGAGAGTATGCCGTGCCAGTACTTGCTGAGCTTTTTAGCAAACCGCTGCAAGCAGGCAATGCCACTTTGTTGGCAGTGCTCATGCCACTGTCTCCAGCTGCGCCTGAACTGCCAAGGGTCTGAACAGTTCCACAGTTGCTTGAGCTCATCTTTGAGCACATAGACCGTCATCCGGGGCTGATTGGCCTGTAGCACTTGCTGCAGGTGCTGCTTTTGTTCAGGGTGCAAGTGGGCTTCATTTTTGACCATCTTGCGCTGGCGTTTATCCCCGCGCAGTGCATTGGCCGCATCAACACGCACGCGTGCAACAACCTCGCGGCCATACTTGGCCACCACATGGAACAAGTCATAGACAACCTTGGCTTTCGGACACCAATGCTTGACCTCTGCGTCGAACGCCGTATTCATGTCCATGGCGACAGCTTGGATACGCTGGCGTAGCGATGCCCCTTGAACATTGCAAACTCATCCATGACCAGACGCTCAGGTTGCGCTGGTGGCAAGCTGTCAGTTTGTTGCTGCAGCCTGCGTGCATCAAGCTCACGCACGGTCTGCCAATGCAGGCCTAACGTCTTGGCAACGTGCTTGATGCTCATGTGCTGGCATAAGTGCTGGATATGCTCAACCAAGCGCTTGGTTAAACGACTGTACTTATCGAGCCAGGGCACATATTGCAGGCATTTGCCGCAATCGGGGCAGACCAGCCTGTGCAGCTTGACCTTCAAACGCAGCTGCCTGTCCACCAGTGGCATATCTCGCACTGTGCGCTGCACGTATTCATGCACCTGACCCAAGGGCTTGAGACAACCACTGCACTTGCTACTGCCCTGTAGCGGCTCAAGCGTTAAAACTGCTTGGCCTGGTGTTTGAAGGTCAGCATCAATAACCCGGAAACCCTCCCAAAGGTCCAGCCATGTAGTATCTTTGTGCATGCAGCGGTGCTTTCTTGCATGTTGATTGGTCGCACAACCATCATGCTTGAAATGTCACCGCTGTTTCTGTTTGAGGGGCAACTACCCCGACATTCCGTGATGAACCATTTACTTCTTGCTCCGTAGCGGACAGGTGTTCAACCCGAGTAGCGGGTACAAGGGGCAGAATCGAACCAGGCCCGTGACCAAGGGAATCACACCCAGCCAGCCCCACCAGCCGACAGTACCTGTCGCAGCCAGTCCGATGAGCACCAAGCCGAGCACGATGCGCAGCACACGATCCCAACCACCGATATTTGCTTTCATTGCGGTCTCCAGATTGTTGAAAACATAGGGCGTATGGTTGTCACCTGCGAATAGAGGGTGAATGCATACGATCTATTTT
>ERZ1034984.2111-NODE-2111-length-16720-cov-9.861146_pt1 | contig 16720 bp, 15 predicted proteins | sample MGYA00520589_ERZ1034984 | MGnify/ENA primary metagenome ERZ1034984 (study PRJEB33766, sample SAMN09781790) | gut metagenome | biome: gut microbiome | host: Homo sapiens | place: Madagascar | study: EMG produced TPA metagenomics assembly of the PRJNA485056 data... | reverse complement strand
CATCGTATTGCATGTGTGAAAGCACCGGGATCATGGCGCTGAGCGCCACCTTGCCATAGCCCGCCAGATCGTTGATCAGAAGCACTTTTTCTTTAGACATTGGGGGTTCCTTTCGTGTGTTTTTGTTCGGAGCTGGGTGAGGGTATCCTATTCTGATCGCAAAAGCCGATTTTGTTAGCCTTTCCGCCCCAGAATAATATCACAGATACGATCCACATCTTCCAAGGCCAAGTCTGCGTACAAAGGCAGCGTCAGCACGCGCAATGCCAAATGCTGTGCCACAGGGGTTTTCTGCGTTCCTGCGGTCGGATAATTCCGATAGCACTCAAAGCTGTTGGTCAACGGATAGAAGTATTTTCTGGCCGTAATGCCCCGCTTCTGCAGCATTTCATAGATCTCATTGCGGGTATACTTATACCCATCAAATACGACCGGGAAATATGCATAGTTGCTTTCTACATTTTCCTGAATTGCACCGAGTTTGATACCTTCCACACCGGAAAGACGCTCCCGGTAGCGCTCTACGACCTTTTTGCGCTTGGCAATTTCATCATCCAGATGCCGCAGGTTGCAAATGCCCATGGCTGCCTGAAATTCGTTCATTTTGGCATTGCCGCCCACGAAGCAAACCGACTCGGGGCCATGGATGCCAAAATTTTTCTGGTCGTTCAGCAGCTGTACCCAACTGTCATTTTTAAAACAGACTGCTCCGCCCTCGATGGTGTTGAACACCTTTGTAGCGTGGAAGCTGAACATGGATGCATCGCCAAAACAGGCCGTTGACACGCCTTTGTATTTCACTGCAAAGGCATGGGCCGCATCATAGATCACCTTCAGGCCGTATTTCCTTGCGATCGTTTCAATGGCTTCCACATCGCAAATATTGCCGTATACATGCACCGGAACGATTGCCACCGTGCGGTCAGTGATAAGGCCTTCGATCTTTGCTGCATCCATGGTATAGTCCTGCTCGTTCACATCGCAGAACACCGGAACAAGCCCATTGCGAACGATCGCATGGGTGGTAGAAGCAAAAGTGAACGGTGTGGTGATCACCTCACCGCCTTCCGGCAGGTTCAGGGCCGCAATGGCATTTTCCAGCGCCAGATGACCGTTGGTATAAAGAGTCACATGGGGCACACCCAAATAATTTTCCAGCTCTGCCTGCAGCTGCTTATGTTTTACGCCCATGTTGGTCAGCCAATGGGTGTCCCACATTTCTTTTATCTCCTGACAATACTCTTCAAATTTTGGCATAGAAGACCTTGTCACTAAAATTGGTTCACTCATTTATATTTCTCCCTTTAGCAATTAGTTTCGCAATAGTCAACCTCAACATTTGTAGCCGTTATATATTCTTCATATTTTCTTGCAATGATCATGTTATGCTTAAAATGATATTCCTCAATTTCTTCTCCCATAAAGCACTTCATATGGTTTTCAACACAATCATAGCCACCCATGCAGGAAAATTCACATCCCGCAGAAAATCGCGGATTGCATTCAATTAAATGGTAAATGCCGTTAGCGTCTAAGATAAGCTCAAAATTAACATCGCCTTCTATGCCAAGTCCATCCGCAAGTTGTTTAACTTCGTTTTCCAAAGATTGATCTTCATACAGAAGAACTGTCAGCGAGCATCCGTGTGGTGTTGAAAGTAGCTCTCTTCTGACCATTGCGACAGTTTTGCAATGTTGCGCATCTCGTATAACCTCGACAACAACTCGAGGCCCATCAATAAACGGTTCAACAATATATTTTCCATTCTCTGCTGTAGCCTTGAAATCATTCCATTCGCTTAAACTGTGAATATAACGGAGTCCCTGACTACTTCTTCCATCATTAGGCTTACAGACAATAGGAAATGTCCACTCAGGTTGGTCAATATCTTTCAAATAAACAGTAGGTATCGATTTAATAAATGTGCAATGCTTTTCAACATAATCCGAGAGTTTCTTTTTATTCCGAATTATATCCAAAGTGGATGTCGGTGACATACACAGAGTTATACCATGCTCATCGAACCAAGACCGATTTACAGAAAGCAGATCCAATTCATAATCAATCATTGGAAGCAAGTATTGAATTTTTTCTTTAATGCAAAGCTCTTTCATGAAATTCAGATACTCATCAGCTTTTGCTACTGGTGGTGCTTGATAAAATACCGAAACTTCACATGATTCAACAATCCATTCTTTTGGGTAGATGTTGCACCCCACCACTCGAAACCCCATTCGTTTCAAACTTTTGCATACAATGTCGGCTGCAACAGAGCCAGTTGATGTTATTAAAGCTGTCTTCATTTATTCTCCACCATCTTTTCTATTTCAAATTTCAAGCGTATTGTTCTTTACTTTTTTGTAAATATACCGACAAGACCCCTGATTCAAAACACAGACAACAAACTTTACCATATAGGCTCTCCGGCCTACAGATGTTAACATTACATTCATTTTATTGCCTTTTCTTTCAATCCGAGCTATGCTCGTTAATCACTTCGAACTTATCTTGCATACTTTTGAATAAGGAATTTCCAGTTATCAGAGTTATCACGAATGGCTCAATATATTTCTTTCTGATTAGGTCTAAAAGTGTACAGCAGGCAAAAATTAATACGACACAGGCAATCGAATATGCAACCAATCTCACTATGGGAAGAGCATAATGCCCTTCAACATCAACCACAGTCTTCCATAGCCATCTTCTCATGCTATTTGAATTAGCATGAATACAAAGGACACCAAATGTGCTTCCGCCAATTATATTGATCCATTTTCTATAGCCAATATTCCATTGCCTGAACCACATAAAACTGCATACAGAAATAGCAAATGCTATAAAGGTATTGCTGTCGAACATAAACAGATAAGCCACTTGCCTATCATATCTACTTCCCATGATAAGACAAGCAACAACAGAGAGCATTCCCGCCATTACAAAGATACCTGTATATAAGCCCCAGTTTTTCTTCTCACACGGATAAAGCCTAATATAGGCAGCCACCAAATACAGAAATCCAAACCAAGAAACATAATTGAAAACAACACCAAATAATAACGGTATCGTTCCAAGAAATACATACAGAAATCCCAAAATACACAGCAGAATTTGATGCTGCTTTTTACTGATATTGTTGATCAGTATGTTCCAAAAGGGAATCAGTAAGTAGAAAATCAAAAAACATGCTGTAAAATTTCCACTGTCTACATATCTTACAACAAAGAACGCCTCTATAATTTCCCGCCATGTTCCATACCCAGTTATAGCAAACACAACTGCTATAACAAAATTGTAAAAGACAATTTCAGATAACAACCTTACATATTTTTCAAGGGTAATTCTGCTTTTACACATAAAATATCCAGTGATCATTATGAAACAGTTGATCCCTGTTTTTCCCCATGCGCCAAGTAGAAACAAGAAAATACTATTGGCGCTTAAAGGGGCCTCATACGCTTTGTCCATCACTCCGCTATTCACAACAAAATGGTGGGCAATGATCAACAGCATCGTGATGATTCTGTACAACTCAAGATTAGAGTCTCGCCCCCCCCCCCGAATTTTTTATTCCATCCATAATATATTTCCCTCCAATATTTGAACGCCCGATCTATCGGCATCTTCAATGAGCCGCTGTGATCATTCTGTTCAGCAGAGTAAGCTAAAATGCCATTGATCTTTTCTTTTTAGATACTTTGAACGCCGTCTCCTTAGCGGAACCGCCTAACAAAGGGATTTTTACCCCTTTACTTTTTTGCAATTTTCTTCAGGATCGGGCGAATCATGCCCATCAGGTATTCATAGGATTCCAAATGCAATGCAGCCGATGCGCCTATGTAAAGTACTACACCTGCAAGAACCTGAAGACAAACACTGGGAAGGACAGCCATCTTGATTTTTCCTATGATCACAACTGCAAACCCCATTCCTATGCTCAGGAAGATGGGGCTTCCAATATCTTTAAATAATTCTCTTACAGAATAATTCAAATACTTTTCTGTATAGAAACTCGTAATACCAAAAGAGGCAAACGAGGCGAGCAATGTTCCCCACATAATTGCATAAATGCCAAGGGGCACACACATTGCTATCATTATCAGTGTCAACACTTTCGAGATAATGGACAGTTTTAATGTCACATCGCTTCGTCCGATTGCATTCAAAGCGTGACTTCTGGCCGAGAGAGGCCAGAACATTGTGATCAAACAGGTCATCTGCATAAAAGGGACACTCGGCAGCCATTTATCAGTGAGTAAGATCAGCGTTAGCGGTCGCGCCGTGATCATAAGGCCTGTAAGCATCGGCAGCACAATGTACATACTCATTTTCATTGATCGTCTTAACGCGCTTTTTAATCGTTCCGGTTCATTCTGAAGCAGCGACAGTGTAGGATACAGCACTTCCGTAATGCTTCCATCCACTGCTATCATAGCAGCTTGCGGAATTTGCTGTCCTCTTTGATAATATCCGACATCAACTGTAGAAAAATATCGGCCTATAATAAGAGAATGAATATTATTAAAAAGGGTATTGAGCAGGTTTGTAGCAAGTACTTTTGAACTATAGTTGAACAATTTTTTGATACGCTGGAGCGAAAAAACAAATTGCGGTTTCCATTTAACGGTGGCGCACAGGATCACCATGCCAACGAATGCACCTGCGATTTTTGAACCAACCAACGACCATACGCCACATCCCATGCAGGCCATTCCAATTCCAACGATTCCTTGTGTGATGGTGTTCGCAATATTTCGTGAAAAGCTGATTTTGAATTGAAGATTTCTGGAAACGATCGCATTATGGACAGCACAAAATGCACCAATGATAATATTGATGGACATCACCCGCATCACATTGCATAGTACCGGTGTTTTGTAAAACCGGGCAACTGCAGGAGAAATCGAATAGAAAATACCGTAAATAACAACCGACATGAAAAGGTTCGCAAAGAAAACTGATGAATAATCCATTGAATCTGCATTCTTTTTTTGAATCAGTGCTGTCGTAAATCCCTGCAAAATAAAAACATCAGATATATTGATGAATATAGATAGCAGCCCAATGATCCCATAGTCTTCCGGCAAAAGAATTCGTGCCAGAACGATTTGAATCGCAATCTGCATCAGCTGCATTCCAAGTTTTTCGGACAGTTTCCAAATTGCACCGCCAATGGCACGTTGCTTCAAATTCTGTTCACTTTTCAATTTTTATTGTTCTCCTTGCACGATTTACAACTGTTGAAAGTGCATCTTTCCAATAGCCATATCGGATTTTTAACCAGACTTTTTCCAGCCAATAGTGGCGAGACCTCCACGGATAATTGTATGCCATGATTTTGTTTCGTTTCTTTTCGTATTCAACATCCGGGATCACATATAAGGCATGTTTCAGCGGGAAGTCAAGTTCATATGTTTTCATATTGAACACTCTGCGAATACCACTTGGCATCAGCTTCAAATCATCTGCATGCGCAGAATCTTTGGTGCAGCCAATATTGGAAACTAAATTTTTTTGGGGAATAATCTGCAGCTGATTATGGCCATACATACCAAACTCCAGAAAATACTCCGTCCATGCAACATGACCTTCATACATACTTTGCTGTGTATACGCTTTTATTCTTTTCCAGAATATCTGATTGTGTTTTGTTCTCTCCTTCAGAAGCTCCATTACATAAGGATCTTTTCCATATTCAAAGTCATTATATTGTTCGTATACTCTACGCCATGTGGCGGTTCCCCAAATGGAGCCCTGCCTTGAAAAAAAGTAGTCCGTATTAACATTTTCGGAAATTCCCAGATGGTTCATTCCACAAATAACATTGACTCTCAGGTCATCCTTATATTTTTCAAGCAGTTCTGCACAGTATCGAAAAAAGCTGACAGACGGTAAAATGTCATCTTCAAGGAGTATGCATCGATCCACTTTGCTCCAAATCAAACTATGCGCTTTGCGAGCCATGGCGTACATACCTTGATTTTGCTCCTCATAAATGCGGTAAATCGTACACTCCCAATCGATCCCTTCGTCAATCATTTTTCGGTTTGCTCGAATCGCATTCCATTCCTTTTCGTTTCGGCCGCCATCCGATATAATGAATAAAATGCTCGGTTTGGCTTTTTTTATAATTTCGAACTGCTGTCTCTGGCATTCCGGTCTAATCCAGATATTGATTTCAACTGGAACATCAATTAAGAATTTATCCATTGTTATTGTTTCTCCTCAACTATTTTGTACAACATAACATATTTTTGATACGCATCGTTTCGCTCATAAAGCTTTGCTCTTTCTACGCTGGCATTGCTCATGGCGGGCTTTGCGTTTTTCATTTCTGAAATTGTGTTTTTCAGCGCTTCATAATTCTTATACGGCACAACTCTTCCGCATTTTTCCGTTATGCTTTCCGGGCTGCCGCCGGTTTGATAGGTGATCACCGGTGTGCCGCAGGCCAATGCCTCTAAATTTACTGTTGGGAAATTTTCCTCTAATGTAGGATTCACAAAAAGATCCGCTGCCGAATAGATCTGTGCCAGCTCCTCCTGGCTTTGCGTGCAGGCGATGGAAATGATCCTGTCGGGCAGTTCCTTAGCCACAGCAGCAGATACACCCACCATTACGATTGCATATTCTTCCGGCAGATCTTCTGCTAATCGTTTAAACTCATCTAACCCCTTTTTGGGTGTCCAGTCAAATGCCACACCGAGAAGAATAATCTTATTCTCCAAGCCGTATTTTTTCCTGAAATCACTTTTACATGGCTTAAACTTGGTCAAGTCAATGCCGTTGTTAATCACGACGGTTTTATACTCTTTCAGATACGACTGCTTCACCAAGTCTGCCAGCCACTGTGATGGTGTCACGATCGTTAAATTAGGCACTCCGGTAAAGCACTGCTTTTTCAGGGCATATTGTTTTTTGCTGTCATCCAGAAAACAGCCCGGATAGGATCTGTAAAGCGGGCAATCATGGCAGCCGGTTTTCCATTTTTCACACTCAACAGCCACAAAATGCGGGCAATGCCCGGTAAACGCCCAGCAGTCGTGCAGTGTCCAAATAACGGGAATTCCTGCTGTTTTTAAAAAGTTGAACAGCATTTTCCAGTTTAGATACCAGCCGTGTATATTGTGCAAATGGATCACATCCGGATTGACCTGCTTGATTTTTTGAATCAATCGGTGGGTTGCAAAATGCGAATAGCAGCCGTGCCGACCAGTGCATTTTGCCAACATGATATGTGTCGTTTTTCCTATTGCACCGCCAATTTTATAGTGCATGCGCGTGAAGTGCTCTCCCCGGGATTTTGTGAAAGAAGCCGAGGTGTATGCTGTTCCGCCCATACTCTTTACAGTATCTGCGATTTGAAACATGATTCGACCGGTGCTGCCGTATGGAACCGAATTGATCTCAAAAATAATCATATCAGATCTCCCACCTTCAAGCTGAGACACATTGTTATCCTATTGTGAATATCGTATGATACATATACTGCGGAGTCATAAAGCCCATCAACTTTTTTGCAAACATCGCCAACAGGCACGCCTGCACTATCCAGCATCCGTATTGGTTCACTACGATCGAACGATGGAAAAACTGTATCTTCAAGCATTTTTCTTTCAGGATCAAAGGTAGTGCCAGCACCAGAAACGGAAGAAAATACATATCAATTCTTCCCAACTGCTGCACACATCCCTGCATTGCTTCAATGGCCATTGCCAGCACGGATAATTTAACATATATAGCGTTTGTTTCACTCACAACATCCCCGCACAACAAAAGAAATGCCAACATTATCAGCGAAAGTATAACAGCCAGCTTTCCGTTTTGGGCTGCACCATATAAATATCCTCGATAATAATATAATTTTGCCGCAGTCATCATGTTGTACAGCAGGCGGAAAAGAACATTGTGAAATGTCAGGAAAAATATTGTTCCTCCAAAAATCCCCCACTTGATTTTTCTTGAGAAGGGCTTTTGATTAAATAATACCACAATGGGAAGCAACACGATTGCACTTTTATGAAACAGCGCCGCCAATAAACAAAACGGTATGAAATAAAAGCCCCTATATTTGTTAGCCGTGTAAGCCCCCAGCACAATGATTGCAATGGCGATCGATTGGCGCATTGCCGACATATCCACCATTAAAATATATGGATGTATCATCAAAACGGCCAAGGCAAGCGGCCTTTGCTTATACGATAAAGTTTTTGATATTACATAATAAAATGCCAAAACATAAATCAGACTGGTAACGATGATCACCGCCCGGAAGTTCGGCATCAGTCGATTCAGGGCAACCCACAAAGGTTCCCAATTACGCCAATTGTTTCCGTTTTGAAGATTTTCAAACTCTGCCCGGTAAACGAACCCATCGCCAAAGTCTGCCCGGATCGCCATAAAAATAAATATCAGAAAATACGGTAAAAAGCGAAAGTATTGATTGAATTTGTATCTTTGCGTGCTAACAAAAACAAGCAGAAAAAGCAAAAGCACCTCTGCACTTATAGCCATCGTTTTTTCACCTTGCTGTTACAGCCTTCCTTTCAGATTGATAATTTCTATAATTTGCTTTGCAACAGCTCCAAAATACAACTTATTGCCTATGTACTCATTGATTGATTTAATTTGGGGTTCTGTTGTCATGGCACAGCAAATAGCCTGTGCCAGATCCTGCGTGCTGTCGCTTTTGGGAATTTGGAACAGCTTTTTATAAATTTCCGGCATTCCATCCAGCATATAGGCAACCACTGCATTGCCTGTCATCAAGTACTCAATATTTTTTGATGGGAAGGAATACTTCGTGTATTCGTCATCGTTCTGGCGAGGATTCACCAGCACATCTGCCTGCTGCAAAATTTCGTTTGCTTTTTCAGCCGAAACCACACCATAGTAATGGATGCGGCTGTCCTTTTTGCACATTTCTTCTACATACGGCTTCAGCTCGCCGCCGCCGCAAATGTGGAGCGATGCCCCTGGGTCATCAATCAGCTCAAATGCTTCAATCAGGCGTTTTGCGCCAAAGGCTTCCACCAGTTTTCCCGCATAAGCCACCTTTTTTCCATGATTTTCCCTTTTGTGCAGCGCAGCCTGCTGCTTGTCTGTGATGCCCTCCACCACAATATATGGTCGCTTGCCCACCTGCAGCTTTTCTGCCATGTACTCTGTCAAAAGCATAAAAGAGTCTACATGGGCGATTAGCTTTTCCATTTTATGAATATCGATCTTTTTGAAAAAATCGTATACCGGGTGCGCTTTTTTGCTCAGATTCATATACTGCGGCAGATCCGGCACGACCATGTGGATATGAATAGACGGATCAAGCTGTTTTCCGTAGACAGCTGCTTCCAAAAAGGGCGTATGCGGACAATAAACAATAATTGCTTTTATTTCAGCCTTTGTATGGCGGACAAACTCTTTGACAGACTTTTTTAACACTGCGGTTCGGCTGATGTTGCGATATCCCCAGATGTTGTTGAACGGAACATATTGAATGTTCTCTGTGCTTTCACCGGCCTTAAAGCCCTTAAAAGCCTTGTCTTCATACGCCGTAGGCCAAGGGCCAATAAACGGTGCTGATACCACCTGCAGGTTTATGTCCTGCTTTTTCAGGCCGGCGATCAATCGCTGCTGAAAGGTGTTTGCCGCATTCTCGACCCATGTTTTTGTTTTTTCTGAAATTTCTTGTTGATACTTCGGTTCAAAATATCCGCAAAGAAGCAATACATCCATCATTTTCTTCCTACTGATCACAAATAATACTTTATCACGCCATTCACAGCGTATCTTGTAAATGCCCAGACACTTTTCGCTGCATTGAGCTTGAGCGCCTTGCGATATGTGTTCCAGCGCTCCTTGGCGGCATTTCCTTTTTTATTAGAGCGTGAGCCCGCAACCTGTCGGTAATGCATCAAAACTTTCGGATCGCCGTATGCAGTCGGACAAACCCTGAGAAGTTCCATCCACAAAACATAATCTTCGTGGTAAAAGTTCGGATCAAACGGATGTGCCTGCATCAGATCGGTCTTGATAAAGCTTGTCGAACAGCCTATAACATTCGAAGCCAACATTTTATTAAAATTTGTCTGCTGCGGTACAATAAAGGGCTTTTTGATCGAGTTATTCTGTTCATCAATAAAGTCATAGGAACAATAAACGATATCTGCGCCGTTTTCCGCAAGTGCATGCTGGCGCTCCAGCTTGTCTTCAGTCCACAGATCGTCATTATCCAAAAGAGCGATATACTTTCCCTTGGCTTCTTTGATGCCGATATTGCGAGCATTTGCCACACCGGCGTTCTTTTCCAATGCAATAACACGAATGCGGCTGTCACTCTGAGCCTTCTGCCGGATCAGCTGCAGCGAATCGTCTTTTGAGCAGTCGTCTACTACCAGCAGCTCAAAGTTCTGGTAAGTCTGCGCAAGCACGCTATCTATGGCCTGTTCCACAAAACGGTGGCCGTTATAGTTTGGCATCACCACGGTGATAAGCGGTTTTTTCGTAGTTTCCATCTGTTTTCCTATCCATACATCAAAGATTACAGCCCAGACCCATTCTGAAGAGTCTGAGCCGTTTTTTAGCGCCGCAAATTTCCTTGGCAGCATAAATATTATACCATGCTGCCGGGGTTCTGCGATATTTTATTTTTGCCATGATAAGGCATTTTCATTTTCCATCACAATCTTAACCTCTCGGCCTATGCAAGCCGCAAGGCAGCGAGCCGCTTTTCTGCCAAAAATCTGCCAAAAAATAATTTAAACCACGGTTTTATCGTTGCTTTCCTGCCGCATTGCCGTGGTCTGCCCCTCGGCAACGCCCTCGGTGCTTTCGGGCATAAACAGGATCTTCACGGTCGCCAGCATGATCTTGATATCCTCGATCAAGCTGGGATGCGCAATGTACATCAGGTCCATCGAAAGCTTATCATAGGGCGTGGTGTTGTATTTTCCATACACCTGCGCATAGCCGGTAAGGCCCGCCTTTGCCTGCAAGCGCAGCGAAAATTCCGGCATTTCTTCGCAGTATTGCGCAGCAATTTCGGGGCGCTCGGGGCGCGGGCCCACAATGCTCAATTCGCCCCGCAGAATGTTGATCAGCTGCGGCAGCTCATCCACACGGCAGGCGCGGATCACCTTGCCCACAGGCGTGATGCGGCTATCGTTTTCACCGCTGGAAAGGCGTGCCACACCATCTTTTTCGGCATCCACACGCATACTGCGGAATTTTAAGATGGCAAACTCTTTTCCATCCTTGGTAAGGCGGATCTGCTTGTAAAACACCGGGCCGTGATCGGTGGCCTTGATGGCGATCGCTGTTACCAAAAATACCGGGCTCAGCACCACCAGTGCCATGGCGGAAACCACAATGTCGATCAGGCGCTTTACCATCAGATATTCCGGCGGCGGATTGTAGCGCCCCACCTTGAGCATGGGCAAGTGGAACATATGAATGGCATACGCGCCGGACATAATGGTATCGCCAAGTCGCGGGATCGCCAGCACATTGATGCCATGCTCCACGCAGTATTTCAGGATCACATTGCGATCATGGCTGTGGATACCGCTTAAAAATACGGTTTCCAGGCCGTTCAGCATGGAAAGATCCTGAATACACTCGCTTACCCCGGCCGTGAACAGCACCTGATATTTTTTATCCAGATTATACTGGCCGATCAGGTTTTCCATGCCCTGGCGGGTATCATAGATCACAGCCGTAGGCTGCGGCGGAAACACATTAAAATACCAGCGGTTTGCCAAAAAAGACCATGCAGCGGTCAGCACCACCTGTGCAGCTGTCACAGCAAGCATGGGCAGACAGTTGGGCATATGCCGGGTGAGCAGCCATGTAACGACATACAGGATCACATCCGACGCACAAATGGCCAGCATCTGGCTGTACATAAGCTCCGAGGCTCGCTGCATGGAAAGCTGAAAGGCATCATACACCCGGCCAAAGGTGATATACAGCACGAAAAACAGCGCAATAACGCCATAGTTACCCTTTTCATAAAAGGGCGTATAAATTCTTTGCGCATAATACAGATACCAGCATAATGCAAATGGGATCGTAACCAGCACCACATCTGAAATTTTCACGATTCTAATCGTTAAACCGTGTTTAAAGGTTGACATTGTTTTCCTCATTTCCCACGCAGACTTCTTTGGGTCTGCTTCGGTATGGTTTTGTTTTTTTGCATAGTCAATTGCAGTTAAAGCTATATTACCACATACAACTGTAAATTTCAACATTTTCTCCCTGAAAATACGAAAACACGAAAAAAGCCCCGGAATTCGAGGTGCATTGTCTGCGCCGAAAATTCCGGGGGAATTTATTGCGTTATAAAATAGCAGCTTACAAAAGCCGTGTGTTTTTGTGCAGGCCGGTTACGCTGAACTCTGCCCAGTCGGCCAGATTGACGGCATGATCGGCCACGCGCTCTAAATATTTGGCCAGCATCAGCCAGTCCAGCACTTCGTCCATATCGGTGGGGCTGGTGGTCAGATGGCTTGCCAGCAGCGATTTGATCTTTACAAAATCCGCATCCTGTGCATCGTCCCACGAGCGCACGGCCTGCGCCTTGGCCACATCCTGTGCGCGAAAGCTTTCCATGGCGGCAGTGATCATTTTCTGCGCGGTATCCGCCATGCGCTGCACCACAGCCAGCCATTCGGGATGATTTTGCGGCAGCGGCATGGCAAGGCTCAGCTCGGCAATGTCCTGCGCATGGTCGCCAATGCGCTCCAGGTCGGTATCCATTTTCAGCGCTGCGCTCACTCTGCGCAGATCCCCTGCCACGGGGGTTTGGCGCAAAAGCAGTGTCAGGCACAAATGCTCGATCTGCTTTTCGATTTGGTTCACGCTCTCATCGGCAGCCATAATGGCTTTGGCCTTATCTTTATTGCCGTTTTGCCACGCCAGAATGGCACTGTGCAGGGCATCGCTCACGGTTTTGCCCATGGTGCTTACCATTTCATCCAGATTTGTCAGTTCCTGTTCGTAAGCGGTTCTTACTTTCATGGTCCTTCTCCCCTTTTAGCCAAAACGGCCGCTGATATAATCTTCGGTGCGCTTATCCTGCGGATGGCCGAAGATCTGGCCGGTTCCCCCCATTTCGATCAATTCACCCACCAAAAAGAAGGCGCACTGATCGCTGATACGCGCAGCCTGCTGCATATTGTGGGTCACGATCACCACCGTGTAGTTCTGGCGCAGCGAATCCATCAGCTCCTCCACTTTCATGGTGGAAGCAGGGTCCAGCGCGCTGGTGGGCTCGTCCATCAAAAGCACATCGGGGTTCACAGCCAATGCGCGGGCAATGCAAAGGCGCTGCTGCTGTCCGCCCGAAAGGCCCAAGGCGCTTTTTTTCAGGCGATCCTTCACTTCGTCCCACAGGGCTGCACCGCGCAGGCTTCGTTCCACGATCTCATCCAGCTCGGCCTTGGAATGGCTGCCGTGCAGCTTGGGGCCATAGGTGATATTATCGTAAATGCTCATGGGAAACGGATTTGCCTTTTGAAACACCATGCCAATGTTGCGCCGCAAAGCGGTGACATCCAGCTTGGGGTCCAGAATATTCTGGCCGCGGTACAGTGCTTCGCCGGTGATGCGCACGCCGGGCACCAGATCCTGCATACGGTTAAGGGTTTTCAGAAAAGTGGATTTTCCGCAGCCGGACGGGCCGATCAGGGCCGTGATCTGCTTTTCGGGAATATCCATGGTAATGCCTTTTAATGCCTTGAAATTGCCGTAATACAATTCCAGATTTTTACTTTGGATCACTGCGTTCATATCGTTATACCTCAAGTTTTTTGTTTCAAAGCCTTACGGGCCAACTTGGCAGCCAGATTGATGGCCGTCACCAGCACCAGCAGCACCAGTGCAATGGCATAGCCCACCTGGAAATTGCCTTCCTCGAACACATACAGATACAGCGCCACCGCCAGCGAGGCGCCGCTGCGGCTGTAGGCCGCCAGCAGGCTTTTCGCCACCAGCTTGCCTGCGCCCGCCGTAAACAGCAGGGCAGCGCTTTCGCCCACCACACGGCCAGCGGCCAGAATGCAGCCGGTAACAATGCCGTCTAAGCTGCAGGGCAAAACGATGGTGCGCACAATATGCCATTTGGTTGCGCCCAGCCCCAGCGCGCCCTCGCGGTAGGAGATAGGCACGGTTTTCAGGCTTTCCTGTGTGGTGCGGATAATGGTGGGCAGCGTCATGATGGTAAGGGTAAGGCAGCCGGAAAGCAGGCTGGTTTGCAGGCCCAGCTTTTGGCAGAACACCAGATAGCCCACAAGGCCGTACAGAATGCTGGGAATGCCTGCCAGCGTTTCGGTGGTGAATTCGATCACACGGATCAGCTTTTTATTGGAAGCATACTCATTCAGATACACTGCGGCCCCCACGCCGATGGGCAGCACGATCAGCAGCGTGAGCAGGATCATGTACAATGTGTTAAGCAGAAACGGCAGAATGCCCTGTGTGCCCTTGGTCACGCTGGGCACACTGGTGATCAGCTTCCAGCTGATGGCCGGCAAGCCCTTGATCACCACATAGCCAATGATACCCACCAGCACAGCCAGACACAGCGCGGCGGCCAGATATACCGCCCCTGTGAGCAGTATTCCGGTGATACGGCGTTTCTCAGTCATCGTTGCGGCCCCCCTTCAGCACCAGATTCAGCACGGCGTTGATGGCCATGATGAACAGGAACAGCACCAGACCGATGCTGAACAGCGCCTGCCGCTGCAGGCCGCTGGCATAGCTCATTTCCTTGGCAATCGCCGTGGTAAGGAATGTTACACTTGTAAAAATACCGGGCATATTGGCCACATTGCCCGCCACCATCATCACAGCCATGGCCTCGCCCACGGCACGGCCAATGCCCAGCACAATGCCGGCGGCAATGCCGCTGCGGGCGGCGGTGAGGCTTACTTTAAAATAGGTTTCCACCGGGGTGGCCCCCAGTGCCAGACTGGCCTGCTCATACTCGGGCGGCACAGCGTTCAGCGCCGTAACAGCCACCGAGATCATGCTGGGCAGGATCATGACCGCCAGCACCAGAATGGCCGCCAGCAGGCACGCACCGCTGCTGAGGCGAAACATATCTGCCACAGCAGGCACCAGCACCAGCATACCGATCAGGCCGTATACCACGCTGGGAATGCCCGCCAGCAGCTCGACCGCTGCGCTGACCACCGCCGCCAGCCTAGGCGGCGCCATTTTGGAAAGAAACACCGCCGTGAGCACGCCCACCGGCACGCCGATGATGCAAGCGCCCACCGTGCCGTATACGCTGGTGAGGATAAAGGGCAAAATGCCGTAGCTGGGCTCGGCCGCCGTGGATTTCCACACCCGGCCCAGCAAAAAATCGCTCAGACCAATCTGACGAATGGCCGGCAGACCGGCACTGAAAATATAAACCGTGATCAGCAGCACACAGGCCACGGCTGCCATGCCGCACGCAAAAAACAGTGCGTTCATGATTTTTTCTATGGCATCCTTCAGCACACGGCCTGCGCTGCGCTTTTGCAAAAGCACCTGCCGCTCGGGGGCCTGCTTGGTGCCCAAATGCGGGCCAGAGGTTAAAATTGCTTCCTGTTTCATACTTTTTCACCCAATTCCAAAATAGAGCGGCCCTTTTGCTTTAGGGCCGCTCTATCAAACAAGTTTGTTTAGGCCACAGGCACAGCACCGGCGTTGCTGATCAGGCTTGCAGCATCCGCGCTGGTGGCAAAGTCGATAAAGGCTTTCACAGCAGGGGTCTGCTCAGTGCCGTCTTTGGTTACGAACACGAAGGGGCGCTGCACGGTGTAGCTGCCGTCCTTCACGGTTTCTTCGGTGCAGGCAATGCCGTTCACCTTCAAAGCCTTTACGCTGTCGTCCAAAGCAGCCAGAGAAGCGTAGCCAATGGCGTTTTCATTGGCCTGCACGGCGGCGATCACAGCACCGGTGGCGGTGAGCTCCTGTGCATATTTGCACTGATCCGAAACCTTCAGAATGCTTTCAAAGCCATCGCGGGTGCCGGAACCAGCCTCACGGCCGATCATAACGATCTCGGCATCCGGGCCGCCCACTTCTTTCCAGTTGGTCACTTCACCGGTGGCGATTGCAGCGATCTGATCGGTGGTCAGATCCTCTACCGTGTTGGCATTGTTCACGATGATGCCAATGCCGTCCAGTGCGATCACGGTTGCGCTCACGCCGGTTTCACCGTCCTTCAAAGCACGGGAGGAAAGGCCGATATCCAGGCTGCCCTCCTGTGCGCCGGTAATGCCTGCGCCGGAACCGGTGGGATCATAGGTCACATCCACGCCGCTGTTCTGTTCCATAAAGGCTTCCTGCAATGCGCCGATCACCTTTTCCATCGAAGTGGAACCGCCGGTGGTCACCTTGCCGCTCAGCTCGGTGGCAGCAGGGGCTTCAGCAGCGGCAGGGGCAGAAGCAGCAGGGGCGGCAGAAGCCGGAGCCGTGGAGGAAGAGGCTGCGCTGGAGCCGCAGCCGGCAAATGCAGCGCAGGCGAACGATGCTGCCAAAGCAGCAGAGATCAGTTTTTTCATACGATTTTTCTCCTTTTTACACACTCTCAATAAGTATATTTTTGATTTCCCTCTTTGTTTGGGTACGGCCTTAGTATAGCGCCCGGTTTGTAAAACTCACAACCAAGGCAGGGCAAAGCTTTGGTAAAAGATTTTGCGCCGAATGTAATGCTTTTGTGCTGTGTGTAAAA
>ERZ1034984.2110-NODE-2110-length-16721-cov-13.722669_pt1 | contig 16721 bp, 9 predicted proteins | sample MGYA00520589_ERZ1034984 | MGnify/ENA primary metagenome ERZ1034984 (study PRJEB33766, sample SAMN09781790) | gut metagenome | biome: gut microbiome | host: Homo sapiens | place: Madagascar | study: EMG produced TPA metagenomics assembly of the PRJNA485056 data... | reverse complement strand
TGAGGGACATATTGCGCACACTGTTGCATCGGCTGCGACCGATGTCTTTTCTGCACCCCTCTACTACTATTATTCCTATCGATATCTCTAGCACACGAGGCCTGGCTCGTTGCGCGCATGGGCGCGCAGGTTGACAAGGAAAGTCTCGCGTCGTGTGCGCCTTCCATGTTTTCCCTGTTCAAACTCGGTATGGGAAAACGTTTCACGTGAAACCCTTAAGAATCGTTAGGAAACAGCAATGATCGCAAAACTATGCATGGTGCTCATCTTCATCGGCGTTGCCGTGGGCGTGGGTATCTACTGCCGCCGTTCGACGGCAAGCGTTGACGGTTTCGTGCTCGGCGGCCGAAGCGTCGGCCCCTGGATGAGCGCCTTCGCGTTCGGCACAAGTTATTTCTCGGCTGTCGTCTTCGTCGGTTACGCCGGCCAGTTCGGATGGAAATACGGCATCGCTGCGTTTTGGGCGGGTATTGCCAACGCCGTTCTCGGCAGTTTGCTTGCTTGGTGGGTGCTCGGCCCGCGCACGCGCGAGATGACGCATCGCCTGGGCGCGACTACGATGCCGGAGTTCTTCGGCCTCCGCTACGACTCGAAGGCCCTGCGCGTTGCCGCCGCTGCCATCATCTTCGTCTTCCTCATCCCTTACACGGCGAGCGTCTACAACGGCCTGTCGCGTCTGTTCGGCATGGCGTTCGGCCTGCCCTATGAGTGGTGTGTTATCGGCATGGCAGTTGTGACCTGTATCTACGTCGTGGTTGGCGGCTACATGGCCACGGTGATGAACGACTTTCTGCAGGGAATCGTCATGCTGGTCGGCATTATCGCCGTCATTGTGGCCGTCCTGTTTAACAACGGCGGCTTCATGCCCGCGATTACAGAGCTTTCGCAGATGTCCTCCGATTTGGCGCCTGACATGGCGGGCCCGTTCGTGAGCATGTTCGGCCCCGACCCGCTGAACCTTCTGGGCGTGTGCATTCTCACGAGCCTTGGCACCTGGGGACTTCCCCAGATGGTGCAGAAGTTCTACGCCATCAAGAGCGGTCCCGCGGTGAAGCAGGGTGCTATCATCTCGACGCTGTTCGCCTTCGTGGTCGCGGGCGGCAGCTACTTCTTGGGCGGGTTTGGTCGCCTGTACTCTGGACAGGTCGAGATGGGCGCGAACGGCCAGCCTATCTACGACTCGATCATCCCCACGATGCTCTCCACCCTACCCGATCTGCTCATCGGCATCGTCATCGTGCTCGTGCTTTCCGCGTCCATGTCGACCTTGTCCTCGCTCGTGCTCACGTCCTCCTCGACGCTGACGCTCGATGTGCTCAAGGGTAACGTCGTGAAGAATATGAGCGAGAAGGGCCAGCTCTCAACGATGCGCGTGCTCATCATTGTGTTCATCGTGATCTCGGCAGCGCTCGCACTCGTGCAGTACCACTCCTCGATCACGTTCATCGCCCAGCTCATGGGTATCTCGTGGGGCGCGCTCGCCGGCGCATTCCTCGGGCCCTTCCTGTGGGGCCTCTACTGGGGCCGCGTGTCGAAGGCCGCCGTATGGGCGAGCTTCATCGTGGGCGTGGGCCTCACGACCGGCAACATGATCTTGGGATTCATTGGCACGCCGCTTATCGCAAGCCCCATCAACTGCGGCGCCATCGCGATGATTCTCTCGCTTGTCATCGTGCCGCTGGTGAGCCTCGTCACCAAGCCAGTGCCCTTCAACGTGAACCCGCCGAGCGCGGAGGGTGCAATCGATCGCGAGTACGTCCGCGAACTGCATCTGCAAAAGGAAAAGGAAGCGAAAGCGGCTTCTGCGGAATAGCTGGCCTGGTTTCACGGCCGATTGAGAAGGGCTTCGCACGAGTTGTTAATTACGCAGAGGAGACCGACAAGCAAGCGGTCTCCTCTTGCGTTTAGGCGATGATAATCTTCGGCAAGGCGAGGTCGTGCGGCTCGGTCGGCACAGCCTTGACTTCTTGTTCCCGAAAGACGATGCCGCACACGACGGCGTCGCTTCGAAGCTCGCGCAGGAAGCGGTCGTAGTTGCCGCCGCCATAGCCGAGGCGCATGTTGCCCGCATCGAAGGCGACCATCGGAACGATAACGGCATCGATCTCGCGCGGATTGCATGGCGTGCAGCCGGCAAGCGAGGGATCGTCGGGGGTAACGGCGCGGGCGGGTTTGTCGAAGAAGGCGCGCCGCGTGCCGTCGAGGGGGACATCCCAAAACGTCATGCGGGCCTTGGCGTCGTTGTCGTTTCGCACCATGACGGGAAAGGCGCAGGTCCACCAATGCAAGCGGGCGCTTTTCGCGAACGGGGCGATGTCCACCTCGCTTCCCAGCGCATGATAGGCGGCGATGCATGCTCCGGATGCAACCGTGCGGCTGAAGTACCGCTCGAGCTCTTCGCATGCCTTCTCGCTACGAGCGATGCGCTCGTCGCTGGGGATAGCGTTGCGACGCGCGATGACGAGGCGCCTTGTTTCTTCTTTCATATCCATGCCTGCAAGTATAGAGTGCTCGCAAACCTTGTTACATTCTCCGAAAAAAGCGCACATGTGGGCCCCGCAGCCGAAAAATCAGGGCATACTGAAACGGCCTGCAATTATGCAGGGGAAGTATTCGCCCACAACGAAGGGGTTCCTGTGGAAGGTTTCGACCTTATCAGTACGGGCGCTTGGTCAATCGTGCCGCCGCTTTTGGCGCTCGGGCTCGCGCTCATCACCAAGGAAGTGTACTCGTCGCTCACCATCGGCGTACTTATGGGCATGGTGATCTACCAGTTCACTCTCGCGGGGGTTGGCGTCGACCAGTTTATCGCGGCGTTCGCCATGGTTCCACGAATGATGGCGACGCAGATCGCCGACAACGGAGCGCTGCTGCTGTTCCTTGCCTTATTGGGCGCGCTCACGGTGGTCATCGCGATTGCCGGCGGTTCGCGCGCCTACGCCGAATGGGTGTCGAAGCACGTGAAGAACGCGCGGCTCGCCTCGATTCTCACGGCGGTTCTCGGCATCCTCATCTTCGTGGACGACTATTTCAACTGCCTGACGGTTGGCGCGGTCATGCGCCCCATCACCGACCGCTTCCATATCAGCCGCGAGAAACTGTCGTGGATCATCGACTCCACGGCGGCGCCTGTGTGCATTATCGCGCCGGTCTCCTCTTGGGCGGTTGCCGTGGGCGGCTATCTGGGAGAAGACGGCTTCTCGACGTTCGTGCAGTCCATCCCCTACAACTTCTACGCCCTGCTCACGATCTTCTTCGTGTTCTTCATGCTGATCACGAAGCTCGATTACGGCTCGATGCGTGCGGCTGAGGAAGCCTGCGCCCAGGGGCACGACGTCGATGACATCCCGCGCGAGGGAAGCGCCCTTGCGGCGGTTTCGACGACCCGTCTTCCCGAGAAAAACGTCGAAGCATACGAAGGCGATCATCCGGGCGTGCCTTCGGTTGTGACCGAGGAGGCCGACATCGACGACGCAGCGTCGGGTGCGATCGACGAGTACAAGGGACTCAACATCTCCGAGAATGGCCGCGTGTTCGACCTGATCGTCCCCATTGTCGTGCTGATCGTGTTCTCGATTCTCGGCATGATGTACGTGGGCGGTTTCTTCGAGGGCGTCGACTTCGCCACCGCTGTCGGCGAGGACCCGGTGACGGGCCTGTGCATCGGATCTTGTGTGGCGCTCGTGGTCTCGGCTGCGATGTTCCTGCCCCGTAAGCTCACAACGCTCGAGGGTTTTGTGGAAGGCATCTCCGAAGGCGTGCGCTCGATGGTCGGCGCGATCATGATCCTCGTTCTGGCATGGAGCTTGGGCGGCCTGTGCCGTCATCTGCTGGGAACGGGCGAGTTTGTGAGCGGCGTACTGAACGGGCTTGGCGTGGGACTTACCCTTCTGCCTGCGATCATCTTCCTGGTGGCGGCGTTCATCGGCTTCGCCATGGGCACTTCCTGGGGCACGATCGCGCTTATCCTTCCCATCGTAATCGGCGTGTTCCCCACCGACGACCCGCTGTTCCTCGTGGCTGTCGGCTCGACGCTCGCGGGTGCAGTCTATGGCGACCACATCTCGCCGATATCCGATACGACGATCCTCTCCTCTGCGGGCGCAAAGTGCAACCACCTGCGCCACGTTGCCACGCAGATTCCCTACGCGACGCTCGTTATGATCGCGTGCTTCATCTGCTACATCGTGGCTGGCTTCACGGGCAATCCGTGGATCTCGCTCGCGCTCGGTGTGGTCATCATCGTCGTTGCAGTGATTACGCTTCACAAGCTGAATTTCGGTGTGAAGAAGGGCGAGACGGCATAGTTTCTCATTGGCAAATAGCGGCTTGAGGGGCGCGCCCCAAAGGCTATGCGAGAATGGCGGTTTCCGAGAGGAGGCCGCCATTCTTGTTTTATCGCGTAAGTGTGAATAATCTTATAGTTGAATATTAAAAGTGCGAACAATTCTATCGAAAAATAATCCTATTAAACGATATAGCAGTGCGATGGCAATTGCGCTGCCAGCCCTTCCCGATTGGTGGGGTTCATTTCTTGCGGGGATGGAGCTTCTCGCCTCAAAGGGAGCAAGCAAGGGCCCTGCAAGCAAGGGCCCTGCAAGCAAGGGCCCTGCTAGAAATGAGTTTTGTACGCCTGACGTCTCTGCTCGGGAGCGCTCGCTCTATTCGATGCCGAGCACCTGCATCACGAGGAGCGCGACGGTGAGCACGGTCACGATGGCGACCGTCACCCAGATGAGGATCTGCGAGAGGCGGCTCGATTTGAAGGCCCTCATGATGTGCTTGTCCGAGGCGATGATGGCCATGAACACGAGGAGCACGGGAAGGATGATGCCGTTCACAAACTGGGCCGTGAGCATGATGCCCATGAGGTTGACGTTCGGGATAAGCACGACCACGGCGCCGATGACGATGACGAACGTGAAGATGCTCTTGAACATGGGGGCTTCGCGCCACTTGAACGACACGCCCGCTTCCCAGCCGAATGCCTCGCAGATGACGAACGCAGTTGTGAGCGGCAGGACGCAGGCGGCCAAAAACGAGGCTGCGACCAGGCCAATTGCAAAGAGTGCCTCGGCGTATTGCCCCGCGAACGGCGCGAGCGCACGTGCAGCGGCCTCGGCGCTGTCGACCTCGATGCCCTGCGGGTACAGCACGGCGCCCGTGGTCACGATGATGAACCAGGCCACGAGGCATGCGGCGATGGTGCCGGACACCGCGTCGATCTTCTGCTCGAAGAGCTCGTCGGTGGTAGTGCCCTTCTCCACGACGTTGCTTTGCGTGAAGAACATCATCCACGGGGCGATCGTCGTGCCGATCATCGCGATGACGAGGGAAACCCAGCTGACGCCGCCCGTGATTTGCGGCACGACAGTCGAGGTGAGCGCGTCGTTCCAGTCGGGCTGGGCGAGCACTGCCGCGATGATGTAGGTCACGAACACGAACGACAGCGCCAGGAACACGTTCTGCACGCGCTTGTAGCTGCCGCCAATGATAAGGAGCCATACTGTTCCTGCGGCGATCGGCACGGACACGAACTTCGGCACGCCGAACATCTCCATGCCGGACGCGATGCCCGCAAACTCGGAGAACGTCGTCGCGACGTTGCCGATGAGCAGGGCGAACATCGCGAGCGCCGTCAAGCGGATGCCGAATCGCTCGCGGATGAGCGCTGCGAAGCCCTTGCCGGTCGTGGCGCCCATGCGACTTGCGGTCGTCTGCACCACGATGAGCAGAATGCACATGACGGGGATGACCCACAGCGTGGTGAACCCGAACTTTGCGCCCGCGGTGGAATACGTCGAGATGCCGCCCGCGTCGTTGCCCGCCATGGCGGTGACGATGCCGGGGCCCATGGCGGACAGAATTAGCAGGAACCTATTTTTCTTCTTGGCGGCATCCTGTTGGGAGTCGCTTTGCGCTGCGGCCTTGCCGGGGGTGAGGGCGCTTGTGGCCTTCTTCGGCTTGCCGCTTACGCCGAACGCCTTGCCGGCGCCGACGGCAGTTCGCGCACGCCCGTCGCGCCCCGTCGTTTTCTCTTTCCCGAACACCATGGCTTATCTCCAGGAATATCCGGTGATCTGGAACAGCACCAACGTGTACAGTACCAAAAACAGTACAGCAGCCACGGTGATGCCCACGCCCAGGAGGACGTTTTTCTTCGTCTTGTCGCTGCTGACGTCGTCTTCGATGGCGTCCCACGCGTCGTCGGTGGTGACGATGCCCAAAAGCTTGCCGCGCTCGTCGACGACGGGCATGGCGGGGAGCTCGTATTTGAAGATGTCCGCCGCCACGTCGTCTTCCGTCTCGTCGGGCGACGCGGTGATGAGGTCGGTGTACATGATGTCGTGCATCGCTTTGCCGTCGTCGGTCAGCACGAGGGTGCGCAGCGACAGCACGCCGACGAGCTTGCCGTACTCGTCGAGCACGTACACGTAATGGACGGTCGGGTGCTCTTCGGGCAGCTCGCGCAGGACTTCGATCGTCTCGCGCACGGTGAAGGTTTCGGGAACGGCCACGAACTGCGTGGTCATCATGCCGCCCGCGGTGCCGTCCTTGTATCCCAAAAGGCGGCGAATCTCGGCGGCGTCCTCGACGCCCATCAGGCGCAACAGCGCTTCCGCCTTCTCGTAGGAAAGGTCGCGGACGATGTCGACGGCGTCGTCGGGGTCCATGTTGCCAAGCACGTTTGCGGCCTTGGCGTCGTCGAGGTCCTCGATGAAGTCCGCCTGGTACTCGTCTTCCATTTCCGAGATGGCCTCGGTCGCCTGGTTCTCGTCGAGGTGCTTGAACACGTTCGCGCGCTGCTGCGGGTCGAGCTGCTCCAAGATGTCGGCGACGTCGGCGGGGTGCAGTTCGTCAAGGCGCTTGTGCGTGACGGAAAGCTGCACTTCCGAGAGGTCGCGGTCGAGCAGGTCCATGTAATTCCACGCGATGATGCGCTCGTCAATCTGCTTGTGGAAGGCTTTCGCGACGGAGACGACGGCGCGCTCGAGCCAGGGCGCAAGGCCTCGCAGGATACCGCGAATGCCCACTTCAGCTCCGAGAAGTCGCAGTTGCGTGCCCGACTGCGAGAGCTTGAGGTCGTTTACGCGCACGACCTTAAGCCCCTGGGTGTCGACAATCTGGCGATCCATGAGGTCGCGCGCGAGCAGCACCTCGTCGGGCTGCAGGTAGCTGAAGCGGATGTCGGGCGAATCGACGGAGAGCCTGATGCCCTCGTCGTCGAACTCATCGACGTACTTCCGCCAGGAAATCATGAAGGGGACTTTGCCCGGCCCTTGGAAGGCGAGGCTGGTGATACGGGGAAATACCTCGCCGGTTGAAATCGCGAGGTCGGAGATCGTGCCGATTTTTTCGCCGGCGGAGTCCACAACGGGCTTCCCCAGCATTTGGGACAGATAAAGCATGGCGCTCCCTTACGTTCTGATGCGCCCTTGGGCCGTGCCTTGGAATCGTACCACTTGAGGGAGTTCCCCCAGGTAAAATCTTTGTCAGGCGTGGGTGCATCGCAGTCGTCCTTCGACTGCCGACGCGGGGAGCCGAAGGATTACATACTGTGAGGCTTGTGTTTTCGAACCTTCAAGTACGGACCTTTCCTCCAACAATAAAAAAACCGCACGTGTTGGTATGCCCAATCGTTGCGGATTAATAAGCTGAAATGGTGCGCCATGAGGGATTCGAACCCCCGGCGTACTGATTCGTAGTCAGTCCCTCTATCCAGCTGAGGTAATGGCGCACTTCTAAACAGCAACGGATATTATGCCAGCGATAGCGCGGGGTGTCAACATCTTTTTTGAAAGTTATTGCGACCTGGTTACATCCGTGCGCATATTTGCCGAATCCCGGGTGCGATCGGCGGTGAAGTGGCGCGAGGCGCTATCATAGTCGGGCGAGACTGAAAGGTGAAGTGAATGGCTGACGAGCGCATCGACCTCTATAAGAATTTCGAGCGGATCAACTACATCGATCCTGCCAATTACGAGAAGTTCCGCGTGAAGCGCGGCCTGCGCAACTCCGACGGCACGGGCGTGCTGGCGGGCATGACGAACATCTCGAACGTGCACGGCTACTTGCTTTCCGACGGCGATAAGCTGCCGGACGAGGGTTCGCTGCGCCTGCGCGGTTACGAGATCACCGACCTGCTCGGCGAGGAGAGCTCGACGACGCGCTTCAGCTTCGAAGAGGTTGCCTATCTGCTTCTTTTGGGGGATCTTCCCACGCAGGAGCAGCTCGACACCTTCATCGCGGCCATCGATTCCCAACGCGAGCTGCCCGACGGGTTCACCGCGTCGATGATCTTGAAGGATACTCCGCCCGACATCATGAACGTGCTCGCGCGTTCGATTCTGCTTTTGTACGCTTACGATTCGGATGCGGAAGACCGCTCGCCCGAGCATGAGATCAACACGGCCATTTCGCTGATGTCGCGCGTGCCGCGCATGATGGTCCTTACCTATTACGCCCAGCAGGCGCGCTACCGCAATGGGTCCATGATCATGCATCGCTTCATCCCCGGCCAGTCGACGGCTGAGACCATCCTGTCGATGCTTCGCCCCAATCGCGAGTTCACGCCGGAAGAGGCGCGCATGCTCGACGTGATGCTGTGCCTGCATGCCGAGCACGGCGGCGGCAACAACTCCACGTTCACCACGCGCGTGATGTCCTCGGCCGATACGGACCCGTATTCGGTGTATGCGGCGGCCATCTGCTCTCTTAAGGGAAAGAAACATGGCGGCGCGAACCATCAGGTCAGGGCGATGCAGGCCGACATCAAGCAGCATGTGTCGAATTGGGAAGACGACGACGAAGTTGCCGACTATCTGGCGAAGATCGTGAACAAGCAAGCCTACGACAAGTCGGGCCTAGTCTACGGCATGGGACATGCGGTGTATACGCTCTCCGACCCGCGCGCCATGATTTGCAAGAAGTATGCGAAGAAGCTCGCCGAGGGAACGGAATTCGAGGCGGAATACCGGCTCCTCGAGAGCATCGAGCGCCTGGCGCCCGAGGTGATTCTGCGCGAGCGCGGCACGAAGAAGGACATGTGTGCGAACATCGATATGTATTCTGGCTTCGTGTACTCCATGATGGGGATTCCCGAAGACCTGTACACTCCCCTGTTCGCCTGCGCCCGTATGGCGGGCTGGGCTGCGCACCGTTTCGAGGAGATCGTTGCGGGCAAGCGCATCATCCGCCCGGCATACAAGAGCACGCGCAGCGGAAGCCGTCCGTACACGCCGATCTCCGAGCGCTAGTTTTTGTTGCTAAGGGCGCTATAATGCCCTTACCAGGAGGAGTTGGAAGAGGGAGAGGAGGTGCGCATGCCGCCGAAATTTCCGAAAGGCAATGTGCGGCTTATGACCGACGAGGACCTCGACGGGTTCACGCTCGATCAGCTGAAGTGCCGAGCTTGCAGTGGCTATGGAAACTGCGGTTACAAGCAGATGAACATCTACAACGGCAAGGCCGTTTCCATCTGCCAAATGCGCAAGAAGAAGCTGCAGTGCGAACGCGATGGCGTTCCCTTTGAGATGTAGCCTCACGGATGGGCCTCGCGACAAGTGGGGCCCATCTGCGTTGACGGCATGAAAAACGCCCGAGGGTCTCGGGCGTGTGTTGACCTGGCGGAGGAAGTAGGATTTGAACCCACGGAACCTTGCGGCTCAACAGTTTTCAAGACTGCCGCCTTCAACCACTCGGCCATTCCTCCAGTGAGACCAGATTATATCAGGTGCTTGATTGATGCGGCGCCATCTGTCGGAATTCTCCAAGTCTCCTTTGGGCGTCTGCGTCCGCGGCGGCGCCCCCGTCTTTGCGCTCCCGCCCCTCAGCGTCTCGCCCTCGCCTCGCCCGAGCAATTCATAGCGGTTCAATATGTCCGTTCGGCAAATTTTGCTTTACGCGGCTAAAGTTCGTTGTATCGTGCAGAATGCGTATATGAATTCGCGCCAGTATTTATGAGGAGCAAACGATGACCGTCGAGAAAAAAGACCTGGATTGGGGCAGCCTCGATTTCGGCTACCATAAGACCGACTACAGCTTTGAAGCGCATTGGAAAGATGGTGAATGGGACGAGGGTGGCCTGACTACCGATCACGACCTGCACCTTTCCGAATGCGCGGGCATTTTCCACTATTGCCAGGAGGTCTTCGAGGGTCTGAAGGCCTACACCACCGAAGACGGCTCGATCGTCTGCTTCCGCCCCGACATGAACGCCGAGCGCATGTTCAATTCTGCCGAGCGTCTCGAGATGCCCGGCTTCCCGAAGGACAAGTTCGTCGAGGCTGTGAAGGCCGTTGTGAGCGCGAACGCTGCTTGGGTGCCGCCGTTTGGTTCGGGTGCTACGCTCTACGTGCGTCCGTTCATGATCGGTTCGGGCGAGGTCATCGGCGTTGCCCCCGCTCCCGAGTACACCTTCCGCATCCTGGTCACGCCGGTCGGCCCGTACTTCAAAGGCGGCTTGAAGCCGATCAAGCTGCGCGTCTCCGAGTACGACCGCGCCGCACCGCATGGCACGGGCAACATCAAGGCGGGCTTGAACTATGCCATGTCGCTGCGCCCGACGATGGAGGCGCATCGCGGCGGTTATGCCGAGAACCTCTATCTCGACTCCGAGTCGCGCACCTACGTTGAGGAAACGGGCGGCGCAAACGTGCTGTTCGTGAAGGAGGACGGCACGCTCGTGGTGCCGAAGTCCCACACCGACTCCATCCTGCCTTCCATCACGCGTCGCAGCCTTGTTCAGGTTGCGAAGGATTTGGGCATGACGGTCGACGAGCGCTATGTCACCTGGGAAGAGGTCGCTGGTGGCGAGTTCGTTGAGTGCGGCCTGTGCGGCACTGCGGCGGTTATCTCCCCAGTCGGTCAGATCGACAACAAGGTCAACGGCACCGACCAGGAAGTTGTCTTCCCTGCTGGTTGCACCGAGATCGGCCCGGTGATGAAGAAGCTCCGCGAAACGCTCACGGGCATCCAGGACGGCGCCCTCGAGGACAAGCACGGCTGGGTCTGCAAAATCGGCTAGCGTGCGACGAGTGCGAATTCGCTTCGGACTCAACTGATTGTAAAACGAAAGGCCTGACGGCATTAATGCTGTCAGGCCTTTTTAGTGGGGAATTGATTCCGTGATGCCGCTCCGGCATCCTCGAGACCGTGCGCTGGCACATGCGAAAAAAGTCTCCGACGCTGAAGAGAAACAGCGCTTCCAAATCCCCGCGTAAGCAAGCCGATTCCTTGCGAAGGGGAGGGTCGTTTACGATGCGGAACTTTCGCAGGTTGCGTTATTCGCCGCTGGCACCTTCTGCGCTCGCGCTCCTCGTTGCCTCGCTGGGCTGCTCCTCGTGGCTCTCCCTTGCTTGCGCGCCGTTTTGCGACTCCTCGATGAAACGCGCGGTCAGGCCGGTGCGCGTTTGGGTGCCCGTCTTCTTGTACAGCGAGGTGAGATGGTGCTGAACAGTGCGCAAGCCTACGCCCAGCTCTGCTGCGACGTGCTTGAGCGGCCGCTCGTCCGAGACCACTGCGGCGAGAACGTCGCTTTCCCGTTTCGTGAGTCCATACGATTCGCAAAACGCTGCAAGGGCCTCCTCGGGGCTTCGCGGGGGAGCCATCTCGGGGGATTCTCGGCCGGTATCCTTCGCACTCTCATGGCCGGGCGTTTCTTCGGTGTCTACCGACTTTTTGGAATACGATGAGATGCGCTCTTCATAGTCGGGGGCGAGCATTCCTGCGCGCGTCATCAAGATGAGAACAGCCGCGAACAGCACAAAGGCGAGCGAAGTGAGCGCCTGGTCATTGGCTTGCGCGAGGGCGGCCGAAGGAATCGTGACGACCAGCGCGACAACGTTGCTGATAACCTTCCCCATTCCCGCCCAAAGTTGGGGAACTCGCATATAAGCCGCGAGCCAGATGAACAGTGATAAGTAGAAAACGGCGAAGATCCCCGATCCCGCGTAGAACACAACGCGGCAGACCGTGATATTCAAGCCCGACCCTGCGGCGAGCGCTGCGGCCATTGCGAGGAGTGCGACGCAAAGAACCACCGTTCCCATATGGCGACGGCGATCAATATCGAAGAAAACGCCTGCAGCGACTCCGCAGACCGCAACAACAAGCCGCGGCCAGACTTCGGCGTACTGGTTGACCCAGGGGGTTCCGAGTGAAGTTACGCTGTTGAGGACGTTAAATAGCACCGCGAGCAGAATGGTAAGCGCGACAAGCTGGATAGCGAACCCTCGTGGTTCCTGAAGATTGGGCGGTGCGACGGCTCCCTGAAGATCGAGAATCTTGCGAGGATATATCGGGTTGCCCATGCGGTCCACCGCTGCCCCCTCGTGGGGTACCCGAAGCGATGGCCAGCCGAAGAGCGCCACGAGCGAGAAGGCGATGATGCCGAGGCCTAGCAAAGCAGCGTCTCCCGCCCTTCCCAGTGGAATGTGAAAGCAAATCAGATGGAGGAGGATTCCTGCGGCGTGCGCGAGCGCGACACTCGTAATCAGTCGATTGCTCTGCGCGAGCATCATCGCCACACCGAAGTAGGCGTTGCCGCCGAGTACGCCCATAATGAAAAACGAAAGGTAGCCAGCCCCGACAATGGCGATGGGCGAAGAAACTGTTGCCGCGATGACGAGGCAGGCGATCCAGAGGATGGCGAAAACGAGGGCTGTTCCTCGCCGCTTTCTTCGAGAAAGCTTCAAGCTGTAGAGCGGATAGCACAGGAATCCCAGGGCATTGAGTCCCATTATAGGGACGATTGTTGTACCGAACCCAGGCTCAAGCGAAAAGGATGACATGCTCGAGAGGTAAAACGAATTGCTCTCGAGAAAAATGAAGTAGAAGAGTGCGAGCGAAACCATCGCGACAAAGGTATTTTTCGCAATGGCGTTCATGAATAGCCTTTTCCGATTCTCGATTGAACAGTTTTCCTCTGACCGCCATTATACAGGTTGAAAACGGGATGGACGGTTGCGATATCGTGAACGACCCTTTCGAGGGGGACATTTATGACCATATCGCCGAAATTGCTGTAAATCGGGATACTTCGCGTCCTATTCCTTTTTGAAAATGCGGACGGTCGATGCGAATAGACGGGTAAAACTCACAAAGGGGGTTTCGTATATACGAAACCCCCTTGCGCATCTACGAACGTTACCCTCTCGCTCGCTTGCCCTCATGATGGAAGGGTAGGAGTGCGCAAGTCAATGCGCGTGTACGAGGAGAGGAGAAAAGAATGAAGACGGGAATAGGGAGGGTGCCGTTTCTGGCGCGAGACAGTATCGAGCACATGAAGACCCCGGGACAAGAGGGACGGAGGTTTCATCATGAAACGCACCAAGATTCGTAACATCCTGCTTTCGGCGCTTCTTGCGCTGACTGTCGGAATGCCGACGCTTTCGTTCGCCGATGAAGGCGCTTCTGCGGGATCGGGCACGTCGGGAGGAACTCCCACGCCCTATGCCGCAGGTGATAAGGACACGGTGGCCGACCCCAACACGGCAAGCTCGTGGAGGGACTGGGGCCTGGACTACTCGACCCAGAGCGTTGGCCGCATCTGGACTGATAAGACGGTGTCGACTGAGGACATCGTCCTGACGGGTGCGGACGGGACGATGACGATCGAGAAAAGCTCCGAGGCAGATTTCCTCACGGCGTTCTCGGCGCTTTCGTCCACATCGAACTTGAAGTCGAAGATCGCGCAGCCGCTCGATATCGTGCTGGTGCTCGACGCTTCGGGCTCGATGGATGATCCTATGGGCAATGGCGACAGCACGAAGAGGATCGACGCGCTCAAGGTTGCGGCGAACTCGTTCATCGACGAGATCGCGAAGCAGAACGCGAACATAAGCGACCCCGCCCAGCAGCATCAGGTTTCGCTCGTGAAGTTCTCAGGGGATAAAAGCAATCAGGTTGGTAACGGTACCTATCGCAAGGGCGGGTACACCTACAACTTCAGCCAGGTGATGAAGAACCTGACCTCGTGCGTCGGCTCGTCGGCGGACGAGTTGAAGTCGACTGTCAATGCCATTAGCCCCGCCGGTTCGACGCGGGCCGACTATGGGTTGGAGCTTGCGGCTGGCCAGAAGTCGGGTCGCGAGAACGCCAAGAAGATCGTGGTGTTCTTCACCGATGGTTCGCCAACGAGCAGCAGCGGTTTCAAAGACGGAGTGGCGGGCGGGGCCGTCTCCGCCGCCAAGTCGGTGAAGGACGCGGGGGGGACCATTTACTCCGTCGGCATCTTCAGCGGTGCGAATCCCTCGGCTGACCCCACGAACAGCGGCACCACGCGTGAAAATAAGTTTATGCACGCCGTGTCGAGCAACTATCCTACGGCAAGCTACGCATGGCAAGATGGCCAGGGATTCTTGCAGCCAGGCGGATGGGTCTGGAACTTCGGCGCACGTGCGACTGATTCCGACTTCTACAAAGCGGCTTCGAACGCGGCCGACCTGAAGACCCTCTTCGACGAGATTTCCCAGGAAATCACAAGCTCGACGGGCCTTCCCACCGATGTGCAGCAGGGTTATGACCCTTCGACTTCGGGATACATCACCTTCACCGACCAGCTCGGCGACTACATGAAGGTCGATTCGTTCACGACGATTGTGTTCGCGAAACAGCTGTTCCAAAATCCGGTGAAATCGACGAGCGGAAAAGTCGACACGTACACGTTCTCGGGCGAAGCGGGCAACGTGCTCTATCCTTCGGGTAACCTGAATTCGATCGTCATCACGGTGACCAAGTCGGATAATCTGGCGACGGGCGACCTTGTCGAAGTGAAGATTCCGGCAGCGCTCATCCCGTTACGTCATTTCCAGGTTGACGAATCGGCTGGAACGGGCCATGTCGACATGACGTTCCCCATCCGCGTGTTCTTCGAGTCGAGCGTAAAGGAAGACGTGGAGAGCGCGTTGGCCAACCCCGATGCGACGCTTGCTGCCTACATCGAGGCGAACACGACGGGTGACGGCGTGGCGTTCTACGCGAACAGGTGGAACGGTGGGGAAGACGGCGACGTCCTGGCGACGTTCACTCCCGCAAAATCCAACAGCTACTACTACATGACCGAGGAAACGCCGATTTACACGGATGAGGCGTGCACGGTGCCGGCCAAGGGCGCATTGAGCGCAGACGGCACCTATTACTACAAGCGCAGCTGGTACAAGATCGACAACGGGAATGCGACGCTGCAGTCGGACGCTATTCAGTTCTCGGGCAATATTCCCGAATCGTGGCTTGGCTATATCGGCACTGACGCTTCCGGCAACGCGGTGTTCAAGGCGGGTACTCCGCGCTTCACCTACATCAACGAGCTGCGTACGCCCAAGGGAGCTAACCCGACGGCGACAGCGGCGACGGTGCTCAACCCCGTGTGGTCGGGGAGCAATGTCGCCTGCCATCTGGGCAATAACGGAAAGCTTGTCGTTGAGAAGCCGGGCACGCTGGCTATCTCCAAGTCGCTGGTCGTCCCCGAGGGCTACGACCGCGCCGAGTTCGGCAACGACACGTTCACCTTCACCATCGAGATTGACAAGGCGGAGGGGCAGGAATTCCCCGCCGAGGTCCGCGATGCGAACAACGAGCCGGTGGGCGACGCGTTCACTATCACGTTCGACAACAACGGCAAGGCGACGCATTCGCTCAAGGACGGCGAGACGCTCTATATTCGTGGCTTGAGCGGGGGCTGGGAGTACCTGGTCAGCGAGCAGCCGACGACTGGTTTCGATCAGATAGCTCCTGCGGAAAACAACGACCCACAAGCTGCGACGGGAACGATTGCTGCCGGTGCGCAGGCGAAGGCTGAGTTCACCAACGCGTATCGTCCAAGCGGCACGCTCGATAACGACGATGCCCTTGCCGTCAAGAAGGTGCTGACCGGTCGTAGCTGGACCGACAACGACGCCTTCCGTTTCATCCTTACCCCAGTGACCGACAACGCTCCGATGCCGCTTGACGAGAATGGCGAACCTGTTGGCGCGCTTCCCCTCACCAAGCAGGACCTGACTGACGGCGGTTATGCGGCTGGCACGTTCGGCAACATCACGTACACGAAGCCTGGCACGTACGTCTATGAGATCAGCGAAGATCAGACCGTGGGCGCTGGAGCTGGCATGTCCTTGTCGCAGGCGCGCTATCGCGTGGTCGTAACGGTGACCGATGTGCTTGCAGGGCAGGGCGATAACGCCATCCATCAGGGCATACTGAATGTGTCGAGCATCATGGTGCAGATCAACGACGACGACGGCGCAAGCATCCAATCCGATGACGGCGTCGATGCCGCAACGTTCACCAACGAGTTCGCCGCGAGGGAAGCGAAGTGGAATCCCGCGGTGAAGAAGGAATACACCGACAACTCGGGTGCGAATCCCCTTGCGCGCGGTATGTTCAACTTCCGCATTGAGCCGGTCATGGATTGGGCCCCGATGCCCGCAAACCCGATCGGCGCAGTTAACGCCGACGGCAGCGTGACGTTCGGGGACATCGTCTTCACGGGCGACATGATCGGCGAGTCGTTCGAGTACCGCATCACCGAGTTGGTGCCGGATGGTGCTGGCAACTGGATCAACGTTGCCGACGCTGACGCGTCCCTGCTGCAGACTGGCATGACCTATGATGAGTCTACGTGGGTCGTCAGGGTAAACATTGCGAGCGAGATAGTCGACGATGAGCAGGTTGTGGTTTGGACGGCGAGCTACCAGCTTGCCGACGCGGCGCAAGGCTCTCAG
>ERZ1034984.2105-NODE-2105-length-16754-cov-8.863165_pt1 | contig 16754 bp, 9 predicted proteins | sample MGYA00520589_ERZ1034984 | MGnify/ENA primary metagenome ERZ1034984 (study PRJEB33766, sample SAMN09781790) | gut metagenome | biome: gut microbiome | host: Homo sapiens | place: Madagascar | study: EMG produced TPA metagenomics assembly of the PRJNA485056 data... | reverse complement strand
TTTTAAAGGTTAGAATATGAATAAAAGACAAGCAGATTAAGTCCGTTAAAATATAATCGAAAAAGAAAAGTTTAGAGGAATGCACAAATGTAATGTGAAAATCTTGTGAATTCATCCAAAAAATATGACAGAGGACAAATAATTATTGCAAAATGTGCGTTTGAGGTATAGAATATTATTATATTTTGTACAGCGGTGTGCCGTTTTAGTGCATTATTTTTTAAGAGGAGAGGGTTTTTGTGGGTCTTTTTAACAGGATTATTGATAAGATGGTCAGCGATAAAGTTCCATTTAAAAAGAGAAAAAGGCTGATTGTTTTTGTTGCAATCATAACCCTTCTTTCTATGACGACAGCTACGGTTGCGTGGTTCTCAGTAAACACTTTCGCGGGCGTTGACAAGCTTGACCTCAATATCAGCCTTGCCGCACAACTTAAAGTCAGTATGGAAAACCACGGCAAAGACCTTGAAAAATACGGCAAGGTAATCACAAATGAAATGATTGACGATTACCTTAAAAAGCACGGTTCAAGCCTTGAAGATATGGTGCTTGATCCTGTCACAACAAGAGAGGGTACAGAGTTCACCAATCAGAGTGGCACAGTCAGAGAGCCTAACAAGCGCAGCTACCTTGAGTTTGAATGCTACTTCATTGCGACTGAGGAAATGTGGGTTCACCTCACAACCGAAAGCACAAAAGCAGGCGCTGATGACGGTACAAAGGTATCGACAGAATCAACCGGTGCAAAGGCTGATGTAGTAAATTGTGCGAGAGTTGATTTCACAGCCGAGGGAACAGGCAACGGCACAACAATTTATGAGCCGAACAGAAGCACTCCCGTAAACGGACAGACAACCTTTGATTTGCCGTCAGGTTCAATGGTTTACTCAAACAACACAAGACTTTTCCATCTTAATCAGCTCGAACCTGTTAAGGTAACAGTTCGTCTTTGGATTGAGGGTAACGACCCCGAGTGTGATGACGATGTTCAGGATGCACACATTTCTGTTCAGCTTGGCTTTGTCGGATGCGATAATGACAATAAACCGATCAGTTAAAAGAAGAGCCGAGGTTCGCAGCCCTGAAATAACGACCGGCGAGGACTAAGCCGAGAAAATCACGGAAGTGATTGGAGCGGATTAGACGAGTGGGAGTTATTTAAGGAATAGCGGAGAACAACGAGGCTTGACAAAAAGAAGAACCGTGGTTACAAAACCACCTAACAATATATGTAAAGATTTAACTTTTGAGGGGAGAGAAAAACTTGTTCGGAAAAAAGAAACCAAAAATTGAACAACCGATTACTCCCGAGGAGTTAAGTCGCTTAAACGATAAGAAAATGGCAGATGCCGAGATTGAACATTTTCATGTAAAAAATGATTCAATCGAGATTGTAAAATACAAAAAGCGCAGACGGCTTTTGAGCATTATCCTTTCGGTCTGCATAATCATTCTTCTTATTCTGTTCATTGTTTCAACGCTTGTAACGCAATGGGGCGACTTGATTATCAGCATTGATTCTCCTGCCGTAAAAAAAGGTATCGTGCTTAGCGAAGACGCTGACTTCAAAACTCAGTGTGCTTCACTTACTGCGAAGCAGGTTAAGGATGTTACAAACATTACATATTCATGGCTTCCTGTTGACCTTGACACAAGCAAGGACGGTGCGCACAACGGCAAAAACTATGTTGCTTATACTTTCTATTGTAAAAATAACGGAGAGGTTGAGCTTGACTATGACGCAGTGCTTGAAATCACAGGTGCGGCTAAGTCGGCAGATGAAGCAACTCGAGTTATGATTTACAAAAACGGCAAGAGCTCAATTTACGGCAAAGGTCAGTACAAAGACAGAAGCAAAGCCGAAACCGATTGCACAAAGTTTGTAAGCGATAAGGAAGTTTATAAAACATCAACCGAAAAATTCAAGGTTGGCGATATTGACAAATACACAATCGTAATCTGGATTGAGGGTAACGACCCCGAATGTATCGACGATATCCGAAACGGTCATGTCAGAATGAGAATGCTGTTCTCGGTTCGTGACGATGAAGAATCCACAGCAAAACCGTAATTTTCGGTACGGTATTACATCAACTTGGTATTATGTGCTTCGGCACTGATATAGCAAAAAATCCCTATGGTGTTTTAGGGACAAAAAATTATTTTATTTAGGAGGAATTTCTCTATGAAAACAACATCAAGAAAGAGATTATTAATCTCTTCCGTAGCAATGCTCCTCGTGGCAATGCTCGCACTTGGTACAGCAACATTTGCTTGGTTTACACAGGATACGCGTTCTTATGCTGACCAGCTTAACGCAAAAACAAGTAAAGTAAGTTCTCTCGTTCTTAGTAAGAAAGACAGAACAAACTGGCAGAGCCACATTCAGTATGGCGTAGATGGCAGAGTAATGTATCCTGCTTCTTCATCAAACGGAAGCCAGTGGTTCTATGCTAACGCTTCTGACGCTGTTTCAGGTGCAGTTGACAACGCATCGATCAAGGACGCAAAGGCACCTGGCACAATAACAGCAGACTATGTATTCAGTGATGAACTTAACGTTAAAAACGCTGGTGCAGTTAAGGTTAAGGATGTTAAGATTACATTTACACTCCAGGGCGAAAATAGTGACTATGCTCGTGTAGCTCTTGTTCCTATCGGTGTCGACGGTTCTGCTATTACAACTGACGGTACATTCGGTACAGGTACTGTATATGGTAAGAAAGCTACTCCTTATCAGCCAATCAGCTCACTCGCAGGCGATTTAGGTGCTTCTATTACACCATCTACAAAATATGAAGTTAACGTTCCAGATCTCGATGTAGATCAGGCTGCTTATTATGCCCTCTATGTTTGGTTTGAGGGTCAGGATGTAGACTGTATAGATGCTAAATCTGGTCAGAAGATTCCTAATCTCGTATTCGATGTAGATGGTACACCTGTAGAAGAATAATTTCTTGTTTTTTCTAAACATTATTTAAAATTCAAATGCAATGGAGACCCCTTATGAAAAAAGTTGTAAAAAGAATAGCAAACATAATAATTGACATTATTGTGATTTTGATTCTGGCAGTGTCGGTTTTAATCGTTACATTGTCACTAACTTCCAAGTCATCAGGGGTCCCCAATATTTTCGGCATTGCACCCCTCAGCGTTCTGACAGGTTCAATGGAGGACACAATCAACACAGGTGATATGATCCTCTGCGAGGTTACAAATGATCCTTCATATGAATATAAGAAAGGCGATATTGTTACTTTCTATAAGAATATCAACGGTAAATCCGAACTCAATACTCACCGAATTGTTGAGGTTGTTAAGGATGACAACATTACCTACTACAGAACACAGGGTGACAATAAGAAAACCAACCCCGAGCCCGATAAGGATCTTCAAACCTCTTCGACTATTGTTGCCAAGTACACAGGTACGAAGATTGGCGGCGTGGGTAACTTTTTAAGCTTTATCAGAACTCAGCTTGGATTTTTCCTCTGCGTTCTGCTTCCGATGATTATTTTCTTTGTTTATGAAGCAATCCGTGTTGTTCTCAACCTCCTTGCCTACAATAAGGAAAAAACTCTCGAAGAGGCAAAGCTTGCGGTCGATTCCGCCGAGCTTACCGAAGAACAGAAAAAGAGAGCTATTGAGGAATATCTTGCCTCCGTCGGAGAAAATCAGGACAAGGCGGAAAATGAGCCCGAAGTACAAACACCTGCTGATGGCAATAATTCCGCTGATAATTCCGATTAAGTTATGACAAATTTGTCCCTAACGCACTAATAGCGTTTATCGTAACGGTATATTTCTTTCTCAGTCTCAGAGCTGAGAAAGAAATACAGTTACAGCTCACAGTAAAAACACAACAGAAATTGTCCGTTAATTTATAACGGTGAACCGTGTTTTTCATCTGAAATACGGATTTTCTGATAATACAAAAACAACAGATTAACACAAAACCGTTTCCGTCGGAAACGAACGGCAGTCGCTGATTGCCACAACATAAGGCGATGAAATTTCGCCTAAAGAAGATGAGAGTAGATTTTTTTAAGGAGACGAAGTACCGTGGATACAGTATTTAAATTTCTTTTTGAATTTCTCGGTCAGTTTTTTGGCTCATTATGGTCAATAATCACCGGGTTATTTGGCGGAGTAGGCAATGCCTTTGATTTTTCCGCTTATGTAAACATTATTAATGCCTATACCACGGAGCTTGGCGGCCTCGCATGGGTAATTGCAATTATTGCCATTGTGCTTCTGGTTGCTGTGCTTGCACTTTGCGTATGGCTTATTGTCGTCGCTGTAAAAAAGTTTATTCGTTCGCACAGAAGAAGAAAAGATACAGATTCTCTTGTTAAAGAGGTTCAGGCACTCAACAAAGAGGTTATGAGACTCAACCTTGAAAAGGATAAGATTCTCTCTATGAAGGTTTCACAGATTGGTCTTAACCCCAACGAGATTTCAGAGCTTACAGGCGAAGAAATCGAGTCACTCAACAATGGCGAAGAAGAGGACACAGGCGAAAGCCGTTTCTACAAACTTACGGAAATCGACCAGCTTTGGGCAGATTATGTTCCGCCGGTTTATGACAACGATATCACACTTCCCGAGTTCTGTGAGCGTTTCAGACTCTTTGCTTGTTCACAGCTTGGCCTTTACTACGATATTAAGCTTATCAGACTTTTTGTTGCGTCATTCGCATCAACAAGACTTATTATCCTTCAGGGTATTTCCGGTACAGGTAAAACTTCACTTGCATATGCATTCGGTAAGTTTGTAAACAACCCGTCCATCGTTGCATCTGTTCAGCCGTCATGGCGTGACAGAACAGAGCTTTTCGGTTACTTCAACGAATTTACTAAGAAGTTTAACGAAACAGAGCTTCTCCGTGCAATGTACGAGGCTTCCTACAATGATAACATCTATGCTGTAATCCTTGATGAAATGAACATCGCAAGAGTTGAGTATTACTTTGCAGAAATGCTTTCAATTCTTGAAATGCCATCAAGAGACGAGTGGGTTGTTGATATTATCCCGAACTCATGGCCGAGCGACCCTAAGCATATTGTAAACGGTCAGCTCAGAATCCCGCCGAATATGTGGTATATCGGTACTGCCAATAACGATGACTCGACCTTTGCCATTACCGATAAGGTTTACGACCGTGCTATGCCGATTAACATTGACACAAAGGGTGTTCCTTTTGACGCACCTCTCACAGATCCTGTTTACATTTCATACAAACATTTTGAGTACATCCTCAATGCCGCTAAGGTTCAATTTGTTGTTTCCGAAGAAAACATCAAGAAGATTACTCTCCTTGACGATTATGTTATTGAGCATTTCCGTATAGCTTTCGGTAACCGTATTGTTAAACAGCTTCGTGACTTTGTTCCTGCCTATGTCGGTACAGGCGGAACTGAGCTTGACGGTCTTGATTATGTTCTTGCCCGTAAAGTATTCAGAAAATTTGAGTCACTTAACCTTTCATACATCCGTGACGAGATTGACGGCCTTTGTGCGTATATTGACGAGCTTTTCGGTGAAGAAAACATGAACGAAAGCAAGGATTATCTCCGTATGCTTAAAAAGCTTGTATAATTTTAGCAATTCAGGGCGAACTCTGTTCGCCCTTTGCTTGGTGAAAGGACTTTGCGCCTTTTATAAACGGTAAACTATCTGATTGGAGAAAAATCAATGGCTGATTTTAGTAAATATTTCAGAGCATATATGAATATGCAGGATATTCTGAAAAATGATTTTACTTACAACTACATAATGGAAGGCCTTAAAGACGGCGACAAGGGCGAGGACAGACTCGACGGTAAGACCAACGAAAAGGTTATAGACATGGAATGGGTTGTTGCCATTGAGGAAACACTTCCGTACATTCAGAAAGCAATAGACGAACAGCGCCGTTTTATTAAGCAGGTTGACAATGTTGTTAGAGTTGAGCTTGCAAAAAAGATTTGCCCCGAGTCGGTTAAACATCTTTCGCAGCACACTAACTTTATTGCCAAGGTTGAGGGTGATATGGTAACACCCAATAAAATCCTCACAATTGAGCGTGAAGAGAGCTTTGCAATTTACGAAAACCGTGTTCTTATGACGCTCATTCGCAAAGCGCTTCACTTTGTTGATGACAAGTATTCAAAGATGAAGGATGTGCCGAACGACAGTTATAACGATATTTCAATGGTTCGCCACATTAATTTTAACGAGAAAAAAGTAGATTTTAATCTTAATTATATAAATGAATCGCATGAAACTCTTGCTGATGACCTTGATGTTCTTGATGTTACACAGCTTTCGGACTTTGACCGAATCAGAAAAATCAGAACAACACTCAATGAGTTTTTGAACACTCAGTTGATGAAGGAAATCGCAAATGAGCCTGAGGTTCACCCGCCGCTTACGCAGACCAACCTTCTCAAGAAGAACCCTAACTTCAAAAAGGCTATTGAACTGTGGAACTTCCTTGACAGCTACAAGCGCAAGGGCTTTGAGGTTGTTACCGAGGATTATGACGGTAAGATGACGGACACGGTTCAGCAAGATGTTTATTTTGCAATGGGTTTTGAGCATTTTATGATGTCTATAGCAACCAACCCCGGACTTCGTGTAATTCTCAAGGAACAGTACGACGCAGAAAACGCCCGTCTTGCTGAGGAGGCGGCAAAACCTCAAAAAACCCGTGAGGCGGTTATGAAGGCACAGCTTGAGGCTGTTCGTAAAGAGGAAATGGAAATCCGCCTTCGTGAAATCCGTGACCGTGAAAAGAAAATTCTTGACCTTACAAGTGAAATCAAAAATTTAAAGGTTATAATCGATCAGAAAGAACAGCAGATTCTCACACTCAGAGGTAAGGTTTCTGCTCTTGAAGACCGACTTGAAGAGGTTAAGGCTGAACTCCAGCAGACAAAACTCAAGTTGATGGAGGCAGAAAAGAGGATTGCCGAGCTTGAGGAAGAAAATCAGCAGTTAAAAGATACTATTGAAGAGTTGAATAAAACGATTGATGAACTCAATCAGACTATTGACACACTCAATAAAAAAATAGTAGAATTAAATGACAGAATTCTCGTGCTTGTGCAGGAGAATGCTCGTTTGCAGACAAAGGTGAAAGAGCAGGAAACTGTTATCGCCGAGCAGAAAGCTCATATTGCAGAGCTTGAAACTCAGGTTGCCGAACAGCTTGCAAAGATTACGGCTCTTACGGAAAACCTTGAAAAATGTCATGCGCAGATTGAAGAGGATGCTCGTAAGATTACCGATTTGACTGACAAAAATGAGAAGCTCACTGATACTCTCCAAACCGAACGCATTCAGCATAAGGAAACAGTCAACAAAATGAATGCCGATTTTGCTGAAGAAAAACAGCAGATGAAAGATGCTCATTCGGCAGAGGTTGAATCGCTTAACCATAAATTCAACGATGCAGAGGCTGAACATAACACTTATGTAGCAAAGCTGAATGCGGATTTTGCGGCAAGGGCAAATGAAACAGAGCAAAAGCATCTTAAAGAACTTGCTGATAAGGAAGAGGCTCACAGGAATGAGCTTGTTGAAATTAAGGAAGCCAACCTTAAATCATCAGCCGCAAATGACGCCGCTCATGCGTCAGAGCTTAAAAAGGCATACAAATCGGTTGACAAAAAGGTTGAACAGGCAGAAAAGGCTTGCGAAAAGCGTATGAAAGCCAAGGTTGCCGAGATTAAAAAAGAGGCTCAGGCTGAAATTCGCAAAGCCGAAAAGAAAGCAGGCGAAAAAATCAGCCTTGCAAAGGAAGAAGTCAAGTCAATTAAGGATGTCGGCGATTTGTTCGTTCGTGACTTCGGATTTGGCAGTGTTGCTGTTGTTTCTAAATATGCCGAAGAGCTTGCAAAATTCGGCAAGCTTTCAATCGCAGACGAGCTTATGGACGCTCAAAAGTCTGTAAGATCACTTTGCATTTGCAGAAGCAAAAAGGGTGTTATGCTTGCAGGATATTCCCGTAACGGTGCAGATGTTTACAAAATCTATAAAAAGCAGGCAGACCTTGAAGTTGCTTTTTCGGATTTGTGTTCAAAGCTGAAAAGTGCCGGAAGGCTTCCGCTTGTGATAACATTCTCAGGAGTTGACAGACCGTTTGCAATGAACTTTGAAAGCATTGTTCGTGAGTCAACAGGCAAAAAAACAACTGTTGTTCATAACAAAACATTGAAGGCTGACGGATTTGTTGCCGTTTACTATAGTGTAGAATAAGGGGCAAAAATGAAAAATTCTACTGCGCCCAACAGAAAGACGGGCAGAATGATTGCTAAAAATTTAATAGTTCTGTTCACTGTTGCACTTGCCGCCTTTTATGGCATTCAGGCGTGGTTCACTGATAAACAGTCATCAGATGCCGACGGCATCAACATTGAGTGTCATGCGCCTAACGGTATTAAAATTGCTGTTGTTAAGCACGGCGATCCGGCTCCGACGGATGAAGCAGCGTACAAAAATACGATTGAATTGAACAGCGAAAATTATTCGTTTATTGATGATATCAAGATGACTGAGGTTTCGAGCGACGGATACACATTTTATAAGCCGCCCCTCAAACAGGAAAACGGAGTTGCTTCACCTATTCTCGATGTTGACGACTGGGATCGTGCAGACAGTTCGGTTCACTACCTTTCTTTTGACCTGTATGTTCGTTCAGAATCCAAGTTCGATATTTATTTGGACAGTAAATCTAAAATCAGTCCGAATGCAAATAATCTGACAGGTGAAAATGCAGATAATAAGAGTGATTTCGGTGAAAGCGGTGACTCAAAGGGAATTTCAAGAGATTGCGTAACCGGTGCGGTAAGGTTTTCGGTTGCAAATTATAATACTCACGAAACAAAGCTTTTGTGGATTCCTGCTCCGAACATTTTTCTTAATGTAAACTCAGATACAACACAGTATTCTGTAGACACAGACAAGAGTGAGGGCGAATCATATTCGCATGGTTATTATGAAAAAGACGGTAGATGGGTTAAAAAATTCGTTTCCGCTGGCGACGGTTCACCACTCAGCCAGGTTTTTGTTGCAAACAGCAACGGCTTTACATCCAACGGAGATTACACATATGAGCTTGGTGAAAAGAAAAAAATTATGACTTTGTCTTTGGAAAAGGACACAACTCAAAACGGCATATATACAGGAATGGTAACCTGTAATATGTGGGTTGACGGCGAAGACGCAGAGGCAAGACTTGCCCTTGTAAACGGAAAGTTTAAAGCAAACCTTGTTCTCTCAAAGGGCGATGTACAACAATAAATAAAAATCAGGAAAGGAGCAATGAAGTATGAAACTGAAAGAAAGAATGCAGAACTCGTTTTTTGCACTTTCCGATAACAGACTTCTCGGCAGAAAAAAGCTCGCAATTTCATATGTATCATTGTTCCTTGTTTTTACTCTTGTGCTTGTGACAACGATGGCATGGTTTACCGTAAAAGATAGGGCAAGTATTAATTCTCAGCCGTTTTCACTTGAGTCAAGTGCGGCACTCCGTGTCAATGACGGTCAGGAAGATCTTTCAAACCACCTTGTTGTTAAAGGCTTTAAGCTTGAAGAGGCTTCAAGCGTTGACGGAAGGAATATGTTCTTCCCGTCAGAGGGCAACTTTAAGGATTCAACATCTGCCATGAAATTCCGAGAAGGAACGGCAGGCGACAGGAATAAAACATATGTATATAAGGATTTTAAGCTTAATGCCGATTCAGATATGACAAATGTTTATGTCAAAGGCTATAATATTACAATTGTTTCGGCAGACGGTAAAACTGTTCTCGGTAAGTTTGACGGCTCAACCGAGATTATTCGTGACGATAAAGGCGTTCCTGTCGATCAGAAGGTCTATGATCCTTGTCCGTTGAGACTTGCGTTTATTACCGACAGCAGTAAAACTCCTACTGTAATTGATCCGAGTGCTCTGATTGACGAGCATGCTAAAAATTATAATGCAGTAAGCTCAACAAATATGGACGGCTCTCCTGCTACGAAGCTTTCATCATGCAAGACATTTTCTGATTTCTATTTCTATTCAGGAGAAAGCTTGTTCACGCTTTTAGGTCAGAAACCTCTTGATGTAACATTGGTAGCATGGTTTGAGGGTGCGTATGAAGATCAGTCTGTTTATGATAAGTATGCAGGCGCATCGGTTACAATTGATGTTGAACTCGAAAGTAACTACAATGATATGGAGGCTATCACCTTTATTGATAAAACAAGAGGTGATAAGGGCGAAAATACTCCGTGGATTAAAACAGATGACTGTATAGTTACCATGCAGTATAAAGATACTGATACAACTCAGAAAACTGTCGTTATGAAATATCTTGGTTCGGTAGGCGGATATAACACATGGACAGCTGCGTTGCCAAAAGATGTAACAACAGATATAAGCTTTTTCAGATTCAGTACAACGAATAATATAATCTATAACTCATGGCACACCAAGGATAATGTGAACGGTGAATTGAGCCCGACGGCACAAAATTGGATAAAAAACGACGAAGATTTGTATCCGTTACAGGAAAGCAGAATTGTAAACGGTAACCGCAGCCTTGTTTACACTGCCAAGAGAGGTAACGGTTATGGTAAAACCGACAGTACTTTTGAAAGACTGTCCCCTTGTATCGGATACTGGGATTATAGTCCGAGCGGCTCAACTGTTGAAACAACAACACCTTCAACCACAACTCCGACAAGCGGAGGGGGCTCTTCCGAAGATCCTAAAATAAATACAGGTGTATATCTCGACATTCCGGGTAATAAACAGTGGCTCAGAAATTATCTTACAAGAGGAGAGTATCAACCTTATGTAGTTTATAAATATGAAGGCAAAGAAACAAACCATTTGATGCAGTTTAATTCTGACGGTTCAAGATGTACCCTTGATAACTGCAGTGCGCCAAGAGGCTCACGAGTTATCGGATTTAAGTTTGTGAACGAGAAAGGTAATCACACTCTGCTTATTCCGGCAAAGAATGAATATATATTCTCCACACCGTTCAATGTTTCTTATGAAGTAACCAACGATGATACCGCAACGTATCATTAATAATGCAAAATATAAAAAGGAGGTGTCACAATGAAAGAGAGATTTGCTCTTTTGGCTGCTTATTTTAAAGAAAAGTTTGCAATCGGCAAAAAGTCGGGCAAAGAAAAGAGAAAAAGCTTGATTTTAAGCATTGTGGCACTTGTTGAAGTGCTGGCAATCGCTATTGTGTCGGTTTCTGCATGGGTGGAAACAATTTCAACCATTAAGCTTGATTTGAACAACGGTACAATTGATAACTATGTGTTTACCAACGCTAATATCGGCTACGGTAACGGCTATGACGGAAATACAATTGATCTTACAAAATATTTTCGTCAGGCAGGCGATGTTCACCTTGCCTCGGCAACAAGCGCAAACGGCACAGATGTTTATTTTCCGACCTTAACTGCAAACGGCGCGCCGTCCGGTGCATACAGAAAGGCTACTGTAAACGACAAGAATGTCAACTACATTGATTTTTCTTTCAATGTTACCGCAAAGGGAACAAAGGCGTCATTCTATTTTGATAAGGTTCCTACAATCAAGGTTAACGACGCTGATGCAGACGAGGAAAAGCTTCGTGTTTCATTTGTTTGTGACGGCAGTAATACGGTTGTCTGCGGTAAGAGCGACAGCAATGCAGAGGTTGTTGCCGGTACAAGCCTGAATACTAAAAAACAGGAAAGTGTAAAATCTTTCGATTCATACACGGGCTTAACAGCAGAAAGTCCTCTTTTTACCGTTCCGGCAGATTCAACACCGCATAAGGTTACAATGCGTGTGTGGTTACAGGATGACAGCAGAAAAACAAAGTATGCAGGTCAGATTGTTACAATTGAGAACTTCAAGCTTATCACTCAAAGCCCTCAGGCAGGAGAATTGACTTTTTCCGATAAAACAACGGGTGATGCATCGCTCGGTGCAGGTTGGGCTACCAAAAACGATCGTGCAATCTGGATTAACCAGGATGGCAAAAGCGAGTATCAAAAGCTTTCAAAGAATTCGAGCGGTAACTATTTTATTAAGCTCGGTTCAGACTATACAGATAAGCCTAACGCAACAGTTACCTTCTACAGCTGCGAATCAACCGTAACATCGAATCCGCAGAACAGCTATGTTGCAAAATGGACAACAACTCTGCAAGCTGGTGTTGACGCCGAATCACAGACATTCACAGCCTACGGATATATGGATAAGTCAAATAACGGCTACGGCACATGGGGAGAGGTTCAGAAAATTCTTCTCTCAAGTGAAGATGAAAAGACATTGCCGATGACACAGGTTGCGGGAAAGTATCTTGCGGTTGATATGTATGTTCAGGGCAGTTCAACTCCGATAGCAATGACTTTTGAACCGAATGAAAATGCGTCACTCAGCGGTTGGGTTGCATATTTGCCAAATCCTAACAGCGATGCCGCACGTTCGATTACATTCAAATTTACTTACAACGGCAAAAATTACAGCGTAAGCGCACCGAACAGAAATTCTTCGGTGAACTATGTTATTACTTCACAAAACACAGGCTACTGGGCACCTCCTGCTATTGTTTCCGTTTATTCTACATGTGAGGATGATAAGGATAATAATGCGCCAATGGGAACAGTAAGCGTAACAGGCGGTATGGATGGCGCAACAAAAGTTAAGGTTACAAAGGGTACAACCGTCACTCTTAATGCAAAACCGACCGACAGCAACAAATACAGATTTATCGGTTGGTACTCTGACCCCGAATTTAAAGCTCCCGTTACCCTCAGCAACGGTGCTTACCCAGCAAATGATACATCAGCCGAGCATAAGTTTTATGCGAAATTCCAAAGACAGTATAAAGTTGAGGCAAAAGCTGTTTCGGACGGAGCTGTTGCAAACAGCACAGGTGGTACTGTTAAGATTTCAGGCGGCGAAGCCGGTGCATATGCTGTCGGTTCGTACCTTGAGGGGCAGAATACATCAATAACAGCCACTCCAAAAGAGGGCTATGACTTCATGGGTTGGTATTCTAACGAGAATTGCACAAAACTGGAAAGTCAGGATCTTACGCTTTCAATTAATAATATTCAGGCAAATCATTTGTATTATGCCAAATTTATGATTAAGCAGTTCTCGGTAACAGCGGTTGCAAATCATCCGAATGATAAGAAAAACAGCACAGTACAGTTTTCTTCACCGTCATCCGAGGCGTCTGATACAAGAGTTACCGTCAAGGTAAACTACAACGGTTCTGCAACTTTTGTTGCGAATGCAGGCGAGGGTTATGAGTTTGACGGCTGGTATTCGGACGAAAACTGTCAGACACTTGTCAGTAAAACGACTCCGTACAAAGTAAGCAGCATAAAGACTGACTATACTCTGTATGCAAAATTCAAGATTATCAATCTTAATCTCAAAGTTTATTCAGTAACAGAGGGAAAAATCGACGGAGCGGGCGGTACGGTTCAGCTTGGAGCTGATACCCCTGCCGCAAAGATTGAGACAACTGTTGAGTGGGGTACGCTTGCCACACTCACGGCTAAAGCAAATGCCAACTATGAGTTTAAAGGTTGGTTTACCGATCCGCAATGCAGTATAAAGGCAGACAGCAAGATTCTTAACAATTGTCTGTACACAGATAAGACAGTGGAAACTGCGGCAATAAAGAAGGATTTGACTCTGTATGCAAAGTTTTCGGATGTATCATCTCGCCAAGTTACCGCTAATGCTGTGTTCGGCGGAAATATTGTCGATACAGCAGGTACTGTTAAGGCAGGCGATTCGCAGGAAGGTGCAACATCAACTGCGGTGGTTACCAACGGTGATAGCGTAACTCTTGTTGCAAGTACAAAGCCCAATTATAAGTTTATGGGTTGGTATTCCGACAGGGAGTGTACAAACTCTGTAGCATCAGAACAACAGTTTGTTCTTACAAATGTCGATGCCGATTGCGAATACTACGCATTGTTTAAGCTGCAGTCATTTTCAGTCAACGCAGTTGTTGACGATGGTTCAGTAGGTACGGTAAAGTTTGCCGCACCTGAAGAAGTTGGACCGTCAACTGCAGTTACAGTTTCGGTGGATTATGACGGAAGTGCAACATTTGTTGCAAACCCTGCCGAGGGTTATGACTTTGACGGTTGGTATAACGATTCAAGCGATACTCCCGTCAGCAGCGAGGCAACTTATGTATATAAAAACATCAAAGCTGACTTTACGTTACATGCAAGGTTCAAGCTTAAAGAATTTGAGGTAAAGGCTTCAGCCGTACTTAACGGAGCAGTCAGCAATGCAGGCGGTACTGTTCAGGCAGGCGACACAACAGCCGCAAGCACAGTTTCTACTGTTGCAAAGTGGGGCGAGAGTGTTGCGCTGACAGCTACTCCAAAGCCGGGTTATTCGTTCAGCGGTTGGTACACAGACCTTGGCTGTACACAACCGTATACAGACGATTACAAAAACAATCCTTTGACAACGGTTATCAAGACTGACACAATTGTTTATGCTAAATTTGAAGTTGAACAAAAGCGTGTTGTGTATCTGCAAGTTCCGGATGATTGGAAAACATATAACCATGGTGCAAATACATCAAGTTTCGCCGTATATATGTGGGTTGATAAAGACACTTACACATGGTTCGAGATGAAACAAGTTGAGGGTAATATTTATAGTGCTGATATTACGGGAACATGGGCTTCTAAGAAAAATATCATCTTTACAAAGGTTAAAGCTACATCTATATTTGACGTAGACGTAGATAAGAGATGGGGAAGTGTTGATACTCAGACTAAAGACTTAACAATACCGCCTCAGTCAGATAATACAGATTGTTTTAAGATTACCGGTAAACAGAATGACGGAAAAGCGATAGGTGAATGGGTAAAATATCCGTTTGATACATTTACCGTTGTGCTTGATGCCGTAAGCTATGATTCGGCAAACACTAAGGAAACAAACGGCTTTACAGGCGGTAAAGTCAGCGTTGGCGGTGTTGTGCACACAAGTGCCGTAACAAATACATATTCCGATACGACAACCGTTACGGCAACAGCTGTTTGCAATGAAGGTTATCAGTTTGCCGGCTGGTATTCCGACAGTGACTGCATACATAAGGTTGCAGATAATGCCGAACTCAGTATTTCAGTAAATTCTTCGATTCATTATTATGCAAAGTTTGTAAAAGCCAATACAAGAAGATTGTATTTTACAAATAGTTACAAGTGGAATGGCACAATTCATTGCTACGCTTGGAATGATAGTAGCAGTAAAAATGCAGAATATCCAGGTGTTAAAATGACATTTCTTGAAAAGTATGGTACAATGGAACAGGATGTTTACTACATTGACATCGATAAGAGTTTTACGAAAGTTATCTTCAACAACGGTAACGATAACGAAAAGACCGTTGATATTACTTTGAAAGATAGTGTGAACGCATATTATGTAAGTGGCGGTGGCAATGGAGCATATACTGTAACCGAACAAAAAAGAGATTAATTCTACGGAGGTGAAACCATGAAGAAATCAAAATTTGTAATTGTAATCGCACTCGGACTTGTACTTTGTCTGCTTTGCGGTGTGACCACGACTTTTTCATGGTTCAGCCGTCCTCGAACCGAATCGGGCGACTCTCTCAGGTGGAGCGGTCAGTACAAAATCAGCAACGGTCAGGATATCAGCATCAAAACCGTTGAGTCAGGTGATGACGGCTCTACTTTCGGTGAAAATGCAGTTACTGATTTCGGCGGTTCTCTGGAGGCAGGAAAGAGAAAATATTTTTGTACTGAAATTTCTAACTCGGGCAATGCCGAACAGAATGTTTCGCTTTTTATAAAAGGTCTGAAAACAAGCGATACGGCATCTGCATCTGGACTTTATGTCGGCGTCAACAAACCGCTCAAGACATATAGGTCTTATAATGATATTGTCGGTAGTAACAGTACATATACGAAAACTTCGTACGGAAAATACAGATTTTATTTAGATACAAACAATGTATCTTCTTGGAAAGATTCCACTACAACAATCAAAATCCGTTATGGAACAGGTGATGTCAAAAATCCAAATTGGCAGGGCGAGCCTATTGATATGACACCAATCAGCGGTCAGAACACACGAGTGTTGTATGTTGATGTACCTAAAACTGCAAAAGTTGTGCAATTTTATGCTAACGATGTTGTTACCAGTGCCAATGCTACACCGTATATGCTATTGAAAGATTATTGTCCGACTTTGCCTGTTGATAGCTGCTATAAGTTTACCTTGCAGACCGGAACATCAGGAGCTTTCGGTAACCATAATTGTGATACATCTTCTTTTGCTAAAGAAGGTGCTAACTTTATCAATTGTTACAACAGTATCACTATTCCTCTGGGCAGTACATTTAACGCAGGTCTTGTTGCAGGAACGGACTATATAGGCAGCGGTATAAGTTATTCGTCATCATCAAACGGCGTGTTTAAAGTCGATGCAAACGGTGTAATTACTCCTGTGGCTGAAGGTAATGCAACGCTCACAACCACAATTAAGGGCGATGCATATGGAGATACCTATTCCGTAACCACGGAAATCAGTGTTACACCTGCAAGCAAAGATTCAGTTGACACACCTATTGTGACAAACCTTGAAATCAAGCCGACAGCTACTGACGGACCTACGGTTTCAAAGGTGTATTGGTACATCAAGAATGATTCGTCATCAACAATAACATACTCGCTTGATGATGTTTACATCTCGC
>ERZ1034984.2100-NODE-2100-length-16779-cov-11.916049_pt1 | contig 16779 bp, 9 predicted proteins | sample MGYA00520589_ERZ1034984 | MGnify/ENA primary metagenome ERZ1034984 (study PRJEB33766, sample SAMN09781790) | gut metagenome | biome: gut microbiome | host: Homo sapiens | place: Madagascar | study: EMG produced TPA metagenomics assembly of the PRJNA485056 data... | reverse complement strand
GCGCCTTCGACGACTCGAGTTATAGCCCGGGCCGCAACCGCCGCGCATCGGCCGCGCCCTCGCCAAAACGACGCGAGCACATCGGCCGTACATCCACTTTTGAGGGGGAGGAGGATGGCCGAGCCGATGGGTGTTGACTTTTTCATGCGTATGTTGAGCTGGTGTTTTGACATCTTTACAGTCAGAATGCGTCGACTGGGCCGCATTTCGACAAAATCGATATTTGCTGTCCCCAGCGAGCAAAAACGCCACCGCGAGACCCTCGCCGCAATGCTGAATTCTTGTCAATCCTCCCCTGCTCAGCTTCTCTCCTACCGTGGCCTAACCACAGGACAGCGCCCTCAAACAAACAGAGCCGCCGATGCATCCCCTCAAGAAGCATCGGCGGCTCGGGACTCGGCCTATGCGATTGGGCGAATCAGCGCCAGTTTGTTACTTCGTCTTGGGAGCAATGCCCTCGGGATAGCCCCAGTGGCCTTCCTCGGCATGATGGACGGTCTCCCAGTGACCCGTGGCATCGTGATGCACGGTCTCGGTGTAGCCGTCGACCACCCAATAGTTCCAGCCGGACTGATAGCACTCATGCTGTTCGGCGTGATAGTACATGTGCTCGCTGGCGAACTCGTAGTTTTCAAACATGCCGCCGCAGGCCGTGCACATCCAAGGATACACAGGGTCACCGGAGGACTGAATGTAGCCGTGGTACAGACCGATGAACGTCGAGAAGTGAGCATCCGCTTCGGCGAGGTCCCAGAAATCGATACCGCACGACGGGCATGTCCAGGTGTTGGCACCCTCCAGATGCTGACCGGTCTCCACAAAGCGCTGCTCATCCCAAGCCTGGGTGTCAACCACCCAAACCTTCTCGTCCCATGCGGCCTTGTCGACATACCACACCCAATCGCACAGCGGCAGGCCCTCGGGCGTGTAGGGGACAACGCCGGAGACGCGAGCGGCGGCCTTCACGCCAGAATCGGTGACGGTCGACCAAATCTCTTCCAGCGACCAACGGCCATCGGCACCGATGAGGGCGGCCACGGCGTTCTGCTTTGCAGGCTTCGTCTCGGGCTGAGCGGCCGTCGCATCCCCAGACTTTGTCTGGTCGGCGGCGTCTGCGGCCTTGAACTCGTACACGAAGGCAGAGCCGGGGTTGCCCCAAACATCGAGCGCGATCCACGTCAGTGTTTTGACAGCCGGCAGCTTGGGCGCATCGGCAGAAGCCGCCTCGGGCGCCTTGGAATTCTTGTCGGTTGCGTCAGCTGCGATGTCCTTGGGGGCTTCTTGCTTGGCGGCGGCCAGCTCCTCGGCCGTCTTTGCCGCAGAGGTCAGGTCGCCGTTCTTAACAAGCGAGCCATCAAGCTGGGAGGCAAGCGCCGCGGCGCGAATAGCCGCGAGCTCCGGCACGCCGAGCGTGCCCAAGTCGAGCGGGGCAACATCGGTAGAAGACGCGCTCTTTTTGGCAGGGTCGGGCGTGACAACGCCTCCCGGTCCCCACTGGATGACCCACACGTCGCCCTCGCTTGCAACAATGCGAAGGTTGTCGGTCTCCAGCACCGACGCGTCGGAATTGCCATACGTGAGCCCACCGCGACACAGGGCCTCGAGGTCCTCGACAGCCACAATCTGGACCTCAGGCTCGGCGGTCGCAGCGGGCGCCCCAGCGTTGGCGGCGGTTTCAGCCTTGCCAGGAGCCTCCGTGGTAGCAGCGCCCTCAGACTTGGCCGACTTGTCGGCATCGGCTGATCCCTTGTCGTCGGCAGACGCTTCAACCTTTGCCGTCGTGTCGGACTTGGCAACCTCTGCCGATCCCTTCGTATCGGCAGAGGTATCAGCCTTTGCCGGTGCCGCTGAGCTAGACGTATCCGACTTGTCCGACTTCCCTGCATCAGCGGAAGCCTCAGGCTTCGACGACTTGTCGGCGCTGGTAGACGAGCCCGACTTGTCCGACTTCTCCGCGTCAGCGGAAGTATCTGTCTTGCCGGGCGTCTCCGTGCTGGCAGACGTGTCCGTCTTGCCCGACTTTGCCGTGTCGGTCGTCGCTTCGGGCTTTGCCGAAGTCTCGGGCTTGGTGGTCTCCCCTGCCTCAGGTACAGGCCAGCTCTTGAACGGGTCGAGGAACTTCGAGTCCGACGCAGCCAGGGCACTCAGCGGCGCTGCGGCAAGCGAGGCCGAAATTACCAGGGAAAAAATCCCTGCAAAAGCGACCGATGCGCGGTTTCGTTTCATGGGTGGCTCCCTTTCGTTCAGACAGGTGCGGCTATACAATGCCATTGTATTGGCCCGTCAAGCCAATCACCAATCCCTTTGGGCCACAGCCACCGACCAGGATGGCACCTTATGTCCCATTCAGGCGCCACGGCAACCGCGCGCGTCACTGCGACCGCATACGGCACGGCAATCGCGCGTATCACGCCAGCTACATGCGCCAAGGCAGCCACGTGCCCCTCAGCGGCCGCATGCCCCAGCAACCGCACGCACCACGGCGACCGCATGCACCACACCACCGCGCACCATGGCAGCCCCATGCGCCGCGCGAGCATGCGCCCGCGCGGACCCCAAGCTAAGAAACCCGCCTCGCCCGCGCACAAATGGGCACGTTAACCGCCCATATTAGATGTATCATGCCATGGTCCAGCAACTGCACACAGGAAAGGGGAACCCATGAGCAACAAGGGCAAGAAGGTCAAGGTCCACTACGTTGGCACGCTCGACAACGGTGAGGTGTTCGACAGCTCGCGCGAGCGCGACAAGCCCATCGAGTTCACCTGCATGAAGGGCCAGATGATTCCCGGCTTTGACCGCGCGGTCGAGAACATGCAGGTAGGTGACGTCATCGACGTTCACATCGAACCTCAGGACGCCTACGGCATGCCCGACCCCAAGAACGTGCTCAAGGTCAAGTTCGGCGAGCACCTCTACTTCTACGACGAGAACGACAAGCCGATTATGATGACCATCAAGTCGGCCCAGCACGGCAAGGCAACCTTCGTGGGCATGAAGGACAAGAACCTCGCCCCCATCGTGGTCAACGTCGGCGAGACGCACACCATCATCGCCCGTAAGATGGGCAAGCGCTCGCTGCCGGTCGTCAGCGCCAAGAACGACATCGTCGAGTTCGACACGAACCACCGCCTGGCCGGCAAGGCCCTCAACTTCAACATCGAGCTGCTCGAGGTCGAGGAGTAGGCAAAGCCCCTGGCAGCCAGCCCGACAAGGCATCAACTGGTGCCTGTTGGGCTTCCATCCGCCCGCACACGGACGGCTTGTCGGGTCCAGTTCGCGCCCGAAAACAGCCCGAAAAACTCTCGAGGGCGGACGCGCGGGCAGCTCGGCAGCTTCGAGAAAGTTGGTGTAAGGCTCGGCTCCGAAGGAAGCGGCCTCGCCGTAGCTCTTCTGCCCGTCGCACAACACATCACAAACGCAAAAGGCCTGCAGGCCACCCGTTTCACCGGGCGCCTGCAGGCCTTTCTCATGCCTGGGTTATCGCAAAGGGAGGCTACTTCCCCTGCGCCATGCGGCGATAGTGGTCAAAGCGACGCAACGCGTCCTCCTTGCCCTGCTCAAAGAGCCTCTCCGCCTCCTCGGGGAAGGTCTTCGTAAGCGAGGCATAGCGGTTCTCTCCCACAACAAACTCCATGTAGTCCATGGTGGGCTCCTTGGAGTCCAGGGTCATGGGGTTTTCCTTGCGCGGGTCGTAGTGGTACAGCGTCCAGTAACCGCTCTCAACTGCACGCTTCATCTCGCCCTGAACGTCGTGCATGCCGCACTTGAGGCCGTGCGAGGTGCAGGGCGCATAGGCGATGATGACAGAGGGGCCGTTGTACTCCTCGGCCTCCTTAAGCACCTTGACCAGCTGGTTGTAGTTGGCCCCCATGGCCACCTGGGCAACATAAACGTTGCCGTAGCTCATGAGGATGGAGCCGAGGTCCTTCTTGCCAGTCTTCTTGCCGCTCGCCGCGAACTGCGCGACGGCACCGGCGGGCGTGGCCTTGGAGCTCTGGCCACCGGTGTTGGAGTACACCTCGGTATCAACTACCAGGACGTTTACATTGGCGCCGCTGGCAACCACGTGGTCGAGGCCGCCGAAGCCGATGTCATACGCCCAGCCGTCGCCGCCGAACATCCAGAACGTCTTCTTGGCAAGCTGGTCCTTGAACTTGAGAACCCCCTCGCACACCTTCTTGGCGCTGTTGGTGAGCGAGTCCATCGAGGTCTCGATGGCCGCCACGAGCTCGTCGGAAGCCACGCGCGACGCGTCGAAGTCGTCGAAAGCGGCAAGATAGGACTTGCACACAGCCTTGACCTGCTCCATGACAGCGAGGTCGGGCGTATCGCCCTTGTCGTCCTTCATGTTCTCCAGGCCACACGCAAGCACCTTCACGAGCTTCTCCACGCGGGCCTTCTCAGCCGCGCGCTGCTGGGTGGAGCCCAGGTAAAGGCCAAGCGAGAGCTCGGCGTTGTTCTCGAAAAGGCTGTTGGTCCAAGCAGGGCCGAAGCCGCGCTTGTTCGTGGTGTAGGGGATGCCGGGGAAAGGCGAGCCCCAAGCCTGCGAGCAGCCCGTGGCGTTTGCCCAGTACACGCGGTCGCCGAAAAGCTGGGTGAGAAGCTTGGCGTAGGGCGTCTCGCCGCAGCCCGCACAGGCCGCGGAGAACTCGAGGAGCGGCTGCTTGAACTGCGAGCCCTTGACCGTGTAGGGGTCGAACACACTGCCCTTGTCGGTGAGGCCAAGGCCGTATTCCCACAGCTCGCGGCTTGTCTCGGTAAGCTTGGCAGGCTCCATGACCAGGGCGTTTGCCGGGCACACGTCGGCGCAGCTACCACAGCTCGTGCAGTCGAACTGGCTCACCTGGATGGTGAAGCGCATGCCCTCGGGCAGGTTCTTGCCTCCCTTGAGAGCCGCCGTCTCAAACCCTGCGGGAGCAGCCGCGGCCTCCTCCTCGCTCACCAGGTAGGGACGGATCGCAGCATGGGGGCACACGAAGGCGCAGCGGTTGCACTGGATGCAGGCATCGGCCTTCCACGCGGGCGTCTTCACGGCAATGCCGCGCTTCTCGTAGGCGGTGAGACCCATGTCGATGACGCCGTCCTCGTAGCCCGCAAACGCGCTCACGGGAAGCTCGTCGCCCTTTTGGGCGTTCACAGGACACAGGATGTTCGTGACCACGGCCGGCAGACCCTCGTCACTTGCGCATGCGTCAAGCTCGGCATTTGCCCAGCTAGCGGGCACCACAACCTCCACGCACTTCTGAGCTCCCTCCTCGATGGCGGCTACGTTGCTCGCCACCACGGCGTCGCCCTTGCGCGCATAGGACTTGCGGGCCGCGTCCTTCATGTAGTCGAGGGCCTCCTCAACAGGCATGAGACCGGCGATCTTGAAGAACGACGCCTGAAGCACGGTGTTGATGTGGCTGCCCAGGCCCACGCGGTGCGCGATCTCAACCGCGTCAACGGTGAAGAGGCGGATGCCGTTCTGAGCGATATAGCGCTTCATCTTGCCAGGCAGGTTGGCGTCGAGCTCCTCGGCCGTCCAGCTCGTGTTGAGCAGGAACGTGCCGCCGGGCTTCACCTCCTGCACCATGTCGTACTGGCGCACGTAGCTCTGGTTGTGGCAGGCGACGAAGTCGGCGCGCTTCACATAATACGTGCTGCGGATGGGCTTCTTGGAAAGACGCAGGTGCGATTTGGTCACGCCGAAGGACTTCTTGGAGTCGTACTCGAAATACGCCTGAGCAAACATGTTTGCGCAATCGCCCAGGATGCGGATGGTGTTGTGGTTGGCGCCCACCGTGCCGTCGCCGCCCAGGCCCCAGAACTTGCAGCTGTAGGTGTCGGCGTCCTCAAAGTCCTCGAGGGCGTGCACGGGAAGAGACAGGTTGGTCACGTCGTCGACGATGCCGATGGTGAAACCACGCTTGGGCTGGTCGGTAGCCAGGTTCTCAAACACGGCGACGATCTGCGCGACGTCGGTGTCCTTGGACGACAAGCCGTAGCGGCCGCCAATGACAAGCACCTTGCCCGCGCGGTCGCTGTTCGCGATGACACTTGAAACGTCCAGGTAGAGAGGCTCGCCGGCCGAACCCATGCACTTGCAGCGGTCGAGCACCGCGACGCGCTCCACGCTTTGGGGCAGAGCACCCAGGAAGTGCTTCGCCGAGAAGGGACGGTAGAGGTGCACCTGCAAGAAGCCGTAGCGCTTGCCGGTACCCGCAGCCTGAGCCTTGGCGTTCAGGTAGTCGCACGCCTCCTGCGCGGTACCCGAGACGCTGCCCATGGCAACCACGACGTCGGTCGCGTCGGGCGCGCCGTAGTAGTCAAACACGTGGTGCTCGCGGCCCGTCACGCCGGCAACCTGGGCCATGACGCCCTCGACCACGTCGGCCAGCTCGTCATAGGCGGTGTTGTTCGCCTCGCGCACCTGGAAGTACACGTCGCCGTTTTGCACGGTGGCGCGCAGCATGGGGTGCTCGGGGTTGAGCGCACGCGCCCTGAAGCGCTCGAGCGCCTCGGTGTCCATGAGCGCGGTAAGCTCCTTGGTGTCGGGCATGTCGATGCGCGACAGCTCGTGCGAGGTGCGGAAGCCGTCGAAGAAATGCATGAAGGGAACGCTCCCCTTCACGGCGGCGAGGTGCGCGACGGCCGCCATGTCGGCCGCCTCCTGGACGCTACCCGAGCTGAGCTGGGCAAATCCAGTGTCGCGGCAGGCCATGACGTCGGAGTGGTCGCCAAAGATGCTCATGGCGTGGGTACCCACGGTGCGGCTCGCCACATGCAGGACGCCAGGCAGGCGCTCGCCGGCGATACGGTACAGCACGGGAACCATCAGCATGAGGCCCTGGCTCGAAGTGAAGCTCGTGCCCAGGCCGCCCGCCTGCAGCACGCCGTGGATGGCGCCGATGGCGCCGGCCTCGGACTGCATCTCAGTCAGCTGCACGCGCTGGCCGAACATGTTCAGACGACCCTGGGCGCTCCAGCGGTCGGTGTGCTCGGCCATGGGCGAGGACGGCGTGATGGGGTAAATCGCCGCGACCTCGGTGAAGTCGTAGGCAACGTGGGCCGCAGCCTGGTTGCCGTCAACGGTTACATAGTTGCTCATTGTGCAAAGTCCCTCTCCGCAGTGATGAGTTGAGAAACGCAAGCGGGGGCGCGCATGACGGCCCCCGCGAAAACGGTCGATCTCGATGTCTGTTACTTCTTCACCAGGTTCTGAAGTCCCAGTTCCTCGATGGCGGCTTCCCTCATCTTATACTTGAGGATCTTGCCGGCAGCATTCATGGGATAGGAGTCCACGAACCTAATGTAGCGGGGCACCTTGTGGCGCGCGATGTTCTTCATCATGAACTCGCGGACCTCGGCCTCGGTCATGGTCTGGCCCTCCTTGAGGATGATACAGGCCAGGGCCTCCTCGCCGTACTTCTGGTCGGGCACGCCCACGACCTGGCAGTCGCTCACCTTGGGATGGGTGATGACGAAGTCCTCGATTTCCTTGGGGTAGATGTTCTCGCCGCCGCGGATGATCATGTCCTTCAGACGGCCAGTGGCCACGAAGCAGCCGCGGTCGTCGCGCATGAGCAGGTCGCCGGAATGCAGCCAGCCGTCCTCGTCCACCGTCTTGAAGGTGGCGTCGGGCATCTTGTAGTAGCCCTTCATGATGTTGTAGCCGCGCGAGCAGAACTCGCCGATCTGGCCGTCAGGCAGCTCCTCGCCGGTTTCAGGGTCGATGATCTTGCACTGCACGTGCGGGAACGCGTAGCCGACGGTCTCGGTGCGCAGGTCGAGCGGGTCGGTCCAGGCGCTCATGGTGGAGCCCGGGGCCGATTCGGTCTGGCCGTACACCGACACGATGCCGGTCATGTTCATCTCGTCGGGCTGCGCGGCGCGCTTCATGAGCTCGGGCGGGCAGCCGGCGCCGGCCATGATGCCGGTGCGCATGTGGCTGAAGTCGGTCTTGCGATAGTCGGCATGGTTGAACATGGCGATGAACATGGTGGGCACGCCGTTGAACGCGGTGACCTTCTCCTGCGTGATGCAGTGCAGCGACGCCTTCGCGCTGAAGTAGGGCATGGGGCACATGGTGGCGCCGTGGGTCATGGACGACGTCATGGACAGCGTCATGCCGAAGCAGTGGAACATGGGCACGTGGATCATGAAGCGGTCCGCGGTGGAAAGGCCCATGCGGTCGCCGATGCACTTGCCGTCGTTGACCACGTTGCGGTGCGTGAGCATGACGCCCTTGGGGAAGCCCGTGGTGCCGGAGGTGTACTGCATGTTGCATACGTCGTCGGGGCGCACCTCGGCGGCCATGCGCTGGATCTTCTCAAGCGGCACCAGCTCGGAGCGCTCCATGGCCTGCTCGAAGTTCAGGCAGCCGGGCATGTCGAAGCCGACGGTGATGACGTTGCGCAGGAAGGGAAGGCGCTTGCAGTGCAGCTGGTCGCCGGGCTTGGTGTCGGCGATTTCCGGGCACAGGTCGTTGATGATCTGACGGTAGTTGGAGTCAAGCGCGCTGTCAATCATGACCAACGTGTGCGTGTCGGACTGGCGCAGCAGGTACTCGGCCTCGTGGATCTTGTAAGCGGTGTTCACCGTAACCAACACGGCGCCGATCTTCGTGGCTGCCCAGAACGTGATGTACCAGGCGGGCACGTTGGTGGCCCAGATGGCAACCTTGCTGCCGGGCTTGACGCCCATCGACACGAGCGCGCGGGCGAACGTGTCCACGTCGTCGCGGAACTCCTCGTAGGTTCGCGTGTAGTCCAGCGTGGTGTACTTGAAGCAGTACTGGTCGGGGAAGCACTCGACCATCTTGTCGAGCACCTGCGGGAAGGTCAGGTCGATGAGCTCGTCCTTCTTCCACACGTACTCGCCGGTGCCGTCGTGGTTGAGGTAGAGCGTGCGGCGCTTGCCGCGGGTGTCCTCGAACTGCTCCATGTAGTTGACGTAGTGGGGGAAGATGACCTCCATGTCGGTGAGGTCGGCCATCCACGCGGGGTCCCACTCAAGCGACACGAAGCCGTCGTAGTCGATGGAGGACAGCGCGCGCACCACCTCGTCGATGGGCAGGGTGCCTTCGCCCACCAGGTTGAAGGAGCCGTCGTCGTCGGAGTCGCGCATGTGCACGTGCTTGACGTAGGCGCCCAGGTTCTTGATGGTGGTCGCGGGGGTCTCGCCACCCACGCGATACACGTTGTGGACGTCCCACAGGGCGCCCAGATAGTCGCTGGCGAACTCGTCCATGATGGCGGTCAGGCGCGAGGTATCGGAGAAGATGCCGCTCGACTCGATTAGCAGGATAACACCGTGCTGCTCGGCGTAGGGCACGAGCTCGGACAACGCAGCGTGGACGGCATCCTTGTCGTCGTTTTGCACAACGACGCACGCCATCTCGACGCTCGCGGCCGCAGCCAGGTCGATGAGCTCCTTGGCGGCCTGAACCTGCTCTTCGCCGGCCGAGATGTCGATTGAGGAATCGAGCACAGGGATGGAGAGGCCCTTGTCGCGCAGGGCGCGGGCCGTGGCCTGGGTGTTGTAACGGTCAAGGGGACCGCCCTTACCCGTAAAAGCAGCATTAACCAGGGGATTGTGGATTTCGATGCCCGAAAAGTCCATCTCGAGGGCAGTGCTTACCAGCTCATCCCAGGAGTGGTCGGTCCAACCGCGGGTGGAAAAGGAAAGCTTCATTAGTTCTGCTCCTCGTAGGCAATCTTGTTCAGCGCGTTGATGTAGGCGCGGATGCTGGACTCGACGATGTCGGTGGAAATGCCGCGGCCCGAATAGACCTTGCCGTCGGCGATGAGCTTCACGACCGACTCGCCCACGGCCTCGCGGCCCTCGGTGACGGCCCGGATGCGGAAGTCATCGAGCTCGTAGTGCTTGCCCACGACCGACTCGATGGACTTGAAGGAGGAGTCGATGGGGCCGTCGCCCAGAGAAACAGCCTCGACAAGCTCGCCGTTCTTGAGCAGCGAGATGTGCGAGGTGGCCTTGAAGCTCAGGCCGGAGTTGATGACGTAGCCCTCGAGGGTGTACGTGGGAGGCACCTGCAGGGCGGCGGAGGCCACGATGGCATCGAGCTCGGTGGCGCCCACGCGCTCCTTGTTGGCAGCAATCTTCTTGAAGGCCTCGAACACCGCGGCCGCGTCCTCGTCGGAGAGACTGTAGCCCAGGCGCTCGACGTACTGCATGACGGTGTCCTGGTCGTCGCTAGCAGTGAGCACGACGCCCTCAACGGCCTCGGAGACGGTGCCGGTGAACTGGGCAGCCTTGGAGCGCTCGTCACAGCACAGGCGGGCGACCTGGTTCATAGCACGCTTGAGCTCGGTCACGCGGACATGGCTCTGGGCACCCAGGGAGTCGGCCTTCGCGGCGAGGATCCTGGCCACGTTGTCGAGCGCGACGACGCCCATGGGATAGGACGTGGCCTTGACCAGAGAGGCACCGGCCATGACACCGGCAACGGCGCAAGCATCGGCCATGTTGAGGTTGTTGCAGCAGGAAATGCCCAGGTCGATGTCCTTGAGCTGGGGCGCAGCCTCGTAGAGGTCAGCGATGAACTGGGCGAACTCCTCGGGAAGCATGGAGCCGGCGGCGTCGCACACCGTAACCGTCTTGGCGCCGGCCTTGACCACGGCGTCGATGATCTTGGCCAGGTAGGCAACATCGGTGCGGGTGGCGTCGATGGCGACGAACTCGACGTCGTCGGTCAGCTCAGCGCACTTGGCAACGGCCGCGGCGACGTCGGCGATGAGCGCGTCGGCCTTGCTGCGCTGGATGTACTCCATACACGAGGGGCTCACGGCCGCCTCGACCTGCAGGCGAACGCTCTTTGCGCCCTTTGCTGCGCTCCAGACCGCCTCGATACTCTCGTCGTCCATCTTCACCGGCACAGCAAGCGTGCTGTTCTTCACCAGAGAGGCGATGGACTTGATGCGCAGGCTGTCTACCTTGGAGGACTCGATGCCCTCGACCTCGATGGAGCCCACACCGATACGGTCTAGGATCTTCGCGATTTCAAGCTTTTCCTTGAAGGATAGGGAAAGCGCCTTGGAGGCAGCGGCCTCCCTCATCGTGATGTCACTGACGCGTATATCTCTCATGTGCGACTCCTGACTCATACGAACGTCTTTTTTGAAGAGTATCTGCGGCTAACTCAGCTGCAGATACTCGTGGGCAGTCAAATGTCTACCATAGTTAAAAGCTGCATTATCGCATCTCGTGCGTTGCTAAACTGCACAAAGTGTGTTTTTTGATGTAAGTTAACCGAGTGTTTATACACTTGCATGAATTAAAGGGGGCAATAATGCCCATAGTCGACGCTCACGTCCACACCTACCCGAGCAAGATAGCCCAAAGGGCCGTTGAGAGTGTGCGCGGGTTCTACAGCCTTGGCGCAGTAGAGGGAGTGGAAGGCACAGTCGAGAGCCTTCTTTCCCATGAGGACTCCCCCATCACGCACCGCATCGTATACAGCGTCGCCATCAAACCCTCAAACGTCGCCAGCATCAACGACTTCATCGCCGAGGAGTGCGCGACGCACCCCAACCTCTTCGGCTTCATGGCCATGCACCAGGACTTCGAGGACCCCGAGGCCGAGATCGAGCGCGCCATGGGCCTGGGCCTGCGCGGCATCAAGCTGCACCCCGACACGCAGGCCGTGAACGCCGACGACCCGCGCCTCATGACGATTTACGAGATTGCCCAGGCCAAACACCTGCCCGTGGTGATTCACTCAGGCGACTACCGCTATGACTACAGCCATCCCCGCCGCATCGCGCATGTGCTCCACGCATTCCCCGAGCTCGTCGTAGACGCCGCGCACTTCGGCGGCTGGAGCATCTACGACATCGGGGCGGATTTCCTGCGCAGCGAGCGCTGCTTCGTGGACACGAGCTCCTCCATCGCCTTCGTGGGCAAGCGCCACTTCCGCGAGCTCATCAACCTCTACGGCGTCGAGCGCGTCCTCTTTGGCTCGGACTTCCCCATGTGGAACCCCGAGGACGAAATCCGCCAAGTAAGCGAACTTGGCCTCTCTCAGCGTGAATTTGAGCTTTTAACCTGGCATAACGCTGAGACGTTCCTGGGAACGACAATCAGGTAGGCGACAAAGGCGGTACGTGGCGCCCCGAGGCGACCGAGTCCGGCTGCCACGGGCCGGGTGTGTTTTGTCAAGTCGAACTGAGCAAAAGGACCACTTCTCAGTGAACATCAACACAAGAACCCCGAGGACCTCACGGGCCCCCAGAGGGAGAGGCTGGAGCGGCTCAAGCGGAGGGCCGGTTCCCGCCTCTTCAGGGCCTGGGAGCTCAAGGAGGACCTGCGCGCGGTGTTCAGGGCCGGCCCGGAGGGGGCCGCGGCCCGCTGCTCGACGCGTGGCTGCACGACGCCGCGCACTGCAGGATACCCGAGGTCGTCAAGGTGGAGAAGAAGGTCAGGCGCAGGCGCGACGACGTCCTGGCGGCGGTGGGCCTGGGGATCGGCAACGGCCGCGTGGAGTCGCCCCCAACGACAAGGTCAAGGTGGCGGTCAGGATGGGCTACGGGTTCCGCAACGTGGACAACCTCATATCCCTGCTCATGCTCAGGTGTTCCGACATCAAGCCGGCCCTGCCGGGGCGGCAGGCGGCATGAGGCCCCTATCCACAAATACTAACGAAGGCTCCATGTCCATGTTTGCGTGGAAATCAGGACGCCGGGCGGCCCGTGTGGCAAGAAACCAAACTTGTCAGGACGGTCGTCTTCCCGAAGGTTAGCTTTGAGCCGGAGAACCCCTGATTTTCTTGATTTTTCGTCGCTACCGTCGCATATGCCGCGAACGCCCGCAATCGTCAATGCCGGCGACCAACATGGCTTGTCGTTGTCGTCGCATGCCACGGTGCCGGGGGTTCGTTTGACTGATATCAAATGCGGATACGCATCCCTCTCGGAGGAGCAATGCGGCAGCAAAACGGGGGTTCGTGTACCGCCCCGGTCGCCTCGGCTGGTAAAAACCGGCGCGAGCCGGGCGTCTGAACGGCAGCACAGTTCGAAAGGCCGCCCGCCGAAATCAGGGGTGCCCCGCCTGGCTCCGAGCACAACGCAACGCAGCGTCGGCGGTTTTGTGGGATGCCATAAAGGGGCCGTGCCGGCATCACCCCCAACAAACCGACGCCCGGAGCCGCATCCCCGTAAGGGAAGAGTGGCCCCGGGCGCCGTCTCACGGATTTATCCGAGCTTTTGCCTACTCCTCCTCGGCCATGCCGTAGGCAAGCGCGCTGTAGGAGGGGTCGCTCTCATCGAAGGCGCAGCCGTAGGGCTCGCCCAGGCGCGCGCCGTCGATCTTCCACTGGAAGTCGTTGGTCACGATGCGCTCGACGATCACCCAGTCGCCCTCGCGGCACTCCCACTTGTCGTTGTAGCGAGCCACGCTGGCGCCCCAGGTGTAGGTGCCGTCGTCGTGCGGGGTCATGACCGGCGCGCAGCCGTAGTACTCGGAGCCGGCCTTGTCACCGTTGACCTCGATGCAGATGTTAAAGATCTCGTGGGCGTAATAGCCGCCGCGGGCTGTGATGCCCTTGTCGATGGTGTTGGTGCAGTAGTCGATCCACTCGGGGCCGGTGCCCTGCCAGTCCCAGCTGCCGTCGGGGGCGGTGCCGTAGTCGATGTAGGCGTCCTCGGCAAAGACGCGCAGGCCGATGAAGGTGTCCTGACGGTCAAGGCCGCGCGGGTAGAGGCTCAGCTTGTAGCGGATGGCCTCCTTGGCCTCGAGGTCCCACAGGCGCTCCTCCATTGCGAGGAGCTTCTGGGCCAGTTCCTCCACGGAGGCGGTCTCCTCGGCAGCATGGGCCAGGGGCGCGGCGGCGACGCTGCCGGCCACAACGGCGGCACCGGCAACGGCGGCGGTCTTCACGAGGTTGCGACGAGCGATGGTTTCCATGGGTTTCTCCCCTTCTTTAACAGGTCGTCCGGGCCCCAAGACGCCGGGCGGCACCTACTGCACCTATGGTTACGCGCTGGCCAGGATGTCCTCGGCGGCCAGACGGCCCGAGGTGTAGCCCCAGCCGATGGCCTGCCCGCACCCCACGTTGACGCGACCCTTGAAGCCGCCCACCATGTTGCCCACGGCGTACAGGCCCGGAATCGGCTCTCCAAAGACGTCCACAACCTGCAAGCGCGTGTTCACCGTCACACCTCCGGCGGTGTCGGGCGAGACGGCCACTACACGACCGGCGTAGAAGGGGGCCTGCTCGATGGCGGCTCCGCCGGTGCGCCCCAGCTCGTCGGTGCCCGCCGCCATGGCGTCGTTGTAGTCGGCCACGGTCTGGACCAGCGTTGCTGGGTCGACCCCGATGGCCTCGGCCAGCTCTTCGAGTGTCTCTGCCTTAAAGATGTAGCCTTCCTCCACCTCGTTGGAGAAGTCCTGGCTGATGTAGTGCACCGGGGCCCCGTCGACGCCCACCTGGTCCCAGATGCCCCAGACAAAGCCCTGGTCCTGCTGCCAAATCTTGGTCATCATGGCCTCGGAGGAGCAGCTGTTGCGGTCCTCGTTGATGTGGCGCTTGCCGTCAGTGCTCACGTAGATGCCCGGCGTGCCGATGAAGCCGCCCTGGTTCACGGCGGGGTTGGCGGCGATGCCCGGCGCGGCGTTGTAAGCCACCCACGGTGTGGCCAGCCCGGCGCCCAGTGCCATGCACATGCGGATGCCGGTGCCCTTCTGGTAGGGCGAGCCGTAGGAGGCGAGCACGGGGCGGTCGCTCGCCATGCCGGCCATGGATGGCGTCATGAACGTGTTCACCATGTCGATGTTGCGCGAGAAACCGCCCGCGCTCATAAGCACGGCGTCGCGGGCACCGATGCTCAGCTCGTTACCGTCGGTGCCCGCGGCCATGATGCCCACGACTCGACCGCCGTCGGATACCAGGCGGGTGGCCTCGGTGTTGAAGAGGAACTCGGCACCGTTGGCCACTGCCTTGTCGTAGAGGACGTCCACGATTTCGGCGCCGCTGTAGCTGGCCACCACATGACGGCGGGGCACCGACGGGGTGACGTCGGTATAAAGGTCAGACACCGTGCCAGACGTCGAGATATTCTCAGGTGGGAACGCCACGCCCTGCTCGGCCAGCCAGTCGACGGTGGGGCCGCAGTTCTCGGCGAACAGGCGGCGCAGCTCGGGGTCGCCGTAGCCCTCGGCGCAGGCGTCGAGCAGCTTGAGGTACTCGTCCGCAGAGTCCTCGATGCCGCCTTCTGCCTGGGCCTTGGTGCAGCAGCCCTGAATCATGCCGGCGCACAGCGACGTGTTGCCGGCGTGCTGGTCGGAACCCACCTCTACGAGCACGACCTTCTTGCCGGCTTCTGAGAGCAGCACCGAGGCGGCCATGCCGCCGCCGCCCGCACCCACGATCACCACGTCGGCCTCGAGGTCCCACTGCCCCTCGGGCGTACCTTCGTCGGCCAGTGCAACGGCGGCACCGGCTGCCATGGCCGCGCCCGTCACGACGGTGCCGGCAACGAACTGCCTACGGTTGAGCTTCTCCACGATATCCTCCTTGAATCAGTGGTTTGTGCAGCTCCCCTGCACGGCCCCTATCATGGCGCGCCTAAAACCCGATTGCTAAATCGGGATTTGCGATTGCCAAACGGATTTGGCGATAGATAATTGGAGGCACCGAATCTGTCAAGCAATCGCCCCAAGGAGCGTCCGTGAAGACTGAACACCTGCGCGAGTTCGCCGTTCTGGCCCGGCATCTCAACTTCACCGTTGCCGCCAAGGAGCTGTTCATCGCGCAGTCCACGCTCAGCGCCCACGTGGCCCAACTCGAGGACGAGCTGGGGTTTGCCTTGCTTGAGCGCAAGGGAGAGGTGCGCCTCACCGTGGCCGGTTCGATGTTTCTAGAGAATGCCGCCGAGGCACTCGATCTTCTTGACCGCAGCACCGCCCAGTGCCGCGCGCTCACAGGGCTAGCCGGGAGAGAGGCCCCGTTGCGGATTGCGCTGCAGACGCCGCCTCCGCGCTTTGCACGCCACCTCAAAGAGTCGGTCAACTTTCCGTTTACGTTCGTGTTTCACGATTACCAGGACCCGTTTTTTTCGATGTTTGCCAACGACGAGGCCGACCTGCTGCTCAACTACGACTACCGGCCGTTTCCCGCGCTGTGCCATGAGGCGGAGCGTCTTGGGCTCGCAGCGCGCACCGTTGCCGGGGCCCCAGCGTCTATATCGATGTCGGCCGGCAACCCCCTGGCGTCCAAGGACCCCCTAACCCGCGACGACCTGCGCGGCGCGGCGGTGGTCGTAAACAGCGCACCCGACTATGAGCGGTGGAAAGCCCTGGTAAACGCCATGTTCGGCGATGATTTGGGGCTCTTGTTCGAGCTGGACCCGGTGGGCGACCTCAACAACCTGGCTTTCTCGGACCACGGTGACCGCCTGCACGTTTGCAGCCGCGAGTTGAATGACCAGTACCTGGGCAGGCGCGGCGACGTGAAGGTAATCGAGTCCGTAGAGGGCGTTGACCTGCGCATCCCCCAGGCTGCCGTCTGGCGGGCAGACGCCGACCCCGCCACGCTCGCCCGCATCGTGGCATGTTGCCGATGCTGGGACGAGGTCGTTGGGCAGGAGGGCTAGAAGTTCTCCCGCAAATGCACCCCGGCCCGGGTCCGACGGGTGCCCGCGCCCCTGCCCTCATCTTCCCTGTCTGGCAAGTACCCAGGCCACGAGCTCGGCCACCTCGGACTTCCGGGGCATGAGCTGAAGTGTGAAGTGTGTCAAGATTTCGGACACTACGCCGCCAGGTAATCCTCCTTCTCGA
>ERZ1034984.2096-NODE-2096-length-16794-cov-22.249955_pt1 | contig 16794 bp, 12 predicted proteins | sample MGYA00520589_ERZ1034984 | MGnify/ENA primary metagenome ERZ1034984 (study PRJEB33766, sample SAMN09781790) | gut metagenome | biome: gut microbiome | host: Homo sapiens | place: Madagascar | study: EMG produced TPA metagenomics assembly of the PRJNA485056 data... | reverse complement strand
AACGGCTTTACCGCCCCGCCGCCTCCAGGCGGCAACGGCTGGAACGGGTATTTGTGACATATTTCATGTTCCGGTCTTGATATTTCGCCGGAACATTGTACATTATCCTGTACAGAAAGGAGGCATTTATGAATGCGTTGAATTATACGACTGCCCGCAAAGAGCTGGCGCAGACAATGGAAACGGTTTGCCGGGACAATGCACCGGTGATTATCACCAAGAACAGGGATTGCGCGGTGGTGATGATTTCGCTGGCGGACTACTCCTCTTTGATGGAAACGGACTACCTGTTGCGAAATCCGGCCAATGCCGAACGGCTGCGCAAATCAATCGAGGCTTCCCGGCGCGGTGAAGGCAGACGTATGAGCATGGAGGAATTTGAAGAGGCCGGTCGATGAAAAATCTGCTGTTCACGCCGGAGGCATGGGAGGATTGGGAATACTGGCTGGACGAATCGCCGGAGAACGTCAAAAAAATCCGGGAGTTGATTCGTGATTGCCAACGGCATCCGTTTACGGGACTCGGCAAGCCGGAACCGCTGAAACATGCGCTTTCCGGGCACTGGTCGCGCCGAATCACGCTGGCCGACCGGATGGTTTACCGGGTGGAGCAGGACTTACTGGTGATCGTAATGCTCCGTTACCACTACAAATAAAGTGCTTTATTCCATGATAAGCGGGGCCGCTTCCCCATTTCGGCGGAAGCGGCCTTCGCCGGATCAGTACCCCGCCCCGTTATAGCCGCGCGCCCGTTCCTTTTCCCGCCGGGACGGGGTGAAAGAGCGGGAAATCGCGGTTTTCTTATCTCGGTCCTTTGCCGACAGTGGCAATGATATGCTCTTTCAGGTACCCGATATAATCCTGTCCCCATGTCTTAATGATACCGCCATCATTTTCCCAGACAATGGTATTTTTCTGCTGCACATCAAAATGCAATCGTTTTTCAAAAGCATCCTTGTTGCAGGTGTGAATCACCTCCAGCCCCAATCCTTTTGCATATCCAGCTTCATAATACACGCCGCCTCGAACGCCGTTTTTTACCTTGCCGTCTTCGATTTTTTCACCAGTGCAGGAGAAATCGGCAATCACAAAACGCGACTCTTTGATCAGGTTCAAAACCTTGTTCATGATGAACTCATTATGCTTGACTTCATCAACAATCGAAGTTTCATAGCCTGCCGCTTCAATTGCCTTTTTGGTCGCTTCCCGGTAGGCCTCGGTTTCCTTATCGAACCACATTGCAATAAAAACTTTGGTGCGCTTCTCAATTTGGGCATTCAATTCTCGTGCGGCTTTCCATCCGTCGAATGTCAGGGTGAGATCAAAACAGAAGCCGTTGAGTATTCTGCCGGATACTTTTATATGTCCAAGTGATTCCAATGCGGAAACAACCGCCATCGCATCTTCATCCTCATTTTCAAAAAAGAGGCGTTTATCATCTTCTACACACTCATATGATTGCAGCGGTTTAAAACTCTTGAAAATATTGAGCAAAGAGCGCTGTACTTTTTCTTCAAAATCCTCCGGGAAATCGTTCAGAAAATCTCGTTCATCCACCCAGGGGCGGCTATGCTCGCCAGCGTTGATCATAAAAGGGCCTTTCCCCTGCAGTTTTCGCTCTGCAGCCAGAAAAGGAGCTTTCTTCAGGAATTCTTCTGCAATATTCTGATTGCCGTCAATCACTGCAAACGCACTTCCTGAAATAGCATAATCTCCGCAATATTCACATGAATATCTTTTGCCGTCCAAGTCGGAATTATATACCTTGGACTCGTCAGCTTGACAAATAAGACATTTTTCGGAATTCTGATCAGCGAGAAGTCCCATTTCCCCATCTCCTTGTTCTTGATAAATCACCTTCCCAGATAAACCGATACTTTTGCCCAGAGCCACAGGACGGCTACGCAAAAGATAAGGTTTGCGATGATGCAGCGGATTTTGCGGTTCTCCACTTTGCCGAGATTGTAAATCGCCCACGGTCCGCCGACCAGACACAGAAAGACGATGGTACTCGGCAGGATATAGGCCACCATATAAAGCGGATTTCCCCGATAGGTCAGGATGTCGAACAGCAGATTGCCGCCGAATAAAGCATAAGCGAAAAAATCCGTCCTGGTTTTGAACCGGATCGACTTTTCCTTTGCGACCGGCGCCGGTTGCTTTGACTCCGGTTCCCGCTTTTCCGTCCTGCCGGGTTCCGCCGCGGCAAAGATGCCGGTGTCGTTCATGGTCCGGGTGAAAGCCTCCTCGAACTGCCGCTCCATCGGCACGGCGGGCGGCGCTTCCGGTTTGTAGGCTGGAGCGGCGACTGTCGGCGGCTCCGTGCCTCCGATTGCTTCGCCGTTCAGCAGGACGCCCTGTTCCCAGTGGATTTCCGGAACTTTCTGTGTCCGGGGGCGGTTCTCATCAAGCAGGTAGTCGGGATAAGCATAGAACTTGCAATGACACTCGAAACACTCGACCCGGCACCCGGTAAGGTCGCCGGACACCTCATATCCGGTCTGGCATTTCGGACAGGTGATCGAGATATTTCCCGGCGCCGCCGGCGCAAGATTCTCCTGAACCGGTTCAGGCTTGCGCGCACTGCATTTCGGACAGGGCGTTGTCGATGCTTTGGAGGAATTTTTTTTCTTCTTATATATACGCGTCCCCTCCCGGACTCCGACAGAAATCAAAAAACAGAGCGTAGTAAGCGGGATGGTTCCAGCAATCTTATCAGATATTGATGTTTTTTTCCGGGGAGATGACTGGTAAGTTATCAGTTCTGTATTTTTTTGCTCTTGCTTTACAACGTTTTCCTGTTTCCTGAAACCAGTAAGTGAACCAGCAATAATATCACATAGACCCACATTATTATCTAAATTCTTTATTGCTTCATTTTCAGTCTTCCCTATCCCATAAACCATCAAATAAACTAAATATTCATCAAAGTAATAGAGATACATCCTCAATTTATTGTATTGATCAGAATATTTATAAGGATAAAACTCAAAAACGAAAATTTTTTTTCCGTTCAACTTTTGCCAGTAAGAGGATGACAGATTTCCTTGGATGCCCAAGCTATTTTTCACGTTTTCAGCTAATCCAGTAATATCTATATAGGCGGTTTCGCACGCGGTTTCATACTTTTTAACATAAACATGGACAAAAAGCGAAGGAATACTGTTTTTGAATTTAACTACGGCGTTTCCAGTGAATGAACAGTTCCAATAAGCGGGATATTCAAGTTGAAAATCCAGTCCTTTGGCTTTTGGGTCATTCTCGATTCGCAGAGTTTTCCACGCCAAGAGCTGAAAGGCGCAACAAAAAACAGCCAGTACCAGCAGTAGTTTACGCATAAAAGCCTCGTTGAAGATAAGTTGGTTCTCATATAGAATATAAAATGAACTATTGGAAAAGTCAATTTGACTTTTGTTTTTTCCGGTGTTATTGTAAAAACGTTGCAGCTCTAACCGCAACCGCCGAGTTTTCAGGGCAACCAACCCGAAAGGCGTAAAATGAAAACTGTTTTTTTGTCCGGATAATGGATTTTGGCTTTGCGTGAAGCGGCGTACAGGTGGTGCTGTTGCCGTAAGGGAGGTTAGAGCCCCGACCGCAAAGCCTCTTTTATTGTCCGGCGGAAAGGCTCGCGTATGAGCAAAAAAGAATTGTCCGTCTTCAACTTTGAAGAGTCCCACCCGGTCCGCGTTATACTCCAAAATGAAGAACCGTGGTTCATCGGAAACGATGTTTGTGCGGCTCTTTGCCTCGGCAATCCTCGGAGTAGCTTGGCGCTGCTGGAAGAAGACGAAAAGGGCGTCCACAATATGGACACCCCCTCCGGCCAGCAGGAAATGACTATCATCAACGAGCCGGGGCTTTATTCACTGGTACTGCGCAGCCGTAAGCCGGAGGCCAAAAAGTTCAAACGGTGGATCACGCATGAGGTACTCCCCGCGATCCGCCGTACCGGGAGCTACGCCGTCCCGTCCGTGCCTTCCGTGCCCGTCCGTGAAAGTCCGTGTTCCGAGCAACCGGAACTTCCGCTGTCCGCTTCGCGGCCGCAGCCGCAGTTCCTCTCGGAGGCCGTCTATCGCGGCGTTCCGGTGATCTCGCTGCCGCGCCTGGCGCAACAGCTGGGAGTCACTCCGAATCAGATTCACGGCGCCTTGCACAACAATCGCGCCGGTCTGATCGAAAACACCGAACTCTTCCGGGTGAAGGGCGGTTATGCGCTTCGCGCCGCCGGTTGCGGCAACATCTTCGGCAGGCGGACGCACCTGCTGAATCTGTTCACCGAATCGGGAGCGGCGAAAATTCGCGCTTATCTGTTTCCTGATCTTCCCGCCCCGGCTCCGGCGGTCGCCGCCGAACCGCTGCCGCAGGTGAAAGCGGAACTTCCGCCGCCGGGACTGGACATCCCGCGCCTGACCCGCAGCCGGGGCGTAATCACGATCACCGGAGCGGATTTCCGCCGCAAACTGGCGGAGCGGGAACTGGATGCGGAAAAGCTGCTGCGCAAACTCTCCGCTGCCGGTTACGACGTGGAAACGGCGATGGTTGAAGTCGCCTACTTGCGCGATCTGTCCCGGCGGTTCTGCGATCAGGCGGAATTGATCCGGGAGAATCTGCTCCGGGCGGAATCCGGCGCGAACCGGTTGTGCAACCTGTCGCTGAACGCGGTCTACCGTTTCGGCTGCGGCGGCGGCATCGGTACAGGCGAAACCGTATTCGCCTGATCCGATTCGCCCCGGCGGCTTCACCCCGCCGGGGCGTTTTTTTTACTCTCTGTTTTCTTCTATCTTTCTCTATGATTTCTCTATTTTTCTTCATCGTCCTTCATTTTCCTTTACCTTCGATCCCGTTTTACTCTTGTTTTTTTGTTGACAATGCGGTATATTGTATAATAAGAAAGGAGGCGGCAAGATGGGTGAGCATCTCAAAAACATTCTTCATGGGATTGGCAGCGTCATGATTCCCGTGCCGTCGTCCCGGTCGTATGCTTCCGTATCCCGCGACGGTTTCAGACAGGATGCCAGACGGTTGGCGCAGGATTGCCGTATGGTCGCGTCTGATATGCGCAAAGCAACGCGAGAGGCATGCAATGGCAAGAAATAGCCGGGCGACGATTGCCCGTCAAAAGGATGCGAACACCGGTGCGGTCCGCGAAGAATTGACGGTTCAAGGCCAGGAAATTGATACGCCGGTATTGCCTGTGGACCAATTGGAACAGTTGCATCGTTTTCGGCCTGATATTGTTGACTGGGTTTTGCATCAAACTGAAAAAGAAGCCGATTTTCGCCGTAACCGTCAAGATAAGATCGATTCTTATATTCGGTGGGAAATTTTGATCGGTCAAATCTTTGGTTTGGCGATCGGGATTGCCGGTATCATCGGCGGAGCGGTTGTTGCGATAGCCGGACATCCGGGGGCAGGAGGTACGATTGCGTCGATTTCCATTGGGACGCTTGCAGTTGCATTTATCGGCAAAATGAGCAAGAAATGACGGACGCCCCGGTTATTCAGCCGGGGCGTTTTTCATTTTACTCCGAATACCGTTTCTGCCGGTACATCCGGTTGCGGACCAGCTTGCGGCAGTCCTGATAGAATTTCCGGATCAATATGATATCCGGCGTTCCCGGATTCTCCACACGCAGCCTTCCGCTGCGGATTGCTCCGAGAATCCGCTTGTGCGCCATCTGTCCCGACTCCCTGGCGAACTGCTGATAATCCTCTCCGGAGAAATAGAGCGTCTTTCCGTTCCGGCGGAAGTAATAGTCCGGTACGTCCGGATAATACGGCTTGTCCGGCATTTTGCGGTTGTAGTTCCAGATCAGCCGCTCGGCGTCATCCATGTTTTTGTCGGGATTGACCGGGTTGACCGGCAGCACCAGCCGGAACATCGCGTCCAGCGCAGCGGCGCCGAGAAACTCCTCTTTGGTGATCTCCCGCCCGAAGTAATCGATTTTCGGCGCGGCGCGGACGATCCCGGCGGAACTGACGGTGATGTCGAATTGATCCTTCCACCACTCCATGCCGCGCGAGCGCGATTTGTGGTCCCGCACCGTATCGTCGAATGAATTGACGGTCTGCCTGACGATGTTCGGCATCCACGATGCGGCGAAATTGGTGGCGGCCCGGCCGAAATTCCGCTCCGGCTCTTCCATGAGCTTGTTGAGTTCTCCGAGGCTGGAGAGGAACGTCTTTTCGGAGACGACCTGCTTCACGCAGCGCAGCATCCGGTCGTATGCCCGGTCCCAGTCGCCGCTTTTTTTTGCTTCGCGAAGGGCCTGTACGCCGTCTGCCATCACGGCCAGCATGGAGGCCAGCGGCTCGATCCGCTTGTAACTGAAATAGGTTCCGCCGAGCCGGATGGAATACGGCGGGATCTTGTCGATTTTGAATTTCTGTTCCGCGCTGCCGTAATCCGGGGAGCTTCCGGTGAGGAAAGGCGTTTCGTCGTCGTCATCGGCCATGCCGCAGAGCGAGAGAAACGCTCCCCATGCGAGCAGCTGCTCGGCGGCGTGCTGGATGAACCCGTTATCGATCTTGCGCTTTCCGAGCGCGGCTTTCCCGGTTTCGTACATCAGATTCAGCGCGCCGAGCGGCGACTTGCGCACCCCCTGCCGCAGGATGTTGTACGGCGTCTTTTTGAAGGGCAGCGCATACTTGACAATCCAGCCCGCGACGCCGCCGTCTTCGCTGATCCGGATCAGTGCGTTGACGGCCCTGCCGGGGTTTTCCTGAAAGGTCAGCTCCATCGCCCGCTGTTCGCCGTACTGCCGGGCGGCGCTGCCGGGGTCGGCGAGCGCCTGTCCGATATGCCGCCGGGTTTCGGCTTCGTTGAGTTTTTGCGCTTTGGCTTCGCGATAGGCGAAAGCGGCGGCCTCCGCCGGTGCGATCAGCGCTTTGGAAAATTCGTCCGCGAATCGCAGCGCCCGTCCCGGAATTCGGATGATCCGTCCTTTCCTGCCGCTGATCGCGGCCCGGCACGCTTCGATCTTGCCGTCCGCCGTCAGGATTTCCCGGTCCCACGCGAGTTTGGCGCGCGTGATTGCATCGGCCAGCGCCCCGGAGTTGAAAATCGCCTTGGCGACCACCGGGAATTCTCCGAAACTTGCCGCGTCGTCTTTCCGGAACAAGAGGTTCAGCGACGCCTCCGCGAAACGCTTCATTCCGAGTTCGTAAACCGCATTGGCGGTGTTGCCGATGGTGTTGGCGGTATGCGTGCCGATGCCGGAGAGAATGGAGTTGATCCAGAACTCATACATTTTGTCCCATCCCGAAGCGTTTTCCGAAACCAGTTCCCGCAGGAAGCCGTCCAGCTTCCGGGGATCTTTCGCCAGTTCCGGCGGCAGGTCGAAGAGGTCGATTCCGAGTTTTGCCTTGATGGTCTTTTTCAGGTCGCCGAGCGGTTTCTTCCGGGCGATTTTGGCGACCAGGGCGTTGACATGAGCCTGAATGGATTCGATATCGTCGAGATTCAGGGCGGCGAGCCGCCGGGCGCCGAGGGCGCGCGCGGCCTCCATGCCCGCCTTGATCCAGGCGTCGGCGATTGCCGCCTGGCTTCCTGCGTCGAGCCGCTTGAACTCTTTGGAGTTGAGTACGAGCGTCCCGACCCGGTGTGCGACATCCGATTCAAATGTGACGTCTTTGGCGAGAATCTGGTCGATCACGCCTTTCATGCCGCCGTTGTCCGCGATCCGCTGGGCGGCGTCCCGGTTGAGTTCGGCCTTGCTCCTGATTTTGTAGGGTTCGGTTTCGAGTTTCTGCTGGTGGCGGTCGCGGATTTCGCCCTTTTCCCGGACCGGGTTGACCTGATCGTGCAGCGCCTCGCCCTCCTTCAGTTTCAAAGGCCCGGTCGCGGCTTTCGTACCCGTCTGCATTCCCGGTTCATCAGCCTCCTTCTGCGATACCGACAGCTTGATTTCGCCATGTTGCGCTTTGGGATTGTCCCGGTATTTTTCGCCGATAATCTCGTCATGCGGCTTGAATTTTTCAAAGAAAGCACTAAATTGAAGAGTGTTTGGCGGGAGATTCTCTTCATGAGAAGACTGTCGCCCCCCTCCTTCCGAGATATCGGCAGGAGCAACGGGTTGTGAGTTTTCCGGAAAATTTGCAATCCGGGCCTCTCCGGGTGACTGGAGAGGCTTTTTTTCTGTCTGCGACTTGATTTTTTCGGAAAAAGCATTAAATTGTTTAGTGAGGGCTATCCCCTTTGCGGGGAGATGCTCACCCCCCTTGCCGTTTTCGGCAAGGGCATGGGATTGCGGATCTGTGGAAAACAGATACCCTTTCTCGCCCTCTCCGTTCTCACGGAGAGGTTTTTTTTCTGCCGTTTCCGGGAGTACCTCAATATCATGCGCTTCTACAGAGTAGAGTGTGTTCTTCCCGTTTTTATAGGCTTTGGCAGTAATTTTCACGCCATATTGCTGATCTTCATACCGCATCCCGACATAGAACCGGTAAAGACCATCAAGCGTATCGGCATCATTTTCATAACGCCCCTGCTGTATTACGCCCAGCGCGGCGTTACGGAACAGCGGTTTCAAATTCGCCATCGCCGCCGCATGGACATACGGAGGCACGGAAGAAGCCTGCACCGCTTTCCCACTGCGGGATTTGCGGGCTGTTTCCGTCGTGATAATTCCGACCATTCCAGTATCTATATTGGAGGTAATCCGCCGTATCGGATCTTGAGCAATTCCTTTCAGCATTGCTTCCGCCTCGCTGGTTTTCAGATGCCGGTCCGTGGAAACCGTCACGTTCCGGACCGGCTTGTCGTCCGGCGCGAGATAGTTTTTCTTCCCGGCGACGAGCTTTTCCACTTCCGCTCTGGTCAGCTTCTCCTTGCGGACCGTGCCCGGCGGCAACAGCTTCTCCGGCAATGAGAACTTGACTTTTTCCGAATCCGGGTTATATTGATCAACAGTTGGCGGATTCGCAATCTGGTGCGATGGATCCTGCTGACCGTGCGCGGTTGCCGGATACAACGGCATTGATCGTTTTTTACCATAGGGCTTGTATGCGTTGCCGTCATATTTCGGATTGACAATGCGGACAAGGTCTCTCGCCTTGATTGAATTGGAAGATGCGGCTGGCAAGGACCCTGCGGGATTTCCGCTTGAGCTTGCGTACAGAGCGTCTTCCAGTTTTTTTATCGTGATTCCCTTATAATGCGCCCGGTTGCCCGTCTTGGGCTCATCCAGTTTGATTGCGGCCGCATAAAGTTGCCCGTCGATTTCCAGCGCCGAAGCATAAACATATTGTCCGTTCAGGTGGGAATGTTTGAGTTGATCGTCCGCCGGGACGTAATTTGCGAAGTACGAGTTTTCGATAATCCGGTCGAGTGCGGCATAGCTTTTGCGGTGTTCTCCCCGGTTTTTCAGGGAATCATTCAGGCCGCGTGAAGTAATCAGTACCGGACGGCCGTCTGATTTGATTTCTATTTCCCGGCCTTTGAAATACTGATGTAAAAAATCCCTGACGACACGGGTGTCTTTGAGATCGATATCCAGCGGTGGAACATGTACGATCGGCGCCTCCGCACTTTCGCTGATCGAAAAACGGATGGCGGCGGACTCTTCCGCCTTGTTCGCAGGTTTCGACAGGGATTCCGCCGGATAATGTCCCTTGTATGTATCAAGCGGCATTGTGATGATCTGCTCACCGTACATGCGGCTTTGCGTTTTCAATTTGACGTTCTTGCGTCCGATGGAAACGACTTCGCCGGTGTAAAGCGCGGGATATTCCGTGCTTTGCCCGAATGCGGCGCGATCTCCGACTTTCAGCTTGGAAACATCAGTCAGCATCATCGGTGCGACGGGCTCTTCCGCGAGCGTAACCTTGACCTTCGGGTTGTTGCTGGTGATCCTGTCGACGAGAAATCTGCCGATGCCTCCACGGGAATAGGAATAAATTTTTCCGTCCGGGGAGTTGACCAGATACCTTTCATCCTGCTTGACGATTCCGTATCGGCCTCTGGCCGTGTCCACAGCCAGCCGCTTCCCCGCGTCCAGCGCGGCGGTAAAATCCTCGGCGATTTCTCCTGACGATTTGCTCAGCTTCCAATTGCCGTTGTCGTCCCAAGTTTTGTAGTCGGCTTCCCGCTTTTCCGCCGGTTCGAACCGCGCGGAGGATTCCGCCGGGTTCTCGAACTTCATCCGGTCGAGTTTTTCCCGCAGCTGCGCCGCGGTCAGGTTGTCGGCGCCGTTGCCCCGCCCGGTCACGATTGAAAATTTGCCGTCCGGCCGCCGGGAGGCGTAAATCGAAATGTTTTCGGCAGGCCCGGCGTCCGTTTTGACTTTGGTTTCGACAGTCAGCCGCTCGCCGTTTTCAAGCCGTTCGACGATCTCCGCAGTCGATCCGACCCCGGCCAGCCGGGCGATTTCGGGAGCCGGTTCCGGCACGGAGGCGTTACGGCCTTCCTCCTCCGCTCTGTTACCCGACTGTCCTTCCGTGCTTGTCTGTGCAAGTCCGTGTTCCTCCGCCGCAGGTTCCGGTGCGGCAATCTCCGGCGCTTCCGTGTCCGTCCGTAAAAGTCCGTGTTCCTCCGCCGGGGTCTTTGCGGTTTCCCGTGCTTCCCGCGCTTTCAAAGCCTCCTGCGCGAGCTTCACGCCATTGGCCGCATCTTTCCTGACACGCTCCAGCGGCATCCGCAGATAGATGTTGTCGGCCCCGTCCGCGCCTTCCCTGGGAAGACCGGGAGTTTTCGCTTCGCTCTCTTTCCCCCGCACGCCCCCCGCAGGAGCATTGGCGTGCGCACCGGGCGGCGGCACCTTGCCGCCCGGTGCGGCTTTTTTCCGTTCGATCGCCTCGCGGTTGCGTTGTACGGTTTCGAGCAGTTCTTCGGCGCGGGCGGCGAGCCTGCCGCGTTTTCCGGGGTCGTCCCAATAGTCGCGCCGGGCCTCGGTTTCGGCTTTGAGCCGGGCGACGGTGGGGTCTTCCGGGTGGGCCGTTTCATCGATTCGGCGGAAAAATCCGTTTTTCCAATCGTCGAAGCTCTGCGTGGCTTCCGCTGCGGCGTTTTCCGGCTGGTGCTTCAATGCGCCGGTCCAGTCCCGCGACGGAGTTTCCGCTTCGCGGGATTCGGCCACATACTCGCGGGCGATATCGACGGCCCGTTCGAGATTGCTTCCGAAAATCCGGTCGGCTTCGCTGCGGTTTTCGCCTTTGAAACTGCCGGTGAACTTCCGGTACACATCTTCCAGAATCGAGAGGATTTTCCGGGCGAACGTCAGGTCGCGTTCCGCGAGCTTCCGCCAGAAAGTCGGCTTCGCCATCTCTTCGCCGAGGAAATCGGCGACGAACTCCTCCCGGAGCGCGGCGGGGCTTTTGTCGATCCGGTAATTGCCGTCTGGATTCTGTGTTTCGTACTGTTCGATGGCGTCGCGGTAGCGGTTGAGCCGGTCGCGGTAAAGCTCCGGGTTTTCGACCAGCGTTTCAAGGGAATCGGCGAAATTCCGGAACGCCTCCGGATTGGCGGCGGCGAGCCGGTGGGTGATCTCATGGTTCAGCGTGATAGCGGCCTGTTCGAGCGGCGGTCTGGCATCGAGGTCGAGAAAGAGGCGGCCGTCGAAGTAATTGCCGTCGAATCCGGTGGCGCCTTCGCCGCGCACCAGTACGGGCCGGGTGTTGAAAACCCGGCCCAGCCGCTGAAGCAGCGCCATGCCGGAACGTTCCGCCGGGTCTGCGGAAACGCTCTTGCGCGGATCGATCACCTCCAGCCGGACGCCGCCGAGGGTTTCGCCGAGCTGTTCGGCCGCGATCCGGTCACGCCGGAACCGCAGATTGGCATTGATCGCTTCGATGGTGAACGGCTGTCTTTCCTGCTTGACGGCGTCGCTTGGCGCTTCCGCCCCATTCGGCGAGACCGGAGCGGCTTCAATGGGGTTCCGCTCCGCCGCGTCCGACAGGTCCGCCATCTCAAGACCGTCAATCTCCGGTGCTTCCGTGCCCTCCGCGCGCCCCCGGAGGGCATTGGCGCGCGTACCCGGCAGCGGCACCTTGCCGCCTGGCGCAATCTCCTCGCTTGCGTATTCCGCTTCTCCCGCCGCACGGGCGACGGCCTCTTCCGGGAACGTGACCTGTACGCTGCCGTCCGGCATTTCGACGCTTTCCGGGTGGATCACCTGCCGGGAGACGATCTCCTGGGCCATATCCGGCGCGACGATCTCCTCCGCATCCATTGCCGGAGCACCCGCCATTTCCGGCATGATCGTCCCGGCCTCCCGGCTGGCGGCGACGTCCTGCAACGCCGCCGAACCCTGCGCGGCGGCATTTTCGCGCGCCTCCTGCGCGGCGGCCGCTTCCTCCCACTCATTCCGGGCGGATGCTTCGACATCGGCGCTCTGAGAATTCCGTCTGGCACGTCCGAGCCGCCGGGCGGTTCCGAGCGCGGCGGCTCCGCCGAACGGAAGCCCGCCCCAGAAGCCGCCTGCCGCCGCCTCCGCATAATCATGCAAATCAGGTGCGTCCTGCGTGTCTCCGGCGATGGCGCGCCACAGATAACCGTTGGCGGTGTTTCCGATCTCCTCGAGCATTTCGCCTCCGGTTCCCTCCAGAAGTTCTTTGGAAGCCCGGATCAGCGTTTCGTGACCGTATTTCTGTACGAGGTGGTTTATGGTTCGTTCCGCCAGACCATCCAGCGCGCCGCGCGTGAGTTCCTTCGTCACCTGACCGCCCGCTTTTTTAGCGACACCGGATATAAAACCGCTTAGCATTTTCCCGGCTACAGGTACGGCTCCCAATCCGACCTCGATACCGGAGTCCACCAGCGTTCGTCCGAGGGCAAGCATCCGGATTTCATCCTCCGATTTCCCCATCGGAGCGAGCCTGTCGCGGTACTCCTGAATATTATCTCCGTAGCTTTGGGCGAATACGACAGCTCCGCCGAGAGCCGCGCCGCCGACCGGCCCGCCCAGTGCGGTTCCTGCGGCTATGGCGGGGGCGATGGTCAGCGTGGAAGCTCCCGCGCCGCCGATGGTCCGGCCGATGTTGCCGGGATTCAGGCTCAATGCGGAGTAATCGGAAGCCGGTTCCAGATGGCGGTTGTACGCCAGCTTGTCGTTGAAATAGTCGGCCATGCCGGAAGAGCCGCCGAGTTCTTCGACGGTGGTGCCGATGCCGCGCCCGGCCTGCAGCAGTCCGAGCTTGAATCCCTCGCCCATTTCCGTGAAGAATCCGTCGTTGGTCGGAGCGAGTTGTCCAGTCCGCTGATATCTCAGGACTTCCGCGTGCCTTTCTTTTTCCGGCAAACCGGAAAGGTATTCATCAAGGCTCTTTTCCGGCCTCTGGAGCGCATCTTGAAAAAATACATCCGGATTCATGATTTACCTCAATGTCGTTTCAAGTGTTTGATTTTCATTCTGCAAATCTTCGATCAGTTTACGAGTTTGATCGATTTGCTTCTGATAATGCGGTATTCCGTATTTCTCCTCCATGGAACCGGCCTGCAGCTTGACGGGACCGTAACGCCGTGCACCGCTTCCGAATACGGCCATTCCGCCAAGTCTGGAATCGCTTTGAGTTCCGAGAGTGATATTGCTTCTGGCGGCGTTCAATCTGTTCAGCTCGTTCCTGTAGGCCGGGCTGTTCCGGATTCCGTCAATCTGATTTTGGAGAACGGCAAGCCGGTTGTTTTCGATTCTCAGCCGCTCCCGGTTGCGCGCCAGCTGATTTCTGTTCAGAAGCGTTTTATAGGGACTCGGAAATTTGCCGGGATCGAATCCGGCCTCCTTGAAACTGTCTTCCCATGCCTTGTCGGCCTGTCTGAGTTCCTGTGTGGAAGAAGCGGGGGAGATTTTCCCGGCATTGTTTCTGTCCAGCAGTTTCTGATATAATTTTCCGAACGATTTTTTTTGCTGGTCGGTCAGGAGCTGGTAATTGCCGCCGAATTCTTTCGCGAATTTCCGTTCTTCTTCCGGAGATATGTTTTCATTTTGTCCGGCCTCCGTTTCGCTTGCGTTCCAACCGTACTGTTCGGCAACCAGCCGCGCCGCTTCTTTCATGGGAACGCCATTCGCTTTTGCGATATCGGCGACGGCTTTTGCCGCCGCTTCCGGTTTGAGATTTTTCGGCAGCTCGTACTGACCGAGTTCAAGGGCGGCCTGATTGTACCGCTTTTCGTTTTCCGCTTTGACGGCGTCTGCCGCCGGTTTTGCGGCACGCTGCGTTTTCGTCTGCTCATAGTTCAGCGCGGCACGTTCATCGGCCGCCCGGCGCAGCCGCAGCGCTTCCGCTCTTTCCGGTGAGGTTACGCCGAAGCGGGAATAATGCCGTATGGTTTCGGCAAATGGAGAATTGCGCTCAAAGCCGTATTCCCGCGCCTCCCCGGCCCTGGCGCGCGCCTCCGGATCGCGGCTGTAACGCATCCGGTTTTCCCGGTCGACGTCCGCTTGGGAACGGTATTGCAATTGAGGCATGGTGCGGCCTGCCGGAAGCCACCCCGGCCTGTCGGCGTCATATCGCTCAAGAATCTCCTGCGGGGCGGAACGCGGTCCGCGAAATATCTCCTGAATGTCCTGCGGCGTCAGACCGTCAGCCCACCGCTTGGCCGCCGCGCGGTTGTCGTCCTCTTCGAGCCGCCGGTTCAGAAAATCGGCGTTCTGTTTCTGCCAGTTGAATTTGTCCCGGTTGAACCGGTATTGCCGGTCGTTGTCCATGCGGTCGTAGTTCCACCGCCCCTCGTCCGCCTGCCGGGCATACGCGTCCTGTTCGCGCCTGTACGCGTCATTTGCAAGCTGCCGTTCCATATCGCGTTCATATTGATACTGCTGCTGTCGTTGGCTGCGGGAATGCATAGCCAGACTGGCGAGGATATTGCCGAAACGTGCCATGATGAATCCTTTCCCCTGATATTACAACTGATATCCCAACTGCCTGTACCCCATCTGCTGCGTGACGCGCCCGTAGCCGCCGCCGGGGGAACTGTAGACTTTCGCGGTTCCGCCGTTGACCTTCCACTGGCTGCCGCTGGGCTTCCAGCCGCTGTTGTTCGTCAGAAAGCTGTTGCGGTTTTCGACGGCACTGTAGCCGCTGTTGTCCGTGCCGGTCCGGGTATATTCATATCCGCCGCCGTTGCCGCCATTGCGCATGTAGTTGCCCGCTTCCATCATTTCCGCCAGCGAAGCCCGGCTGCCGACATAGGAGTCATACGCGCTTGCGGCGGCGGAAGCGGCGCCGAGCGCCATCTGTCCATATTGCGCGCCCAGCCCGCCGATCTGCAAACCGCGCATGTAATTCTGTTCGCGGGCGCTGAGCCGCGCTTGATTGCGCGCTCCGGCTTCGGCGGCGGCGCGGGCAAGGTCATACTGCTGGTTCATCCCCTGAAACCGCCCGGAGTTCGGGTTGATTCCCATGCGCTCCATATTGCGCAGATTCGTATCGTAGGCTTTCTGATACGAAAGGGTGGTGTCGGTTACGGCCTGATCGACCATATCGTTTTCACTGACGGTGCCGTACTTTTCGAGATTGTCGAATGCGATACCGTTCAACCGGTTCATATTGCCGGAAAACGTGCCGGAAAGCCCGCTGAGCCGTCCGGCATACCCCGCCTGTCCGTTGACTGCGGAATTTACTCTGGAATAGTCCGCGAAATATGCCATGTTCCTGCCTCCTTTTTGGGAATAAGATATGTCCGAATCACCGCTTTGTGTCGTTGCCTGTCCAATTTATTTTCAGGGAAGGCATCGCTTGCCGGGCCGAAATTTCCGGATTTTCATTTCTCCCGGACTTGAAAAAAAGCCTCTCTGTTGTATGTTGTATACAACAGAGAGGGTGGTTGATATGAGTAAGAAAACTTTTTGCGAGATTCTCCGTGAAAGACGGCTTTCCCTGCGGCTTTCCCTGCGGGAGTTCTGCCGAATCGCGGGGGAGGATCCGGCGAACTACAGCCGTATTGAGCGCGGCATACGGGTTCCGCCATGTGATGACGTTCTGGAACGGTACGGGAAAGCGCTCCGGCTTGCCGGGGAGGAGCTGGAGGAATTCATTGCGACCGGTGCGCTTTTTCGAAGGGAGCTTCCGCGCAATCTTTCCGATGAGGAGCTGGCGGGGAAACTCCCGGCGCTGCTTCGTGTAATCGCAGGAGAAATGCCGACACAAAAGAATCTGGAAGAAGCGGCGAAAATCAGTAAAGAAGCATTCCGGCCATGAAAATAAAACCGCCTTTTTTGAGATTTATGGATGTCAAAGCGAAGGTGGATTCTTTCCGCGCGAACTACGAGGTGCTGAATTGTTTTCCCGTGGATATTGATACCTTTCTGGAATGCGATTTGCAGCTTGAGATTGTTCCATTTCCTCGGTTGCGGGCGCGAACCGCTGCAGAAGCAATTCTTTCTTTGGATTTTACAACCGTTTTTGTAGACAGTGACTGTTTTCAAAACGATACTCTGTGGAACCGAATGAAGTTCTCGCTCGCGCATGAGATCGGCCATTTGATTTTGCATCGCGATTTTTTAGAGGGCCTCAATATTTTGAACGAAAACGATTGGTTTAAGTTCATGAACAATATGACGACCGGAGATGCTTCCTACTGTTTCCTGGAACATCATGCCAATTGGTTTGCCGGAATGCTTCTCGTTCCTTCTGATGAATTGGTTCGTATTTTTCAGACCTCTTCTCCAACGCTTCCGGCCTTGACCCGCTATTTCGGAGTGTCGCAGGCGGTTATTGCAAGGCGGCTTGATGCAGAAGATGTTCGTCCGAAAATTGAAGCAATTCTGGAAAACGGATAAAATGCGTAAGTATCGAAAAGAGAATGAAAATCCGCCGCTGCTGACTGATTCGTTCGCCCCGGTGAAGTGCGATATCGATG
>ERZ1034984.2091-NODE-2091-length-16828-cov-8.871400_pt1 | contig 16828 bp, 16 predicted proteins | sample MGYA00520589_ERZ1034984 | MGnify/ENA primary metagenome ERZ1034984 (study PRJEB33766, sample SAMN09781790) | gut metagenome | biome: gut microbiome | host: Homo sapiens | place: Madagascar | study: EMG produced TPA metagenomics assembly of the PRJNA485056 data... | reverse complement strand
CCTCATGAATGAGGGGGCAGGGGAGTTGAGAGTGTCGAAGACACTTTCTTGTATTCTCTGGAATTGTTGAAATTGGTTAAATATTGGTTAAAAAATTAACTTTGTTTGTACTTTTAAAAACATTTTAAGATGTGATTATATTCTTTGACTTTCGTTTCCGACGGTGTTATACTCAATTCTAAAAACACGAAAGGGGACATGGGCATGAATGAAATTGAAAACTGGTACGACAATGAATATGAGGAGTGGAATAGGTTAGAACGGCATAAGATAGAATTTGAAATAACCAAACACTATCTGGACAGATATATAACCAAACCGGAAAGTAAGATTTTTGATATTGGCGGAGGTCCGGGAAGATATTCCATTTATTTGGCAAAACAAGGACATAAAGTAACACTGCTTGATTTATCAGGAAAAAATGTGTGCGTGGCAAAAGAAAAAGCGGCAGAAGCAGGAGTAGTTTTAGAAGATTGTGTGAAGGGAGATGCACTGGCACTTCCGGAATATGAAAAAGAATCGTTTGATGTGATTTTGCTCATGGGACCGTTGTATCATCTTACCAAAGCAGAGGATAGAAAAAAAGCAGTAGAAGAAGCACGAAAACTTTTGAAAAAAGGTGGCATTTTAATAGCAGCATTTATTTCCCAGTATGCGCCGATTCAAGATTGCTTTTCGTATCTTGATTTCTACGAGGATGAAGTAAAAGAATTGCTACATTATTTAGAAGATGGTAAAAATAATGAAGGAGGATTTACAACAGCATATTTTACCAGTGTAGAAGAAGCAAGAAGTCTTATGCAAGAGCAACAGTTTAAAGAATTAGCGTTTGTAGGAGTGGAAAATATATTAGGATGCAAGGAACAGGAAATTTTAAAGCTTCCAAACGAGGAACAGGAAAAGTGGTTAGAACTTGGAATTGCATTAGCAGAGGATGAGAAACTTTACGGAACGAGTCAACATTTTTTGTATATTGGAGAGAAATAGCCCGACAAGTGGACAATAGAAATCATTTTGATTTTAAAGACTTGATGTCTTTTGGTATGTTCATTCTTGCATTACTGACATTCATTTATTTGATTAGTCATTAGTTCTGCATAGAAAAACCACCCTTGATACTTTGACGAGTAATAGGGTGGTTTTTTTTGTTTTATTGTGCATCACTACTACTTAAAGTGCTAAGGTAGTCATTCACAGCACTTAAATCAACCTCAGTCTTAGTGGTATTTTCTGCTTTCTGTGTCTTATAATAACCATATCCGGAATATCCAATCCAACCAACAATTGCAACACAGACAATGGTCCCTGCCACAGAAAGGATACCTTTCTTAATTTTTTCACGTTTTAAAACTTTTTTACGATTTGCTTTTTCCTTTTTATAACGTTCTACTTTTTCCTGACTCATAGTAAATCTCCTTACTCCATATGTAATATCTATAGTATACACTATTTCTGTGAAAAAATCTTGAAAAATTTAAAATTTCAGATAAAACCACGAAAAAGTTCAAGAAAAGGAGAAAAAACGAGGTTTCATGTTATCTGTTTTTGTGATACAATGAGCGAAAGCGAGAAGAAAAGAGAGACATAATAAGGAGAAAGAAAATGAGTTTAGCGGATAAAATATTCATTGATATGTGTCAGGATATTATTGACAATGGAACCAGTACAGAGGGAGAGAAGGTGCGCCCTCACTGGGAGGACGGTACAAGTGCCTATACCATTAAAAAGTTCGGTGTAGTAAATCGTTACGATTTGTCTAAGGAATTTCCGGCAATTACCCTGAGAAAAACAGCAATTAAAAGTTGTACGGATGAAATGCTTTGGATTTGGCAGCAGAAGTCCAATAACATTCACGACCTTCACAGCCATGTGTGGGATGAATGGGCAGATGAAAACGGCTCTATCGGTAAGGCATATGGTTATCAAATGGGGGTCAAACATCAATATAAGGAAGGAATGATGGATCAGGTAGATCGTGTGATTTATGACCTGAAAAATAATCCTTTCAGCCGTCGTATCATGACAAATATTTATGTTCATCAGGATTTACATGAAATGAATCTTTATCCATGTGCATATAGTATGACTTTCAATGTAACACAAAAGCCAGGACATGATAAACTGATATTAAATGCTATTTTAAATCAGCGTTCACAGGATATATTGACAGCAAACAACTGGAATGTATGCCAGTATGCAGTATTGGTGCATATGTTAGCACAGGTGTGTGACATGGAAGTGGGAGAACTGGTGCATGTAATTGCAGATGCACATATTTATGATCGTCATATTCCGTTAGTAAAAGAATTAATCAGTAGAGAGACACATCCGGCACCAACCTTCTGGTTGAATCCGGAGATTAAGGATTTTTACCAGTTTACCAGAAATGATGTGCGTTTAGATAATTATGTGACCGGACCGCAGATAACTAACATTCCGGTAGCAGTTTAAATATAGGAGGATACAACATGAATTTAATTGCAGCAGTAGACAAAAATTGGGCAATCGGACTAAATAACAAGCTGTTAGTAAGTATTCCGGAAGATATGAAATTCTTTCGAAAAACCACTACGGGAAAAGTTGTAGTTATGGGAAGAAAAACACTGGAAAGTTTTCCAAACGGACTTCCGTTGAAAAATCGAGTGAACATCGTATTGACTTCTGATAAGAATTATAAAGTGAAGGATGCCATTATTGTGCATTCCATGGATGAGTTATTAGAAGAATTAAAAAACTATAACAGTGAAGATATTTATGTAATTGGCGGTGAGAGCATTTATCGCCAGATGGTAGATATGTGTGATGTAGCCCATATTACCAAAATCGATTATGCGTATGAAGCAGATTCATATTTTCCGAATCTGGATGAAAAAGAAGATTGGGAGATTACAGCAGATAGTGAAGAACAGACGTATTTTGATTTGGAATTTTATTTCCTGAAATATGAGAAAAAGAAGAAGTAGGATATGGAAAATTTTATTTTTAGTATTAATGTAACAATCCCTATTTTCCTTGTTATGGTACTGGGATGGGGATTGAAACAAATCGGAATGTTAAATGATAATTTTGTAACAGTGGCAAATAAGTTTAATTTTAAGGTGACATTGCCGTTTTTACTGTTTCGGGATCTTTCTTCGGTAGACATTAAAGCCGTTTTTGATTTAAAGTATGTTCTGTTTTGTGCCATTGCAAGCTCCGTTTGCTTTTGGGTAATCTGGGGGGGTACAAAGCTGTTCATGAAGGACAAGACCATGACAGGAGCTTTTGTACAGGCATCTTTTCGAAGTAGCGCGGCGGTGATGGGACTGGCATTTATACAGAATATTTATGGACCGTCTGCAATGGGACCATTAATGATTATTGGAGCAGTTCCGCTTTATAATATATATTCTGTGATTGTGCTGACTTTTGAAGCACAAAGTGGTGAGGAAGAAAGTCAGAAAAATAAAATAAAAGACGCTTGCCTTAATATTTTAAAAAATCCTATTATTATTGGAATTTTCTTAGGACTTATGGCATCGTTGTTAGAAATTGATTTTCCGGTATTAGTGGATAAGACAGTAAATAATGTTGCACAGATGGCAACGCCATTGGCATTAATCGCATTAGGGGCAGGATTTGAAGGAAGAAAGGCACTGGCGAAGATTAAGCCTACTCTGATTGCCTCTTTCATCAAGCTGGTAGGACAGACAGCTGTGTTTCTTCCTATAGCGGCATGGATGGGATTTGACGGAGAAAAGATGATAGCCTTACTTATCATGTTGGCATCACCAACAACTCCAAGTTGTTACATTATGGCGAAAAATATGAATAATGATGGAGTGCTGACAGCAAGTATTGTAGTAACCACAACATTGCTTGCAGCATTTACCCTAACGGGATGGATTTTCCTGTTAAAAACAATGGGACTGATATAGGATGAGGTGAAAATATGGCATTGGATATAACTGGGAGAAAATTATTTGCAAAAGCATTAATAGAAGAAGGTGTTGATATCGTATTCGGATATCCGGGAGGAATGGTAACGGATATCATGGACGAGTTGTATAAACACGAAGAAATAGAACTGGTATTGCCGAGACATGAGCAGGGGTTAATACATGAAGCAGAAGGCTATGCCAAGGCAACCGGAAAAGTGGGAGTCTGCATTGTAACCAGTGGACCGGGGGCTACCAATATTATGACAGGACTTGCGGATGCACATTCAGATAGTATTCCTCTGGTATGTATTACAGGACAGGTTCCTTTGAATCTTATCGGAAATGATGCATTTCAGGAAGTGGATATTGTGGGAATGACCCGTAGTATTACCAAGTATGGTGTAACGGTTCGTGATAGAAAAGACCTTGGCAGAACATTGAAAATGGCATTTCATATTGCAAGAACCGGAAGACCGGGACCGGTATTGGTAGATTTACCAAAGGATATCCAGACACAACCGGGGCCGGCAGAATATCCAAAGACTGTGAATATACGAGGCTATAAGCCAAATGAGAGTGTACATATCGGTCAGCTGAAAAAGGGCTATAAGCTGTTAAAGTCTGCGAAGAAACCACTGTTTTTAATTGGCGGTGGTGTAAATATTGCTAAGGCAAATGAGAAGTTGCAAGAGTTAGTAGAAAAGACAAAAATCCCGGTAGTTACAACGATTATGGGAAAGGGAGCAATTCCTACTACCCATCCATATTATATCGGAAACAGTGGAATGCATGGTCGCTATGCTGCAAATATGGCAGTCAGTGAGTGTGATGTATTGTTCTCCATCGGAACACGTTTTAACGACAGAATTACCGGCGATTTGAACGAATTTGCGCCAAAGGCACAGATTGTTCATGTAGATGTAGATACCGCTTCTATTTCTCGAAATGTAGTGGTAGATGTTCCGATTGTAGCAGATGCAGGACTTGCAATTGAAAAAATGTTAGAGTGGGCAGAACCACAGAAAACAGATAAATGGCTTACGCAGATTCGTGAATGGGATAAGGAAAATCCTTTGGAAATGCGAAGAGATCATGGCATGACTCCACAGATGATTATGGAGCATATCAATGAACAGTTTGATGAAGGCATTATTGTAACCGATGTAGGTCAGCATCAGATGTGGGCGACGCAGTATATTGAGTTGAATGAGAAAAAGAAATTTATTACTTCCGGTGGTTTGGGAACCATGGGATTCGGATTCCCGGCAGCCATTGGAGCGAAAATAGGTTGTCCGGACAAAGAAGTTATCTGCATTAGTGGTGATGGCGGTATGCAGATGAATATTCAGGAGTTGGCAACAGCCATGGTGCAGGATGCCCATGTAATCGTGTGTGTATTCAATAACTATTATCTTGGTATGGTACGACAGATGCAGCAGCTATTTTACGGCAAGCGTTACGAAGCCACTTGTCTGCGCCGCAGAAAGAACTGTCCAAGAGATTGTAAAGGACCAAATCCGTCATGTCCACCATATGAGCCGGACTTTGTAAAGCTGGCAGAAAGCTATGGGGCAACCGGAATGCGTGTAACCAAAGAAGAGGAAATTGCACCTGCATTTGAAAAAGCCAAAAAGGTGAGCGGACCGGTAATTATTGAGTTTATGATAGCAACAGAAGAAATTGTACTCCCCATGGTAAAAAGCGGAAATCCCATGAGTGAAATGATTTTAAAATAAGGAGGGAAGGGCATGAAAAAGAGATGGATTGCATTATATGTAGAGAATGAAGTAGGTGTCCTTGCCAAGGTTTCCGGTCTTTTTTCCGGAAAATCCTATAATCTGCAAAGTCTTACCGTAGGAACTACCGAAGACGAAACAATCTCTCGTATGACGATTTGTGTCAGCAGTGATGATGTGACATTTGAACAGATAAAGAAACAGTTGAATTGCATGGTAGAGGTAATTAAGGTAATAGACCTTAGTAACGTGCCAATTCATATGAAAGAGATTTTATTTGCAAAAGTAAAGGACTGTTCTTCGGAAGATAAGGCAGAGGTATTTCAGATTGCACAGGTATTTCATGTAGAAGTATCTGATATAGGAAAAGACAGTGTCTTGTTGGAGTGCAAAGCCACAGAACGAAGAAATAATGAATTAATTGCATTGTTAAAGAGCAGATTTCATCATATTGAGGTAGTGCGTGGCGGAGCGGTTGCCATTGAGTCTATCAGTACCTCATGTGCAGGAAAAACAGAGTATGACAGAAAGTAAACGGGGTAGCTTGAAATGTCTAATACAACGAAAATAGCATTAGAAGCATCCTTAAAAAAGCTGATGCTTCAGAAACCATTTGATAAAATAACCATTAACGATTTGACAAAAGATTGTGGAATCAGTCGCATGACATTTTACAATCACTTTAAAGATATTTATGATTTGGTGGAATGGAGTTGTGAAGAAGACGGAAAACAGGCATTACAGAACAATAATACCTATGACACCTGGCAGGAAGGATTATATCAAATCTTTCAGGCGGTATTGGCAAACAAACCATTTATTTTAAATGTGTATCGTACCGTTAGCAGAGAGCAGATTGAGAACTATCTGTTTGGACTTACCAGAGATTTGATTGAGAATGTAGTAGAAGAAAAGTCTGTTGGAAGAGAAATATCGTTAGAAGACAAATTATTTATTGCAGGTTTTTATAAATATAGCTTTGTAGGAATTATGTTAGACTGGATTAAACAAGGAATGAAAGAAGAACCGCAGATTCTTGTGGAGAAGATTAGTTTAACCGTACGAGGAAATATAGCCAATTCTGTACGAAATTTTGAAATTGCCAAAAAAGAACATAAAATAGAATAAGTTTACAAAATTGCCGGAATGTATAATTTTTATTCATTCCGGCAATTTTGTAAATTGTAAGGAAAAGATAATAAAGGTATAGTGGTAACAGTGAATGAAGAATCACAGGAAAGGAAGGTAATTGGTTATGGCAAAGAAAAATATAGTACGAGGAATGGCAATGCTTGCAGCAGGTGCAGGAGCAGCAGCGGTAGCAGCCAAGAGTTTGAAGAAACAAAACATAGAGAAAAAAGAAATCAAAGAAAGAGTAGAAAAAACACAAAGTGAATACCGCAATACAGAGCGTGGAAAATACGAAAAGAACAGCAAAGGAATCTATTATACCAATGGAAACTATGAAGCATTTGCTCGTCCAAAGAAGCCGGAAGGCGTGGAAGAAAAACAGGCTTATCTGGTAGGAAGTGGACTGGCATCTCTTGCAGCAGCATGTTTCTTAGTGCGTGACGGACAGATGCCGGGAGAAAATATTCATATTTTAGAAGCAATGGACATTGCCGGAGGCGCATGTGATGGAATTTATGATGCAACCAGAGGTTATGTGATGCGTGGTGGACGTGAGATGGAAAATCATTTTGAATGTTTGTGGGATTTGTTCCACAGTATCCCATCTCTTGAAATACCGGGAGCTTCCGTATTAGATGAATATTATTGGTTAAATAAGGAAGATCCAAACTATTCTCTTTGCCGTGCTACACAAAATCGCGGAGAGGATGCACATACAGATGGAAAATTTGGGTTAAGCCAAAAGGGTTGCATGGAAATCATGAAATTGTTTATGACAAAAGATGAAGATTTGTATGATAAAACAATTGAAGATTTCTTCGATGAAGAAGTGTTTGAATCCAATTTCTGGTTATACTGGAGAACCATGTTTGCATTTGAAAACTGGCACAGTGCATTGGAAATGAAACTTTACATTCAGAGATTTATTCATCACATTTCAGGACTTCCGGATTTCAGTGCATTGAAATTTACAAAATATAATCAGTACGAATCTTTGATTATGCCAATGCAGAAATATCTGGAAGAAGCGGGAGTAGAATTCAGATTTGGAACAGAAGTAACTAATGTTATTTTTGACATCAAGGATGGTAAAAAAGTAGCAAAAGTCATTGAGTGCAAAGTTGACGGAAAAGAACAGGGAATTAAGCTCACAGAAAATGACCTGGTATTTGTAACCAACGGAAGCTGTACCGAAGGAACCATTTACGGAGATCAGAATCATGCACCAAACGGTGACGCAGAGGTTCGTACAAGTGGTTGCTGGAGCCTTTGGAAAAACATCGCAAAACAGGATGAATCATTTGGCCATCCGGAAAAGTTCTGTTCTGATGTAGCTAAGACCAACTGGGAATCAGCAACCGTAACAACTTCCAGCGATAAGATTATTTCTTATATTGAAAAAATATGTAAGAGAGATCCAAGAACAGGAAAAGTAGTAACCGGTGGTATTGTAAGTGCCAAGGATTCCAGTTGGCTTCTTAGCTGGACCATTAACAGACAGGGACAATTCAAGGAACAGGATAAAAAAGACGTATGTATCTGGGTATACAGTCTGTTTACCGATGTACCGGGTGATTACATTAAAAAACCAATGAAAGAGTGTACCGGAAAAGAAATTACTGCTGAGTGGTTATACCACATGGGAGTGCCGGTAGAGGAAATTGATGAATTGGCAGAAAACGAAGCAATTTGTGTTCCGACGATGATGCCATATATTACCGCATTCTTCATGCCAAGAGCAAAGGGTGACAGACCGGATGTAATCCCGGATGGATGTGTAAACTTCGCATTTTTAGGACAGTTTGCGGAAACACCAAGAGACACTATTTTTACAACAGAGTATTCCGTAAGAACTGCAATGGAAGCAGTCTATGGATTATTGGGTGTAGATAGAGGTGTACCGGAAGTATGGGGCAGTGTTTACGATGTAAGAGAGCTTTTAGATAGTTCTGTAAAACTGATGGATGGAAAATCCCCGTTGGAAATTCAGTTACCTGGACCATTGAATGCATTAAAGAAACCATTGATTCGTGCCATCAAAGGTACTGTTGTGGAAAAAGTATTAAGAGACCACGAGGTATTAAAAGACTACATGTTGAAATAATATGTATATAAAAAGTGTGTTGTGCTACTTGATATTTGTGGGGAGTATAAATATAATAATGGGGAATGGAGTGAAGCGTATGCGAAAAATATTAATAGTAGTAGACATGCAAAAGGACTTTATAGATGGCTCATTGGGAACAAAAGAGGCACAGGAAATTGTTCCAGCAGTAGTGAAAAAGATACAGAGCTATTCAGTCAAGGATATCTATGTAACCAAAGATACACATGGAGAAAATTATCTAGAAACCTCAGAAGGAAAGCACCTTCCGGTAGTTCATTGCATAAAAGGAACAGCAGGATGGGAACTGGATGAGAGAGTTGAAGCTGTAACAAAGGGTGCAATTGTAGTAGAAAAGCCTACCTTTGGTTCGATAGAACTAATGGAATTATTAAAGACAGAAAATGAAAAAGAACCATTGGAAATAGAATTGGTTGGCTTGTGTACCGATATTTGTGTGGTATCGAATGCATTGTTATTAAAAGCCGCAATGCCGGAAAATCGGATTTGTGTAGATGCATCCTGTTGCGCAGGAGTAACACCACAGTCTCATGAGGCAGCACTTACCACTATGGGTATGTGTCAGATTGAAGTAGTGTAAAGTTTATTATGTGATAGGCTGCAATTTCCTATTGCAAGAAAAAAGGTCCGCTTGGCGGACTTTTTTTATCTTACAAGAACGTCTGTAATTTCTCCGACATACATGGTGTGGAAATTATCAGCGTCATTGCCGGAATACCATTTTTCCTTAATTACCGGATCAAGAAAATGTGCTTCTTCAATTGGAACAGCAGCCATTTTTTTGCAAAGAACAACAAAATTACCTTCGTCTACATAAGGTGTTCCGTCTTTGTAGTCCAGATTCAATCCGGAGGTTTTGAACTTATCTTCCTGACGACCGGACACAATGCCGAAGTATTTTAAATCATTCTTATATTTTTTATCAAAAAAAGTACAGGAAAAAGTGGAACTATTGTCAATGAACTCTTTGGTATAACGACTTTCACGAATAAAAATAAAGGCTACGTTTTTCCCCCAAAGAACACCAAGTCCGCCCCAGCTGGCAGTCATTCCGTTTGCCTTTTGTTCATCCCCCGAGGTGATTATCAGCCAGTCATTTCCAATCTTGGTAAAAGGGTTAAATTCTAAAAGATCCACAGGATATGGTTGGAATTGATGCATAAGTATTCTCCTTTTTTATAAAATTCATTTGTTAACATAAGTATACAACATTTCAAAAAAAATTCCTAGAACGCTTTCATAATTTCTTAAGAAAAATGTAGAATGAAATTCAAGATTTTTTCACAAACTAGTGGTACTATGGCGTGGTAAGCGTGAAAGGTCTTTGGAGGAAAAGAAAATGAAGCAAAAGAAAGACGAATTTGCGAGTATAAATAAAACGAAAAATACAGGAAAAGTAGTGGTAGTGACATTAGCCGTTCTGGCAATCTGTGTTACAGGAGTAATGTGTGCCAGAAAGCTTAGGATGGACGAAAAATATATTTCATTAGAAAATCAGCAGGAATGTAGAATGGAGGAAATTTTTAACGGGTAATTGCATAGAATACCAATAAATGCATAATATAGAGGTATTTATGAATCAGAAATTGCGAGCGGCACAGATGAATCATGTGGATATGGGAAAGCTGCGGGTAGAAACCACATCCGTAGTGGGAAATGTTCCGGTTGAAAATGCAAGGATAACCATTTCCTATACGGCTGACCCGGAAAGTCCAATGGAGGAATTACGAACCAATGCCAATGGGCAGACAGAAGAAATATCCGTGGCGGCACCACCGCTAGAGTATAGTATGGAACCCGATCAACCACAGCCTTATTCCGAATATACGGTACATGTAGAGGCAGAAGGGTATCGACCTGTGAATGTAGACGGAACGGATGTGTTTTCCGGACAGACTGCCTTGCAGGGAGTGCGCATGGAGCCCATAGAGGTATCAGAAGAAGATTTAAAAAACATTGTGATTCCGGCACATACCTTATTTGGAGATTATCCTCCGAAAATTGCAGAGGATGAAATAAAGCCGGTAGATGAAAGTGGCGAGATTGTTTTGAGCAGAGTAGTAATACCGGAATACGTCATTGTACATGACGGAACACCGGGAGACTCCACCGCAAGCGATTATTATGTAAGATATCGGGATTATATAAAAAATGTAGCCTCCAGTGAGATATATGCCACTTGGCCGGAATCTACTATTACAGCTAATATTTTGGCAATTATGTCTTTTACATTAAATCGAGTTTATACGGAATGGTATCGAAACAAGGGATATGATTTTACCATTACTTCATCCACCGCTTATGACCACAAATGGATGTATGGAAGAAACTATTTTGAAAGCATTTCCAGAGTTGTAGATGAGATATTTGCCAATTATTTGTCCCGACCAAATGTAAAACAGCCGATTTTGACCCAGTATTGTGATGGACAGAGAGTTACCTGCCCAAATTGGTTAAGTCAGTGGGGGTCAAAGTATCTGGGAGACCAGAATTACTCTCCGGTTGAGATTATACGGTATTATTATGGAAATGACATGTACATTAATGAAGCAGAAGAAATTTCAGGGGTACCGGCATCCTGGCCTGGGTCTGATCTCACCATAGGCTCTACCGGAAGTAAGGTGCGTCAGATGCAGGAGCAGTTAAATCGAATTGCACAGGTTTATACTTCTATTCCAAGGATTGCTACAGATGGTATTTATGGTTCAGCCACGGCAGAAGCTGTTAGACAATTTCAATCCATATTCGGGCTTCCGGCAACGGGAGTAGTAGATTATCCCACTTGGTATAAGATATCAGAGGTTTATGTGGGAGTTACAAGAATTGCAGAACTTTATTAAGCAAGAGCTGTGTACTAAGAAATTAGTGCACAGCTCTTTTTATGCAATAGGAAATTGGTCATAAATGACACCGCTCGGGCGCGAAAAAGTTCGGCAAACGGACTCTTTATATTTAGAAAAATAATAGATTGATTTTTTAATCATGAGAAAGTATAATTAAATTATCATGAGAAGAAAGAAAAACACGGGGAAAGGCTGAAAATTATGAGAAAATTTCATGGAAGATGTAGTATTGTTACAATTGCAATAATGGTATTAGTTTTAACAGCACTTTCAGTCAGGGTATTTGCGGCGGAACAACAGGAGAAAAAGGACGAAAAGGAGAAAATTACAGTAGGTTATACACCATATGATCCAATGATAAAGGAAGATAAAGATGGAAACTTATATGGATATGGTGTCACTTATCTGAATGAATTGGCAAGAAGAGCCGGGTGGACGTATAAATTTGTGAAAGTGAATGAGAGTGAACGGATTGAAAAGTTATTAAATGGAGATATTGATTTATTATGTGGCATACATAAAGACTGTGCGCAAAAGGATCAGCTTTTGTTTTGCAAAGAGACAACTGCCCTGGAATATGGTATGTTAGCTACTTTGAAAGATAATACGGATATCTTTTTTGATGATTTTCAGCATATTAATGGAAAAAAGATTGGAATAAATACAAGTTCTGATTTAGAGAATGCACTGGTTCGTTATGCAAAGGAAAACGGGATTTCCTACGAACCAGTTTATTTTAATGACTATGAAAGTTTACAGGAGGCACTGAATAACAGAACCATAGATATTATGTTAGTGTCAAGCTTAAGAGATATTAATAATATTAAGTATGTAGGAAAAACATATTCCATACCGGAATCTTTTGCAGTAAGTGGAAATAATCCGCAGCTAATGGATAAGCTGAATAAAACAGATTTAGAGTTAAAACGTGAACAACCTTTTTATATTGCAGCTTTGCATGAAGTGTTTTTTGGTGCGCCGTATCAAAAACTGACAGGAATCACTAGAGAAGAATATGAGTATGTTTCAAGTGAACCTACGATAAAAGTGGCATATAATTCTGACAGCTATCCGATTGAATATACAGATGAAAAGACAAATAAATATGCAGGGGTTTATGCGGAAACCATGGAGTTAATATCACAAGAGAGTGGCTTGAATTTTGAGTATATTCCAGTAAAAGATTTTTCAAAAGCATGGGAAATGGTGCGTGATGGAGAAGCAAATATCATTGCGGGAAGTTATATGGATAGGGAACTGGCAGAAAAATATCATATGCTGTATTCCCAAAGCTATCTTTCTGAAGAGTATACAATCGTAGGACGAAAGGGAGAGGAGATACCGGAAAATGCAGTAATTGCGTTACCAAAAAGTTTTGTAGAAATTCAATCGTATTTTCAAAGTGAAGAGCCAAAGTGGGAAATCAAAGAATATAAGGATATAACTACATGTTTAGAGGCGGTAAATCAAGGAAAGGCAGATTTAACAGCAGTAAATTCCGTTTTCTTACAGACGGTGTATAATCTTAATAATTATGAGAAATTGCGTATCGTGCCGAATATGACTCGTACGATACCGATTTATATTGGAATTGGAGAAAATACACAAAATGCTTCTGTATTAAAAAGTATTCTGGATAAAACCATAAATAAAATACCGGAAGAAAAGTTCCAAAAATGTGTAACGGAGAATGCAATTAATATATCCTATAAACCAACCATATGGGAAGTGGTACGCCAGTTTATACCGCATATATTGCTGGCAATTTCAGCAGTGATTGTTGCAGTAGCATATATTATTTCCAAAAGAGAGAAGCATTACAAGCATTTAGCATTGACAGATTCAGTAACCGGACTGTGGAATGAAGTAAAATTTAACAAAGAGGCACAGGAGCTTCTGGAGAAGAATCCGGAGCAGGCATACATCGTAATTACTATTGACATAAATAAGTTTAAGTTTATAAATAACGATTTTGGTATTCGTGTAGGGGATAACATACTTAAAACACTGGGAAAAAGAATACAGGAAATTTTCGGAGGAGTAGGAATTTATGCCAGAGAAGCGGCAGATGTTTTCATGATAATGATGGCTGAAAAAGATTATCGAGAAGAAATGTTGCGTCCGCTGGGAAAGGAAATTTCTTTTGAAAATGCCGGAAAACGTCAGAGTTATAGAATCACCATAAAAGCGGGAATCTGTGTAATCGAAGCAGGTGGAGAAAGAAAAGATATTTCCCGATATGTAGATCAGGCATCTATGGCAAGAAAGAACATAAAGGAAAGTGCCAGTGAGAATATCGCTTATTATGATGAAAAAATAAAAAAGAGAATAGCACAGGAAATTGCAATTGAAAATAAGATGGAAGATGCACTTTTAAAAGGTGAGTTTCAAGTCTATTTGCAACCGAAATATTATCTGCCCACAGGTGAAATTGTAGGCGCAGAGGCTTTGGTAAGGTGGGTAGAACCAAGTGGAAAGATTATTCCGCCGGATAACTTTATACCATTATTTGAACGCAACGGATTTATTATACAGGTTGACTTTTATGTGTATGAGCAGGTAATGAAACGCATGCAGAAGTGGAAACAGGAAGGAAGAAGACCAATTTGTGTATCAGTAAATGTGTCCAGAGTGCATGTAAGAACCTATGACTTTTTCCAGAGATTAAACGAGCTAATTGAAAAATTTCAGATACCAAAAGAGTATTTCGAGCTGGAATTGACAGAGACTATCATGGGAAGTGCGCAGGGAATGACAAAGGACTTTATACAGGAGTGTAAAAAGCAAGGTTATAAAGTATCCATTGATGATTTTGGAAGCGGATATTCTTCCTTGAATTTATTAAAAGATTTACCGGTGGATATTTTAAAAATTGACAAAGGATTTTTGGATGAAACAGCAGAATCAGAACGAAGCAGTATTATTGTAGAACAAGTAGTGGAAATGGCAAAGAAAATGAAGATAGGTACTTTGTGCGAAGGAGTGGAAACGCTAAAGCAGGCAGAATTTTTAAAAGGAATTGGGTGCGACATGGCACAGGGATATTTGTTCTCAAAACCAATTCCCATGGAAGAATTTGAAAAAATGATTTAAAAATGGCTAAAAAAGAGGTGAAATATAAGGGGAATAGAGAAAAATAAAGGGAGCGACGAAACAATGAAATATGAATTAAAAAATGAACAATTGACAGTTGGTTTTGAAACCAAAGGAGCAGAAATGATTTCCCTGAAGGGAAACAAAAGCGGAAAGGAATATTTGTGGAATGCAGATGCAAAATTCTGGGGTAGACATTCACCGGTATTGTTTCCGATTGTAGGACGTGTTCGTGATAATACATATAGATATGACGGACAGGAATATCATTTATCCCAGCATGGATTTGCAAGAGATATGGAATTCGAGTGTGTTTCACAGGAGCCGGAAGAAATATGGTTCCGTTTGAAGGCAACACCGGATACGAAGAAGAATTATCCATTTGAATTTCAATTAGAAATCGGATATCGTTTGGAAAATGATACAGTACGGGTAATGTGGAAAGTTACAAATTTGGAAAAAGAGAAAGAAATGCATTTTTCCATTGGTGCACATCCGGCATTTATGTGTCCATTGAACGAAGGAGAAAAACAGAGTGATTATGGTATTGTAATGGATGAAGAAGAGGAAGTAATGTATTCATTCATAGGCGCAGAAGATGGATTGATGTTTAATCACAAGAATGGCTTAAAATTAGAGCACGGCTATCATAAGTTTGAAGAAGGATTTTTTGATGAAAGTGCCTATATCATAGAAAAATATCAGGTGCGAAAAGTTTCCTTGGTAGACCCACAGAAGAAACCATATATTACTGTATCTTTTCAGGCTCCGGTAGTGGGAATCTGGTCTCCGGAAAAGAAGCACGCACCATTTGTATGCATTGAGCCTTGGTATGGCAGATGTGACAGAGAGACATTTGAAGGTACATTAGAAGAAAGAGAGTGGGGAAATAAACTGAAACCGCAGGAAGTTTTTGACCACTCATATGAAATAAAGGTAGAACAATAGAGAAATCAGGTGACAAAAGATGTGGATACTTTTTGCAACGGGCTCTGCTTTATTTGCAGGAGCAACTGCAATTCTTGCAAAAATAGGTGTAAAAAATACAGATTCAGATGTGGCAACGGCATTGCGAACTATAGTAGTATTGCTGTTTTCCTGGCTGATGGTATTTGTGACAAATTCCTATGTTCCCATTGATGAAGTAACACAAAAGACATTGTGGTTGTTGGTTTTGTCGGGAGTAGCAACCGGAGCATCTTGGTTATGCTATTTCAAGGCATTACAGCTGGGAGATGTAAATAAGGTAACGCCAATCGATAAGACCAGTACCGTGCTTACCATGATATTGGCATTTCTGTTTTTAGGTGAAGCTTTTACCGTTCCAATGTTTATCGGAATGGTTGGAATTTTAGCAGGAACCATGCTAATGATAGAAAAAAAGGAAACGGTGGTTACACAACAGCAGAAAAAAGATTATCGTTGGCTGATATATGCAATACTTTCAGCCGTGTTTGCCAGTGCAACTTCCATTCTTGGAAAATTAGGAATGGAGGGAATTCCATCTAATTACGGAACGGCAGTGCGTACCGGAGTAGTGCTTGTAATGGCATGGGTAGTGGTATTTTTGCAAAAGAAACAATCAAAGGTAAAAGAGGTTGGAAAGACCAGCTGGATATTCTTGATACTTTCCGGAGTGACAACCGGTATGTCTTGGTTGTGTTATTATCGGGCATTGCAGGAAGGACCGGCTAGTATCGTAGTACCAATTGATAAATTAAGCATATTGATTACGATATTGTTTGCAAGAGTATTCCTGAAAGAACGACTGACGAAAAAGGCAGTTGTGGGGCTAGTGCTTTTAGTGGCAGGAACCTTAGTCTTATTGTTATAAGAAATGTGATTATGAGATATTATTTTGTGTAGTGATAGAAGAAGAAAGGTTTTAATGGAAAGATAATAAGTCTATGAAAACCTTTCTTTTTTTGCAATGAAAAATTTGATTAGATAAATATAAAAAAAGAAGGGAAAATAATGAAT
>ERZ1034984.2083-NODE-2083-length-16855-cov-10.415893_pt1 | contig 16855 bp, 11 predicted proteins | sample MGYA00520589_ERZ1034984 | MGnify/ENA primary metagenome ERZ1034984 (study PRJEB33766, sample SAMN09781790) | gut metagenome | biome: gut microbiome | host: Homo sapiens | place: Madagascar | study: EMG produced TPA metagenomics assembly of the PRJNA485056 data... | reverse complement strand
GAACAACGCCTCTTTCCGACAGTTTCCCCAGAACCCATGTCATCCCTTTCCCGCTAGTAGTGTTGGCACTATTTTACTATTGAAAGGAACGCAGTGCCCACGTGTCTTGCCTCGCGACAACGCGTGACAATAAGACAGCGCCCAGCGATGTGCAACCAAAAGACGAGCTCTGCATCATATTCTTCCATTCGTGAAATCAGCTTCGGCAAGCCCCGAATCATCCCACAAAGTCGATTGCGGACGGCCCGAGGCTCTTCCTACGCACGTTGACCATTCTTATCTCATTTTGTATAATATAATTTATAATACTCTAATTTATACAAATGAGGTGTCCTGCATGCCATTCATAGACAGAAAGAACGAAATAGCAGTGCTGGAGGAAGAGTACCACCAGGATGGGGCTTCCTTCGTCGTCTTATACGGCAGACGTCGCGTGGGGAAAAGCGAGTTGCTGAAGGAATTCATCAAAGGGAAGCGAGCCCTGTACTACCTTGCCACAGAAGAATCCGAGATTGAAAACCGCAGCTCTTTTCAATCGGTCGCGTCAGCGATGCTCAATCTTCCGCTTCTGGAGGGCGCCCCATTTCAGAAATGGGAAGATGCGTTCCGTTATATCGTCGAGCAAGAAACAGACGATCGAATCGTCATCGTGATCGACGAGTTTCAATACCTTGGCAAGGTCAGCCCCGCCTTCCCTTCCGTCATGCAGAGAATTTGGGACACCGTCCTGAAGGGCCGCAACGTCATGCTCATCCTTTGCGGCTCTTTGATTTCAATGATGATTTCCCAAACGCTTTCGTACGACAGCCCCCTGTATGGGCGCAGGACGCGCCAGATCCGCTTGGGACAGATTCCCTTCGCTTATTATCACGAGTTCTACGAAGGAAAGAGCCGTCAGGAACTGATCGAGCTCTACAGCGTGACGGGCGGCGTTCCCAAGTACGTGGAGCAGTTCAAAAGCTCGCGCAACATTTACGAGGCCATCCAAAAAAACGTGCTCGAGAAGTCCAGCTATCTTTACGACGAGCCTTACTTCCTGCTGCAGAACGAAGTGAAAGAAATAGGGAGCTACTTCTCCATCATCAAGTCGATTGCGTTCGGCAATCAAAAGCTCGGAAACATCGCGGCAGACCTGGAGATAAAAAGGACCAGTCTCACGGTTTACCTGAAGACCCTCATAGACCTTGGAATTTTAGAGAGAGAAGTGCCGGTAACGGAGGAATCGCCCGAGAAAAGCCGAAGAGGCCTGTACAAAATCAAGGACAACTTTATCGAGTTTTGGTTTCGCTTCGTCTTTCCGAACAAAAGCTTCATCGAATCGGGGCATGTGGACTTGGCCATGAGGAAGATCCGCGCGAATCTCGTCGACAACCATATCGCCCACGTATACGAAAATGTCTGCCGGGAGCGCCTATGGGAACTGAACGGAGATGACGCCTGGCCTTTTATCTTCTTGAAAGCGGGACGTTGGTGGGACAATCACAACAACGAGATCGACGTCGTGGCAACCGATCCAGATGAAGGAAACATCATCTTGGGCGAATGCAAGTACTGGAAGGGGGAAGTAGGCGTTAACGTTCTGAGAAAGCTTGAGGAAAAAGCTGCCTTGGTAGATTGGCGCAAAGGCAAACGGAAAGAGTGGTTCGTTCTGTTTAGTATCCATGGATTCACGGAAGAGCTTCGGGCTTTAGCGGAAGAGCGAGACGACCTGATGCTTTTGTCGTAACGATGCGTTCGGCAAGACTACGCGCAGGCAGAGAAGCCAAAACTGGCTTTTCCGCCTGCTGCCGTTTTGGATGCGACTTTAGTTTTTCGTCATCCCTGCAATCACTCGAAAACTAGAATTGCCTCGTAGACATCAAAAGGAACCCCCGCTCAACCGTCTATACCCGCACATTGACGTTTCAAAAAGAGCCCGGCCGATTATTTGGGCAGGCTCGTCTACCTGATTTCAAAATCGCGAAGGTCAATCCCGAGGGATTCCGCTTTTTGACAAAGCTCGTGACCACTCATGCTCTCGATGTCGGAGAGGTCGAGGATCGCGGCGGGGAAACCGTTGAACATAGCAGTGCCGAAGTAGTCAGTCATGTAGTCGCGAAGCTTGTCAACATCGATGGTGGCCATGCGCGCCCTCTTTCCCGAATCTGCACCCTGCTGACGGCCCTTCAACCTTCGCCCCGCCAGCGAGACGTATTTTCCCTGCCAGGATAATAATACTTCGAGAGTAACACAGCATTTGATATAGCACCCTTACTATATGCCGCATTTCCCAATAGAGGAAAGTGTAACTGAGAAGAATGCCGCGCCTGTCCGCTGCAATGGACAGGCTAAGAAGAAGTTATTGTCACTTTGCCGCAGCAAGCTTCGCCCAGCAACGATTTCTAATCAAGGCTATTCCATTTGCGCATGACGTCTATAAAAGATTTCATTTCGCATATTCAAGGGCACATACATTCACTACCTCCAATAGGTGCACCGACCAACCCAGTAAAAGACTGCTAACGAATGAGGAGGGGGACATGAATAATAAGGAATACACCGTTTCCGAAGTTATCGATTCCTTTGGAATGAACAAACACACCTGGCTCATGTTCATGCTGCTTGCCCTTGCAATGATTCTCGATGGCTACGACTTCATGGTCGTCAACTCGACAAACATGTTCGTCGCACACACGTTTTGGCCGGATAACCCCAATCCAGGCGCCCTGATGGGGGTCTTTTACCACCTGGGGCCTGCTCGGCATGGTCATCGGCGGGGCTATCGGAGGCATCCTCTCCGACCGCATAGGCAGAAAGAAGATGCTCATAATCGCCGTCATGTTTTATGGCTTCTTCACCTTGCCACAAGCGTTCTCGAACGACCTGGCGTTCTTTGCGGCTTTCCGACTGATTGCGGGACTGGGCGTCGGCTCTTGCATTCCGATCGTCACCACCGTCTTTGCCGAGACCATGCCCTCAAAACACCGCGGGCTCTTCATCGCCTGCGGCCAAGCTTGCATGGTCGGCGGCTGGGTGGTCGCCGGTCTCGTCGCCAACCCCATCTGTAACGCCGAGGTCCCCCTTCTAGGCGACTTCACCAATGCCGTTACCTATATCGCCACGACAGCCGCTGGTGAAACAGTCGAGCAAACCATGTATGCAAATTGGAGACTGTGCTATCTGATCGGCGGATCCCCCTGGTATACGGAATCGTCCTGTTCTTCCTCATGAAGGAAACGCCTCACTGGTATGCCAACGCCGGTCGTTTCGACGACGCTGTCAAGGTTTTAGCAGACATTGAGCGCGTATCACTCGGCACTGAGACCAAGCGCGACCCTTCGTGCCTGGTCGTCCCTCCGCGCCCCAAGAAAACTACGCCGAGCGTACTGTTCTCCAACAAATACATCATTGGAACTTGCGCGATTTGGTCCCTCTACTTCGTCGGCCAGTTCTGCGTCTACGGAATGAACGCCTGGCTACCAGCATGGTTTAGCGGCATAGGCTACTCGCCTTCGGAAGCGGTGGCGCTGCAGACGTGGAACAATTTTGCAGCAATCATCTCCAACTCTGCCGCAGGCTTCATCTCCGATCGCGTTGGCCGCAAGCGCAACCTCTTAGGAGCATGGGTTCTCTGCGCTGCTGTGATCGTCATCTGCTCCATCTTCGTCGCGCCCAACCGATTCCTGTTCTGCATTGGCCTCATGCTACTCTTCGGTTTCCCCCTAAACTACGCCATCACCTCGGTAAATCTCCTGATGCCGGAGCAGTACCCAACCGCAATACGCAACACGGGCGTTGCATGGTGCCAAGCGTTCGCACGCTTTGGAGGCTCTGCGTCCTCTATCGTGCTCGGAGGCATCGCGGGCATGGCGGCATTCCAAACCATCGGAGGAACCACAAACTGGTCGTTGGTCGTACTTGTGCTTATCGTCCCGTTCGTCCTGGGCTTTATCTGCGCGCTTCTCTTTGTTCGCGACACCAACGGCAAATCGATGGATCAACTCGCAAATGAGGCGACTGGAGACGAGCTGAGCGGAACAGCCCCATTCGCAATCATGCTTGCAATCGTTGTGATTCTCTTTTCCTTGTGCATCGTTTGTCCACTGGCAATCAGCGGATGGTCCAAACTCTCCATTGCCTTGCCGCTTATGGCCACCGGTATGCTCCTCCCCTTCGCCTTTTTCTTCATCTTTGGCGGAAAACAGCTGGCAAAGAATGCGGGAAAGAAGTAAGCGAGACTTCTGGAACCGAAAGACTAATCGAGCCGAAGCGCAGTCCATCTTTGGGCTGCGCTTCGGCGTTGTGCGTTTTAAGCGGCGGCGGAACCTGTGGCCTTAGCAGATTCGCCTTCGCGCTCATAGCCCGCCCCTTTCCTGCTCCAGGCCCTCCGAGGTCTCTAAAGCGTCAATGCGGTGGACGCAATAGCGACAAATGGAGGAATTGAACTCGTCAAACGCGTGAGCCACGCCAATGTCGGCCGTGCGCCCCTCTCCCTAAAGCTACACCTTATCGGCGGCCTTCCAGAAGCTATCCCTCAGCGCGACGGGTACCGTCAAGGATCTTTCGCAAATTTGCCGATGTCTAGGCGGGGCCATCGGCGTTATCGGCCTACATCCCGCCCTCCTTCTCTTCGAGCAGCGATACGTCTAGTAACGCCTGCGGCCCCACTCGTTTTCGACTATGTATTTCAGCCTGGCGGTCACCAGCATCAGCGCGGATTTCCCGTCGGGGAACGTGCCGACGACGCGGGTTCGCGGCGGATCCCCCTGTTCAGCCGCTCGATGGCGACCATCACCGCGACGTTCTCGTAAGACCCGCCCCAGCTTCGCTTCAGGTATATGCCGTCGACGAACAGGTACGGGTAGCCGCCGGAAAGCGGCCCGGTCCGTCAGGCATCCACGCTTTCGAACGCCTTCTCGTTGAGGTTCGACACGGTTCCGGCCGAGACGCCCGCGCCCCACAGGATCCCGGAGACGCCCTCGATGCGGCGCGCGGAGACGCCCGCCAGGTGCATCTCTATGATTGCCCCCTCGACGCTCGTCTCCCGTCTGCGGTAGCGCTCTATGACGGCGGTCTGGAAGGTGGCGCCACGAAGCTTGGGGACGTCGAGCGCGACCTCGCCGCTCGTGGTAACCAGCTTCCTCTTGCAACGGCCGGAACGGTACGCCTCGCGGGCGGCCGTCCTCTCGTAGCGCCCTGCCCCGACCGTCTCGTCGGCTTCCTCGTCTAGCAGGGCGTTGAGCGTCTCCTGCACGGTTTTCCTCACGAGCTCGCGAAGGTCTGACTTCAACGACTCCTCGTCGACTGATACTATGTTGGCGGACATGATTGCGACGCCTTCCTCGGTACGTTTTTATGCTTGGTCGCTGAAAATCATACCGATGGCTGACAACCATGTCTTTTTCATTCCTAGACGTATTCGGCTTTCAATTTGCGAAAGAAATATTACGCTACCCTGTTGGCACGTCCGCACCCAAATAGCAAAAGAACCCATCCCTCGCTCAAAATACATTGAGCAAATATCAAGCTCTATGAAACAGAGCGGCAGGAAAAGAGAGTCGCCCTTACCAATCGCCATCGTCAATAGTCATAGCCATCAAGATCTGCGCAGTATTCCATCAAACTAACCGAGAAGGCAACATGATCAAACATATCCCAATCGGAAAGATCAACGGAGCACAGCTCCTCAATTTTCTTGATGCGATACTTCAAGGCATTCCTTTGGATTCCCAACTCCTTCGCCGCAATCGTTCTATTGCCGTGATTATGAACGAGGCAGCGCAGGGTATCTACAAGTAACGATCCGCTGTCAGCACTGCGCTCGTATAGCGCCAAAACGCCTTCGCACACGTACCGCTTCCAATCAGGCTGCCTGCTGCAAACATCAACCAAATAGTACTCTCTGCAGCACTCGTATTCGAAAATATGCGCTTCGGGAGAAACTCTCCTTCGTACTCTTAGCGCGAATTGAGCTTGCTCTAGCAAAGTCCTCAGCGAACAATCATCAGACCTTGACTCGCTAACCCCAATAGCCAGATCGTTCAATTGGGCGTATTCTCTCAGATTATCAAACAGTACGTCTCTTAGGTCGCGATCATGGTTGAGGAAGACCACGAGCGATCTCGCCGAAATAACACATTGGCCTTGGTCAAATATGTCTGCGAGCTCATCCTCGATGCGGCAAAGCTGATGATATTTCAGGAAACCTCGCCGCCCTGCTATCACAAACACGGTGTAATTTTTCTCGAGATTTATCCAGTACCTGCTCAAACGAGCCTTTACCTCACTATTGTCAAGCAGATTTCCACGTACGACGTCTTGAAGCAAGGCATAATAGCTTCCAGAGGAATCCAGCCAGGAGAACTCCATCGCTTTGAACTTAGCTTCGACAACATCGGCAAAATACTTTAAGCATTCTATATCGGCTTGAGTGATGGACCTGTTTTTCTCGACAACGTTAACGCCCATAACGGAGCCCGATCTACTTGAGATCGCGCATGCTGCCAGCTTTGTTCCAGCGCTTGTCTCGTAGTCAGTCAAAAGCCCCTCTTCCTTCAACGCGAAGAGATACTCGACAAACCCCCTTTCGTCCGATTCCATGCCTTGAGAATAGCGCAGTGACTCGCGGTTGACATCGTCGCTCGAAATCCACAAGTCATCACTCATCACGTCGGCCCTCGTTTGAGCCCAAATCCTATAGTTCTCGTCAACAATCGTTACCGGATTCTCAAAAAAATCATGCGCGAAGTCAACCAACTCCTCTAAGCCTGCACCATGAAGGCCGAGATCAATGAGACTGGCCGCCCAAACTTCATAACGGACGATGATGTTATTAATCGCGTCCTTGATATCGGAGACGGAGGCATCGGATATGACCTCAATGGCACATGAAGCTGAAAGATCCCCGGGAGCAAGCTTCGTCACTATGCTCCCAGAGGACACACCGACAAGCGAGAATCGGGCGAGTCCCTCCACCACGAAGCATGCGCCGTCCTCCCTCCGCGAAAGCTGACCGCTGCAAACTGCTCGAGCGTAATCGACTCGCTGGTCGGGATTAAAGAAGCTTCCTTTTTCGCATACGTAAACCCTACTCAGATCCTCGAAAACCATAGACATGGTAACATTCATGATGTCTCCCCGAATCAAGCACCTACATCAACCAGATTGCAGTAACTCTGCATCATGAACGAGCACCGAATGTGGTCAATAGTCGCGGGATCGGACAGATCGATTTGACAAATGAGTTCAATTTCCCTGATCCTAGACTGAAGAGTGTTTCTCTGAATGGAAAGATCCTGCGCTGCAGCGGATCGGTTGCCTCTGTTCATCGCAAGCCCGTTCAAGACGTCAAGCAGAGAATCCTGCAGGAGAAGATCATGCCTACGCAAGATACCCAGAGCTGGATGGATGTACAAATCGGGGCTTCCATGAGTCAAACAAACCTCGAACGCCCAGTACGGCTGACAGTCCTCAGACAACAGAAGGCGCTTGTCCGGATAAACCTTCCTTCCAACACGAAGGTTGGCAAGAGCGTTTCGATACAGCTCCTTGATTGGGCGATTTGTCGGATATGGACTACCAAGAGCCGCAATCATTTTGAACCTTCTCAAAAACGCCTCGAACCGCGCGTAGTCTACGGAGGTGACCGTTCTCGCATCGTCGTAAGTTCCCAAGAACACAAGATGGCCTTTGTAATGAACACCCATTCCAAAGGGGAAGGTGTTGAATATATCTTCGATATACCTCTGAGCCTGCCTGCCGCTAAACTCCCCTTTTTGAGGCGATACTACAATGATGTTCGCTACAGCCTTTACCCCGTATCCAAGAGTAGACATGCGGTTGGCAAACTCGACCGAATTACGAATTCGTCCCTCCAGTACATCAAGCAGAAGCCCACTGAAGCCAAGATCGCCCTTAGCCAATTTGGCGCTCGTCTTTATGGTCGTCTCGATGAAGCGACACAGTTTCCTTAAAATCAGCTTGTCTCCATCGGTAACAGCTTTATTCTTTTGAAGAAGACTGACGACGAGAAAGGACCCTCCGACTTCTTTAGTTCTAATCGAATATGCCGTCGCACCGTAGGGCGTCTCGTACTCGCCGATATCGCTTGAACTCGAAATCTGCTCGATAAAACGAGGAAGGCCTTCGGGTAAAGAGTTGCGCGAGTAATCAGGAAGAGAGGGATCCAAAGGGGTCCAGAGATCATCATTCATTATGTCTCGCTCGGTGCGAGCCTTCACTCTTAAAGCCGCATCGTGTACGAGGATCGGGTTACGCAACAGTTTATGCGCGCTTTCGACGAGTTGGGGTATGCCTCCGCCCTTCAGGCAGATAGATGACATTTCCTTCAAAATACGCCTGTATTTCAAAAGAGCATCCTCCAATGCCTCGGCAACAGCAGACGCTGGTTCAAGCACAGAGACAGCAATCGCACAATTCGATGGCACCAACTCGCCTGGAGGAACAACCACAATGCACTTGCCGAGCACGTAGTCTTCAAGCTGGCCTCGCGCATCAGCGAACGCTTTGTCGGAAAGAACATAAACCTCATCACCAGGACGCCCTGCATCAACACGCAAGCCGTCGTAGACGACACAGACAAATGCACTGGAGTCAAAATCATTTCCGATAGATACAGCCGAATACCTTTCAGCAAGAGCATCATTGCGATTGACATAGTCGTTTTCACTGCCTACCTCCCCCCCCCCCGAACGACAAACAGCGTCTACAGGATAGCAGAATCCCAGCTTGGTACCGCCAAAAGCCGCATGAACACTATGGCAAAACGATCTCTCCCCCACAGAGAAATCCATCAGCGCAGTTAATATCAAGCAGCACAATCTGAAACGCCGCAGACTATCAGCCAATAGCCCAAATGCCATAAAGGGACGACCCGGATAATTCCAAGTCGCCCCTCATGGCCTCCACTTTAAGCAGCAAGCGCTATTCGAGCATTAAGCTTCGATGGTAAACAGAGCACACTTCTTCATCGTGGCAGCAATATTAGCCATCTCCTCGACGGGACCGAAATTCATGACGCCTGCCTGGCAGTGATGCACGCACTTCGGGAGACGACCCTCTTCGACGCGCTTAGCGCAGCCATCGCACAGAGAGGTCGGCATGGGCAGGTGGTTGTACTCCCACTTGCCGTTCTCGAGCTCACGCGGGCCGTCCTGGAGAATCTTGATACCAAACTGGCCGACGGGAAGGTCATTCTCGACTTTGCACGCGACTTCGCAAGCATGGCAGCCGCTGCAGAACTCATAATTGATCAACAAAGCATTCATGATCAACGTCTCCTTTCAGGCCTAGAGGCCGTTCTCCTGGTCACGACCGGCGTACAGATCGTTGTTCTGCTCGTTACCGTTGACGTCAGTATTCGCGACTTCACCGGTGTTGGGCTGAGCCATCTCGTACTCCCAGCCGCCAAGGCGAGTTACCTGATAACCCGGCATAACCTGGCTATTCTCCTCGGTGCACTTGTAGATGGTGCACATCAGACAACAATAAGGTGCGCCGTAGCCAGAAGTACCGTACTGCATCTGAGAGGTGAGGTTGTTGATATTGGAGTCGAAAACGCCGAACAGATTAGGCTCCGCACCTTCGGTTTCTGGGAACCACCAACCATGGTTTGCGCCGATAACCCTGCGGTCATAAGTGATGTCATAAACGACCTTCTGACGGCAGCGACCACGATGGTTCTCGATCCACACCCAGTCGCCCTCGATCACGCCGTACTGTGCGGCGGTATCGGGATGCATACGCACCTCGGGTTCGGGCTGAATCTCGCGCATGTTGGGGAACATGCGGTGCTCGGAGTGGAAGTAACCCCACATACGGGCACCAGTGGTCAGAACGAGCGGGTACTTCTCCTTGTACTCGTCATCGATCTGATCGGAGTACGGACTCTCGGGCGGCTCCATGAAGTAAGGCAGCGGCTCGATACCCCACTGTTCGAAGGCAAAGATCTTGAACTCGAAGCGGCCGGTGATGGTATTGAAGCCAGGTTGCTTATCGGGACGAGAGATACCTTTTTCGTACTTCTTGTACTCGAGCGGCGGATAGTTCCAGCATTCCTCGACGAGGTCCTGGAAATTCTTACCGTAAATGCCACCCCAGTCGGAGCGCTCGCGCAGGAAGAAGTCGAGCAGCTCGACGTCATTGGTGATGCCGAACTTCTCAAGCAGCTCGGGGTTGCACTTGCCGACGACCTTGACGATGAGCTCCTCGTCGGAAACTGCCTCGCCAGGAGCGTCGATGACCTTGGTGATGGGACGAATCGGGGTGTACCAAGTGCGAAAACTGTTGCGCTCAGGGCACATAGCGATGGGGAGAACCAGGTCCGCGCAAGCCATGGCAGTCGGCGTCATGAAGATGTCAGCGACCGCAACGAAGTCGAGAGAACGCAGAGCCTTGTAAATACGAGGTGCCTCAGCGCCCATGTTGGCGATCGGGTTGGTGGACTGGAACCACAGCATCTTGATGGGGTACGGTTCCCCGGTCTCGATTGCGTGCAGAATAAGGTCGGACATTGCCGTTGCGGAGAAGCCGAAGGTGTGCAGAGGGGAAACCTTGTCTCCGATACGCTTTGCACGAGTCGCCTCGGGAACTTCCTGATAACCGCAGTTGTAAGCCATGTCGGTACGGTACGGCTGGTCGATCTCGATGTTGCCACCGGGAACGTCGTAGTTGCCGGTCATGCCAACCAGGTTGTTGATAGCTTGAGCGCAGGGGATGCCAATGGGAGACTGGTCAACCTTCAGGCCCCACTGAACAGCAGCGGGCTTAGCGGTAGCGTATAAGCGTGCAGCACGACGAATTTCCTCGGCGTCGAGCCAGCAGAGTTCGGCGACCTTCTCGGGCGTATACTCTTTAGCAGCCTCAACCAAATCCTCGAAGCCGTAGCCCCATTTCTCGACGAAATCATGATCGTAGAGATCCTCTTCAATGATGACATTGGAAAGGGCCATTGCCAGAGCCGCATCGGTGCCGGGACGCAGGCGCAGCCACACCTCAGCGCGAGAGGCCATCCAGGTAAGCTTCGGGTCGACGACGATCAGCTTGGCACCGCGCTGCATAACGTCGACGATCCAATGGCCGAGGAACGCGTCGGAGTTGGAGACGACTGGGTTGTTGCCCCAGATAACCACGCACTCGGGAATCTTGTACTCGGGATCGTTCTCATAGCGGCCCTTACCACGCGTCTGAGACATGTCGGCAATGAGTGCGCCGCCGTTCTGAGCGAAGTTGAGTGTAGAACGCGGCAGCATGCAGCTGTCGCCAGAAAGGAAGCCGAGGCAGAAGTTCGGGGACTGGAATGCCCAGTAGCAGATGACGGGGCACTGCCAGCAGACATTACGGCCAGTACCCATCATGGCAGCGATGGACTCAGGGCCGTACTCAGCCTGAATCTTCTTCACGTGAAAGTCAATGATGTCGAGAGCCTCATCCCAGCTGATGCGCTCCCAAGTATCCATGCCGCGCTCTTCCTTCTTGCGCTTCATCGGATAGAGGAGACGAGTGTCGTTTTCGATGAATTCTTTGAAGTCGAGGCAGCGGACGCACAGACGACCCTGGCTGAAGGTGCTGTTCGGGTCGCCCTCGACGTTCACGAGCTTGCCGTTCTCGTCAGTATAGTAGATGACCTGGCAGCCATTGTGGCAGCCAGGGCCGCCCCAAGCGGTCGTACGCGTGCAGGTGAGGTTTCCCTCCTGCCACTGGTACACATCATCTCGGTAGAGTTCTTTGTTGTAGGTAAGTTCCATACAAATCCTCCTAAATTCTTTCGAACCAATAACGCTGAGCCCTTTAAATTAAGTTTATTGAGACGCGACTGGCTTTGCATGACCCAAAGTGCGCTAATCGCGGCGAAAGATTGAGCAAGATGGACAATGTGCGCGAGGGGTTCATCAAATAGCATTTACGGTAAAAAGCGGCACCTGCAACTTGCTCAGGAGGAAGAGAATTGTGCTACCAATGCTCTAAGTGCAACCACTGCGGAAAGTTCTCATATCGGGCCGCAGTTTTGTGCAAAACCTGCGACGGCGAAGTTCCCGCAGGTTGTTTCAAATGTCCCTCATGCGGCTCCTCCACTTTGGGAAACATTTATGTTGGGAAAATGATCTACGATCCCGAAGCCCCTGTCAGAAACAGAGCAAGCGCAACCAGAAACGGCGACGACGAATAGCAAACCCTAACCAAAGGATGACATTTCACCGCTCTCCCGCTGCTCTTTTGCCGTTTTAGCCGATTCCCCGGGCGGAACTAACACAAGTTCACCGCACTGGTCACACACGGTAGCGCGAGCCGACAGGGCAGCGCCGCACTTCAAGCATGCAATCTCCCTACCGGCAGTGCCCGCTGCATCCGCATTTCGATCGATGCCGGGACAGCGTCCGCATTTCATGCAGATCAAACACATGCGATTGCCTCATTTCACTAAGGGCAATGTATCGAATCGTATCGACGTCTCGCCCTTCAACATATATTAACGAATGAGCCGGGCAGCGAATCCATTCGCCACCCGGCTCATTATTTAGCTACTGAAGAAACAGTCGCTACGGCCTGATGATCATGGTCATAGGCTTCTCAGCCATCTTGGCTACCAAATCCTCATAAACGCCGAACTCGATGACCTTAGCCTGGCAATGCATAACACAGCTAGGCTCTTCTCCCCTAGAGGTCTTATCTGCGCACAAATTGCACAGCTTGGTCGGCAGCGGAATGTAATTCCAATTCCAGGAGCCATCATCCAGCTGCCAGGGCTTATCTTCGAGGACTCGGATACCCCACTGGCCACGAGCGTAATCGTGCTCGTTACGGCATGCGATCTCGCAAGACTTGCAACCGGAGCAGTATTCGTAATCGACGAACAGAGCGTTACCCTTCATCGTTTTACCTCCATCCTCTCATCCTTGGTCACCTTACAGAGGTTGGCCTTGAAGGTGTCACCAAAGCCGATCTTGCCGATGTAACCGTTGGGCAGCAGGGTATTGACATTGGACTCGTATGCACCGAACAGGCTGGGTGCGTTCGGATCCTTCTCGGGGTACCACCACGCATGCATAGCATGGACGACGCCGGGAAGAATCGTAGGCGTGACGTTAGCACGCTGGCGGCACTTGCCAAACTGATTCTCAATCATGACCCAGTCGCCGTCCTTGATGCCAAGCTTCGCTGCATCCGTCGGATGGATGTCCAGCAGCGGATCGGGCACCATGTCGCGCAGGCTCTCGATCTGCCTGTGCTCGGAGTGGAAGGAAACGTAAGTACGAGCGCCGGTCGTGAGGATGAGCGGGTACTCTTCCTTGATCGTCGGATCGAGCTCCTCGTTGTACGGAGAGAACGGCGGCTCCATGTAGCAGGGCAGCGGATCCTCGCCGAACAGCGGGAACGCGGTCGAGTACAGCTCGAAGCGACCCGTTCTCGTCAGGAAGCCGACCTGGCCGTCCGGACGAAGCATGCCCTTCTCGTACTTGCGATAAACCTCTTCGGGCTGGATGACACCAGCGTTGCGGAAGTCGTCGAAGGTCATGCCCTTGGGGATAACCCTCTTCTCGAGGTAGTCCTCGACGCTCTCGAACTGGTTCCAGAAGTCGGGATGCATGCGTTTACCGAGGTCGATCATAATTTCGATGTCACACTTGCACTCGCCAACGGTGATAGCTTTGTTGATAGCAGCCTCGAAGGCAGCGTTCAGACCGTAGTGGGGCTGAACGTGGCCGTTGTGCTCGGCGAAGGTGGTCAGGGGCAGGAAAACGTCTGCCAGAGCCATTGCCGTGGGGTTCATGAAGGTCTCCTGAGCGACGGCGAAGTCGACGTCCTTCAAAGCCTCGTACCACTTGTCGGGCTGTGCTGCGATTGCGCCAGAGACGACATTGGAGCTGTGAAAGTATGCCATGCGGCACTTGTACTCGCCCGTCTGCATTGCGTTCAGGGTGAAGTCGGGGTGGCACTGGTTCATAATCGTGGAGAAACCAGGGTATTCCTTTGCGCCAAGGCGCTTCTCCCACACCTCGGGCTTCAGAACGCCGGCTTCAAAGCCCCAGTTAGCCATATCGCGGGCTGGGTCGTCATCGCCAGCAATGGGCGTACCGAGCGTGCATCCGCCAGGCTCGTCGAGGTTGCCGGTGATGGCAAGCAGGCTCAGAAGAGACTGGGCGAGTTGAACGCCGTTGGGATTCTGATCGACTGCGAGACCCCAACCCAAAGTGCTATGCTTCTCGGTTGCGAACTTCGTTGCAACGTCGATAATCTGCTCTTCGGAGACGCCGCAAATGGAGGCAGCCCACGAAGGCGGATACTGCCTTACGCGCTCGGCAAACTCATCGAAGCCGTAGCACCACCTATCAACGAAGTCGTGATCGTAGAGGTCGTTCTCAACAATGTGGTTGAGCATGGCGAGAGCCAGCGCAGTGTCAGTACCCGGACGAAGCTGAACGACCTGCTCGGCGCGAGAAGCGAGCCAGTGGATACGGGGGTCAACGCAGATCAGCTTGGTTCCGCGACGCATGAGGTCGATCACAGAGTGGCCCCAGAAGCCATCGGGGTTGGACTTCAGCGGCTCCTTGCCCCACATGAGGATGTACTTGGGAGCTTCCCAACCGGGATGATCGTAACGGTCAGCATAGCGGCAAGCATTGTCGATCTCGGGATAGCCGCCACCCATGAGATGCGCGGTGATGGTGGCACGCGGGCCATAGCAAGACCAGCCAGACTGGGCGTAGCATGCATTGGGCGAGCCGAAGACCATGAATGCCATCAGGGGGTAATAGGTGTTCGCCTGACGTCCAGTTCCGCCGAAGACCATGATGACCTCCTCTCCGTACTCGGCGATAATGCGCTTCGCGTTGGTCTCGATAATATCATAGGCCTCATCCCAAGTGATGCGCTCCCATTTGTCGAGGCCGCGATCCTCACGAGCTCTCTTTTGGGGATAGATAACGCGATCAGGATGATAAATGAACTCCTTAAGAGCCAAGCAACGGGGGCACAGAGCGCCGCGGGTGATAGGGTGGGATGGTTCACCCTCAACCTTGACGATCTTTCCGTCTTTCACATGAAGCTGAAGACCGCAACCCACGGGATGACACCCTGGCGGCGACCAAGCGTGAGTCCTGATGATCGTCTCGTCATCACGCTCGGTCTTCCATTCAAATACCTCAGCCATGGCTTTCCTCTCTCTCAGGTTAGACAGCATACGATTTTTTCATATTAAAAAAGTCTGATGGAGCCTGGCTTTGGCCAATCTGCTCAATTTCGAATGCAATTTTGACTATCGCGGCAAATGAAGCACAGTCTCATTTTTTCTAAACTGCGAATCAAGTTAAAGTAGCCTTTGCCGCGGGGTGTCGCTGAGCCCAAATCTAGCCCGGCCGCAAAAGCAACTTGGCTAAGTGAAGCTAAGAGGAGGTGGAGGGGGGAAACTTCACCTCAACAGAACCAACGTCCTAATTACGGAGGAGGATTTATGGACGAAAAAGTCTACGGTTACCGTTGGGTAATCCTTATTCTCGCATTTTTGGCTCACTGCTTGCTTCAAATTGCGCTGATCATTACGATGGGCATGGGTGGCCTGCTCATGAGCCCCGCAGTGGGAATGAGCACCGTTCAGTTCTCGGCGCTCGCAACGGTCCCGTACATTACGGGCTTCCTGTTCGGCATCGTTGGCGGCGCCTGGGCGGATCGTAAGTCCATCCGCTTCGTCATGCTTATCGGCCTTGGCGTTGCATGCATCGGCGCAATCATTCGCGCTGCCAGCATGTCCTTCCCAATCCTGCTCTTGGGCAGCTTCCTGCTTGGTCTTTCCCTGGCAGCCCTGAACGCGAACTCCGCAAAACTGTTCAGGCTTTGGTTCCCCGGAAGGTGGACCTCCATAGCAATGGGCATCTACATCCTTGGCGCCACCGCTGGCGGCGGCGCCATTGCCATGAAGGTTGGTCCCCTCATGACCGACCCCCAGACCGGATTCATCATCGGAACAGCTTGCACCGTTGGCTGTCTTGTTCTGTGGGCACTCCTTGGCCGCACGCATCCGGAAGAGACAAAGGTCAAGGATGGCGAGCCGATGACCGCGTATCTGGGCGAAGTCTTGAAGAACAAGTACGTCTGGTACATCTCCTTCATCATGTTCTTCGTCTTCGGTGCATCCATTGCTGAGAACAGCTACCTGACCTCTGGTCTCGTTGCTCTGACCAACGACCCGGCCTTAGCAGGCAACATCGGCGCAGTGAACATGGTCGCCGTTGGCATCGGCGGCGTCGCAATGCCAGCTCTTCTGGCCAAAGCCAAGAACCTTAAGGTCATCTTCTTCGTGGCGGCGCTTCTCATGGGCATCTCCAATATCGTAATCTTCCAGCTGCCCATTGGCGCAATCACCTACATTATCGTCATTCTCCAAGGTGTCTTCATGGGCCTTCTACTGCCCATCGGGAAAACCCTTCCCGCCGTCATCCCTGGCGTAAAGCCCGAGCATCTTGGCGCAGTCGGCGGCATCCAGTCCAGCATGCAAAACCTCGGCGCTGGCCTGCTTCCCGCATACATCGTCGCACCGCTGGCTGGCGTGTTTGGAGCCGGCTCCCCCGTCGCTCTGATGATCGGCACCGGCTGCCTGGTCATTTTCAGCGGTCTGTTCATGCTGCTCCTCCCGAAGGGCACCAACGCAGTGTCCGCACCTGACGCCGAATAACTGGCTTCACAAGGAACTTTGCAACCCAAGGGCATTATTTCAAGGAGCACTTCTCACTCTACTCCCTGAAATTTAAAAAAATCACGTTCTGAACGACCCAGCTAAACTCAGAATCCGCTGGGTCGTTCAGCGACAAAGGAGACCAGCTATATGAAGTCAAGGGCGAAACCGTAAAGAATTGAGAGTTTC
>ERZ1034984.2081-NODE-2081-length-16867-cov-8.764335_pt1 | contig 16867 bp, 19 predicted proteins | sample MGYA00520589_ERZ1034984 | MGnify/ENA primary metagenome ERZ1034984 (study PRJEB33766, sample SAMN09781790) | gut metagenome | biome: gut microbiome | host: Homo sapiens | place: Madagascar | study: EMG produced TPA metagenomics assembly of the PRJNA485056 data... | reverse complement strand
CTGACGATGGCTCGGCGGCTCCGAGCCGAAACCCCGCAAGGGGTCGCGGGAAACCGTTCCCACAAAATCTTTGAAATCGAGGTGCCCACCATGAATTACGCCACGCTTCTGTCCGCCGCTCACGACTACATCTACGCCTACAACGACGTCCGCCGCACCTTTCCGCACGGCTATTGCCTCTGGGACAGCACGCTGTTCCACTCCGAGGCAGCTCAGAAATCCATCTGCCACGACCGCTACGAGGCCGTGTTCTGCGCCCTCTGCGAATGCGCCGGCATTCCGCAGGAGGTTCTGATTCAGGCCGCGCGCATCGAGGACCGCTACTATGAGCGCGGCGGCACGCGCTGCCTCGACCTAGAGCGGCTCATCCGGAGCCTGCTCTGAAATGCGACCCCGCCTGACGATGGCCCGGTGGCTCCGGGCCGAAACGCGCCCCGGCGCGTCGCGGGAAGCCCGCAATATCTTTCAAATCGAGGAGGATACCATGAAGCATAAAACAAGGGCATTCTGCAAAGGCGTTGAGAACGCCTGCAGAATCGCAAGAGAAATCCCCGATGCATACCCGGTCAGCGGACCGGAACACGATTTCACGCATGCACTGATAAAAACGCGTGACAGCTTCTTCGAGGAGCTCGTGCAGAGGCTCCCGATCTATCAAATCCCCGAGACCGCAAGTCTGTTCGCTCGCGCTCTGCACTGGCCGGACGTCGAGGATGCACACGTCCTCCCGGATGGGCGACTGCTAGTCCGCTGGACGGATTATACGGAGCCCTGCGTGATGACGGAAACGGAATATCTGAGCGCAATCGCGCGACGGAGCGCAGAATTCAGCAGCGCCTACGTCGACGACGATGACGAGCAACGGATAGAACTCATTGAGTTCTGCCGCTCCAAAATCAAGAAGGAGGTCTGAACATGAATCAGAACGACATTAACCGCGCCTTCACCGAGAAGGTCACCAAACTGCTGGGCCGAGGCTATCAAATCTACCCCGGCACCATGGGCGGCTCGCAGGGCGAAATCGCCCATGTCGACCTGTACAAGGGCGATGAAATCATCCGCGTGCTGCTCGACCACAGCGCCGGGCGCGGCGAAAAGCCCGACGGCTTCCGGCTGGTTGTCGGCCGGAATACCGACCGCATCCGCATGAATTGCTTCGACACGCTGGGCAACACCATCTGGAACAGCCACCTGGAGATTCTCTCCGAAATCGAGTTCTGCCAGATTGGCGAGAACTACTACACCGACGCGGAGACCGGTAAGTCTATTCAGGAAAAGCGCCGCGCGCGCCGGGAAGCGCGTCACGAGAGCGTTCGCCGAAACCTGCCCGATGCTTTCAAATGTGCGGCGCTGAAGTACGTCCAGCGCCAGCCTCGAATGAAGAGCTGCAAGCTCTCGGACGTCACCCGCGTGACCCGCGTCAACCGCAGCAGCTGGGGCAAGGCCACGCCTGCGCTCTACGGCTACGAAATTGAAGCGCGTGGCAAAACCTTCCGCCTGCTGGCGCCACGCAACGACTGACGCTTTGAAATGGAGGAGGATGCACCATGATGAATCCAGATTTTGACCTTCCAGCGTTCCTGCTGGACAAGCTCTACGACAACATGGACTGGGACGACGGCTGGACGCTTTCGGACGCCATCGCTCTGGCCGAGGACATTCGCAGGTACGACGGAATCGACTGCGACCCGCAGGAAATCTTTGAAATCATGCGGGAGTTCCACGAGCAGGACGCGGAGGACGAAGACTGACCCGCCTGACGATGGCTGGGAGGGGTCCAGCCGAAACGCACTCCGGCAGCTCGGCGGGGCGCGTCGCGGGAAACCCGCTGGAGCCATGCTCCTGAATACGATAGGAGGTTATCACCATGAAGTACATTCTGACCTGCAGCGATTCCATACAGGCTATGGCCCGTGAGAAAATGACTGTAACCGCCGACACGCTTGACGAAGCATGGGAAAAGGCCAAGCGACGCTTCGTCAGAAAGTTTCACACCCGGAAGATGTACGTCGCCATCACCGGAGTGGAACGTATCAGCGACTGACCCGCCTGACGATGGCTCTTTGGCAGGAGCCGAAACCCTGCCGCGCAAGCGGCACGGGTCGCGGGAGCTATGCTCTCCAATACACATTCGGAGCGAGTATGACATTCTTGCTACAGCCACAGCTCTGATCGCTTTGAAATGGAGGTGTTCATTATGCGCAGAACCATCCGAAAGACCTTCCTGCTGGAAGGCGAAACCGTGACTATGAAATATGTCAAACAGCTCTGTGGGGAGGACCGCTATGACCGTATAATCGAGGACGCGAAGAAGAAATTCTTCGCCGACCCCACAATTGACCTCTGCTATCCCACGCCCGCAGGCTACCTGACCATCTGGTTTCAGCTGGCCTGACGCTTTGAAATCGCCGCCGCAGGGCGGCCTTTTCTGCTTCAGCGATCTCCGTGATCGCGACGTTTGCTCTGTGTTGGGCCGTGCGTTCACGCGCAGCTCCATGCCGCGTCCAGATCCAGCCGCGCCGTACAGCCCTCAGCAGGGCAGGCAAGCCGCAGGGCGTAATCGGTCTGGAAGCGTTCCATGGCGCATCGGGCCGCGACGAACTGCCCCCGCGCTTCTGAATCCAGAAGCGGAACGCCATACAGTCTTTGCATCCGCTGATCCGCCAGCGTCTCGCTGCGGATATGAATCCGGGTCAGGTAAACGTAGCGCACGCTTTCATCCGCAAGGCACTGGGCAGCGATGTAGTACCGATCCACCCACAGCCGGTAATCCGCACCCTGATAGATCTGCGGGATTGGGATTCTCCGCTTCAGCATCCGATGCAGCTTTTTGCGCTTTGGAATCGAGACGCCCAGATCACCGGCCAGTACAAGGGCGTAGGAGATCACCTCGTCCGCATCCAGCGGTTCCCGGTTGGGCCGCCCCGTGCGCGGGACGGTAGGCGCTCTGGCCTGATGCGTTTCGTTCATAGTTGTTCCTCCAACGAAAAGGAGCAGCCGGGTTTCTTCCCGAACTGCTCCTGAATTGAGTTGCTTTTTGTTGTTCATCTGATTTTGACAGCATACATCATAGCACAGGTGGATATGGACATTCAAGGACATTTCAGGACACTTTTATCCGGAATTCGAAAATGCTGCAAACCACGACCATGGAGTCGGGTTACATGCCGAACGCTGTAGCCCGTTTCCTCCGCAATCTTTTCCCACGTCTTTCGTGAAAAGTACCGCAGCTCCAAAATCAGGCTTTCATCGGGGTTGGGCATCTGCGCGAGCGCTTCTCTGGCCTCCGCTTTTAAATCTACCAGTTGATCAATATCGCGGTTGATTTCCCGCTCCAGATCCACAATTTTGCAAATCGTATTTTCCATGCTCTTCAGATTCGGAGAATCCGAGTGGGGCATGTCCGACAGCGTTGCGGTCGCTTTGGTCGCATTTTCCCGCAGCCGCATCACCTGTTCCAGTTTGCAGTTGATCCGCTGATCGATGTAAAGAACCTGTGAAAGATATTCCTTTGCCGTCATTCGTTTTCCCCTTTCCACGGCATCTCGCCGTTATGGTACTTTTCTGCAATGTCCCTCTGCTTTTGAATCGACAGCCGGTTCAAGCGCTGATTGATTTTGGCTACATCCTGCGCGTGCTTCCAGACGGGTTTGTAAAAAGCGCAGACCGCATAGCCCGCGCACTGCTCCCCCGTCAGAGCCACGCATTTTCCGTTGCGCCGGTGGGCAAAACATCTCTCGTTCATAATCGCGCTCCTCAATCCAGTACCGTCAGCCTGCGGGGATCTACCGTGCCGCGGCCGCCCGTCAGGTTGTACAGCTTCGTAATCGCCAGGGCGTGCGCCACGTCCGAGGAGCCGCGCTGCTGCCGGCGCGCCTCGTCCCGAAGCGTTTCATAGGTCGCGCTGCGCAGGCGCTTGATAAAACGGCTGCGGTTGTACTCTTCGCCGTACTCCCGCAGAAAGACGGCCACACCGCCCAGCAGATAGCCCGTCACGCTCCATGCCGCGCCGTTCCAGGTATCGGCGATCAGCTGCAGAATCTGAACATACTGTTCCGATCCGTACTCTTTGTACAGGCGATACGCCTTGGCGATGGCGGCGATGGTGTTCTTCGTCGCGCTGCCCGCGCCGTCCGCCAGCTGAAAACCTGCCCGCGCCGTATGCGCTCTGAAATCCGTCGCCTCCTGACTGCCGGAGATCATCAGCGCACGGAGGCGGGTGTTAAAGGCCACATCCTTCGATTCGCCGCTCTGCAGCGCAAACAGATAGGCCTCGTCCTCATAGGACAGGCCGTAATACACCTTGCAGTCCACCATGAAGGCTTCCTCTCCGTGAACCCGCTTGAGTGCGCTGAGGGTATGCGCGCCGTCAAACACATAGAACTTTCCATCCCGGAAGCTGACCTTCACCTCGTTGGCCAGGCGCGGGTCGAAGCTGTTCACGATGCGATCCACCCGGGCGGAATCGATCTTGCGCTGGTAGCTGAAATCCGTTTCCAGCCACGCGGCGGGCATCCGCTTGTACTCGTAGCTGCACTTGTCGTCGCAGGCGATGCGGTCGCTGACAGCCACGGCCTGCGGGGAAGCGGGCTTGTTCGCCTCCTGAATCGCCCGTTCAATGGGCGTGGGCTTGAGAAAATCCCGGCTGTAGGTTCTGGGAGAATAGTTTCTGCGACCGCCGTTTTTATTCTTTCTGCTCATGATCATTGCTCCTTCATTCGCTTGTTCAGAATGGTCAGTACCTGCGCGTTGGTCTGGCGCACCAGCTCCAGAATCTGCGCGTCATGTTCCTCGCTGCCCATGCCGCTGGAATAGCGGCGCATGGCCGAGGTCAGACCGATCACATAGGAATCGCAGCAGCTTTTCACCAGATCGGCCACATAGCAAAACATCTCCGGGGTGTCAGGCAGCGCCGTTTCCACATGGATCGGCGCGCCGTTGCGCATCACCATGCCGGGAATCGGGCACGGTTCTGCGGGATTCGAAGTCGACGTTTCAGCTGAGCTTTTGCTTGCAGCTTCCGCCGCGCTCTTTGCGACGGCGCTGATCTCCTTTTCGCAGTCCCTACACACCGAAGAAAAGCTGCGGCGATTGGACGGGATCGAGAAGGCCGACAGAGGCTTTTCCTGTTTGCAGCGCTCACAGATTTTGGTTTCGCCCTCATGCTCCTTTTCCAGCAGCTCAGTGTAGGCACGGTTTACCGTAACCTTTCCGGCGCGCAGCTCTCGCTTTGTCTCTTCATCCGCCGACTGAACCAGCTTTTTGGCTTTCGCAAAAGTGCCGTGTGAAACTCCAGCTGCCTCACTCAGATGATCCCGCGTTTTGCCTTTGGTCTGACCCTGTGCCAATGTTGGCACAGGGTTTGCTGCTTTTCCCGCCAGCATCCTCTGCTCTGCTGCGTTCTTTACCAAAGGCTCAAACTTGAGTACCAGTTCAACCCGCTGATAGCTGTTCAGATTCCTTCTTCCCAGCTGGTTGCGCAGCATCCACAGCATGGCGTCGTCACGGCTGCTGAAATTCTTCTCCTGAATGGAAAACGGAATCCCATGCTTCCGGCAGATGGCGTAGCGGTTATGCCCGTCCACAATCACACCGTTCCACACGATGAGCGGCGATTCGCAGCCATCCGCCACGATGCTCGCTTCCAGCAACTTCAGTTCTTCCTCGTTCAGCGGCGGAATCAGATCCCGGAATTCGGGATCGACCGTCAGGTCATACAGTTTCTTTTCAGGCATTCGTATCGCTCCTCTCCAAATCCACGCGCTCGATCACGCGCTTCACGTCCTCCACACTCTCTACCCGGCAGGCGACGCCGCCCGCGTGGTTGATCTTCTCAATGGCGCGCTTCTGAAGTTCCGTCAGCCTGCCGCCGGGCATCTTGCATTCCAGACCGATGAACCTGCCTTTATAGCAGCAGATGACGTCGGGAACCCCTGAACAGCCGTAAGGGCCGCCGTGCTCCTTCCAAAAGAAAACGTCGCTGCCCAGCGACGAAAGGTACTTTTTGATCGCAGCCACAATCTCTCTTTCCAACATATCACTTTACCTCCTGAATTCGCGCTTTGACCGCCGCCAGCAGCGCGTTCTGATCCGCCGCTTTCTCATGCAGCGCCCGCATGACCTGCTCATCCATAGTGCCCTTCACCACCAGATGATGGATGACCACCGTCTCCTTCTGCCCCTGCCGCCAGAGGCGGGCGTTGGCCTGCTCGTATAATTCCAGCGACCAATTCAGACCGAACCACACGATGGTGCTGCCGCCGTGCTGAAGGTTCAAGCCGTGGCCGGTGGAAGCGGGCTGGGTGACGGCGACGGGGATCTTTCCTGCGTTCCAGTCCTCCAGATCAGCGGAGGTTTTCAGCTCCCGCACGCCGGTGGGATTCTCCGGGGCGTATTTTCCAAAGCGCTGCTGAATGCGCGTGAGATCATGCTGATAGGCGTACATCACCAGCACAGGCTTTCCGTTGGCTGCCTCGATGAGATCCTCCAGGGTGTCCAGCTTTTTATCGTGAATCACGCGGATGTTGTGGAACTCATCGTATACCGCACCGTTGGACAGCTGCAGCAGCTTGCCCGCCAGCGTGGCGGCGTTCAGCGCCAGCACATCGCCGTCCGCGTAGGGGAGCAGCATATCCCGTTCCATCTGCCGGTACAGTTTTTCTTCCCGGGGTGAGAGCGTCAGCTCCACAATGTTGTCAATGCGCTCCGGCATCTGCAAATGGTCTGCTGCCCGCATGGACACGCAGAGATCGCCCAGCTTTTTGTAGATCTGTTCCTCCGCGCCGGGCTTCAGTTCGTGCTTGTAGGGCAGCCAGCTGTTGGGCGTAGTGAAATAGAGATCGAGGTAGCTGCGCATGGTTCTGCCCAGCCGCTGCCCTCGATCCAGCAGAAACACCTGCGGCCACAGATCTTCCAGACCGTTGGGTGCAGGCGTACCGGTCAGCCCCACCACGCGGGAGAACTGTCCCAGCACCTTCTTCAGCGCCAGAAAGCGCTTCGCCCGGCTGTTCTTGAAGGACGAAAGCTCGTCGATCACCAGCATATCGAAGGGCAGTCTGCGCCCGGCGTAGTGTTTGACCAGCCATTCCACGTTCTCCCGGTTGATGACGTACAGTTCCGCTTTTCGGGACAGCGCGGCGACGCGTTCCTTGGGTGTTCCGAGAATGCGTTCCATCCGCAGCCCCTTCAGGTGCTCCCACTTGGACAGTTCACCGATCCAGGTATCCCGCGCCACACGCAATGGGGCGATAATTAAAACACGGCTCACCTCGTAGCTGTCATACAGCAGGTGCGAGATGGCCGTGAGCGTAATAATGGTTTTTCCGAGACCGCAGTCCAGAAATAAAGCGCACTGCGGCTTTTCCTCCAAAAAGTTCACGCAGAACTTCTGGTACGGGTGCAGATCCTTTTCACCCGGCAAAATGAACCTCCTTCCTGCGCCGGACAATGCTCCGGCGACTGATAGACTGATAACGTATAGAAGTACTGAGCAGATACCTTATGCGGCAGCAAACTTTGGCGTTAGCATTCCACACTTTGCAGGATCATGAGAAATCAGGGGGAGAAAACGGGCAAAAGAAAGGCTGACAGCAAAGAGCCGCCAGTCTTACAGCGTCAAATCCTGAAATGTTGCGTTGTGTTCTCCCGCGCGCGCGTACAGGCATTCGGGCATATACGCGCTCATTTTCTCTTTTATCCCTCTTTTTTCAAATACTCGATATAGAATTCAGTTTACACGTTACAGCAATGAATCCTTTCCTATTATATAGACCCGTAAACAGACTGAAACGAACAGCGTAACCATGTTTTACTGTTACGCCTTCAGGCGTAATTATCGGCCTTCGTTACACTAAGTTACACCTCGTCGTAAACAATCTGAGTTGAATTGTGCCCCAAAAAATGGACTTTTGGCCACACGAAAACGGACACATATAGGTTCAAGGAACAATTTCACCCTTTTGAGACGGTGATGCCAGAGACCCGTTATGTGGACGATGTGTCTCACTGATTTTGTCCAAAGACCCGGAAAATGGACAAGTAAAATTAGTGAAACCCCTTTTCGTGGACAACTGTGTAGTATATAATTACGACACAGGAGGAATACCATGAGGAACCATCGGCCATTTACCAAGAAACAGACCTCTGAACTACTCAGTAATCTGAAGTGCTCCCACGATCTGTAGACGGGTAGACCTTTTGCGGCAAGCTGTTCAAATCATTTTCGCACATAGCACCTCTGCGGCCCATAAGGCGGACGGCGCAGCAGTCCGTTCATGTTCCCGCTGTACTTCTCCCAGCCGCCGATCTTCATCAGCATTCCGAAGATATCGTAAGTGTCGGAGCGCTTGATCGTGGAAGGGTCTTTTCCGAAGCACTCTGCCCAGATTTCCACGGCGCAGACGGTCGTGCGCTGAATAGTCCCTGTCCGGTTGCCGCCCGTGAACTGATCTCCGCGCAGGAAGCCCCGGCGCTCTGCCAGATCCATCTTATCCCAGTCCTCCGGCAGCAGTGTGTTCAGGTATTCCGCAATCATGCCCTCGCGGACGTCGCTCTCCAGCGCGGCCGTCTGCTCCATCTCCGCCTGTTTTTCTTCCTCAGGCGTCAGGAACAGCTTTTCGCCGTTCTTATATAACTGCCAGGCTTCCGCCCACAGCTGCGGTACGACGCTCTCCACTTCCCACGGTCGATGCGGCGAATTCGCCGTGCAGGTCACCGGCCAGAAGCGGCGGTTACCGGTTACGTCTCGCAGAAAACCGTCGCCGTTGTTCGTGCTGCCAACGATAATGCACTGACGGGGGTGATCCTCGACGCTGTAGCCGTAGGAATGCCGAAACTTATCGTCCTGTCGGGTGATGAACGCCTTGACCGTTTCAACGTCCATCTTTTTCAGCCCCGCCAGCTCGCCCAATTCCAGAATCCAGTAGCCCTGCAGTTTTTCCGGCGCAGCCTTATCCTTCATATCGCTGATGGTCAGGCTGTCAGAGAACCACTTGCCGCCCAGCCTGGCGAAGAAAGAGCTTTTGCCCATGCCCTGCGGCCCGTTCAGCACCACCACACTGTCGAACTTGATTCCCGGCTCATAGATGCGCGCTACGGCGGCGACCATCATCTTTCGGGCAATGGCGCGGATGTACAGCGTATCCGGGCTGCCCAGATAATCGATGAATAGCGTGTCCACTCGGTGGATACCGTCCCAGTCGGGAAGGGATTCGATGTAGTCTCGAACGGGGTGATAGCTGCGCTCAGCGGCGATGGCCAACAGAATGCCCTTCAGCTTGCTGGGGGTGTACAGATTGTAGACCCGCTCCAGATAGATCTGAATCGCGCCCAGGTCGGATTCATTCCAGCCGGGCTTCAGCTGCGTCCAGGGAAGCGTCGTCTTGCCGTCCGCGTCCCTGCGGATGTCGATGCCGCTGCGATGAATGTTGTAGGCGATGTCCTTCAGCTTGGGATCGTTGCGCAGGATGAGAGCGAGGTTACCGAGGGTGTCCTTCACGCGCCCCTGCTTGTCGATCTCCAGCGCGTCCTGCCAGTTTTCATCTGACGTATTGCCCGATGAAACGGAAGCACTATTTTCGGTATCCAGATCACCGAATTCTTCCACGGCCTGCGCGCTGCGCTCCTCGGCCAGCTGGCGTTTCGTCGCTTCATCCTGCGCGGCATACTCCTGCATCCGCTTGATGGAATTCTTTTCGTCGCCCACCGAAGAACCGTCCGGCGCGGTACCGCCCGGCGTGAACAGGTGCCAGCGCACCAGATCAAAGGCGTTGCACAGCTTACCGCCCGCGGGATCGGTGGCGTGATGAGAAAAGGCGTACTTGTCGTCGTAAACCACCAGACCGCCCGTGGTGCTGCCGCCGATGAACGTATATCGATCCTCCTGCTCCGTAGGCGTATATCGGTCGTGGAGAATATGCGTCAGCACGTCAGTGAGGGTATGTGCCCGACAAAACGCGCCGATGATTCCACGCTTTTCAGTAGGATCTTCCTGTTTGCCGGCAGTATGCCGGATGCGCTCCTCCACAGGCTGCGTCGTGGGCCAGAGCGAGGCGTCCCGCCAGTCGGCATAGGTTTTCAGAACCTCGTCCGGATCGAGAAAAGGCGCGTCCTCGCAATGAAAGAAGAAATCGCCATCCTCGGGCGTGCTGGGCCAGTACATGAGCCGCGCCGGTTCGAAGGTGGTGGGATCGAAGCGGGAAAGCCCCAGATCGTCCGCCACGCGGCGGGAAACCGCGGCATACTCGTCCGGCGTAACCGTGCGCGTCAGCGGAATGATGAGCCGCAGGCGCATCTTTTCCGGAGTATGACTGTGGGTAGAATAAAGCGCGTAGGCGTTGATGAACGTCATGTCCAGATCGTCCATGAGACCGGGATCGGCGTTGTCCGCGTCCAGGCACAGCATACAGCGATTGACTACGCTGGCGTTGTTTCGCCTGCCATTTTTCAGATACCCGCCGACGAAACCGCCCACGTCCTTGATCGTATCGCGTTCACCCTTGGGCAACGCGGCGTACTCGGCCACCGTTTCCCGGGTTCGGGTCGTAGTGGTGAGCTTGTCCAGAAACTCGCTCCAGAGCATTTCTTTATTCTGCCATTGGGATGCTTTTCGGCTCCTGCCAATGGCGATCAGGAGCTTGCGGTCATACTTCACCTGCATTCTGAATCCTCCTCAATCTTTTCGATAGTACATACATTCGTATCCGTCCGCCCGCAGCGGCAGATCTTTTGCCCAGTCCGGCGCAATCGCCATAAGCCTGCAGGCTTCCTCCAGAGAGCCCTGACCAGTAGGCTTTTCAATGACCGCCTCATCGTGGACGTGGAAAATCACGGGGTAGCCGTTCTTCTCCAGCGTCAGCAGCGCGTGAGCCAGAATATCCCGTGCAATGGCCTGCGTCGCGTTTTCCGCCAGTTTCCCGCCGAAGGTCTCCTGCACGACCATCTGTCCGGCCGCATTGGGCGCATAGTAACCGATGGCGTCGCTGCCGAAGCGGTTCTCTGTGAAATGCGGAGACTGATAGCAGAGATTTCGGCCGGAGGGCAGGCGCATGAACATCTTATCGCCCTGCCAGTAGAGGGTCACTTTACCGACTCGAACAGAAGTTTCCCTGCGAATAACCGTTCTCGCCGCGCGATCCAGCGTGTTCCAGAACGCCACGATATTGGGATTGGCGGCGCGCCATGCGTCTACCAGCGGCTGCATTTCTTCCTCGGGCATCTTCGCGCCCATGGCCTTCAGCGCGCCGACTCCGCCGCCGTAGCCACAACTGAGGGTAGCCTGTTTGCCTTTCTGTCGATACTCATAGTTCGGATTGCCCTTGACGATGCTCTCCTGCGGAATATGGAACATGCGGCTGGCGGTTGCTTCATAGATCTTGCCCTTGCCGCGAAACTCCTCCAGCACCCATTCTTCGTTCGCAAGCCACGCCAGCACGCGCGCCTCGATGGCGGAAAAGTCCGCTACGAGAAAACGGTATCCATCCTTCGGGATGAACGCCGTGCGGATCAGCTCCGAGAGCGTACCGGGAACGGAGGCATAGAGCGTATCCAATAGCTCTTCGTCGCCGTTTTTTACGATCTCCCGCGCCAGATCCAAGTCAGGCAAATGGTTCTGAGGGAGGTTTTGTGCCTGCACGAGGCGGCCTGCCCATCTGCCGGTACGGTTGGCCCCGTAGAATTGCAAAAGGCCATGTACGCGCCCATCTCTGCACACGCAGCGCGCCATGGCCTCGTACTTTTTGACGCTGGTTTTGCTCAGTTCCAGCCGCAGGTTCAACAGTTCCGCTACAATACCATCCGTCTGCGCCGCCTTTTCCTGCACGATCTTCCTGGCGAGGCTCTCCATGGGCATATCCTGATCCGCCAGCCATGCTTTCAGTTGGTTCACGCTGCCGGGGTTTTCCAGCCCCGTCAGTTCCTTGGCCCGCTGACAGGCTGCTTGCGCAAATACTGCATCGACCGCGATGGCGTTTTTCACGAGCTTCTTATCCACGCGCACGCCCCGGTCGTTGATCTGCTGATCCAGTGCGTACAGTTCCCATTCCTGTTCTGGCAGGGGATACTTCTCCAGCGTCTTTCGAATGGCGCGCTCGGTTTCCACGTCCTGGGCGTTATACTGCTTATACACTGCCCACTTTTCAGGTGCGTCGATGGGCAGATTTCGCGTTCTGCCACCGTTGGTTTTGGTGGGCTTGCAGGGGACGGAGAAGTAACGGATGAGGTCTTTGCCTTCTTCCATTTTCTTTTCCGTCGTGCCCAGAGCGACGGCTGCGTCCGCCAATCTTCCGGGCAGCGTCAGGTACGCCGCCATGACCATGGTGCAGCGCCACTGACGTGGATCCAGCCAGTGACCCAGATAGCGTGAAAGGCACACGCGCTCGAACTGCGCGTTGTAGGCCACCTTGATAATACCGGGATCTTCCAGTGCAGAAATTACTTCTTTTGGAAGCGTTTCACCGCTGGCAAGGTCAATGGTCTGTACAGGCTCATCGTCGAAGGCATAGGAGAACAGAAGAATCTCGAAATCCGGCGCGTCACAGTAGCGGTACACGCCGCACCTGGGCAGCGGCGCCGAGCTGTATGTCTCCAAGTCCAATCCCATGAGGACGGGCATATGAATCACTCCCATCAAAAAGGCGCACCCTTTCGGATGCGCCGAGTCTGTTTCTTTGCTTATTCACATCGGAGCCGGGGCGGGATCACCTTTCGCTCCATGGTTGCTGGGTCAATGACGATGATTTCCTTATTGCGCTGATAGGCGTATTTCACGGTGTAAGCCGTGCCACCGGTCGGCGAACCGTTATAGAGCGCCAGCACGCTGTCCGCATGGTCGACCAGATAACGATTCCGGGCGTGATAGCACCCGCTGCTGTAACGCGATTCCAGTGTAATAACGTCAGAAGAATATTCCAATATGCGGAAGTACCGCTCTCGCCATGCTTCCGTCCAGTGATTCGCCTGCCCTTCGTGGGGAACGACGGTGATCAGCCGGATGTCGGGATACTCCAGCCCCTTGACGAAAAGCACCTGCTCCGCAAAGAGAATGTCCCCGCCGCGCGCTCCGCCTGCCAGAAAAGTATCGTATCCCTGTGCCGCACACCGCATGATCTCATCCGCCAGCAGTGTCTTTATGCGGATCGCCGAAGCCGACAGCTCGTTTTCACCAAAGGGCAGTGATTCAGGGCGATGCCCGGTAAACGCCAGTGCCTTATGCTTTTGCATCTTCGTTCCTCCTTAATTATCGGAATACCGTTAATTTCTTCTAATGTACCGCTGCCGGAATCCAAAGTCAACGGTGAACCGTTAACGTTTTTCCGGCAACTTTGATACGCTTTTATTAACGGCATTCCGATAGGAGGATGATTGTATGACAATCGCAGAAGCAACTGTGAAACGGCTGCTCGAATTGTGCAGTGAGCGGAACATAACGATCAACAAGATCAGCAACATCTCCGGGATTACGCAATCCACGGTGAGCGATATCGTCAACGGAACTACGACGAACACCGGCATCGTAACGATCAAAAAGCTGTGCGACGGTTTCGATATCAGCGTGCGCGCATTTTTCGACAGCCCGCTGTTTGACGATCTGGAACAGGAAGTTCGATGATTTCATGCCGCGCACCGTTGCGGATGCGCGGCATTCTTATAGCGTCAGTCGAGGAAATCATCCGCGTCGTCATCGTCCAGCGCGTCGAATTCATCCTCGGCGCGGACGCGACCGTTCAGCGGTTCGCCGTCCTCCCAGAACTGGATGTTGGACAAGCCCGCCGCAATGCCGCGGTTGCCATTGGCGTTGAAGGGATAGATATTGATGGAGGCGCGGATATAGCAGCCGGAGTAGATCGCCAGCGGATCGGAGATCTTTACGCGCTTGCGGTCGACCACGCCGGGCTGTTCCTGACTGGTGGCGTTGATGAAATAGCTGTCCGCATAGGCGGGATCCTCCGGACGATCCACATCGCCGTCGCGCAGGGGCAGCTTCAGGTTCGAAGGAATCTTACCGCCCCACTTGGGCACGCCCTCCTGCTTCGCCTGTTCAATGGCTTCCCTGATCTTTCCGACCGTCACGGTATCGCTCTTGGGAATGATGAGGGAGCAGCTGTACTTGGGTTCGCTGCCGTTGATGCTCTGAGGCTCGAAAACGTGAACGAAGGACGCGCGAACTTTGCCGGTGATGACTTTGATGGACATAGTGCAGTTCCTTTCCGCCCACATGGGGCATTCAATTAAAAGTACTGATGGAACAGAAATGCTTCTTATAGTTGTTGCTTGAGATTATTCCTTGAAATCGCCCGCCGCATCGGAATACGGCTTGCGGGGATCGGTTTCAGGGACAAGCGTCGGCGCGCCCTGGGGCTTGACGACGTACCTGCCCAGCACCTCGCTGAACTTCTTTCTGCCCAGCCGCTTTTCCAGATCGCCAACGCCAAGCAGCGTCGTTTTGTAAATGTCGGTGTAGCCCGCCTTGGTCGCCGCTTTGATGACCTCCGCCTCGCTGGTGTACTTGCGCACCGTGCGCCCGGCGACCAGCTTATAGCCCGGCCAGTGCTTCCCATCTACCGCTTCCTGCGTGGCGTAAGCCATGAGATCCTGCACCCAGCTGTTCAGGCTTTCCGCCACGGGGAGGATGTCGGCGATCTCCTCATCCGAAAGCAGATCGGGTTGTTTGAAGTCCTGCTCTGCCAGGCGCATGTGATACTCGCTGCGCTTCCGGCAGGTATAGCGCGCCTTGCAGAAGAGGCACCATTCGCCGGCGCAGAATTCGCCCTTGCCTTCATAGGCCAGCATTGCTTTGGGGCGCACCTCTGTCTCTGCCCAACGGAGCAGCTCGTTTGTTTCCATTTCGTAGGAGGACAGGTTGTTGAGCCGGGGCTGTACGATGGTCATGCGCACATGGTGAATGTCGTAAAGCGGGTCGAACTCCAGCAGCGCGCCCAGCGCGTAGAGCATGAGCTGACTGTTGCGATGGGCGTCCACCCTTACACCTCGGCCGGACTTGAAGTCAATGACCTCGATCACGCCATCCGCCACGATGACCAGATCGCCGGTACCGAAACCCTCAGGCACGTACTCGCTGTAATCCAGCCGGTGTTCCACCATGATCAGCGGATCGGGACAGGAGGAGCGGACCGCCTCGATGGTTTCAATGCAGAAGGCGACGTATTCATCCGTGACGCTTTCGGCCTCGTCCGAGTAGAACTCGCTGTCCCGATGCTCGGCGTACTGCACTTCTACGGCTTCGGCGGTCATGTCGCCCAGATAACGACGCAGCTTCAATTCACAGAGCTCGTGTAGATAACTGCCCTCTTCCGCATAGGTCGAAGGCTTATCCTCGAACTGCTCAGAGAGTTTGACCGAGGGCGGACACATCATCCAGCGGTGAGAAGAGGAAGCGTTGAGCCGGGCATGAGCGCGATTGGTGTGCTGAATTTCGGTGGCTGCGTTACTCGCGGTGTTCGTTTCATTCAGCATATCACTCACAGCGCAGCCACCTCGTTCTTGACGGCTTCATACTGGCTTTCCTGCAGCTCGGTGAGCTTCTTCACGCCGTACTTCGTGAGGATCGCCTTGATCTTCGGGCGGTTTTCCGGGGTAGAGCGCGCCGCCACAAAGGCACGCAACTCCACGATGGTCAGCTTCAGTTCCGCAACGGGAGCGGTTGTGTTCTTCGGCTTCTCATCGAAGGGCGTAGGGCCTTCATAGGGCGTGAAGCCGTTCTGGGCAACCTTGTTGAAGGACTCGTTCATGATAGATTCTTCGCTTTCGCCGGCAGCCTTTCGCCTTGCCAGCTGTTCAGCGCAATCATCTACAATGGCCTGCATACTGTCCGCCATGGCGCGGGCATGGGCGGCGATGTCCTGAAGCATCTGAATGTGAATGGTCATAGGTTTTCTCCTTTCTTACTGCCGGACGCTCTGCTTCAGCGCCGCGGACAGCAGTTCGTACTTGCGATTGGCTTCTTCCCAGGGGAGTTCAAGCTCCGTGCGACCGAAATGCCCGTAACAGGCCAGTTTGGAGTAGATGGGGCGGTTCAGCTTCAGGTCGCGAATAATGCCTGCGGGCGTGAGATCAAAGACCGCTTTTACAGCCGCATCGAGGCGGCTGTCGGGAATTACGCCGGTACCGAAGGTATCCACCGTTACGCTGACGGGTTCGCTCTTTCCGATGGCGTAGGCGATCTGCACCTCGCAGCGCTTTGCCATGCCCGCCGCCACGAGGTTCTTCGCCACCCAGCGGGCGGCATATGCGCCGGAGCGGTCTACCTTTGTCGGGTCTTTACCCGAAAGCGCGCCGCCGCCGATATGCGCCACGGGACCGTACTGATCCACCGCCAGCTTTCGCCCGGTCAGGCCGGTATCCGCAGCAGGGCCGCCCAGCGCGAATTTCCCGGAAGGATTGACGAGGATGCGGGCATCTTCCTTCAGCAGTTCCCTGGGCAGCACTTTGCCCAGCACTTCTTTGCCGACAAAACGGCGGATGCTCTTCTGGTCAATCTCCGCGTCATGCTGCAGAGAGACGACCACGGCTGTCACGGCGACGGGCACGTCGTTCTCATAGGCAACAGTAACCTGCGCCTTACCATCTGCGCCCAGCCACGGGGTGGTGGGCTTCAGTTCGTCCAGCCTTCTGCAGATGCGATGCGCCAGCACCACGGGCAGGGGCAGATATTCTTCCGTTTCATTGGTGGCATAGCCCACCATAATGCCCTGATCACCTGCGCCGAGTGTTTCACCTGCACCGAGTTCGGTTTTCCCTACGGCGGCAGAAATGTCCGGGGACTGTTCGTGGAGACAGACCTCCAGTTCCAGCAATTCGTGCGGATCTCCGCAGAGATCGCTCATGGTGTAGCTGATACGGTTGATCACGC
>ERZ1034984.2078-NODE-2078-length-16872-cov-13.484569_pt1 | contig 16872 bp, 11 predicted proteins | sample MGYA00520589_ERZ1034984 | MGnify/ENA primary metagenome ERZ1034984 (study PRJEB33766, sample SAMN09781790) | gut metagenome | biome: gut microbiome | host: Homo sapiens | place: Madagascar | study: EMG produced TPA metagenomics assembly of the PRJNA485056 data... | reverse complement strand
AATACCATAGGTAAAAAATGCGTCGGATTTTAAACGAATTTTGAACACCCTACCTGTAAGGGCAAAAGCTTTGTATATTGCCAGGTATTTGAAAGCTTTTGCCCTTACAGGGCGACAGGTTTGCGTCCATAAACACCCAGGGCGATGCCCTGGGCTAGGAGCTTCTGCCCTTTCAGGGCGTGTGGGGCTTACTTGCGAAACTTGAGTTAGATTATAAAAACTTTCTCTTTTCCTTCTCTATATCAGTTTTTTGCTGTAATTTTGCACCCGAATAAGTCAATAACAGTAGAAAACAATGGACTCAACACGCAAAATCGAAAAAGTAAGTTTGCGCAACCTCCACATGGAGGATTACGACCAACTGGCGAAATCGTTCAAGCGCATTTATGCCGACTCGGACGTTTTCTGGACACGTTCTCAAATCAAAAAGCTCATTACCATCTTTCCCGAAGGTCAGGTAGTCATCATCGTCGACGACAAGATCGTGGGCTGCGCCCTCTCCATCATCGTCAACTACAACATGGTGAAGGGCGACCACACCTATGCCCAGGTGACAGGCAATGAAACCTTCAACACCCACGATGCCAACGGCAACATCCTCTATGGCATCGAGGTCTTCATCCACCCCGACTATCGTGGCCTCCGACTGGCCCGACGCATGTACGAATACCGCAAGGAGCTGTGCGAGAAGCTCAACCTCAAGGCCATCATGTTTGGAGGACGCATACCCAACTATCACAAGTATGCCGACCAGATGCGCCCCAAGGAGTACATCGAGAAAGTGCGCAGTCGTGAAATCTACGACCCCGTGCTCACCTTTCAGCTCTCCAACGACTTCCACGTGCGCCGTGTGATACGCAACTATCTGCCCAGCGACGAGGAGAGCGAACACTGCGCCACCCTGCTGCAGTGGGACAACATCTACTATCAGCCACCTACGGACTCCTATGTAGACCGCAAGCCCACCGTGCGCATCGGTCTCGTGCAGTGGCAGATGCGCCCTTATGCATCGGTCGACGACCTCTTCGAGCAGGTGGAGTTCTTCGTCGATTCGGTGAGCGACTATAAGAGCGACTTCATCCTCTTCCCCGAATACTTCAACGCCCCTCTGATGGCTAAGTTCAACAATATGGGCGAGGCACAGAGCATCCGACAGATGGCACAGTACACCGAGCAGATACGCGACCGGTTCCGTGAGCTTGCCATCAGCTACAACATCAACATCATCACGGGCAGCATGCCTTACGTCAAGGACGACGGCGCCCTCTACAACGTGGGCTTCCTGTGCCGACGCGACGGAAGTGTGGACATGTACGAGAAGATTCATGTCACCCCCGACGAGCAGAAGTGCTGGGGTCTTACCGGTGGAAGCCGCATCCAGACCTTCGACACCGACTGTGGCAAGATAGGCATCGTGATCTGTTACGACGTAGAGTTCCCCGAGCTCTCACGCCTCATGGCTCAAGACGGCATGCAGATACTCTTCGTGCCCTTCATGACCGATACCCAGAACGCCTACTCCCGTGTGCGTGTATGCGCCCAGGCCCGTGCCATCGAGAACGAGTGCTATGTGGCCATTGCGGGCAGTGTGGGCAACCTGCCCCGTGTGCACAACATGGACATACAGTATGCTCAGAGTGCCGTGTTCACGCCTTGCGACTTTGCCTTCCCCAACGACGGCAAGCGATCGGAGGCTACGCCCAACACCGAGATGATTCTCGTATCCGACGTTGACCTCAACCTGCTCAACGAGCTCCACACCTATGGTGCCGTGCGCAACCTGCGCGACCGCCGCAAGGACCTCTATGAGCTGAAGAAAAAATAAAGATGTACAAGATCGACATATCGGAGCGCACGCTCCACTTTAAGCAGCCTGCCGGAACCTCACGGGGCGTCTACACCACCCGGCACAGTTATTACCTCACCCTCACCTCGGCAGAACATCCGGGCATCAGGGGCGTGGGCGAATGTGCCACCCTGCCCGACCTGAGTTGCGACGCCAAGCCCGAATACGAGCTCACGCTCCGACAGGTGTGCCAGATGGTGGAACAGATGGGGCGCATACCCTACGACATGATACGTGCCTACCCCAGCATCACCTTCGGACTGGAGACTGCCTTTGCCGATTTTTTTCGTCAGTGCCCCGCTATCGACGTGCCGGCATGGGCGACGTACCTGGCAAGCCTCTACGACACGCCCTTCGCACGGGGCGAAGAGGGCATCACCATCAACGGACTGGTATGGATGGGCACCTACGACGAGATGCTCGCCCGACTGGAGGAGAAGCTGAAGAGCGGATTCCACTGCGTGAAACTGAAGATTGGCGCCATCGACTTCTTCAAGGAGCTCGACCTCATCAAGCGCATACGCCAGGTGTACAGCAAGGAGCAGATAGAGTTGCGCGTGGATGCCAACGGTGGCTTCACGCCCGAAAATGCCATGAGCCGACTGGAAGCCCTGGCACAGTACGACATCCACTCCATAGAGCAGCCCATACGCCAGCACCAGTGGCCCAAGATGGCTGCCCTGTGCCGTGAGTCACCCCTGCCCATCGCCCTCGACGAGGAGCTCATCGGCGTGAACGTACGATCGATGAAGCAGGCATTGCTCGACACCATACACCCTCAGTACATCGTGCTGAAGCCCTCGCTCCACGGAGGCATGTATGGTTGCAGAGAGTGGATACAGATGGCAAGCGAACGGGGCATCGGAAGCTGGATCACATCGGCCTTAGAGAGCAACGTGGGGCTCAGTGCCATCGCCCATTTCTGCGCCAAGACTTATGGTCCCGGAGTCTCCATGCCTCAGGGCCTTGGCACCGGACAACTCTTCACCGACAACATCCCCATGCCTTTGGAAATCAAGGGAGAAAAAATCTTTGTTAATGGTTGATTTCGGAAACATTCCCCTTATGGAACTGAACGAATTTCTTGCCGAATGGCACAACGACAACCCCCGCATTCTGGTACACACCAGCGGATCTACGGGCAAACCCAAGCCCTTGATGGTGGAGAAGAGGCGGATGCTCAACTCAGCCCGCATCACCTGCGATTTCTTAGGACTGAAGCCGGGCGACACCGCCCTGCTCTGCATGCCCCTCGACTATATCGCGGGCAAGATGATGGTGGTGCGAAGCCTCCAGCGGGACCTTCGGCTCACCACCGTGCGCCCGAGCAGTCATCCCTTGGCAGACGACACTCTGCCCGACTTCACCTTTGCCGCCATGGTGCCCATGCAGGTGTACAACACCCTGAAAGTGCCCTGCGAGCGCGAACGGCTCATGCGCATCCGTCACCTCATCATAGGCGGAGGAGCCATCAGCGACGAGTTGGCACAGATGATCAAGCCCCTGCCCAATGCCGTATGGAGCACCTATGGCATGACCGAGACCCTGTCGCACATCGCCCTGCGTCGCCTCAATGGTCCTGACGCCAGCCTCTGGTATACCCTCTTCGACGGCGTAGGCATAAGCCTCAATGCCGAGGGATGCCTTGTCATCGACGCCCCCGAGGTATGTGCCGAACCCCTTGTCACCAACGACATCGCCCTGCTACGCACCGACGACCGCACGGGCAAGACGCTCTTCCGCATCAAGGGCCGCAAGGACAACGTGGTGTGCAGTGGCGGCATCAAGATCCAGATAGAGGAGGTGGAGGAAACCTTGCGTCCGCACCTGTCGGCGCCCTTCATGATCGTCAAGAAACAAGATGAGATGCTGGGCGAAAAGGCCATCCTCCTCACCGAGTCGGCCGACCTGACCCACATTGAAGAAATATGCAGAAACACCCTGCCCAAATACTGGGTGCCACGGGAGTTTCTGCACATCGACCACCTGCCCCTCACCGAGACAGGCAAGCCTAAACGCTCAGGAGCGTTCTGAAATTATACGACCTACTCTCCACACCCTCTCACACCACGGTGATCCAGATGCTCTCTTCGTTCTGCTGAGCCTGGGTGATGAGGTCGATGAGTTGGCGCAAACGCTGTTGCGAGTTCACCACCATGCCCACCATTTTGTTTTCGCCCACCAGGATGCAGCCCTGCGTGTCGTCAGGATAGTTGCCAGCATGGATGCGTATGCCCTCAAAGAGGGGCACGCCCACGAGTAGGGGCAACCATCTCTTGAATCGTGGCGACTTGCTCACCACCACGGTGTAAGAGCCTTCGGGGATAGCCGTCTTGCCCTGCACCTTGCGGGCCATCTTGCCCGACACCCTGCCGTGACGAGCATCCACCTCCCTCGGGGCAAGCGGAATGCCCTGCAGGTTGCGCCATGTAGGCTCCAGGGTGTCGCAGAAGTAATGCTCTGTGGTGAGCAGGCTCTCGTCCACACGGCAGCGCACAGTGCGCTTGTCGTCCCTCCTCCTGCCGGGTATCAACTCTCGTTCCACACTTCCATCGGGCAGGATATACAGTCGGCCGATGGTGTAAGTAGCTCTCTTGGCTATGCGTTTCAATATGATTTCCATCTCTAAGATAACGTTTAATGTTTAGTGTTTTTATGAAAAACTCTCATCCTTTCAAGAACTTCACCTTGCGGAAAATCGGACTGTCAGTGTCAGTGTCAGCACCTTCCACCTTAGCCACATATCCACGGTGCACCCATTGGTGTATGGCATCCCTGATGCGCCTGGCATTGTCGTTGTCGAAGCCTTGAGCACGCCGCACCTTCACGTAGTCGTCCACGGTGAACTCGTCGGGCAAGAGCGACAGCAGGTTCTTAGGACCGTTAGGTGCTGTGCGGCTCACCTTGTCTTGCTCGCCATCGGCATCGTAGATCATCTGTCCGAAGAGCTTCAGCTTGCACCACAGGTCGTAACGCTCGCTCCAGCGCACGAAGTCCTCTATCGACTTCTCCCACTTCATGCCGTTGGCGACATACAGCACACAGGCCTTGAGGTAGGCGATGACGTTGGCACGGAAGGAAAGGTTCTCGAACACATAGTTCTGCGACAGACGGGCAAACTCAGCGTTCTCCTCCATCAGCTTGCGGGCGAGCTTGAGAGCCTGGGGGCAGTCCACCAGTCCGCGGGCCTTCAACAGGTTGTCGATGTAGGGTTTCAGCTCCTCGTCGAAGGAGGCATCGTAGGAGCCATAGACGGGAATCTCCGATCCGCACGGGCGTCGCTCGATGGTGGCAAACGAGATGCGGCTCACGGGTCCGTCGGTCACCACCCTTCGGAAATAGTCACGACACTTCTTCGGTGTGCAACAGGCATTCCAGTTGAAGCGCACCTTCACAGTCTCGGTCACCGACTGCACGCCCACTCGGTCTTGTCCATAGTTGCCCAGGTCGAAAGCCAGCTCCATGATGCGGAAGTGCTGGTTGGTCTTGCCCTTGAGGGCGTCGAAGAGGTTCAGCTCGTTCACTTTGGCATAGAGGAAGTGCCGTTCAGCCTCCTTCATACGCAGCACGAAGGCAGGGTTGGTCATGTCGATGTTCACCTCCTGGATGACGAGTCCTTCGGGTCGCTCTCGCTTGTCCTTGTTGGAGCCTTTGCGGTTACATTCGTCCTTCCATGCCCTCTCCCGCTCACGCTGTTCGGCGTCGCGTGCCCTGATGTCCGCCATGATGCGGTTGATGGGCTGGGTGATGCTCTCCTTTCCGCTTCCTGTGGGAGCACAGAGGATGTTCATCAGCGTGGCCTCATGCTCCACGTTGTCGATGTAGCGGAAGCGGGTGTCGCACAGATGGCTTGCCAGTGCTGGGAAGACGGCTTGCGACACGGCAGGCTGATAGATGGCGGGCGTCTTGCTCACGAGCAGACGGATGAGGCGGGGCAGTTTCTGTGGCATCTCGTGTATGCGATAGAAGTAGGAGTCGGGGTTCATGATGTCGCCAAACTCGTCGGCATCATAGTCTTCGGCTTTCCCCCTTGCCTGCTCTTGCTGGCACAGGCTGATGGCCTTGCGCACAATCATGGGCATGCGGTGCGACTGCTTCCTCTGACAAGCACTGTCGACGGTGGTGAAGGCCCGCTTCTTCTCCTCGCCGAAGGTGGGAATCACCTGTTTGATCCACGTGGCGTTGTCGTCGCACAGATAGCGCAGATAGCAGCTCAGCGTGAAGATAAACGAGTTGCGCGAACCGTGCTGTGGCTCACCTCCGAGCAGTTCTACGAGCTTGCTTGTTATCGCCTCGTAGGAGATTCCGTCGTATTCTTGGGCGAAGTCTTGTTGCTTCTCCTCTTCGCCATGATTTTGATCCACTCCATGATTGCCGATATGATGATCATCAGCACAATCATGATTAGCAGACTGGGCATGCTCAACAGCAGTGCCAGCAGGAAGAGCAGCAGAGCTATTGTCGCTCTCAGGTCGATGTTCTTGATTCGTTGAAACTTGGGGTTTAGGGTCATGTTCGGATTCATTTTTGTTAAGTTTAGGATTAGGGTTGATATTTACGCTGGTATTCGCCTGAGAAGCAGCATCACCGTTGGAGCCTCTCTCGTCCATGCCGGAAGAGCTTCGCAAGGGTGCGAAGAGCCGTGCCTCGTCGATGAAGAGGATGTATTCTTCGGGCACGATGAACGACGGGCGTGCCAGGTCTTTCACGCACACGTCATACTCCTCGTCGCCGAGCTGCAGCGACATCCACTTCTGAGCCTCTGCCAGGTTCATGCCCTCTGGCATGACGAAGACGAGCCTGAGGCCCTCCAACGACGGTGTGACGTGCACGAGCAGTATTCTCGCCAGCACCTGAGGATTCTTCACTCTCAGTTCTTCGCTCTTTGCTTTCCACCATCCCGTAGGGTCGGCGATGTGGTCTTTGTCGTAGATGCTGAGTCCGCTGGGTATGGCGTCGGCGTTGAGTCGTCGGCCATTGCGAAAAGTGGCGTGGGGCGTGAGTATGGGCAACTGGCTCTTGAGCCGTGTCTTCATCGTGTCGTAGTCTTCCTGCCCTATCTCTCCCCGGCGTTTGCGCTCCAGTGCATCCTCTATCTGTGCGCATACGTCCTTCACCCTGCTGCTCTTAGTAGCCTGGTGGAAGAGCTCGGGGGTGCATACTTGCACCTCCCTGCTCCTTACGCTTTGTGATATTCCAAAAGCCATGGTTGTTTCGTATTTAATGTTTAATTATTTTTTCGATGTCCTGCACCAGGATGTCCTGATACACCTGTCCCTGATACTCATGGGTCTGAAAACGCAGTTTCACCACAACCACCTCTCCGGCATAGAACCTAAGTTGTGCGTCCTTGCCAAGCATTACCGCGGCAAACTGGTTTTCGAACTTTCCGCCAAACTCCTGCAACACGATGTTGCACTTGGCGAGTTTTCCGTTCTCACTCTTCTGCGAATCGACGAGGGAAGTCTCTCCCTGCATCACTACTTTCATGATCATTGTTTCCATGTTTTTTAATGTTTAGTTTGTAATTGAAGTTTCGTATTTTCGGAAGTTAAGGGAAGTTTGTGTAATGAAACACCCACAAGGACTGTTGTCTTAACTCCTTTAACTCCTTAACTCCCTAACTCCTTTAGCCCTCAGATGAATAAACTCCCGTCCCTTCTCCGTCCACACGAGGTACATGCGGGTTAGCACGGTGTCTCTTCCCACAAAGAGGTCATAGTGGGTTCGGCTCTTCGCCAGTCCGCGGTGGGCATAGTCGGCATAGAGCATATACTGTCCGCTCTGGTAGTACTGAATCCGTTCAGCACAGAGCCAGCGGTTCAGTTCCTGCGCCGTCATGCCCAATTCCTTGGCTATCTGCGTGGTGGTGTAGCACGAGATACTTTCGAGCACGCTGTCGGTGTAGAGAGCCTTGGGCAGCAGTCGGTCGATTTCCACATCCTGCTCAGCGATCCGTCTGTTCTTTTGCTCCAAGAGCACTTTCTGCTCGCTGATGAGCTTGTCTTTCTGCACCAGGGTGGTTTTCAGCACCTCCTCTGCCCTTCGGCGTATATCCTCCTCGGTGTCTCCCTCGTGGGTGAGGATGTATCCACCATGCTTGCGGATGGAAGGAAGCACCTCTCCACATACCCAGTCTTGGAATGGCTCAGCCATCGGTTTGGTGGAGCGCATAATCAAGCGATAGAGGTTTTGCTCGGAGATGAAGGTGAGGCTGTCCATGAAAGCTATGGTCTTGCCATGTTTGTTGGTGAGTTCTGAACGTACCTCAAAAATTTTGATGCCCGTTGCTTTCAGCTTTCTCTTCGCCATGCTCGTGTTGTTGAGTTCCAAAACCTTGCAGATGTCCACGAGGCAGAAGAGAGGTTCATCACTCGTCCCCGTCACTCGGATTTCGCCGAACTGAGGATGCCCGAACACTTGAATCTTTGAATTTTTTGATATCATATTCCTATTTTTTAAAAATGAATATTGTTTTATAGGAATGCTCATTGTGTCTTCTCATGTTCCTCCATCCCTGCGCGCTGATATATAGGAGTCGGCCATAGGAAACAAAAAAAGCACCCGAAACCAAGAAACTCACACATGGATGAGTACTTGTTTCGAGTGCAAAAGTAGGGTATTCCGCCGAGGCGGATATTTTACTAAATAATCGGAAATGCTTTACTAAAGCAGTATTTTAACGTTTCGGGGCAGGAAATCATCCGTTTTCCCTTGTTTCAATGGTATGCAGCAACTCCTTTTGCAAATCGCTGATGAAGCTCTCCATCTCGTCCTCGACGAGGAGACGACGAAGCAGAAGTTCATTTTTTGCATTGCCGTTGATGTTGTTAGAGGGGTTGATGGTCTGGCTGATGGCGGTGGCCTTGTCGATGCCGAAGGCGTGGTTCAGGATATCATTCAGCACAGCATCGCGGTTGGTCAGCTCGCCGCCGTCAGCATCTACAAACCAGCCAGCCTTATACATGGCGTTGAGTACCACCAGCACGGAGGTCTTCTTCCTTGGGGCGATGCGCACAAAACCTGCAGTTGCCGTCGCTTCCTGTGGAAAGCCTGAAGAAAGGCCCTCGGAAGATGATTCAGAGACAGCATTCGCCTGACTGTCGAGGAGGTCGTTGATGTCTTGGGAATACATCCTGTCGCTCGCCATATATTCGCCCATCATGCGGGCAAGTTCCTCCTCGTCCACCGTGCGGCCGCTCATCCTGTAGGCTCCGACGAGAACCGCCACCGACGAGGGAGCATGATGCTGCAGCTGCATCGTCAGAGCAGTCGCCGAGGACAGATGCTCCATGCCCGCACGCAGCAACAGCTCTGCAGCACCCAGCACGATGCAGCCAGCCACAAGACCCAGCTCCTCCAGGGGCAGTGTATAGCCCTCATCACGGAAATAACTGATCAGCTCGTTCCACACTCGCCCGTTGCAGTATGCTGCCCGCAGCGAGGAAGTCTTGCACTTCAATGTGTCAATGATGAAAAAGCACTGATAGAACAATTCGGCAGGATGCAGCGCAACCTTGCCACCGGCATTCTCCGGCGACAGAGCCTCGCCACCCGCAGGACTATATGGCCCGCTGCTCATCACTCGCTCGCAAGCCCCTTTCAGGAAGTCATAGGCAGGCAGGTCAAGAAACTTTTCTTCGACGAGGAGCCTTTCGTTTGGTCGAAACAGCATGTTTTCCATAATCATTCAGTAACGTAAAAAGTTTGTCGAGCCATACCATCAGTCCATAGGTGGAGGCATTCGCCTCAAAGTCGAACTCCTGGCTTCCGTTCTCGAAGTTTTTCTGCACCTCGTCGTCGACACCAAACTGCGCCAGAAGGTCTGCGCCATAGCGATAGACGCCAAACTGCCTGAACTTCACCATCAGGTCGTACCCCGGATGTTCCAGACAGAGGGCGGCGATATGGCTCACGTCGTCGCTCACCTCATGCAGCTTCACCTCGCCGTCACCCTCGGCGAGGAGCATGAAGCTGGCAGCGCTTTCTGTTTTCCTGGCCATCTCCGACATGATGCCTATCAGGCCGCTGGCATCAGCCTTATGGTCATTGCTTTTGCCACTCAGGTCGAGCCTTATTTGCCTCACATCGTCACCATAGCTGTTGCGCAGCCTGTTTATCACAGGCCAGAACTCCGTACTCTTCTTCTTGAGGCTCTTCAGCTCCACTCTTCTTCCGAAGGGCATCAACAGGCGGCTGATGCTTTCCTGCAGGATGAGGGCGAGTTTGTCGGGGTTGCGGTCGAAAGCTGAGTTGCGCTCGATGCCTACCATCTGATGGCCCGGACGATTGTCGATCAGCACGATGCTGTAGGGATGGTGCTGGTGCTCCACGTCCTTCTTGTCGATGGTGGTATGCTTGCTCTTGTTGGCTTCCACGGTCATCAGTATCACGCCACCCTCGTGGCGCAACACATCGCACTTGTGCTTGTCCCAGCAGGTGGTAGCACCGCTGCCATTGCCGCTGGTTATCAGCACAGGCAGCTCCAGGCTGTGGTTGGTCTCGAAGAAACTGCCCAGACAGTCTTCGGGTGTCGCTGATACAGGCTGTTTGTCGGCATTCACGGCATCAGACACCTCACCAAAGAGGTCTTTTCTCTCTTCGCTTGCCTTGTTCTCCAAGGCGTAAAAATTAAAAATTGTCATTGAAAATTACTCTGTTTACGAACTTTCTCTTGTTCAGAAGTTATTGAAGTTTTTTTGCGAGTTTTGCAAGTTTTTGCGAGTTTAGAAGTTATAGGAGTTAAGGGACAAATGCCTTCTTGCCTAAGATGTAGGACATTTGCCCCCTAACTTCTATTAACTCCCCCTAATTTCTCTTAACTCCTAAAGAAAGCATTCCACTAAAGCATATGGATTTAACTTTTCTGACTACTCTAACTTCTTTTTACTTCTCCTTATGCGAAAGTTGAATTTTGTTATTAGTTTGCTACAAAAGGTTCATATTATTTTTGCGCAGTTATTGCTCATGCAATATCTCCCCGATAGTCGTATCAGTGAATGTGTGCCAAATTTTTAGATCCACAGGCTTGTAGTCGGCAAACAACTGCCCCACGAACTCTATCTCAAACACCAAGCGGAAATCCTGTGGGTCATTGTCGGGGAGCCCCTCTTTGCGAGTTCCCACACGTGCCAGCCTGATGAAGTACAAGTCTCTGATGCCCTTGCCCTTCAGGTATGGCATGAAGTAGAATAGCTTATTGAGTGCCACCGTGGCTGGGAATTTCTTGCCTGTATAGTAAACCTTTGCCGATTGCTCGACATACTGCTCGAAGTTGTCTTTCTTTACAAGGCTCACTAAGCAACTCTTCGCCAAGTCACCTTGCAAGAATTTCGTCAATGCCGAATTTCTTGTTGTATCGTCCTGTGGAGTTCTTTCTACGCCTTCGTGAAGATGTATGTCTTCGCATACAAAATTGTTCTCCACGATGTTGTCTGGATATTGGCGCAATATATCGAAAAAGTCTAACTGTCTTACTCTCTCGGACTTCGGCTTTGGTTTAGCCATATCCTTTTTTTTCCCTTTCGGTTCGCTCTTCTCCATTGTATCTCTACCAAGTCTTCTGTTCATGATTTTGTGCCAGATGGAGCGTAGCATGTTCACCTCTTTCTCCGAGAATCCATATCCTTCTTGCAGTATGATGCCGTCAGTATAGTCAAGTATCTCGTCGGCTGACTTCCTGGCTCGCAGCATCTCATCTATCTTGTCGAAGATGGCTGAGTTCTCCTCACGGTAAGGCAGACGGATACCGCCCACCTCGCTCGGCATCAGCTCCAGACAACCGCCTCCGAAGTTCCTGCCCTGTATCTCGGCGAAGACAAAGGAGAGGGAGTTGTAATAGCTTGCCACAAAAGCCTTCTTGTTTACGCCTTCATGGATGAACACTCGGTGCATGGTGTCAGTGGTGTATGCCTTTGCCTCGTTGAGCACAAACTTGGGGTACAAGTTGTTGCGGCGCAAGAAGAGCGCATCCGAAAGCTTGATGGATGGTATCACATACCAATAATCTCTAATACTTGTCTTGTAGCCTTTGTCGATGCCTTGTCGCTCACCATTCTCTAAGTATGCCCTTACTCCTTCATTTGGGTCTGTCGAGGCTTCGGAACTAAACACCAACAAGTTGGCCTTGGCGTCCGATTCCACGTTTTTCCTCCAGTCCTGTGGGGTAAAACACAAGCTGTTCACCTGCACACTCCTACCCACCATCGGACGAGCATACTTCTGCAACTGATACATGTTGACCACCGACTGTGGTACGGTAAAATAGTCGTTGGAACCTGTGGTAATCCCCACCTCGACATCGGCATAATGGGAAATCGCAGGCATATGCGATTCCCTTACTTTCTCCAGCAAGTCGAGTTCTTCCTTGTCCAGGAAGTAATAAGTCCATTTGTCGGTATGGAAGTCTATATGCTTGGTAGGGAATCTCAACCTTTGCGGATTGAGTGTCTTCAATCCCTCTGTGTCGCGCACCTCGATGTGCTCTATCAAGTGATCTTTTGTTCCATTCTTCTCACAGAGTAATAATACGACCTCTTGCTGTATCTCCTCGAACACAAGGTTTTCGAAAGATATGATGTTTATCTTATTGAAATGAGAGGCAAGGTATTGGCGCAACTGCTTGGCATATTTCACCATCAGCAGTTCGGATGGAATCACAAATCCCATCTTACCATTTTCTTTCAACAGCAAGCTGCTACCCACCACGAAAGTTACCCACGCATTGGTGAGCTTGGTGCGCTTTAGGCCAGCCTTCTTGAATATGAGGTCTGCCAACTTTTGTTGTTCCTCGTTGTAATATTGATAGCGAATGAAGGGCGGATTGCCCACCACAAGGTCGAAACGTTCTTCTGTGTCAAGGCAGAAGCGATGGAAATCCATGTTTTTTACTTCTCCTGCCCGTGGGGCTACCTCACGAGCCTTGGCAGCCTCGCAAGCCTCGTATTCCACGCCTACGACATGCTTGAATCCCTCGCCCATCTGGGCAATGGATTCCAGAAAGACACCATCGCCACAACTTGGCTCCAAAATGTCCATCTGAGTGTTGCCACACATTCCCCATTGGATGATGAAGTCAGCTATAGGTCGAGGGGTATAATAAGCCCCTCGCAACTTCTGTGAACTGGCATCTTTAATCAACTGCATAGATTTCTTTGATTCTTGGGATTAATGATTCTTCTTGCTTACTCATACCATAAAGGGCATTGATGGCATCCTGCTGCTCCTCCTTGAGTCTGTCCATCTGTCGGAGCAGTGGCGTGAGCTTTCTCTTATTACTACCCGCCAAAACTATCTTGTCACCCAGCCTGATGAGTTTTCTCTGCCTTGCCACGATGTCGTCGTGGGCGGCTTTCTCCTTGCTGTCGGCGAAGTTGATGGTACGGATAGGAATCTGCTTCAATACTTTGGTTCCTCGTGCGATATAGCCACCTCTGAATATCTCGCCATACAGAGATGCGAGCCATTCTCCCTGCGCCGAGCCGAGCATCGCCTGAATATAGTAGATGGAATATGAAGAAGAATCAGGCACGCTGACAAGGCAGTAGCCTGCCGTGCCACCCGACGAGACCAGTGTGCCATGCGTATCTACAGCATATTTCTCCGCCTGCGCAAGAACGCCCACGATGATTTTCTCAGAAATTTCACAAGCCTCCAAACATTGATGGCGACCATAGCAATGCCACTCGTCAGGAGTCTTTGGGGCTGGCTGAATATCTCGCGAAGGCTTTGACAAAATGGGCTTTATATGCATCAGATACTCATAGAGACCAGGATAGCACAGCTCAATCTTCGTCAGAGGAATCAGTTTCAGTTTGCCGTTCCTTGACTTGCAGTAAGGAAATATCACTCTGGCATTTGGTTCAAAAGAACGATAAGTGCTTAGGTTGCCTGTCGTCTTTCCTGTCTTGAAGTAAGGCTTGGTTAAGCATTTCTCCACCTGATGCTCCTTTTTGTTGGAATCCACGAAGTAATAACATCTCTCGTCTTCTCTTATAGGAGTGAAGATATACACATTGTTGGCACTCGTCTGTATGCCATTGAAGATATAGTCATCACCTATCATCTCTGCAAGCGGAATGCTATGAGCCAATATTTTATCCTCCAACAACGGCTTCAGCTTATCGGTATACAGCACCCATGCATCGCCACCAAGGGCTGACTCATATCGCATGCAAGTATCAACAGCATCAGCATTGCGCACCAGCCATTGCTTGTAATTGTTTACTTCGGTATAGACAAAATACTCTTGCTTTTCTTTTCGCAAGACGAGCAAGCAGGTGTATGTCGATTTGTCAGCAAACACAAGGTTGGCACCAAACGACGTAATCGCCTTCAAATGTTTGCCTCCTGTTATCAGCCGACGTAGGTTCCTGCCAGCTCCCACCTTCATGAATTTGCTCGGGACAATATACCCCATGCTACCTCCCTCTTTGAGAAGTTGCATCGCTCTCTGTATGAAAAGAAAATACTTATCGTATTGCTTGTATGCACTTTCGTATTTTTTAGGATACAGTTTGTATTCTTTCGGAGTGATGTTCTTGATGTCCTCCGTCTTCATGTATGGCGGATTGCCCACGATAAAGTCAAATCGCAAACTTCCAAAATCAAAGGGATTTACAATTTCGCTTTCTTCCTCTGGTACATCGTTTGTTTCCAATAGGCTGTTGCCGAAGAATATGTTTTCATCCAGCACCGGAAGTATCGGATGGAAGGCAGACAGGGTGGTCTCGTCTTCATCTTCCAGTAATTTCAACAGCAATCCAAACTTGCAAGCTTCCACGGCGTTGAAGTCCTTATCCACGCCAAAGATGCAGTTTACCAACAGCTGCCGCTTGATTTCGAAAGGAAGCTTGTAAGTGTCGATGTTCGTATGACGCAGCTTGCTTCTGTCATGTTGCAGATAGTAATCCACCAGTCTGTCGCAGAGCTGTTGGTATAGTTCCAACAGAAAAGCCCCCGAACCACAAGCTATATCGGCACATTTAAGGTTCAAAATCTGCTCATTGTCCATATCCGAGATTTCACCATCCATGGTCTGTCGCAAAATCTCCCTCACGATGACAGGAGGCGTAGTAACGATGTCCTTGTCCACATTGTCAGGCTTGTCGATGATACGTAGCTCGCCATCCACCAACGCCAAACGCTTGGACAGAAATATCTCGTAGATTCTGCCCAAGATGTCGGAAGAGAGTACGTTGAACGAGTAAGGACTCTCAGGGTAATACAATTGGCGAATGATAGTCCAGAACGAGGAACTAATATTGCCTATGACCGTCTCGCTCAATTGCTCCTTAAACAGACCAGAGTTATAGCGATGGTCAGCGTTTTTGAACAGGTCGACAAGTTCGGCATGGCTGTCATGATTGGCCACCTGGAGCAAATGCTGGTAGGTCTCGATGTTTCTGTCTTCGCATACTCGCAAGAAAAGTATCTTGTTAATGTAGCTTTGCACTATATCACCAAGTTCTGTTATTCCCAAAGAAGGCTCTTCTGAAAGAATTTCTTTTCCCAAGAGCAATCTCCAGTCATTGATTTGGACAAGGAAAGCACCGTCTATGCCAATTTTGTCCTTGCGTGCGTCATTCTGCCCGATGCTATCCCAAATGGCATCAAAACTTCCATCATACACCGATTCTCTACCCAAGAGCGAAAGTATTTCCGTGAGGTTCTCCTCATACTCGGTGTAATGATAGTGCTTGAGCACCGCTTTTGTCAGATGGTCATCTGATGTTACCGGACAGGTCGTATCATAAATATACAAGTCTTCGAAATTCGAGAGTACGGATATGTGCAACCCTGCCGTATAGCCATATCGGCGAACTTGACGGGCAGGACTGTCCTCTTCTGTAATGTCGACACAAGGTTTCTTGGCTTCCACGAAAAACTTACGCTCGCCATAAAGCCTGAACGTATAGTCTGGCTTCTTGGTATGCGAGGCTGCATCGGCTTTCAGTGGCTCTTCGAGCAGCACCTCACGCTCTCCAGTGCGCTTGCCTGCCACATTTTTAATATCCCAGCCAAGAAGTTCAAAGAAAGGGTCGAGGAAATCGCTCCTGAGCAAAGTCTCGTTAAACTTTGTCGTGAGATAGAAAGCCCTGTCTTGCTCATACTTCCTTACAAGCGAGCTCAGTTTGCCATGGATGTTTTCCTTGATCTGTAAAAAACCTTCTTGTGTCATTTTTATTTTTATTAAAATATTTGTTCACCATCGAACAATACAAAAGTACATATTATTTTTGAGAACAAGGCAAGAATGGGGAGAAAATTATAAGTTAGAGATTCCTGCCCCATTGCCTACTACGACGGAGCATCCCCTTCCTCCTCCCGCTCGGCCATGGCCTTGAAGGTCTGCTCCATCAAGTCTTGCAGCTCATAGATTAAAACGGGCAGAAAGCCTGTGGCTCTCGCCCATACTTACTGCCTACAAAGTTACACAATTATTTTGGTTTACGGAAAGAAAAGGGAGAAAAAAACAAACGGCAATAAAAATATGCTCCACATGGTATTTCTGTAATCGGAGGAAATAAAAGACAAAAAGTTAAGATATAAGACCAATCATAAACCAAAAAAGGGCACGATTGCTCGTGCCCAAATTACTTGATCTATCATTATATTGCGTTCGTTAGCCGAAACTATTGAACAACAACTTTCTTCACACTACCATCACTATACTTCACGATGTTCAAGCCCTTGGCTGGAGCAGATAATCGCTGGCCATTTGCTGAATAGCGAGAGACTTCCTTGGCATTGGTAGAGATTGCAACCTTATCAATGCCCGTCGCATCGAACTCTACTATATTATAGAAATAGCCAAATTCTGCTGACCTAAAATAAGCATCACCAGTTCCTTTTGGTACATAAACCGTACAATTCTTTTCGTCACATCCAAGAAATAGATTTGACCCCGTCTCTGGTAATTTTTCCATATATACATAAATGGAGGTCAATCCACTGCAATGCTTAAAAGCTTCAGAACCTATCGCAGTAACACTGGAAGGGATGGTCAAGCTAATCAATCCATAGCA
>ERZ1034984.2077-NODE-2077-length-16882-cov-21.331432_pt1 | contig 16882 bp, 18 predicted proteins | sample MGYA00520589_ERZ1034984 | MGnify/ENA primary metagenome ERZ1034984 (study PRJEB33766, sample SAMN09781790) | gut metagenome | biome: gut microbiome | host: Homo sapiens | place: Madagascar | study: EMG produced TPA metagenomics assembly of the PRJNA485056 data... | reverse complement strand
TGCCTGTGGCCGCCATCATCCGAGCCTCCGCCCAGGTTGCTCATCCAGGCGTCGCCAAAATTGCTATCCCCCTGTGCAGGAATCGAACCTCCCTGCGGGGCCTGGGCAAACTGCCCAGGGGCATACGGGTTAGTCTCCTGCGGGGCCGAGAATCGCTGCTCGGTGTTAGCTGGCTGGGTCTGGGGTGTCTCGTCTGCGGCCCACGGGTCCTCGCCAGGCGTCTGCTTGAAGTGCCTGCCGCGGGTGTGCGGGGTGTCTGTCATATGACCTCCATGGGTGTCATGGATAGGGTGCGTGCTCGATTGCATTGCTTTGGAAAGCACTATCCCACCTTAATAGGACAGAACTTATGAAGGTAGTGGGTTTAAAAATAATAGATAGCGAACAAAAATTTAAATACACGCAGATAGCACGTACTACGGTCAAAAACTCTCTCAGAGTTCATTAATTCTGCGTGGGGGGGGGTATCAATAGCGTGCTATGCTAGCTGAACATATCCTAAGGGCTGGCAATCGTCGTCAAGCGCGCGTTGCAGGTGCTGTTTGGGGCAAGAAGACGCAATCAGATGCCATGGACGGGCGACCGTGAGGGCGCCCAGATGGCGAAGCCATACAGGGAGGTCGCCATGGGAGTCTACGTCTTGCAGGTGCCGGGCGGCCAGGAGAGGCGCGCGGAGGAGCTGGCGCAAAGGCTGCCCAAGGACGTGATCTCCAGTTGCTTCATTCCCGTTCGCGAGGTCAAAAAGCGAAGGGGAGGGGAGTGGAAAACGGAACGGGAGCTGCTGTTCCCGGGATACCTGTTCATGGAGACCAACGAGCCGGAACTGGCATCTGAGAGGTTGCGCGAGCTGCCACTGTTCATGCGCGTGCTCGCGGACGTTGGCGGTGAGTTCTTGCCCCTCAGCGATGACGAGACGTCCTGGATTCGCTCGCTTGCCACGGAGCGTTCGCACGTGGTGGAGATGAGCGAGGGCGTCATCGAGGGAGACAGGGTGATCGTGACGCAGGGCCCGCTCAAGGGGCGGGAAGCGTGGATTACAAAGGTCGATCGGCACAAGCGGCTGGCCTGGCTGGATATGCGGATGTTCGGCAGAACAAAGTCGATAAAGGTTGGCCTTGAGATTGTCTCGAAGCGAAGTTGACAGTGCCCCTTCAACGCCGTGTTCCGTATCTATGGAACACGGCGTTTCTTGCGTGAGGAGTGGGGACTCGACGTTGCTTGGCGGTTCGTGCGCGGTGACTCCGGTGAGCTTGAAGCCCAGTGAGGCCAAGGGTATGGGGTCGCGCGAGCCGGATCTCAATGTTGACGCGGCCGCCGAGGAACTTCACACTGGGCGCCTTGGCTATCGCTTCATAAAGCGTATGTTCGATATCGTTTTCAGCGTGCTGGTATTGATTCTTCTTTGCTGGCTCTTCCTGATCGTGGCCATTGCTATCAAGGTTGACGACCCCAAAGGCCCTGTGTTCTTCGAACAAGAGCGCGTTGGCAAGGACGGGAGGAACTTCCGAATGTGGAAGTTTCGCTCGATGGTGTGTGACGCCGAGGCCAAGCTCGATGCCTTGCAAGCGCAGAACGAGAAGACTGGTCCTGTCTTCAAAATGAAAGATGACCCGCGTGTGACCCGAGTCGGGCGTTTCATACGTAAGACCTCCATCGATGAGCTGCCCCAATTCTTGAATGTCTTTTTGGGTGACATGTCTGTCGTGGGTCCTAGGCCTGCGCTTCCCAAAGAGGTTGCTACCTATTCGCCGCGCCAAAATCAACGCCTTCTAGTCAAGCCAGGCCTGACGTGTTTCTGGCAGACGCGGCGTAATCGCGATGCCATTTCATTTGATGAGTGGGTCGAGCTGGATCTTCTTTACATCAAGAAGTGTTCTGCTTGGACCGACTTCAAGTTGATTATCCAAACAGTTGGCGTGGTCTTGACCGCGCAGGGGAGTTGATGATCGTGATGAAATGCGAAGACGCCCCTCTTGTTTCTGTGATCATGCCCCTTTACAACTCGGCACATCATGTCTGTGAGGCAATACGGTCAGTTCAATCCCAGACTCTTGATGCGTGGGAGTTGTGTGTTACAGACGATGACTCCACCGATGAATCGGCCGATATAGTTGCGACTCTTGCTGAAAAGGATCAGAGAATTAGGCTCTTCAGGCAGGGTGTTAATCGAGGGGCGGCTGCTGCGCGAAATAACTCCCTCGAGAAAGCTCGCGGAAGATACATTGCATACCTCGATGCCGATGACCTATGGGCCCCCGAAAAGCTCGAACGCCAAATCGCGTTTATGAAACAGGGGGGCTATGGTTTTAGCTGCGCTTCGTATGAAGTGATAGGCGAAGATGGCGGGCTCTTGGGAAAGACAGTCATTATGCCCGCCAAGTCTGACCTTAACGGCTTTTTGACTAACAACTACCTTCAAACTGTCGGAATTATGGCCGATACCGATTGCGTGAGCATCGATCTTTTACATATGCCCAATTTACGCCGTAGACAGGATGCGGCAACGTGGATTCAGGTATTGAGAGCCGGCCATGACTGCTATGGGCTCTCGGAACCACTCTGCTACTACCGTCGGACGGCGGGGTCACTTTCTAGCAACAAGGTAAAGGCCGTCAAAGGGGTCTGGTACCTGTACAGGAAGGTTGCTGGGCTGGAGCTCCCTAAGGCTTGCTACTGCTTTGTGCGCTATGCATTCCTGGCAGTCTGGAAGAGAACGTATTCAAAGAAAACTGATAACGGCATATAGGGGTTGTAATTAGATGAACTCACGGGACAAGATGAAGATTGCGGTTGCTGGCATGGGCTATGTTGGTCTGTCCCTTGCCGTGCTGCTCTCGCAACACAACGAGGTTCATGCTCTGGACATCATTCCTGAGAAGGTTGAAAAGCTGGAGCACTTCGAATCGCCCATCCAAGACGATGAGATAGAGCGCTTCCTACGTGAAGCAAAGGCTGGGGAGCGTAAGCTCGATTTGCGCGTAACGCTTGATGCCAGAGAGGCATATTCGGGGGTTGACTATGCCATTGTGGCCACGCCGACCAACTATGATTCCGACAAGAATTTTTTCGATACGAGTTCGGTTGAGGCTGCCATTACAGCCATCCGCAAGGTGAATCCTACTGCTTGGATTGTCATCAAGTCGACTATTCCTGTTGGCTATATCTCTTCGATTCGCGAGAAGCTCGATGACAAGCGCATTATCTTTTCGCCGGAGTTCCTCCGTGAGAGCAAAGCGCTCTACGACAATCTGCATCCCAGTCGAATTGTGGTGGGTGCGCCCAAGGCCGATGCGGGGGCAGTTGCTGCGGCAGAGGAATTTGCGAAGCTGCTGGCGCAGGGCGCGGAACCCACGGAGCTGGAACGCACGAACGAAGATGGAACAAGAGGTATCCCACAGCTGGTGTTGGGCACTACCGAAGCCGAGGCTGTAAAGCTGTTCGCAAACACGTATCTCGCCCTCCGTGTGGCTTATTTCAACGAGCTTGACACCTATTGTGAGGCTCGCGGTCTTTCCTCGGCTGATGTGATTAAGGGTGTGTGCCTCGAGCCTCGTATCGGGGGCTTTTACAACAACCCTTCCTTCGGTTACGGCGGCTATTGCCTTCCGAAGGATACAAAGCAGCTTTTGGCAAATTACAAAGACGTGCCGCAGAATTTGATCGAGGCAATCGTTCGTGCCAACCGTACCCGCAAAGACTGGGTGGCCGAGCAGGTGGTCGATCGCGTGATGGGCCTGGTCTATGAGGGCAAGACCAAGCCTGTAGTTGGCGTGTATCGCCTGACGATGAAGAGTGGATCGGATAATTTTAGGGCCTCTTCTATTCAAGGCATCATGAAGCGAGTGAAGGCCAAGGGCGTGCCAGTTGTGGTGTATGAGCCCATGCTTGATTCGAGCGAGTTCTTTGGCTCTAAGGTGACAAACGACTTGGCTTCCTTCAAGCAGGAGTGTGACGTGATCATCGCCAATCGCTGGAGCGATGAGCTATCTGACGTATCAAGCAAGGTATACACGCGTGACTTGTTCAAGAGGGACTAGATATGTCTTCAGTCAGGTCTTGAATGCCGACGAAACAGCGTCGGGTTTAGCCAAGGCTCAGATTGGTGCTCGCAGTACCTCCTGGGCCATGTGAATTGCACGGTTATGTGGCGATAGAAGTGACGAGCGAATGGGAACAGCCTAGGAGAATGTGGACATGCAGCGCAAGATTGGGCTGATAGGTCGTGTTGACCCGCGACGCACAATGTGCGACGGCCAGACGGTTAAGACGCGCACAATTTGGCAAATGCTCTGTGAGCGCTATGGCGAGGACCGCATCGTTGTGGTGGACACACTGAACTATAAGAAAGAACCGTTTCGCGTCGCAAGAGAATATCGGCGTTGCATGAAGGAATGCGATGACATTGTCGTGCTCCTTTCGCGAAACGGCCGAAAGCTCTTCTTTCCTTTGTTGGCGCGGCAAGCTGCGAATAACGGGAAGCGCATATTCCACAGCCTAATAGGAGGGTCCCTCGCCGACAACGTTTGGGAAAGCTCGAGTCTTGCCAGACAACTCAACTCTTTTCGGGTGAACTGGATTGAATCAAGAGATCTTGTTGACGAATTGACGGGCTTAGGCGTGTGCAACTGTTCGTTCCTCCCCAACTTTAAGCAGATCGTTCCGCTACGTGGCGATGAGCTCAAGGTTCCATCTGGAATGCCGCGAAGGCTATGCATGTTTGCGCGTATGACTGAGAAAAAAGGCGTCAAGGAAGCGATTGATGCCACTGGAATCCTATGCAGCCGAGATGGGGCTAACGCTTGGGCTTTGGACCTTTATGGGCCACTTGACCAGGATTTTCGCGACGAGTTTGAGATGGAGCTTGCAAACGCTCCTTTTGCCAGGTATTGCGGTTGTGCCGATCCGGACGAGAGCGTTGAGATACTGCGCGGATACTGGGCCTTGCTTTTTCCAACGAGATGGGAGTCCGAGGGTTTCCCGGGAACTGTTATAGACGCGCTTGCTGCTGGGCTACCCGTCGTGGCAAGTCGATGGGCCTACTATTCCGAGATGCTGCACGACGGCGAAACGGGGTTCAGTTATGAGTACGGGGGAGACGCTTCGATGCTTGCCTCTGCCATTGATCTTCTTGCTGATAACGACTACCGGATGATGGACTTTAAACGGGCGTGCATCCGGAGGGCGGCCCCTTACTCCGCCGATAAACTGTTCGATCAAATGGCTGAGTGTATAGAGGAGGGCTGGAAATGACAGGTTCCGATAAGATCCTGATTCATTTTCCGGTGGACAGAATTGCTCCGAAGGGCGGTCCAGCTGGCTACCTTTACAACCTCAGACTCGGACTCGAGGAAATAGGCGCTGAAGGCTTTGATTTCCTTCCGCCCGTTGGCGCGACCTACGAGCAGAACAAAACGCTCCAGAAGCTTGTCCCCAATCGGATTAAAGACCTTCGACGGCTTCACAATCTCCTTGTCTTACTTACTAAGGATGTTCCGGCTGCCGTTGATTATTCTCGCTATAAAGCGCTTCACTTTCATTCGACCGAGGACTTGTACCTACATAGAAAGGCGCTCGAGTCCTATCGAGGGAAGGTTGTACTCACTTCTCACTCTCCCTGTGCATATCATAAAGAGCTTATTTCCAGATTGAACCCAAAGGATGCTCAACGGAAAGCAGAAGCTCTCGCAAGCCTTGAGCTTATAGATGAATATGCCTTCAACCGTGCGGACTACGTTATTTTCCCTTGCGGAGAGGCAGAAGAGCCTTACTTCAATACGTGGGATAAGTATGCCGAGATTCGTAGTACGGCTACTCTTCGCTATGTTCCTACGGGTATTGTCCCGGCGAACGCAAAGACTAGCCGATGTGAAGTGAGGCAGCGGTATGGCATCCCTGCCGATGCTTTTGTAGCCTGCTATGTGGGGCGTCACAACCAAATAAAAGGCTATGACATTCTTGAGTCGGCTGCGAAAGGACTGCTTGCCGATGAGAAAATCTGGTTTTTGGTGGCGGGCCGTGAGGGCCCACTCTATGGACTCGACCATTCGAGGTGGATTGAGGCTGGTTGGACGGACGACCCTCATTCGTTGATGGCGGCGAGCGATGTCTTTATCCTTCCCAATCGCGAGACGTTTTTCGATTTGATCATGCTCGAAGTGCTTTCGCTAGGACAAGTGGTTGTTGTATCACGTACTGGTGGAAACAAGTATTTCGAGCGCTTTGGTTCCGATGGAATACTGCTTTATGACAAGCCTAGTGATATGAGGAATATGGTTCGCAGAGTAAAAGCGGCGACAAGTGCCCAACGCGAATATATGGGCGCGGCAAACAGAGAGATTTATCGCAGCGAGTTTACTGTGGGCGTCTTCGCGAGGCGTTACAAAGAGATTATGAAGGAGATAGCTAGTGAGTGAGGCGCTCTTTCTTGAAGCGAGAACTTCCCGCCATCGAAGCGCCAATGCGTTAAAAAGCCTCGGTTCGATGCGAGTTGGGGAAGCAATCTACCTCGTTGCCCTTTTTGTTTACTTCATCCAGGCGTTTCTGGATACGACGATGATGCCCTATGCGATGCCAGGTGAGGTAATCCCACTCCTAAAGGGCTTCGCTTTTGCTTTGGTTGCCGTGAAGCTGGTCCTAGATGGCTTTTCATTCTCAATCAAACGAGCCCTTGCCGTCCTCCTCGCTCTTTCGGCGGGGTTCTCTGCCATGCGGATTGGCGGCTATGCTGTACCACTTCAGTTCCTGATTATGGTAGCCGGAGCGGCCGATGTCGATTTTGACCGAATCGCAAAGCTCTATCTCTGGTCGAGCATGGTTATGACATTGGCCACAGTGGCTGCGTCGCTGGCTGGCGTCATTGAAAACGTTTCCGTTCCGCGCGCTGGGGGAACCGTCTATGCCTACGGCTTCTATTACAGCACCGAGTTCAGTGCCCATGCCCTCTCGATTTCCATTGCTTGGCTTTACGTACATCGCGAGAGGCTATCAGCGAAGGTTTGCTTGCCGGTTCTTCTGTGGAGCGCCATGGTATTCGCTCTGACGGATGGCCGCCTTTCGTTCTTTCTTACTGTTTTGACCGTCCTGGCTGTTGCCGTCGTAGATAAGAGAGCTAAGAAACGTGAGGCAACTTACAGTTACCCAAAGTTGCTCAAGCTGTCCTATTTCTTTATGGCCGCAATCAGTATTGCTCTCATGATTGCTTACCAAGGTGGCGGCCTGCTAGGGGCTCTGAACAAAGTCCTGACTAATAGGCTTTACTACGCGCACGAAGGGTACTTGAATTACGGCATCACGTTGTTTGGCCAACAAATTCAGATGACGGGCTGGGGTGGCGGAAGAACCGTTTGGGCAGAGAACTATTTCTATATTGACAATTCTTACGTCAATATCCTGCTGCGCTTCGGCCTGGTGTTACTCATTGCGGTTCTCGCGGTGTGCAGCCTTCCATACGCTCGCCTGCGAAACAATTGCGGAGTTGCGGCAATCCTTATCGCCGCGGTTGCCATGGCGTCCTTTGTCAACGAGCACCTGATGGGACTCTCTTATAACTTCTTCGCATTGATGGCCTTTGCGACGTCAACGGATTTTACTTCCCGCCAGGGTACGGCTGAATGCACTCCAAAGCCCGCAAACGTGGAATTGGGAGCCCAAGATGTTGACTGAGAGAAGACCGCTGCTTACTCGTGCGACCCATAGGGTTTCGAGAATATGCGAGAGATATGTTAACCAGCGAAGAGCCTATGACTTTCCGCCAACGGGCGATATGGTCGCCAAGTATCCATCGCCCGTTCTAGGTAACGAGGAGACGGGATCGATGTTTGACCCTTGCGTTGTTGCGTTGCCAGAGGGTGGATTCGCCATGTTTGTTTCTCGCAGACGCAGCGGCTCAATTGAGAGATGGGACTCGGAGAACGGTATCGACTGGACACGAAGGTGCGTTGCGTTAACCCCCTCTCATGAGGCTGGCGCATGGGATTCCGCGGTAAATCGGACAGGAGTCCTGGTCTCCGAGGATGGCTGGTTGATGTGGTATACGGGACAAAGAAGCGGAGAGAGTGCAATCGGATTCGCGACGAGCTCTGACGGGGTCTCGTTCAAGCGCGTTTCGATTTCACCAGTTCTTGCTCCCGAGTTGCCCTGCGAGGGCGGGTCTGTCATGAACCCGTGCGTAATAGCCGATGAGGCTGGCTATCGCATGTGGTATGCGGCCGGGGAAGACTATGAGCCGGACGTCATCTGCGAGGCTCGGAGCGCCGATGGCCTTGAGTGGAAAAAGAACCCGAAGCCTGTGCTTACGAAGGGTGATGAGGCTTACGACGCTTACAAAGTCGGTGGTTGCTCAGTCCTGAGACTTGCCGAGCAAACTCTCGCCATGTTCTACATTGGTTATCAGAATCTAGACGTGGCACGAGTCTGTCTTGCCGTGTCAGATGATGATGGCCTGACCTGGAGAAGGTCGCCCGCTAACCCGCTGGTTGGACCTGCTTGTGGCGCATGGGATGCCCATGCAGTTTACAAACCGAGCGCTTTGCTCGATCGCAATGGAGTCGTAAGGCTCTGGTACAACGCCCGCAAGGACAGGGAGGAGTACGTAGGGATGGCCACTGTCGAAGATATTGGACGGTTAAGTTGATCAAACAATTGGCGGAAAAATACGAGAAGATGCCGGTCACGGCGCGGGCGGCTCTCTGGTTTGTGGTTTGCAACTGCATTTCCTCGGGCATCTCTTTCCTCTCGATGCCTCTGTTTACGCGATTGATGTCGTCAGACCAGTATGGCGTAGTCACCGTGTACAACTCTTGGGTTCAGATGTTTTCGGTTTTTTCGACGCTGAATCTCTCGGCTGGAGCTTTCAATAACGGGATGGTCAAGTTCTCCGATGACAGGAATTGCTACTCGTCATCTATGCAAGGCCTTTTCGCCATCGTTAATCTCGTCGTGGGCCTGGTTGTCGTTAGCTTTTGTGCATTTGTTCCCGGGGCCGTAGATCTCCCCCTTCCACTGGTCGTTTGCATATTTGTCCAGATTTTTGCGAATCAAATATTCGCTTTGTGGAGCGCTCGACAGCGTTACGAGTACAGATATCGTTCTCTGCTTGCCATGACGTTCGTTTTTGCCGTTGCCGTTACGTTCTTTTCGGTTCTTGCCGTAGCAGTTGTTCCGGATGATTCAATGAAAGCGCCAGTCAAGGTCGCCTCGTCCGCTTTCGGTGGACTTCTTGTTGCGCTTGTGCTTGTCATCGTTACCCAGAGAAAGGCGCCCCAGCCATTCGTCGGCAGATACTGGAAATTCGCATTCAACTTTAGTGTGCCTCTGATACCACATTATCTTTCGCTTATTGTGCTTGGACAAATTGACCGAATCATGATCGCATCGATGATTGGCGAAAGCGTTGCGGCCCATTATGCGGTTGCCTATACGATAGGGATGGCGCTCTCCATCATCTCGAGTGCCCTCAATAGCTCGATTGTCCCGTGGCAGTTCGAGAAGATGAAGAGACGGGATTTCGAGGAGCTTTCTCAACGTGCAACTGCGATGGTTGCGCTTTTGTCGGCCGTTGGAGTCGCCGTTGCTCTCGTATCGCCTGAGGTGCTCTATGTCGCGGCGCCGCCGGAATACCAAGAGGCGGTTATCGTTATGCCTCCCGTTGTGATGAGCGTCGTCTTTACCTTTATTTACAACGTGCTTTCAAATTACGAGTTCTACTTCATGGAGAATAAGTTCATTTCTATTGCGTCGATGATAGCTGCTGGGGTTAATGTGGTCCTGAACACGCTCTTTATCCCGATGCTTGGATTTGCGGCGGCGGCCTATAGCACTGTGATCTGTTACGCATTGCTGGCACTTGCCCACACGATTTTTAGCCTGAAAGTCTGTCGTAAGCATGTGGGTGTTGAATCCACAAGGGCAATGCTAAATCCAAGGGAGATTTGGAAAGTCGCCGCCATTGCCGCCGTCTCTATGTTTGCCTGTTACTTGCTATATCCCTTTGCTGCCATCCGTTATGTATTGATGACCGGAGTTTGCCTGCTTGCCGTTTATAAACGAAGGGTCATTCGCGAAAGGCTGGGGAAGTAGCTTTAGAATTCATTGTTTGAATGCGTATGCTAGCCGTCCAACGGCCTTTCCCCTGAAGGGGGCAAGCTTCTTGCGGCATTGAGGGACAAGCGAGTAAATCCGCCCTCGAGAATCTTACCTTTGAACCATTTCTTCTCCAGGATAATTGAATCCATGAGAGTAACTTGCAAGCGATGTGCCCCGGAGCCGTTTACTCGAGGGCATGTCGCTTGTTTCTTCACGTGCTTCGAGAAGACATGCATGCTGAATATGACGTTCGCCTAAAGTGTCTATCCAATGTTCTGGTCAGCTATAACCTCATCGGTGTTCTCGTTGCCGTGCATCGCTAGACGGCTGCGCCCAGCGACCACGTCTGGGCCCTCGACCCGTTCTCGGTGTGCACGCCGACGGTGGAGCCCGGGGTGACCGAGGAGCCCCAGTCGTCGAGCGCCCTCCCGTCGGCGGCCGACACTATCGCCCAGCCGGCCGCCCTCGGCTCGACCGACCACAGCTGCGACGCGTCCCCGCGCTCCCCGGAGGCCAGCACGACCCTCGAGCCCGAGAGGGTGAGGAGCCTGCCGCCCGCCGCGGAGATCCGGTAGAGCCCGGTCGCGGCGTCGTAGGAGAAAGAGAGGGCCTGGGGCGACGCGGCCATGGAGCAGCCGGCCGCCGACGCGGCGACCCCGACGGACGGGTCGATGGTGCTCGAGACGAGGTAGGGGCCATCGGGGACGGTGGGCGCCTGGGGGCCCAGCGACCACGTCTGGGCCCTCGACCCGTTCTCGGTGTGCACGCCGACGGTGGAGCCCGGGGTGACCGAGGAGCCCCAGTCGTCGAGCGCCCTCCCGTCGGCGGCCGACACTATCGCCCAGCCGGCCGCCCTCGGCTCGACCGACCACAGCTGCGACGCGTCCCCGCGCTCCCCGGAGGCCAGCACGACCCTCGAGCCCGAGAGGGTGAGGAGCCTGCCGCCCGCCGCGGAGATCCGGTAGAGCCCGGTCGCGGCGTCGTAGGAGAAAGAGAGGGCCTGGGGCGACGCGGCCATGGAGCAGCCGGCCGCCGACGCGGCGACCCCGACGGACGGGTCGATGGTGCTCGAGACGAGGTAGGGGCCATCGTCGATTGTGCGCTTGGGAATTGAAGGCATCTCCGGGTACTTCACCTCAAACTCGTACTTCGCTGTCCACTCGCGGCTTGAGACCGTCGTGACATTCGAAGTCGCTTTAAGCGCTACCGACGCGCCGCCCACACTCCACTCCTGCTGGTTCATCGCGTACGCGACGATCGCGTTCTGTATCCCCGAGATACTGGGCGGGATGGTGCCGTTATCGGCGTCGATTGAGAAGCTCTCCTCGCGTGCGTCCAAGTGCTGTTGGATGCGCTCGGCGTAGGCCTTTGCCCATTCATCAGCCTTTCCGCTTCTCACAAAGAAGTTGTTGGAGAGATCATCAGACCTGTAGGCATAGTCACTTGCCTGGTAGTTCTTTGCGTGGTCACTGTGCGCTATGGCCATGAGCTCATCGGTAAGGCCAAAGTAGAGGTGGCGTTGATCAAGGTCGCCGTACCAGTTGTCATTGGTATCGTCCCATGTGAGGTCCATCTGGCACCACTTGCCGTCGATGCGCGCGGCATTCCAGGTGTGGCCGTTTCCCTCAATGCGCCCGTTCGCGATGCCGGCGGCGTTCAGAAGCTTGGCGTAGATGCGCTGGTAGCTCTCGCAGGTGCCCAGGCCGCGTGTAAGGCCGCTCTCGGCCGAGCAGTAATTGAGGGAGTGGTCATACTCGAGCTGGTCAAGGACCCAGTCATGCAGCCAGAGCGCCATGTCGTACTCGGAGCCCGACGTCTCGGCCCGGCACTGGGCCACGGCGTTGTTGACAATCTGGGTAACCGAGGGCCGGGCCGCATCGTTTATCTCCACGACCACCGTGGTGCGAAGGTACCAGATGCCGCTGCCGGTATCCATAAAGTAGAAGTTGATTCGGTAGGTACCCGAAGCCGTTAACTCGAACGAGAAGTCATATCCGTTCTCGCCAAGCTCGTAGTAGCCGCCCCACTGGTCTCGCGAGGGGTCGCAGACACTCTCCTGGCTATTGTCGATATCCCAATAGGTGGGCACGTCCATGCGTGCCTTGGCGGAGGAGCTGCCACCGATCTGCGAAACGTGGAAAGTGGTTTCGCTCCCAGCGGGGGCATCGTTCCAGCCAATGGTAAAGGTAATGCCGTTCTGCTCGGCGGTGACGGTATGGGCGTACGTGGCGGAAAGCTCGGTTGCCTCGCTGTTGCCAGCGTCCGCCGTCGTCGTTGACGGCACATCCAGACTTGCGTCGGCCGTCTCGGCATAAGACGGGCTCGGAGCTTTGAAGCAAAATGTCATAGCAACAAGGAGGGCGAGCGCGACGGGCTTCGTCTTCTTCATGGGATGCCTCTCTTTGTAGGGGAGGGTGCAGCAATTAGGTTTCTATGGTAAATGCAAGGGGATGTCGCGATTGCCCGCAGGCCCATGGAGGTAGGCAAATAAGCCGCTGGGAGCTGCAGCCGGTCGTTCTACTGATGGCGCGTGCTCCGGCATTTGAGGTGCATAAATGACGGACCTGATATTCGCCTGCGCTATTCTTGGATGTTCCTGGCAAGCTCTATGACGATCTTGTCCATCCCACCGCGCAATCGATTGGAAAGACGGCCAGCTTCATCCCCATAACGCTTGGCGTCTGGCTGGGAAGATGGGAATGTTGGATAGCCAACGGTGAGGAGAGCATCAAAAGAACGATTGAGGCCACTGGGGAGAAAGCGCAGGCCATCCCCGAGGGCTGGAAGTTCGATGTCCGTCGTTGGACGTATCGCGTCACCAACTACGGACGGAACTTCATCAAGACCTGCACGGGTGTCGGAGCCGAACGAAGCAATCCGGGCGAAGCATAACCGCAGCTTAAGGCTATGACTACCAGATTTGCATAAAGCAGACTACCCGATTTACATAAGTTCGAGATGCTGGATCCGGGTACTTTAGCGTGCTCGACAATAGCCTGACTCCCGCTCTTGCCGAACTATCTATTGACCTAAAGACGTTCCTCCGTGTACGCTTCACTTAAAAGTGAAGCGTACACGGAGGCGCCTGAGGGGAGCGATATGGATGCGGACCATAAGCTAATCAGGTATCGCCTGAGCGAGCGTCACGAGTTTTGGGAATTGGCCGGTGCGACGCAAGGATCATCGGAGCTGCAAAAGCGAATGAGAGACCCTAGAACGCGGGAGTCGTGTCACAAGCTCTTCCTGCAAATAGGCAAGATCATCGATTACGGGGTTTCGGTCTCATGCGGAACCGGAAAGCTCAGGTGCTTAGATGCAAAGATGGGCCTCTACGATTGGATGAAGGGGAGAGATAATGGAGACAGTCGATCTTTCCAAGTTCATGGAAGATACCAGAAGTGCTGAGACGCTCTCGTATGATTATGCCCTAGAGATTTCTCACCTTGTGGTCAGTGAGATGCAGAAGCAGGGCCTGACCAAGAAAGAGCTGGCGGAGCGAATGGGAGTGAGCCCCCAACGCCTTGCCAACCTCTTGAACACCCAGCCAAATATGACGCTCAAGACCGTGGCTCAGTTTGGGCTTGCCCTCGGAATATGCGTGGAGTTTAGCTCCGGTCCAAGGTTTACCTCTGAACTACCGTTTGAGGCTCGGGATGCCACGGAGGGCAACTGGGCTGCGGGAACTTCTTGCAATTGGAATAGCGGATTGCCGCAGAGTAATCTTTCGCGTCATCTTACGGTGCTCAAGGGAGAGCTCGCAGCATGATGGAGAACGTAATCCTTGCTCCCATTCAAGTCGAGAGGCTGTATCTCGTAGATTCGAGCTTCCACATCGAGGACGCTCCGGCCAAGGACATGGACCAGAGACTCGGTCTGGATATCGAGGCCAAGCAGCTCGAGGTCAACGACGGCGAAGGGCTCGTTGCAATCAACCTTACGGTTAACGCGTCGCTGGTCGACAACGAGAATGACGAGGAAAAGATGAGGGCGGGTACGGTGGTGTTCATCTCCGCCAGCGTCTCAATTCCAGAAGAGTTCTCCGATGCTGAGGCAAAGGAGTACCTGCTTTCGAATGCCGTATCCATGGCATATGCCCATGCAAAGTCATGCCTAATGGGCATCACCGGGCTGTCTCCCATGGGTGTGATGACGCTCCCCGCCATTCTTCCAAGCGTGATAGCCCACAACTATCTGCAGGAAGACAGGCGCCCAAACCAGACCCACTCTTAAATACCGGCCTGAATAGCGAAAATATTGCGGACATTGACAACAAGCTTGAAGCTAACTGATACCATTTCCTAGCGTAATTGAGGGGCGGGGTATCAAAATCGCCCACTATTGATGTCTTGTATGGCTAAGGAGCATCACAAGGAATGACCCTTCTCGAACTGCTGCATCTCTTGAGAAAGCATCTCAAGCTCGTCATTGTCCTGCCGCTTGCCTGCATGATTGCCGTGGGTGCCTACAGCTACGTCGCCATGCCCAACACCTACTCGGCAACGGTGAGCATGTACGTCCTCGTCAAGCAGGAGAACGCCAACTCCAACTCGCTCTCCTCCGACCTCTCCGCCTCGCAGATGGTCACGAACGACGTCGCCACGCTCCTCAAGAGCGACCGCGTGGTCAACGAGACGGCAAGCGCGCTTGGCCTGGACAGCCTCAAGGCCTACAAGACCTCCATCACCAGCTCCACCACCTCGCGAGTCCTCTCACTCGAGGTCACGGGCCCCGACGCGGAGATGGCTGCAAACGTCGCTAACAAGATGGCCGACGAGGTCTCCTCCGTCGCCCATGACGTCATGAACGTCGACTCGGTCAACGTCGTCGACTCCGCAAAGGTGCCCACGGCCCCCTCTGGTCCCAAGCGCCCGCTGTTCATGGCGATCGGTCTGCTTGGCGGCCTGTTCGTGGCCGTTGCCATCGTTGTGGTCTCCGACATGCTCAACACCAAGGTCCGCGACGAGGAGGAGCTCGAGGAGCTTCTCGGCCTTCCTGTCATCGGACGCATCCCGGCTGTGAAGGGAGGTCGATAGGCCATGGCGAAGAACAGCCAGACCGGCGACCGCGCCGTCATGCAGAACGCGGTCAAGACGCTTGCGACCAACATCCGCTTTGCCTCGGTGGACAACCCCGTCCGCAGCCTTGTCGTTACCTCGTCGATCCCCAACGAGGGCAAGTCCACCATCGCCATCGCGCTTGCCGAGGCCCTCGCCTCGGGCGGCAAGTCCGTGCTGCTCGTCGAGTGCGACATGAGGCGCCGCACCATCGCCGGCGTGCTGGGGCTTCACGCCCAGAGCGGCCTGTACACGGTGCTCTCTTCGCAGGTCGAGCTTCGGGACGCCGTGGTGCCCACGTCCATGCGCGGCGTGAGCTTCCTCGACTCCGAGCCTCACATCCCCAATCCCGTGGACATCCTCAGCTCGCGCCGCTTCCACAGCTTCGTCGAGACGCTGCACTCCTCCTATGACTACGTGATCTTCGATACGCCTCCGCTGTCGGCCTTCGTGGACGCCGCGGTCATCGGATCTGTGGTCGACGGCACGCTTCTGGTGGTTCGTCGCAACTTCACCAAGCGCGAGGCGGTGCTTGGGGCGTATGAGCAGCTCAAGAAGGCGGGCGCCAACGTGCTTGGCACCGTGCTCAACTACTGCGAGAACGAACGCTCGGAGTACTACTACGAGTACTACAACAAGAAGGGCTCCAAGCGAGACCGCGCTGCTGACGCCGATGCGCCGCAGCTTCCGACGACGCCAGCCCGGCAGACCGCGCCGGTAGCAAGGCAGACGGCCCCTGCGCCTCGCCTGGCAACGGCCCCGGCTGCCCGGCAGACGCCCCAGGCGGCTCCCGTTGCGCGGCAGGGGAGCGGTCTTCGTCCCATCCCCCAGGGAACCGTGGCCGCCTCGCCCGACAGCACGTCTCAGTTCTTGGCGCAGGCGGGCTATCGTCCCCGCTATGGCGAGGACGACGAGTAACTATCTATAGAGAGAGGAGCGGCCGGCAGCCATCTGCTGGCCGCTCTTTGTTTGCAAGGCCGGACGCACCCACGGAGCCACATACATGAGAGACCTTCATTGTCACATCCTGCCCGCCGTCGATGACGGCTCCCAGAGTCTCGAGCAGAGCCTCGAGATGCTCGAGGCCGCCCGTGCCGCGGGCGTCACGAGCATCGTGTGCACGCCGCACTGCCGCAGCCCCTACTTTGACTATGAGGCCATGTGGCAGTCGTTCGAGACCCTCAAGCAGGCGGCGGGCGGATTTCCGCTCACGATGGGGTTCGAGGTCAACCACACGAAGCTCCTCGAGCTCGGTGTTGAGCAGTGGGCTCCCTACCTTGGGTTCGACGGAACGGGGGAGTTCCTGCTGGAACTCGACACTCACTGCTCCGAGCGAGACTTCGATGAGTACGAGCGCACGATCTACGCCCTGCAGGGGATGGGCTACGACGTGATCATTGCGCACCCCGAGCGCTACCGTGCCATCCAGGAGAACATAGAGCTTGCCCGTAGGCTGCTGCGCATGGGCTGTAAGCTCCAGGCGTCGGCAGACTTCATCGCAGGCGGCCGTCTTGGGCGTGAGAAGAAGCCGGCCATCAAGATGTTCGACGAGATGCTCTACCGCTATATAGCGAGCGACGCCCACAGGCCCGAGCACTACGCCTATCTGGCAAAGGCCTGCTCCGAGTTTCGTTGCCGTGGGGCGCACATGAGGGTCTAGGGCGCGGAGCTGCCACGGTGCGATACCGAAATGTGTGCAAACCGTGGAGCCCCTCCCCGCGCCTTGCGGGGGCGGGGAGGGGAGC